>Ga0187780_10002705_pt1 | contig 13300 bp, 12 predicted proteins | sample 1015_Q2_SP10_20__FD_132429 | JGI IMG/M metagenome (GOLD analysis project Ga0187780, IMG submission 132429) | Tropical peat soil microbial communities from peatlands in Department of Meta, Colombia - 1015_Q2_SP10_20_MG | ecosystem: Environmental > Terrestrial > Soil > Wetlands > Peat | place...
GAGAGGCTGCCGGCTACACTGATTTCAGTCCATCAATCCAAATTCCAGAAAGAGATGGGGGTGAATACGCGTGGCAGAAGTTGTTATTCAAGAGGGCGAGTCTCTGGAAAACGCTCTTCGCCGCTTCAAAAGAAAGGTGCAGTCGGAAGACATCATCAAAGAGATCAAGAAGCACAGCTACTACATGAAGCCTGGCGAAAAACGTCGCGCCAAGGAAGCTCTCTCGCGTAAGCGCCTCCGAAAAAAGCAGCGGCGTGAGCAAGACTAGAGCAGCTTACCAGTCGGATCGTTCCAGACAGCTTCGGGTGAGCGGGCGAGTGATATCCGCGGGTCGAAGCGGATACACGGCGCACGGTTTGCACGAGGCTGCGCCGCTGCCTCTCCTGTGCCAAGACGCAGTTGGAGCAGCGTATGGAATATCATGACAAGGTCCTGAAGTGCGCCGATTGTGGAGCCGAATTCGTATTCACCGCTGGCGAGCAGATGTTTTTCGCCGACAAAGGCTTCAAGAACGAACCGAAGCGGTGCAAGGCGTGTAAGGCAAACCGCGTGCAGGGAACCAACGGTTCTTCCGCCAGCGGAACCGTTCAGCGCGTGGAAACCAAGACGGTCTGCTCGCAGTGCGGCAAAGAAACGACGGTCCCGTTCCGTCCAACGCAGGGACGTCCTGTGTACTGCCGAGAATGCTTTCAGCAACGGCGCGGGATGGGTGCACAAAGCACGACGGCCTAGCCTCGCGATCGGCGTTGGCCCCCCAATCTACAGTTCAGCAAGGGCGGATCGGCATGGCTGATCCATGGCCAGGCCCTTTTTCAGCAACCGAAAGACGCTCGAAGGGCCTTTCGCATTTCTCGCTCGGTTGACCTTAACCTTGTTATTTCTCACCGCGGGGTTTTCTTTCCGGAAGAAAATGCGTTCGGACGCCACCGACCGCGGTTGACCCGGGCCGAAGTCGAGACCTAAGATGCTAGAGAAGACGAGCGGCAGGCACATGGACGAAAAGGTCTTGCGAGACTATTTGGGCCGCGCCTTGAGCTGGCACGAGGCCCATGTCGACTGGAAAAAAGCCCTTACGGGTATTCCGACCAAAGACCTCGGAAGGCGGCCCAAGGGCGCCGAGCATTCGCCTTGGGAATTGCTCGAGCACATGCGTCTTGCGACGTGGGACATTCTCGAGTTTAGCCGCGATCCGAAGCACGTTTCGCCGGAATGGCCCGCCGGGTATTGGCCCGAGAAGCCGGCGCCGCCAAGCGCCGGCGCATGGCAGAAGAGCGTGAAGGCGCTTGCGCACGACCTAGAAGAAATGCGCACGCTCGTGAACGATCCGAAGGTAGATCTGTTCGCGCCAATACCGTCGGGCTCGGGGCAGACGATTCTGCGCGAGGCGTTGCTGATCGCTGATCACAATGCCTACCATCTCGGCCAGCTCGTGCTGGTTCGCCGGCTGCTGGGTTGCTGGCCGGAAACCTGAGCCGCGCTTCCGCTCGCGACGGAAACCGGGCACACCTTAAGATGCCGTCATTCGCATGGGATTCAAGGGGCATGGCATGATCCGGGAACACGCAGTGGCAGAATCGAGTGCCTCGTTCGAAACGCACGAGCGTGTGTGGGATTCCTTCCGCCGGTGGGGATACCTGCAGGCGCATCTGGATCCACTCGGTGATCTCGAGCCGATATTGCTGCCGGAGCTGGATCGAACTGGTCCCGAAGCAGAGGCGGCCCGGCGCGTCTACTGCGGAACGATTGGCGCCGAATTCATGCACATCGCCGACCGCGAGCGGAGGCTTTGGGTACAGGAAAGGATGGAGGAAGAAGCACCGGAGCCGGATCGCCCTCGGATTCTGGACCTCTTAGTCCGCGCCGAAGTGTTCGAACAGGTGCTTCAGACCCGCTATCTCGGCACCAAGCGCTACTCGCTGGAAGGCGAGTCGGCCCTGTTGCCGTTGCTCGATTCGATTCTAAGCGCGGCGGCCGAGCAGGGTGCGACGAAGGGCATGCTGGCCATGAGCCATCGGGGGCGACTCAATGTGATGGTGCACATTGTCGGACGGGCAGCCGCCGAGGTGTTTGCGCGCTTCGAAGACGTCGACCCGCGAAGTACGATGGGCAGCGGGGACGTAAAATATCACATCGGCGCGACCGGTACGTTTCGCGCGGCAAACGGCCAAGAGCTCAGCATGCACTTGGTCTCCAATCCGAGCCATCTCGAAGCAGTCGATCCCGTGGTGATGGGCCGGACTCGCGCGAAGCAAATGCGTCGCGGCGAGAACGGGTGCAAGCAAGTCCTCGCCGTCACCCTGCATGGCGATGCGGCATTTGCCGGACAGGGGATTTGCGCTGAGGCACTGAATCTGTGCGGCGTGGCCGGTTTCACGATCGGTGGTTCGGTGCACATCATCGTAAACAATCTGATCGGATTTACCACCGTGCCGCGAGATAGCGTGTCGTCACGATTCTCCTCGGACCTGGCCAAGCGGCTGGCCGTGCCGATATTTCATGTGAACGCGGAGGACCCGGACGCGGTGGTGCGCGTGGGTCGGATTGCACTGGACTATCGCTATCGATTCGAATCGCCAGTAGTCATCGATCTGATCGGATACCGGCGGCACGGGCACAGCGAAGTCGATGATCCCACAATCACGCAGCCTCTGCGTTACCGAAAGATCGAAGCGCACCCGCCGATGTGGCAAATCTACGCAGAGAAGATCGGCGCAGATCCCGATCCCATCGTTCAGCGCGTGCGCGAGGAACTCGACGCCGCCCAGTTGGAAGCACAGGAAATCGAGAAGCGTCCCGTCATGCGGCGGCTGCCGCGCTACTGGGGAGGCTTCAAAGGCGGGCGGTACGACGCGTCGTACGAAGTCGATACGGCGGCCCCGGCGGAAACCATTGCCGCCATCGGCGAGTCTCTGGTGACCTATCCCGATGGATTCCACATTCACCCGAAGGTAAGAAAACTGCTCGAGCAACGCCTGGAGATGGCACAGGGCAAGCGTCCAATCGATTTTGGGATGGCCGAAGTGCTGGCATTCGGCTCGCTGGTCTTGCAAGGAGTGCCAGTCAGGCTTTCGGGGCAGGACAGCCGTCGGGGCACGTTCAATCAGCGTCACGCCGCGCTCATCGACACCGAAACGGAACAGGAATTCGTGCCGCTTGAGCACATGGCGCCGGATCAGGCCTGGTGCGAGATCTACAATTCCCCGCTTTCCGAGGCGGCCGTACTGGGATTTGAGTACGGCTTCAGCCGCGATTTTCCGGAGGCGCTGGTCCTCTGGGAGGCGCAGTTCGGCGATTTCGCCAACGGTGCGCAGATCATCATCGATCAGTTCGTTGCCGCGAGCGAGGACAAGTGGAACCTGCTCTCCGGCATCGTGATGCTGTTGCCCCACGGGTATGAGGGGCAGGGGCCGGAACATTCCAGTGCGCGCATCGAACGCTTCCTCGAGTTGGCCGCGCGCGACAACATGCAGATCTGTCAACCTTCGACCGCCGCGCAGTATTTTCACCTGCTGCGCAGGCAGGCTTTGCGAATCTGGCGCAAGCCGCTGGTCGTCTTCACGCCCAAGAGCATGCTGCGGCACCCGGCGGCTTCCTCACACCTTGCCGATTTCGCGAACGGCCGGTTCCGGACGGTCATTCCGGATCGCGGTGATGGCTCAGGCGACCGCGTACTGCTATGCACAGGTAAGATCGGTCACGAACTGGAAGCGGAGAGAAAACGCCGACACATCGACTCGACCGCGATCGTCTTTGTCGATCAGCTCTATCCTTTTCCGGAGGCGGAACTGGCGGCCGAGATGGACCGCCATCAGAAGGCGCGAGAATTTGTTTGGGTGCAGGAAGAGCCTGGCAACATGGGCGCGCGCCAATTCATGATTCCCCTACTGGAGCGGCTGGCGCGCGGCCGAGCCGTCCTGTCGGTGAACCGGTCGGAGAGCGCCAGCCCCTCCACGGGATCGTCCAAAGCGCACGAGATGGAGCAGAAGACTCTGCTCGCGCTGGCGTACGGAATCTGACCGTCCCCCGGCTTTACGGGCGCGAGAAGAGCAAGCTGTGCCCCCTCAGGGTCATAGAGTGGAGAGCGCTCGAGGAGAAGCCGGCGCGGCGGAACATTTCGTCGTATTCGGCGAACGTATAGGCATCTCCGTCCCGCGTCATACCCAGCATCATCATGCTGAAACTGGCGGCTCGCGGCGGAGAGATGCGATCGGGGTTGGGGACCAAATCCATGGTCACGACCGTGCCGCCGGCCGCCATCGATTTTCGGACCTTGCGAAGAAGCCCTTCGTTTGTCGCCGGGTCGTAGTGGTGTAGGAAATTCGTGATCAGCACGACGTCATAGCCGCTGCCGAAATCGATTTCAAAGGCACTGCCCGGTAGACAGTGGAAGCGGCCAGCCACTCCCCGGGCGCGCGCATTTCCCTCCGCCACTTCGAGAACGCGCGGCCAATCCTGTGCAAAAATGTCGGCATTCGGATTGTGTTCGGCGAGGGTGATGCCGAACAGGCCATGCCCGGCAGCGATATCCAATACCTTCCATTTCTGTCCCCGGTCGGCATCGAGCGCGCGCGCCAATTCCTCCGCGACCGGAATAGTTAACGGGACCATGGAGTGGGCGAACTCCACCCAAATTGGGTTTTCGTGCGACACCGAACCTTCCCCAGCGCCCAAAGGGGGTCGGCCCGTCCGAATGGTTTCACTCAAGTGCATGAATGCATTCACCGTCTCGGGCAGAGCGAGGAAGCCTGAGGAGGACCCCTGATAGGCCCGAGAATGGCGATCGAGAAACGTGGCCGAGTCGAGAGTCAAAGCATAGCGTTGATCTGATTTCGACAGAAACCCGAGGATCGTCAGATAGTCGCAAAGGATCCGAACGCCACGCTCGGTTGCTTGGCAGCGCTTCGCCAGCCGCGGAACGGTGTCGATGCCCTCGCCGATCGCCGTGAACACATCGAGCTCGATCGCCGCTTTGAGCGCGGCAGTGTTTTGATAGGCATTGAGCGTTTCGTAGACCCAATTGGGGTTGGCTGGAGCGGCACCGGGTTTGCTTGCCATCGTTTTAGTTTTGGTTGCCAGAGTTTTTTCCGAGCGACTGCGAGTTTTGAGCGAAGCACCAATGAACGAATTGCGGGGTGTATCGCGCGTTCACGGCGGCCGGCACATCCTGCTCGTTCAGTTGCTGGAAGTCAAATCGAATCTTCCCGGAAGGTCTTACGGTGCCGAGAAGAAATCCGTAGACATCGGTCTTCGCCGCTTTGGCCGCCGATCGCTCGGGCGGCAAGCTGTACCGCTGTGCGCCGGCCGTTCCCACGATCCATCCGGGGAGAACTCCGCCGTGCTCATGCCAGTAGGGGGTGTTGAAGATGCCATCCATAAAGTAGTGGGAGTGACTCGCTAGCACGTAGACGCGTTTGTGGGTCTGGTTTTGGATTTTCAAGAGATCGTCATACACGCGCCGGCCGCTTTCGGTCCCGAGCTCCGTTTGGTTCATGCTGTGTCCCTTCGATATGCTTTCGGGAAGCGCTTCGTGCATCCCCACGACGATCGTGACGATGGTGGGGTCCGCCGCATCTTTTGCCAACGTTTTTTCGAACCAGGCGATCTGATGGCGACCAAAATCAAACGGCCCATTGTCGAGACTGATGAAGTCCACGCCAGCCTCCCTCCAGTGATAATAGATGTGGGGGTTGCGATCGGCAGGGTCATCGTCGAGACGTTGGAGGCGGAGGTTGGGCCGGTCGATCCAGGGCGCGAACGTGGTGATGTAATCGGCGTCGGTGTGCGGCGGGACGAGTTCATGGTTGCCCCGTGCGAGATAGACGGGGAAGGAGCCGAACGAAGCAAGTTGGCTTACGATAAAGTCCTTCCAAGCCATGGCGCGGTATTCGGGAAGGGTCAGGGGCTTGGCGAGTTGTTCCGGCTGGTGCTGGATGTCCTCATCGAAGTCGGATACTTTTCGGAAATCTCCGAGGTGCCAAAAAAAAGCGGCGCCACTTTTCTTTACGGCCACGGCCATCGCCGGCATGACGACGTCGCCGCAATTGCGCGAATCGCCCGACGTGGCGAACTTCCACGGAACGGCGCTCGTTTGGGGCGTGGCAGCTTGGACGGGGTTCTGCGTCTGACAACGGGTCGGCGGCGCCGCGACCAGGACGAACAGGAGAATGAACCTACCTTGCTTCATGGGATTTAGGATGGCACCGCTCAAAGGACATTATTGTCCCGCGGCAACGGGCGGATGGCAACAGCGCCCGACGAGCAACGGAGGATCGGAATTCGCTCGACCGATGTACACTAGGAAACCGTCGGCGGTTGCTTTCTTACTTCCCAACATTTGTTTGGTATTTCCGACGCACGAAACCTGGGCCACAGGGATCGGTAGGATGCCGTCTCAGCCGGCGCTGTGGAGGAGAAACAGTGAAGCGTATCTTGGTGGCGGACGACGACCGGACCGTTCGCGAATGGCTCGCCGGAATTCTGCGGGCCGAACATTTCGAGGTCTCGACCGCAGCGGATGGAGCCGCGACCCTAAACAAACTGCGTAGCAGAAGGTTTGACCTGGTTCTGCTGGACATCCGCATGCCGCGGATGAGCGGCTTGGACGTTTTAGCGGCGCTGCGTAGCAAGAGAAACCCGCCCAAAGTCATCGTGATCACCTCAGACGATTCGCCGGCAACGGTTTTGGCGGCCATTCGCGAAAACGCTCACCAGTACATCGCCAAACCCATCGATCGGGATGCCCTGATGGTTTTGGTGCGGCAAACGCTGGGCAAGAGGGCCCGCATACAAGCGATTGAAGTGATCTCGGCGCGGCCAGACTGGGTGGAGCTGGCTGTTCCTTGTTCCCTAGAAGCGGCCGAACGGCTGGAGGGGTTCATGGCGCATCTAGAGTCCGGCCTGCCTGAGGATGTGCGCCTCGCCGTGGGGCAGGCGTTCCATGAATTGCTGATGAACGCGATCGAGTGGGGCGGCAAACTCAATCCGCGACGCCAAGTTCGCATCTCCTATCTTCGAGCCAAACGCATGGTCCTGTATCGCATCGCCGATCCCGGGCCCGGATTTGATCTGGCCGAACTCGACCACGCGGCCATTGCCTACGGGGATGAGCCCATGAAACATGGCGATGTTCGCCTGGAGAAGGGGTTGCGACCTGGCGGATTCGGACTCATGATGGTCAAGGCGAGCGTGGACGAATTGTTGTACAACGAAAAGCACAATGAAGTTGTCTTCGTGAAGTATCTTGACTGAGTTCAGCGACTCTCGTGTGTGTCTGGCCAAGACCGCATTGGTACCTTCGTAACATTGCAAGCCGTATCAGGCAGCCCGTAGTCTACCCTCACAATTCGGAAAGGCCTGAGACCAAAGGTGTGGTCCACGGCCCGAGCAACGGGAACGCAGCCCGCGATTCGCGGTGCCTTCGAAACGAGCGCCGGCTCGGGCACAGCAGAGGGACTGGGCACACGAAAGCGGTAGAGCGCCGTGTGAGACGGGCCGCGGAGAACCTCGATGATCGCGGCACTCATCAGCATCACTTCACTGGCGGCAGCCATCCAGTGGGTGTACTACTGCCGATCCGCGGTTGCTTCCACCCAAAACGTTCAGCCGTCCGGTCACGTGCTTCGGGTTATAGGTACGGCAAACGGAAAGCCGAATGGCGGCGACTTTGAGCGTTTTCTCGAGCTGGCCCGCCTGTGCCCGGAACGGGGCAACGACGCGACGCAGATGCGCGGGGTAGCTATCTACTACCAATTACTGCGCCTGCTGGCCCGACTGCCCGGCGAGCCACTCCCGGCTGTTTCTTGCTGGGCCAGACAGGAACAAAAAGCCTGCTCCCACTTTGCCGCAGTCGTGCTGGACCGAAGAATATCATCCAGTCGGGATCTTTTCAGCCAGCATCGAATCGGCCGCCCGTAGTCGCTTCGGTTGGCTCGACCTACCCGCCCGCCCGCTGCTACCATGAACTCACGCGGGGGGACCTGTGTGGAACTTAGCTGCCGTAAGCCGACTGGAACGGCGCGTCCTCGAAGCGATGGATCGCGCGCGGTTGCTGACGCCCGGTGACCGTGTGGCTGTGGCTGTCTCAGGCGGCTCCGATTCGGTGGCGTTGTTGCGGTTGCTCGAAACGATCCGCGGTGAACTTGGTGTCACGCTCCTGGTGGTTCACTTTAACCATGGATTGCGAGGTGATGAATCGGAAGCCGATGCACAGTTTGTGGGCGCCTTGGCGAGCAGCCGCGGGTTTGATTTCATTTGCGAGCGCGAAGGGGTTCTGTCGGCTGCCAGGAGGCACAAATGGAACCTCGAGGATGCGGCACGACGTCTCCGGTATGCTTTTTTTGAGCGCCTCGTCGCGCAGGGCCGCGCGACGCGCGTTGCTGTGGCCCATACCGAGGACGATCAAGCCGAAACGGTTCTCGCACATCTGCTTCGCGGAACCGGTCTCGCGGGGCTTGCGGGAATCTATCCGTTCGTTGGCTCAATTATCCGGCCGCTGCTGCGCGAGCGTCGCGAAGACCTTCGCGAATACCTTCGCACCCTCGGCCAGAGCTGGCGAGAAGATACGACGAATCTTGATACCCGGCGCCTGCGAGCCCGAATGCGCAGCCGGCTGGTGCCCTTGCTCGAGCGAGATTTCTCTCCACAGGTAACAAAACACCTTGCTCAATTGGCCGAACTTGCGCGAGAAGAGGAAGCATTCTGGGACGTGCTCGTCGAAGATCGATTTCGCGAACTCGCAACCAAACACGATGAGACACTTAACATTCCCCTTCAGGACTTACTCTGCCCGATGGACATCGCTCGAGATCGGGCCCCGAGCGAGAGGCGCGTTTTGCCGGGCCAAGCGAATTCGTTGCGCGCGTTGACCGAACGCCTGATCCGGCGTCTATATCAAGAGGTCTCCGGCGGTCGGCAAGGACTCACGGCAGGGCACGTGAGGCAGGTGATTCACCTTGCTGCGGAGTCTTCGAGCGGGCGTCAGGTGGAATTGCCTGGCGGCGTTGTGGCGGAGCGCGTTTTCAGCGAATTGGTTTTCTCGCGGCGGCCTCTTCGAGCCGCAGGCCACCGCAAACCGAGCGGTGAGGGGGAGGGTACCTACCAGCACCTGGTGACTCTGCCAGATCATGGCGAAACGACGGTTTCGGTCCCTGAACTGAAACGACGCTTCTGCCTGAAAGTGATTGACTGGTCTTTGTCAGAGCGCGACACTACAAAAGAGAAGCTAGCCCTCGACCGAGACCGACTGTCGGCGCCTCTGGTGCTGCGCAATTGGCGACAGGGAGACGCCTATCGCGCGAGGGGTCATCGAGAGGTCGAGAAGCTCAAGAGAATGTTTCTGGCGCGACATGTCCCGAGGCGCGATCGTGCGGGTTGGCCGGTACTGGAGAGCGGCGGTCGTGTGGCTTGGGTCCGTGGGATGCCACCGGCAGAGGAGTTTTCAGCCGGGGAGGGCACGCGGGTCGGCGTAGTGATCGAGGAAGAGCGCCTTTGAGAGGCGAACTGAATGTAGCGGTCACTCGCAAGCGGCTTGCGGCTCGGGTTGAGCAGATGGGGCGGAGGATTTCGCACGATTACGCCGGTCGAACGCTCGACGTCGTTGTGGTACTGGAGAATGCCTTTCTTTTTGCGGCAGATCTCGTTCGTGAGATTTCCGCTCCCGTCGCCTGCCACTTTGTGCGATCGGAAATGCGCGACGTTCGCCTAGCGGGGCATGATTACCGGGAGATTTTCTTCAGCCCGCCCCCGGCACTGCGAGGCCGAGATGTTTTGGTGGTCGATGCGGTCCTCAACACCGGCGTCACACAGGATTTCTTGCTGAAGCGCTTGGAGGAGGGTCGGCCGCGGTCGCTGCGCCTGGCGGTATTGTTTGACAAGCTGGCATCGCGCAAAGTGAACGTCAGCGCTGAATACACGGGCTTCGATGCCGCATCTAAACATTGGGTAGGCTATGGTCTCGGTGACGCACGGGGACTGTATAGGAATCTGCCCTACGTGGCCGCCAAGGGTAGGGGCCGGCCGAGACACGCCGTACGCAGGGCTCAGAAGGCGGTGAGGTAAGGTGAATTCAACAGTACGCACTATTCTTTTTTGGGTCATGATGATCGCGCTCGCGGCTGTGCTGTGGCAGATGGCCTCGAAAGGCGGACCCACACCGCACGAAGAGGAGACCAATTACTCAAGTTTCCTTGACAAGGTGAATGCCGGAAGCGTCAAAGATGTCACCATCATGCTTTCGCCGAATAGCGCCGAGCTGCAGGGCGATTACAAGGATGGCACGCGGTTTCATGGTGTGACGGTCGCCAACGCGGCGATTCCAGACGTTACCAAGACCCTGCAGGACCAGAAGGTTCCCTTCAACTATAAGGAAGTCAAAGAGGCCAACTGGCTGAGCCTCGTCATGACGCTTGCGCCCATCCTATTGATTCTGGGCTTTTGGATTTTCATGATGCGGCAGATGCAGGCAGGCGGCAACAAGGCGCTTAGTTTTGGCAAATCGCGCGCACGCCTGCTGACGGCGCAGCAGAAGAAAGCCACCTTCAAAGACGTGGCTGGTATCGACGAAGCCAAAGAAGAGCTTTACGAAATCATCGACTTCTTGAAGGATCCGCAAAAGTTCCAAAAGCTCGGTGGACGCATTCCCAAGGGAGTGCTGCTCGTCGGCCCCCCGGGTACGGGCAAGACCTTGCTGGCGCGGGCGATCGCCGGCGAAGCGAACGTGCCGTTTTTCTCCATTTCCGGGTCGGACTTTGTGGAAATGTTCGTCGGCGTAGGCGCAAGTCGCGTTCGCGATCTTTTCGAACAGGGAAAAAAGAACGCGCCTTGCATCATCTTCATCGATGAAATCGATGCGGTCGGCCGACATCGCGGAGCCGGTTTAGGCGGTGGCCACGATGAGCGCGAGCAGACGCTGAACGCGCTGCTTGTCGAAATGGACGGTTTCGAGTCGAATGAGGGCGTGATCCTCATCGCAGCGACGAACCGGCCTGACGTGCTCGATCCCGCGCTACTGCGGCCCGGTCGGTTTGATCGGCGCGTGGTCGTGCCGCGACCCGACGTGAGAGGCCGCGAGGAAATCCTGCGCGTGCATACGCGCAAAGTGCCGCTGGCGGAAGATGTAGACCTGTCCGTGATTGCGCGCGGCACACCGGGATTTTCCGGGGCCGACATGGCCAATCTGGTCAACGAAGCGGCCCTGTGGGCTGCGCGGCAGAACCGAAAGTTCGTGGCCATGGCGGATTTCGAAATGTCGAAGGACAAAGTGCTCATGGGCGCCGAGCGCAAGTCCATGATTTTGTCCGACGAGGAAAAGAGAAACACGGCCTACCACGAGGCCGGGCACGCCCTGGTCGCGGCGATGACACCGGGAGCTGACCCGTTACACAAGGTGACCATCATCCCGCGCGGCATGGCGCTGGGTGTCACCATGCAGCTACCCATTGACGACAAGCATACGTACACGAAGGAGTTTCTCGAAGCCCAACTTGCTGTTCTCATGGGCGGCCGCGCTGCCGAGGAAATCTTCCTGCACCACATTACCACCGGCGCAGGCAACGATATCGAGCGCGCCACCGAAATTGCGCGGCAGATGGTCTGCGAGTGGGGCATGAGTCCACTCGGCCCGCTTACGTTTGGAAAGAAAGAAGAGCAGATCTTCCTCGGCCGGGAAATCGCGCAACATCGCGACTACTCCGAAGATACGGCCATCAAGATTGACGGCGAGGTGCGTACTATCGTCAGCACGGGCTATGCGAAGGCGCGGAATATCCTTGAGACGCATCGCGACACGCTTGAACGCATTGCCCAGGCGCTGCTAGATCGGGAAGTGCTGGATGCAGCCGAGCTCAAGCTCCTCATGGACGGCAAGCCGCTACCAGACAAAGCGCCACCGCCGCCTCCGGCTGCACCACCCCTGCCGGCCAAGGAACCGCAGCTGACGCTGCGTCCGGAACCGCGCCCGATTCCTGGCATGGCCAAAGGCGAAAAGCCAGCGCCAGCCTGAAGAGGGTCGTGCCTTCACCGCGCTTCTGCCACTTTCATATCCGCCTCCTGCCTCGTGCATATTTGACCGCTTGACTTGCTCGGTTTCGCCCTTTGACGGGTTGCGAAAAGGCGTAGAATACCGCCATGACCAAGCATGACACGTTCGAGCTCGATTGCCCGTGCTGCAGCGCGAAGCTGACCGTGGATCGCGCGCTGGGCGTCATCCTAGCCCACACCGCGCCGATTCGTCCGCCCTCGATTGATTTGGACGACACGGCCAGCCTGCTCCGCGCACAGGAAGACGCCGTCGAGGCAAAATTCCGCGCGTCGGTCGAAGCCGAAAAGGTAAAAGAAGACGTGCTCGCTCGGAAGTTTGCCGAAGGCCTGAAAAAGGCAAAGGATGCACCCATCGAAAAGCCGATGCGCGATTTCGATCTCGATTAGGGCTCGATGGCTCCGCTCGCGGTTCTGTGATGTCTCCGGCGTCAACGTCGCCCTCCTTTCGGTCTTGCTTGCAACAGTTCTGGCTCTGAGTTTGCCCCCGAGCCTCGTGTCGCAATCCAAGAAAGCAAGCACACGCCCTGTCCAACTCGATCGGGGCATCCAGTGGCGCCGGGATCGCGCGACAGGGGAATTGCATGCGTTAGGGGCCGGCGAGGGGGAAGTCGGCACGTCGAGCGACATGGCAACGAACCCCCGCGCCCTGCGCGTGCGCACGCAGATGGTCGCCGTTACCTGCATTGTTTCTTCGGCGGACGGCACGGCCATAACAGGGCTAGGCCGGGATGATTTCCGCATTCTCGACGACGGCACCGTGCGGCCGATTTCCTATTTCGACGCCTCGAGCGAGCCCGCCAGCATCGCACTCGTCCTGGACGCCAGCCCCAGCGTGCTGCGTGACTCCGAGGAAATGAAGCGGGCCGCCGAGGCGCTGATCCAATCTCTCGCGCCTCTTGATCAGGCCGCGGTTGTCGACTTTTCGGCACACACCTACCTGTTACTCGGATTTTCGGACGTGCGCGAGCAGATTCGCCGCGCTGTTGCGCGTGTAGACGTTCGTGAATTGCTGAGCGACACGGGCGGATCGAACATCTACGAGGCCGTCTATTTGGCTGCCTATGATCTTTTTCCGAAACGCAAGGGCCGCAAAGCCATTTTGTTGCTCACCGATGGACAGGACAGCGGGTTAGGTCTCACACTGGATCCCGCCAGCACTGTGCCGGGACCCGGTCGAACGGCCGACCGGCTCACCTTTGACGATGTCGCGCGCATCCTCGCGGATGAGGACATTCAGGTATTTGCCGTTTCGACTGAAAACCGC
>Ga0187780_10002707_pt1 | contig 13293 bp, 11 predicted proteins | sample 1015_Q2_SP10_20__FD_132429 | JGI IMG/M metagenome (GOLD analysis project Ga0187780, IMG submission 132429) | Tropical peat soil microbial communities from peatlands in Department of Meta, Colombia - 1015_Q2_SP10_20_MG | ecosystem: Environmental > Terrestrial > Soil > Wetlands > Peat | place...
CGGCTGTCGTAACTGACGTCGCGGTTATCCCCCATGGCGAAGTAGTGATCCTCCGGCACCACCAGGTCATCTCCCTGGAGGTTCTGCTTCATCGCCATTTGCCATTCTAAAGTGACGTTGTTGAAGTCGGAAGGAGCTACGGCCGGAAAATTATCGCGATACGGATTGTAACCGTTTCCCGTAGCCTGGTGGATGACGTAAGGCTCGTCGAGTCTCTCGCCGTTGCGGTAGACAATCCCATCGTGCAGGTGAATGCGATCTCCGGGCGTGCCCATGATTCGCTTCACCACGTACAGACCGGGCTCCGCCGGTGAAAGGAAAACGACAATGTCACCATCCCGGATCTGCCGGTAGGGGAGAAGCGCGCCAATCCAGCGTGTGCGAGGCGCAAACTGCTCGCGGTTCACAAACACGTGATCGCCGATCAACAGCGTGTTCTCCATGGAACTGGAGGGGATCTCGAATGCTTGTACAATGAAAGTAATGATGAACAGCCCGGTCACCAATACCGCCGCCAACGACGCCAGAAACTCTACTGTGGTTTCACGGGGCTTTTCCGGTTCGGTCTTTTCTTTTTCTTCCTTCGCCACGAAGACTCTTCCTGTCCTGCTTAGTTGATTAATCGTAATGTGCGGTCCCAGCGGGTGATCTGAAACAAGTGACTGACCACATATGCGAAATGATAAAGTTTATCACCTGGCTTGGACTTGGCTGAGATTTCGTCATTCACACTTCGGACCGACCAATAGATCAGCAAAGGCCGCCCAATGATGTTTTCCCGGGGAACAAAACCCCAATAACGGCTGTCGAGACTCTCATCGCGGTTGTCCCCTAGCACGAAGTAGAAACCCTCGGGGACAATGAGTTGTTTGTCCTCCACCCACTTCTTCATCTGTCCCGCCCAACTCGCCGACTCTCCGGCATCATTTATGAGCTGGGGAAAGTCGTCTCGATACAGATCGAGACGCGCAGAGGAGTGACGCACGTAAGGCTCGGTCAGCATGGTTCCATTTACGTAGACTTGGCGCTTGATCAGGCGTACACGGTCTCCGGGCACGCCGACCACGCGCTTTACGAAGTGTTGCGCCGGATTCACGGGGTAATGGAAAACCACGATGTCACCACGGCGCACCTGGCGGTAGGGAATGAAGTGGTCCCAGAGGGCCCCGCCGCCGTAGCGCAGCTTGTCCACCAGCAGGTAGTCGCCGATTAACAAGGTGTTTTCCATTGACTCGGAAGGGATCTGGAAAGCCTGCACGACAAAAGCGATCACGAAGACCGCGATGACGACCGTGGTCAGCAAGGATTGCAGGGAGCTCAACCAATCCACCCGCGACTTCTGGTCAGCCTCCATCATGAGTGCGAAGAGGTGCGAGCCCGGTGGTGCACCTTTCCTCCTGAGTTTTCCGGCATCGACTCCAGATACTCCAGCAGTTGCCGCGCCGCACCTTGTTCGGCATTTTTCTTGGTAGAGCCTTCGGCTCGCCCCACGAACTCAGCATCGTGCCGCTCTGGTGATGACTGCAGTCGGACCTCGACCGTAAACGTTTTGCTGTGCTCGGGTCCCTGCTCTTTAACCAGGACGTAGGAAGGCTGCAGCCGTCCCATGGCTTGCAGTTTTTCCTGCAACGCCGACTTGTAGTCGGTCAAGGGCAAACTACTGCCGTCGCGCGCGACATGCTCCAGTTCGGGCGCGACGATGTATTGCAGAACCACGCGTCGAACTGCCTCCAACCCAGTATCCACGTACATCGCTCCCAGTACGGCTTCTAAAGCATCCACTAACAGCGCCGTCTTATTGCGGCCTCCACTTTTTTCCTCACCTCGCCCCAGGTGCAGGTAGTGACCAAGCTCGAGCAACTGCGCCACCCTGATGAGATGCTTCTCACTGACCAGGTGGGCCCGCAACTTGGACAGTTCGCCCTCCCGAAAATTGGGAAAGCGACGGAAGAGTTCCTCCGCGGTGATGAGCCCGAGCACCGCATCTCCGAGAAACTCCAGTTGCTCGTTATCACCGACACGAGCGGCCGCAGGCTGAGACGATTCCAGCTCCCGTGCCTGAGAACTGTGGGTGAGCGCCTGTTGCAGCAACTCTGGCCGGGCGAAGCGATAGGCAAGAGTGTGCTCCAGGTCTGCCATGTTTCGTGACTTCATGTTCTCAAATCGGGGCTGCCCGAAGCGCAGTAGCAGGACCACGCTAGCTGCGTCTCCTCGTCCCGGCGTCGACGCGGCCCTTTCCGGTCGAACCTCTCCGGCTATTGCGAAGGCGGGGCGGGAGTCGGAGCAGTACCAGCCGGTGGTTTGGACGCTGGCGCCGGAGTGCTGCCACCCGTCAACTGTACCAATCGATCCCGTTCCCGGCGCGCCAAGGTTCCTGACGTAGTGTTCTCCTGGGTCAGTTGCACCGCGCGGTTGGCTTCTTTCAGAGCGTCGGGATATCGGCCCTGCTTATCCAACGCAATGGCCAGCCGTAGGACCACAACCGGATCCACTTGAGCCGGAAAGGCGTCAATCGACTTATGAAAATAGCCTTCGGCATCGGTGTATTTTTCCTCACTGAAGGCAATCGTCCCCAAAACCGAAAATGCGGACGAACGTAAGTAGCCCTTGTAGGCGTCGATCTTCTCCTGCGGAGTGTTGGCGGGAATTGCCAGGTCCGTGTCGACGGTCTCCAAGGCGTGCTGGGCTTGCTTTTGTGCCTCAGCCCAACGCTGGTCTTTGTCCAGATCCGTGTCGCGAGTGCGCTCCGCCATCACCTCGGAGGCGCCGATCAAGGCCTCGGGATCATCCGGGTCGAGCTTCAATTCCTTCTCCGCCATCTCCAGCATTTTTTCGGCGTTGTTGGCGCTTTGGTAGGCATGCATCGCCGCGCGATACAGCAGGACGCGGAGCTCACTATCCGGGAACTTAGCGGCAAAATCATCCGCCGCTTTTTCCATCGCCGAACCGTCATTCATGCTGGCCATGGCAGCCTTGTAGGCGTCAAATTCCGCCTGCGTCTTGGCCTGAGGCGGACGCTTCCCTAATGGCGGGGTGGCAGTGGCAGCTCCCTGCGAGGCTGAGGTTGACTGCCCTGCGGGTGGATTCTGCTTGGCAGGGGTGGGCTGCTGCGCAAATACAAAACTCGCTACGGCCACGGTCAGGAATATCATGGCGGTTCGCTTCATGCTCTCTCCTTGAACTCCGCTTCTGGCGTATCGGTCGCAGAATGCGGATGTGACATCAATCTTTTGTGTCCTGCGGTCGGCTGGGTGGCTCATAAGGCTGTCGCAACCCGCGCTCCGCCGCGGCTTTGGCTTCTGGCAGCGCCTCTCCGGCGCTCAGCGCAGCGCGGTAATGATCGAGCGCCGCCGCACGGTCTTCCTGCAGGTCGAAGATCCGTCCCAGGTAAATGTGAGACCAGGCCACAACCTTGGGTTCGTGCGCGACTCCGAGCGCCTGTTCGAAGTAATTGCGCGCGCCTTGCATATCGCGGTTCATGGTGGCGACCTGCGCCAGAATAAAAAGGGCCCGTCCCGGATCCTCGCTTTTCGTATCCAGCGCCTGCTGCGCCAACTTCTTTGCGCTTTCTGGGTCCCCGGTCGAAAGCTTTTGCTCGGCAGCCATCAGCAACCTAACCGGTGCCGGCCGCGACAAGTGCAACAGTTCCGGATCGGCGTTCTTGGCAAATTGCACCTGCGCTGCCCGCTTATGCTCCTTGCTTACATCAATGCCTGCCAGCAGATCGCTATAAGCGTTACGTAAACCGACCGGGCCCTTCTCGAACTGAATCAGGGAGTCGTAGAAATAGGAAGTCAATATGTAGCCTTGCGCCACCGATTGCACAACCGCCTGTCGCCGCTCTTCATCCGGTGTTTTGGCCGAGCCCGAAGTCCGTGCTTCGATGGCACGAATCAGGCACTCGGTGACCAGAAGCGAGATATCAATTTTGAAACCCTCGTCCATCGGCGCCTTCTTGACATCCGCCAGCAACGGTTCCAGGCGTCGCACAGTCTGCGGATACTTCAGGGCCAGCGGGTCCAGCAAGTAGTGGAGGTAGGTGTGCCGGACTTGCGCGGTCTTAAGCGTCCCACCGATACCAGGCGAAATCACCAGATAATAATCCGCCCCGTAGTTGCGGGCATTGGTTTGTCCCGGCGCTCCCATGGGATCGAGAAACACCGTAAAGCCGCGTCCCAGGAATCCCTCCGATGGCCATTTCAAGTAAATCTCGGTGTCGAACAACACCTTGGAGAGCGGGTTGTGGTAACGGGCGAGCAGGGCAGAATAGGCATATTGATGACGCTGCCAGATCTCGTGCAACCCGGCTACGTCGTAAAACTTCTGCAGGATGGGTACCACCCCGGCGACGATCCCGGCATCCGGCGGAAGATCAGCATCCTTCACTTTCAGGGCGAAACCCGGTGGGGCATCGAGGCAGAGCGCCAGGGAAACATACTGCGCCAAGTTCCGGGCACTGTCGGCTTGCTCGTGGTCGTGATAGAACTTGCACAGAATCTCAGTTTCTTCTTTAGCTTGGTCGTAGCTCCGCGTCACCGCAGTAATCTCTGCCCGCATCTGAGCCCGAAGTGGGTCCGAGAGGCTCAGTTCCGCGTCATAGCCACAGGCGTTCATCGCACTGAGGACGGTAAACAAAGTTTCGCTGGTTTCCAACGCCACTTTTCCCGAGGTTTGCGCCGGACACACCGAAACCGACATCCCCAGCAGGGCAACCACCAGCGCACTTCTCAACCTGAAAAGCAGGGAAAGCCTCCTGACCAGAGGGCGGGATGTGAGAGTTCAGTTGTCAGTTTAAGGGGTTCTGCTCGGAGGGTCAAACGCCGGGGAGCTATCAGCTCTCAGCCTCCAACTCCAGCTTTCTTACTGAGAGCTGACAGCTGACGGCGGATAGCAATCTATCCCTTCACACTGACCTTGGAAAACGACAACACAGCCGTTCCCGCCGTGGGGCGGCCCATGAAAGTCGCCGGACGAAATGTAGTGAAGATGAGCATGTTCTTTACCTGTGGCGGCAGGTCTTTCGGTTCCTCGGGATTGGACAACACTCGATAGTCTTCCACCCGCCCGTTGGAATCGACATAGGCCTCGATCACGAGAGAGTCGCCCTTGATCGAACTCAGAGCGCTGCCGAACGCCGACTGCTCCAGTTGTGGCGCGGTGTTCAACGTAAGAGGCACATCGGGTCTGCCGGCTTGCAAAGGCAATGCGAGAACGCCCATCAGGAATCCAAACGTCAGCACGGCGCTGGCCAAGCCTGCCGTGGCCGGAACCATAAAGACATTGATCGCGTGCTCCACCCGGATTCGCCAGCCAGCGAAGTACGGGTGGCTGGCCTGGGCCACCTCACGCGAGATGGCCAAACGCAATTTCAGGGGAAGATCAAGCGGCGCCTTACGCTTTCCTACCGCCGCCAACAACCGTTGTGTCTGACGGAGCGAGCCGTATCGCCCGCGGCAGCCGTCACAAGCATCCAGATGCTGGCCGAGAGCAATCATCTGGGCACCGGTTAGTACACCGTCGAGATATGGCGAAAACAGCGACTTAGCCTGGGAGCATCTCATGATGCCACCTCGAATTCCTTTCCTCCAATGGCCACCGGGGAGCCCGGTTCCGCTTTCGATTCGTCCTCCATAGGTTCCAGACCCAGCGCCGGGCCAGCCTCGCGCGCGTAAGCACGCAAACGTTGTCGGAGAGCTTCGCGTCCCCGCGTCAATCGCGATTTTACGGTTCCCAGAGAAACCTGAGTGATTTCCGCAATTTCTTCGTAAGACATTTCTTCCAGGTCGCGCAGCACTACAGCGGTGCGATAGGGTTCGGGAACCTGACGCAGTTCACCCTCCACTTTCGCTCTGACTTCCTCGTGAACCACGTGATCGAACGGCGATTCCGCGCCGTCGATGAGAGCTTTGTTCAACGTGCAACCTAACTCCGGAGCGGCATTGGTTCCCACGGGCTCAATAGATGTTTCCCGGGACTTGTGACGGAACCACCAACGGCGGCGGTTGGAAGCTTCATGGAGCGCAATGCGATAAATCCACGTCTTGAGACTGGATTCACCGTGGAAGTGCTTCATGCCTCGAAAGACTTTAAGAAAGACTTCCTGAGTGGTATCCGCGGCGTCGGCCGGATCGGTCACCATGCGATAGACGAGGCTGTAGATCGGCTGGTGGAATTCTCCAATCAACCACACATAGGCTTCTTCCGACCCAGCCTTGAGTTCGGCCACGATGGCCGACTCCTGGCTCCGGATTGCAATCACAGTCGCGAGATCACCCAACGTGGTTACTCCCGCCACAGCTCTCATGGCGCAAGCTCCATTCTATCTTCTTTTCTCACCACCAGCTTCCGTGAAAATGTAACCATTCAGGGCGTTACGGCTGTGCCGTGGCGTCGCGCAGCCGCGCCCCTAGTTTTATAGACTCCGCGCGGGCTGACTAAGTTCCCCACCGGAGAAGCCTTGTTTTCAGACACCTACAGCTTCCCGAAAAAGGGTAAGGCGGCTACTGGCTCTGTGGCGGGCTTGGTTGGGAGGGTTGACCGCTGGTAGTCGGAGCGGGTTGCGCTGGAGCGGTGGAGGGAGGCTTCTTCGAGGTTTTGGAGGTCGATTTCTTGCTGGCCGGCTTCTTGACCGGCTGAGTGTCGTCAACTACTACTTTCTTGGGCGGAGTGGGCGGAAGCGCGGCAGCGGCGGCTCGCGCCGCCTGAAGCTCCGTTCGCAACTTCACCAATTCGCCCTCTTTAGTGTCCGTCAACGTCTCCATGCGATCGGCGACCGCGTGACGCGATCTCTCCAGTGCGTTGAAATCGTTCTGCAAGGATTGGAACTCGTCGCGCGATCCGAACGCGCCGGCGGATTCCACCACTGAAGCAAACACATCGTAGAGCGCGTCCAGATTGCGATAGAGCTTGAACGTGGCAGTGAGATTCTCGGGTGAATTCCGCAACTGGGCAACGATCTCGGGCAGAGCGTTCTGCAAATTGCGCTGGATCGAATCTGCGTCCGCCTGGGACCCGCGCTTGGTGTTTGCATCCGTCTTCCACTTTTCGATTCGCAGCTTGGCCAGGTCCAGCTGCACCGCTTGCGAAGTTTGCTCCAATTGCGACAGCAGGAGATTGAGTTCGCTGACCGAAGAATATGGGACCGGAGCCGCCGGGGCGGGTGGGGGATTGGAGGGAGTGACCTGCGCAGTTGCAACCGCTATCAGCAAGACCGGAAGAAGCCAATGTAAGCGCGGGCGTCTCCGTCCGTGCGGAGCACCCAGTTGAGACGCATACTCAATCCGAGTTCCCGTAGCAATGAAATAGGCTCTCATGACCCGGCTTAGCTCTCAGCATACTCATTTTGAACAGATTCGTAAAACTGCAAGGACATCCACCGTCACGGAAGGAAGATCAGGATCATAGGCGGTGTTTGACTATCACTACCCGGTGAGCGAGAATTATTGTGTCCCAGCAAAGTGGGCCTGTGGCGCAGTTGGGAGCGCGCTTCCATGGCATGGAAGAGGTCGTCGGTTCGAACCCGACCAGGTCCACCATTTTCAAGCGCATCCATAAGCCTCAACGTGACCTGCAATCCGCAGTTGACGAAAGTGGCGATCTTAGTAATAATGCCTTCCTGATGCAAGCACCGCGATTTACCTTCGCCATCCTTTACCGCTACTGGTTTACGCGTAGCGGCTGGGGCCAGGCGCGCATTCGCGAGGCAGAAATGTAGTCCTAGCGTAACCGCCGAGTTCGGAAGTTCCCGCAGCCGCGACTCTCAGCAGTCGCGGCTTTTGTTTTGGGTCAAACAACCAAGGAGAAGTGAAGTCATGATCATCAACATGAGTGAGCAGGCCACGGAGCAGGAAATACAGCACGTGATCGAGCGGGTGAAAGAGGCTGGATATCAGGCTCACGTTACACGCGGCGAAGAGCGCACCATTGTCGCCGCTGTGGGCAGCGGAGGGCGGCGGCACGAACTGGAGGCGCTGGCCGCTGCCGCCGGAGTGGCCGATGTAGTTGCGATATCGGATCCGTTCAAGCTGGTCAGCCGCCAGGCCAAGCCACAACGCACCGTGGTAAACGTGGGCGGTGTGCGTATCGGCGATGGCAGCCTGGTGGTCATTGCCGGACCATGCTCCGTAGAATCGCGGGAGCAATTGTTTTCGACTGCGCGAGCCGTGAAGAGTGCTGGCGCACAGCTCTTGCGTGGGGGCGCGTACAAACCGCGTACCTCGCCTTACGAGTTTCAGGGCTTGGGAGTAGAAGCGTTGCACTTGCTGCGCGAGGTGCGCGAAGAGTTGGCTTTGCCCGTGGTCACCGAGGTCATGAGCACGGAAGACGTGGACGTAATCTGCGAGCATGTTGACATGCTCCAGGTGGGGGCGCGCAACATGCAGAATTTTGCTCTTCTGCGGCGGCTTGCCACGATCGAAAAACCGGTGCTGCTGAAACGCGGTCCCTCGGCCAGTGTCAAGGAATGGTTACTGGCGGCCGAGTATCTGCTATCCGGTGGCAACCGCAACGTGGTGCTGTGCGAGCGTGGGATCAAGACCTTTGAAACGGAAACCCGCAATACTTTGGACCTGGCATCGGTGGCGCTGGCACGCGAGATGTCGCACTTGCCAGTAGTCGTCGATCCCTCCCACGGTACCGGGCGCCGCAGTTTAATCGCGCCCCTGTCTCGCGCAGCGGCCGCATTGGGAGCGGACGGACTCCTGGTAGAAGTGCATCCCTGTCCTGAGCGGGCCTTATCCGATGGCCCCCAATCGCTGGACTTCGATGGCTTTCGTTCTCTCATGAAGAGTTTGGCAGAACCAATGCGGCCGACGAATTCCAGAGCCGGGGCAGCGTAGAACTGGTGGGCTACACTCGTCCGCCTGGACGGGGGTGTCCGGTTTCTAGGCAAAGCTTCACGGACTTACCAAAGGCTTAAGACCAGTGCCGTCCGAGAAGCTTCGGCCAGTTTGTAAAGAAATTTCTAAAGATTTGATTAGGAAGTGCCGATAACTCACCGGCGTCGCTAATACGTTTGGCTAGTTACGTTTACCGCCTTGCCAACGATGCCTCATTAGAAACCTGCCCTGGTGACAGGGCTTCACGGATCAGCGTGGATGGAATCCGTAGCCGTACCATTCGCCCAACACTGAAAGCAGAATACCGACACAGGAGAGATGGAAGATGATTTCCCTGAAAAAGTATCTGGACATGGCCCCGGAGGACCGGCCGAGCTCAGTCGAGCCCGAGTCGAATGAGCTGCTATCGGCTACCGTGGAGTCCTATCGCTCGGCGCTGCGGGCGATGGCAAATAGCGGGTTCCGAGCCTGTCCTGCCGTAGGTTCGGAGCTGCAACAGAACTTGGCAAGCCTGCAGAACAGCCTTTCCGGTAACGTTACTCCCGAGCTGGTGAAGGAAACGGAAAAACAGCTCGAAGAGCAATTGCAGCAATGGGGGGGACGGACTTCGGAATATTTCAAGGCCAAGGCCAACGAGGTCAAAGAACTTCTGATTGTGCTGGCGCGCACCGCTGAATCCGTGGGTGAGCGGGATCAGCGCTATGCCAGCCATTTCAGCCAATTCACCACCCGTTTGCAGACCATCGCGGACCTGGAGGATTTGACCCAGGTTCGCGCTTCCCTGGTAAAGGGGGCCGGCGAGCTAAAAACCTACGTAGATCAAATGGCGCTCGACAGTCACCAGTCAATGGCGCAGCTGCGGGCGGAGGTGTCCACCTACGAAACCAAACTCAAGGCGGCAGAAGAGATGGCGTTACGGGATGCGCTGACGGGTCTGCCGAATCGCCGCAACGTCGAAGAGCGGCTGGAGTGGCGCATCGCGCATCAACAGGGCTTTTGCGTAATCATGCTCGATCTCAACCGGTTCAAGCCTGTCAACGACACCTACGGACACCTGGCGGGGGACAACTTATTAAAGCAATTTTCCCAGGAGCTGCGCTCCAATCTGCGAGGCTCGGATATCGCCGGCCGCTGGGGTGGGGATGAGTTCATCGTAGTTCTGGACTGCGACCTGAACGCGGCGAAATCCCAGATCGAGCGCATGCAAAAATGGGTGTTCGGTGATTACACGATTCAACTCGGTGAGGGCAAAGGGAACCTAAAAGTCAGTGTGGATGCCTCCATTGGCGTGGCGCAATGGCAGCCAGGTGAGACGATTCCGCAACTGATCGAGCGCGCCGATGCTGCTATGTACAAAGACAAGAGAATGGCGCGCAGGCAAGGAGCCTAGCTGCGACAACTGGAAGCGATGCTAAGCTAGAGGCAGTCCGCTCGGCATCCCATCTCCTGATGCTCGGAAACTTGCGACGTTCGGCGATTTTACTTACTGCCTTGGCGCTCCTGGCGCCGCGACTTTCCTTCGCCCGTGTGCCAGCTTCCACAGCCAAAAGCAACAATCTCCGCGCCTGGTCTGTGCGCTGGCAACCGCTGCGTTTGGTCAATGGCTCTCCGGTGGTTTTTCAAGTAGCCTCGCCGGCGCGCTTGGAATCGCTCACTGGAAAATGGCTTGACCACGACGTGTTTTTTTTCTTCGATCCGCGCAGCCAGAGCTGGTTCGGTTTCGCCGGAGTCAGTCTGGAAACTCGGCCTGGGAGGTATGCGCTGACGTTGGAGGGTGAGAGTGAAGCTGGAGGAAAGCTCTCGTGGCAGCGAACGATCATTGTGGGGAAGGCAAGCTATCGCCGGATCGTGGTCAGCGTTCCCAAGCAGTTCACGGAACCGAACCCTGAGCAACAGCAGGAGATCAAGGAAGACCAATCCCTCAAGCACGACGTATTTTCCCGCACCGATGTGCAAAGGGAGTGGGCGGGGCGATTTCTTCCTCCAGTGAACGCGACTGTTTCCGACGCTTTCGGGACCACCCGCACCTTCAATGGAGAGGTGCAGAGCGTTCATCAGGGTCTTGACTACGGCGTGCCACAGGGCACTCCAGTGACTGCGCTCAATCGCGGCACCGTCCTTCTCGCCCGTCCATTATTTTTCGAAGGAAATTGTGTGGTACTCGACCACGGGCAAGGATTGCTCACCCTCTACATGCATCTTTCGAAGCTTGAGGTTAAAGAGGGGAATCAGGTCGCTCGCGGGCAAGAAATCGCCTTAAGCGGCGGCACCGGCCGCGCCACCGGACCGCATTTGCACGTTGCCGTGCGCTGGCAGGGAATCTATCTGAATCCGGCAACACTGCTAAGCCTGAGGCTGCCCTAACAGCGTTGTGGGGCGGACACTCTTGTCCGCCGCCGTTGACGTTGATCTGGTTTATCGACCACCCGGTTTCGAACGGCTACTCGCCGGGTCGGATGACTTTAGGCGTGGCCAACTTCCAAACCAGAGTCAAAGGCGGCGGACAAGAGTGTTCGCCCCACACTCACCACGAAGACGCCGACGGCTGCATCAGGGCGAGTTTTTCGGCGTTTTCCACCGCCACGCCGTCGCGAATGGTGACTGTCTTTCCCGAGATCGCCGGAACCCGTTCGCCGGGCACGAGAATCCCAACCAAATTGAGGGGATCGGCGGCAGAAAGCGTGATGGTCTCTCCGCCAGGCTGCATCTTGCGGGTGGCGCGAAGCGATTCTACGGCCACAGGCAAGGCGAACTGCTCACCCAGGAAGCCATCTACAAACCGGCCGCCGCGAATCTCGCCGCGGTCTTCGAGACGGCGAAAGGCCATTTGCAATTCCCGCCACTTGGGCAGATTGGTCTCCCGCGCCAGTACATCACGAAAAACGATTCCATAGCGCTTGAGCAGCATCCAGCAAGTTGCTTCGACGGCACGATTTCGGTCGACCGCCTGGTCGGTGTAGAGCACCGCCCAGCGCCCCGAACTGTGCCGTGGGCGGGCGGTTCGTCCACTGCCTTGTCCGGCGCGCCGCTTGGGATCGATCAGCGAGCGCAGGTTGTCGAAGCCATCGGCCGTGACCACGCCCGCCGCCACCAATTCCCACAGCGCCGTCTCCACCTCGGCTTTGAGCTTGCCTGTCCCGCGAACGATATCGGCGAAGAACGAAGCTCCCCGCTGCCGTAGAAGGCTGAGCACTTGCCGCGCGCCGTCGCTAAGTCCGCGCGCTTCGGCTTGTTCCGCGTCGGGATGGTGGGGTGTCATCCAGTCGGCTTCTTCCCGCACAAAGAAAGTAATAGGAGCCACGCTGGTGGGAATCACTCGGCGCTTTCCCGCGGCAGAATCCTCCAATGTGGCGGGATGCGGAGACAAGCGTCCCCAGCCCACTGCGCCGGTCAGGCAGAGCTGGTCGAGCCACGCCGGATCATAATTCGCCACTCGCCGGGCCAGAATTTGGCGTTCCCAGGCATTGGCTGGAATCTCGAAACCTTGCAGCTGCCGCAAGACCTCAAGCGTGGCCCGCTCCCCCAGCACCTGCGTGCCCGGAGCCAGATGTTGCCAGCGCAGTAGCCAGCGCATGAACTGCGCTGCGCTGACCGGCTCAACCTGTTTGCGCAAAGTCGCCACCGTGAGGCGATGAATTCGCGCCAGCAACCGCCGCTCGCACCATTCAGTAGCCCGTGTGGGGACGGCCGCCCCCGGCCGTCCGGTCGAGCGCAGCTCGACAGTCTGACCCGTAAAATTTCCCCGCAGGATCGCTCCGCTGGCCTCCATACGCAGCAACGTCTTTTCAATCTCCGACGATGGCAGTCCCAGCAGCGACCCGAGTTGCTCCGAGGTTGCGGGACCTAAGTGAGACATCCAACCGGTAACCATGGAGAGAAATGCGTCGTCGCGTGAGGGAACTGCGTTCTCAACTTCGGCCACAGCGCGATCGAACGTGGCGTCGGGAAATAACAACCGGAAAGTCTTGACGCGCTCGGCCGCAACCCAGTAATGCCGGCCGCCGCTGAACGCACCTGCAGCTCTCCCGTCTCGAACCAGTTTTTGAAAGTGACCGGACCACTGTGCAGCGGCAGCGCCCACGTGGAGACAGCCGCCCTCGGCTGTCTGCGTGAGCAAGGGGAGTGCAATCAGCGTGTGCAGCGCATCGTGCAGCTCATCGGCATCGCGCACATCCGGCCAGGCCTCTTGGCGGACTTGGGCAATGGCTGCGGGATCGAGCTTGCCAACTTCTTCCAGTACGGATTCCGGCAGAATCCGCCGCATCTCGACCGCCCGTGCGCGGCGCTCTTCCAGTGGCGCGTCGTCGAGATATGCATAGGGATTCGCGTTCAGGATTTCGTGCGAGAACTGCGACGGAACCGGCGTATCCACCGCCACGCATTGGATCCGGCCCGCGTCCAGTCCACGCAGCAGGTTCTTCAGCCCTTCCAGATCCATCGCCTCGGTGAGAACGTC
>Ga0187780_10002708_pt1 | contig 13292 bp, 6 predicted proteins | sample 1015_Q2_SP10_20__FD_132429 | JGI IMG/M metagenome (GOLD analysis project Ga0187780, IMG submission 132429) | Tropical peat soil microbial communities from peatlands in Department of Meta, Colombia - 1015_Q2_SP10_20_MG | ecosystem: Environmental > Terrestrial > Soil > Wetlands > Peat | place...
GTGTCAAACGATGGGAGACGGAATTTAAAGGGCTTCGCTGAAGACTTGACGAGTTCCCTGCTAACCAAGAATCCTTTCGAGCATCCAACGAGAAAAGTGGTTGGACGATTATGCGCTACGGCCGGAGTGTCGTAAGATTTTAGCCAAGCGGAGTGGCATGGCTCTCACGTCTCCAATTCGAACGGGAACTAGGGATCTGCGCCGGAGAGCGCGGACGGCTCCCCTCCTGTTGGCCCTTGTGGCGGCAGCGGCAATCCCGGCGTGCCAGAAGAGTTCGGCCGGCGGGGCGATGGCAGACTCTCCGGCGATCCCGGTGCAGGTGCGCATCGCACCTTCAATGAAGATTCCGGACACGACGGAGTACCTGTCCATCCTGAAATCGCGGCATTCCGCGACGATCAACCCGCAGGTGGAAGGACAGATCACGAAGATCTTGGTGAAATCCGGGGACCACGTGACCGCTGGGACGGCACTGCTGCAAATCGATCCATTGAAACAAGAAGCCACGGTGAGCAGCCAGGAAGCCTCGCGGGCGGCGCAGGAAGCCAATCTGCGCTATGCGAAGATTTCGCTGGACCGCGCGCAAAAGCTGTACGCGGCGGGAGTGATCAGCAAGCAAGACCTGGACAATGCGCAAACGGCTTACGATGCGGCACAGGCGCAACTCAAAGCCCTCGAAGACCAAGTCACGCAGCAGAAGGTCGAGTTGCATTATTACAGCGTGAGTTCGCCGATGGATGGAATCGTCGGAGACATTCCCGTGCACGTCGGAGATCGCGTGACGGTGGCGACGCTACTGACCACCATCGATGAGCCGGGAGCGCTGGAGGCGTATATCTATGTTCCCGCGGAGCAGGCGCGAAACTTGAAATTGGCGTTGCCGGTGCGGCTGCTCGACAGCGCGGGCAATGTAGTGAGTGAGACGCGCATCACGTTTGTGTCGCCGCAGGTTGACACAGAAACCCAGACAGTGCTGGCGAAAGCGGCGGTGGAGAATCCGCAATCGAAGGTGCGCATCGCGCAGCAGGTGCGCGCGCAGATAACCTGGGGCATTCACGAGGGCCCAGTGATACCGGTGCTGGCGGTGCAGCGAATCAACGGGCAATTCTTCGCGTTTGTGGCGGTGAACGAAGGCAAAGGAGCAGTGGCGCGGCAGCGACTGGTGAAGCTTGGCGACACGACCGGAAATGATTACGTAGTGCTGGACGGCTTGAAGTCGGGAGAGCACCTCATTGTCTCCGGCACGCAGTTTCTACAAGACGGGATGCCCGTGACGGAACAGATTCAGAACGACAGCAAGAACACTCCAACGAAGTAAACCCATCGGACGAAATGAACGGCGCCACTCCAACCCAGGCCAAATCAGGCTTCGTTGATTTTTTCATCGAGCGCCCGGTGTTCGCGACGGTGTGCGCACTGTTTATCATTCTTGCAGGCGCAATTTCGATTCCCACGCTGCCGATCGCGGAATTTCCCGACTTGGCGCCGCCACAAGTGGTTGTGCGCAGCGGGTACATCGGCGCGAACGCGCAAACGGTGGAGTCCGCGGTCACGATTCCACTGGAGCAAGCCATTAACGGCGTCGAAGGGATGAAGTACATCACGTCGTCGAGCGGAAATGACGGCACGAGCCAAATCACCGTGGTTTTCGATGTCACTCGCAACGTGGATTTGGCTTCGGTGGACGTGCAAAACCGCGTGAACCAAGCGTTGGGGCGGCTGCCGAATGAAGTGAAAAATACCGGCATCATCATCACGAAACAAATTGGCGGATTCGTTTTTGGCGCCGGCGTGTATTCCGACAACGGACAGTACGACAGCCTGTTCTTGAGCAACTACCTCGATGTTTATGTAAAAGATTCGCTGAAGCGCGTGAAGGGCGTGGGCGACGCGTTCGTTTTCGGCGAACGCAAGTATGCGATGCGGCTGTGGCTGGATCCCGCGAAGATGGCGGAGCGGGGTTTGACGGCGACGACGGTGTTGAATGCGCTGCAAGAGCAGAACGTGCAAGTGGCGGCCGGGCAGATCGGCCAGCCACCCACACAGCAGGAGCATTCGTTTCAAGTGAGCGTGCGCGCCATCGGGCGGCTGAGCGAGGCGACGGAATTCGACAACATTATTTTGAAGACGGGGAGCGACGGCACGCTGGTGCGCGTCAAGGACGTGGGCCACGCGGAGCTTGGCGCGGAAGATTACGGAACACTGTTGCGGTTCAACGGGCACGACGCGGTGGGCCTGGGAGTCACGCAATTGCCGGGCGCGAACGCACTGGACGTGGACCGCGCGGCGAAAGAAGAGCTGCTGCGGCTGTCAAAGAATTTTCCGCCGGGAATCAAAGCGGCAGTGGCCTGGGATTCCACAACGGTCATTGGCGAATCCATTCGCGACGTGCTGATCACGCTGGTGCAAGCCATCATTCTGGTCATCCTGGTGATTTACATTTTTTTGCAAGAGTGGCGCAGCACGCTTATTCCCGCGGTGACGATTCCGGTTTCGCTGATCGGCACGTTCGTATTCGTCAAGCTGCTGGGCTTTTCGATCAACACGCTGACACTGTTTGGAATCACGCTGGCCACGGGCCTGGTGGTGGACGACGCGATCGTGGTGATTGAAAACGTGGAGCGGCACATCGTCGAGGGAATTACTGAGCCGCACAACGCCGCTTCGGTGGCGATGAAAGAAGTCGCGGGAGCGGTGATCGCGACCTCGCTGGTATTGGTTTCCGTGTTTGTGCCGGTGGCGCTGTTTCCTGGAACGACGGGAATTTTGTTCCGGCAATTTGCGCTGACGATCGCGTTTTCCGTGTCGATTTCCGCGTTCAACGCGCTGACGCTGACTCCGGCGCTTTCCGCGATTTTCCTCGGACATCACCGAGAGCGGGCGCAATGGCGGTTTTTCAAGTGGTTCAACAAAGTAGTCACCGAGGGAACGAGTTTCTATCGAAACAGTGTGCGGCGCGTGCTGGATTTTCGGTATGCGCTGTTGGTCGTGTTTCTTGCGCTGCTGGGATGCACGTATTGGATCTACGAGCGCGTGCCGCGAGCGTTCATCCCCGAGGACGATCAGGGATATTTGATGTTCATCGTGCAGGCACCGCAAGGGGCGTCGATTGCGTATACGCGAGATATTTGTCAGAAAGCAGAGGAAGTCATTTCGCGGGACCCTGAAATTGATGGCGTTTTCTCGATCGTCGGCATCGGCGCCAGCGGTTCGGCTCCCAATCAGGCCATGATGTATGCGAATTTGCGGCCGTTTGAGGTCCGCACAGGAGAAGGCCACTCGGCAGCAGGAGTGATTCGGCGCTTGCGTGGGAGCCTGATGGCCATTTCCGGGGCGCTGGTGGTGCCGTTCAATCCGCCGGCGGTATTTGGACTGGGACAATTCGGCGGATTTCAGTTCGAACTGGAGGATTTGGGACGGAACCCGCTGCAGACGCTTTCGAGCACGGCAAATCAATTGGTGGCGCAAGGGAACACCAGCAAGGAAGTGGTCGGTCTGTTCACCAGTTTCACGGCCAACGATCCGCAATATCTCGTGCACATCGACCGCGAGAAAGCCAAGAGCCTGCAGGTACCGTTCAGCCAAATCACTGACGCGCTGCAAGTTTATATGGGCTCGGTGTACGTGAACGACTTCGATTTCAACAACCGTTCGTACCGCGTATACGTGCAGGCAGACAGCCAATTTCGTTCGAAGCCGAAAGACATCCGGCAGTATTACGTGCGTTCGGACAACGGCAAGATGATTTCGCTCGACAACCTGGTGAGCGTCGAGCAGAGCGCGAATCCGCAGGTGATCCCGCACTACAACCTTTTCCGGTCGGCGGAAATTAACGGGAGCGCCGCGCCGGGAAAAAGTTCCGGAGAAGGAATTACGTCGATGGAAGCGCTGGCGAAGAAAGTGCTGCCCAACGGGATGAAGTTCGAATGGAGCGGCCTGTCGCTGGAAGAAATTGAATCCGGGGGAAAAGCGCTGATTCTGTTTGTGCTGGGCTTGATCGTGGTGTACCTGACGCTCGCCGCGCAGTACGAGAGCTACGTGCTGCCGTTCATCGTGCTGCTGGCGGTGCCCGTGGCGCTGCTGGGAGCGCTGGGGGCGCAATCGTTGCGCGGATTGCAGAACGATGTGTATTGCCAGATTGGACTGGTGATGCTGATCGGGCTTTCCAGCAAGAATGCGATTTTGATCGTGGAATTTGCCGAGCAGTTGCGCGAGAAAGGATTGTCGCTGTTCGAAGCGGCGGTGGAAGCAGCGCGGATTCGCCTACGGCCGATTCTGATGACTTCGCTGGCGTTTATTCTCGGGGTGGTGCCGCTGGTGCTGGCGCGGGGAGCCGGGCGCGCGGGACGCATATCCGTGGGAACGACGGTGTTTGGCGGGATGATCGCGGCGACGACACTGAACTTGCTGTTCATCCCGGTACTGTACGTCATTGTGCGAAGCGTGGTGCCGGGGAAAGAAGGACGGCCTGTAGGTGAAGGCGGTCAGGGTGAGAGTTCTAGTTAGCGTAGCGAAAAAAGAGGCCTTTTCCGGCGCATTATCCCAAGGCGTAGAAGCTCGCCGGGCAATTCCATTGTGAAACGCACGTTTCACCCTCTCCCAGTTTTTACATGTTCTAACACACCCTCGTAATGGGCAAGAAAATGCCGGCAGACTTTAGTCTTATTAACCGATTTACCGGGAGAACGCCCAGACGGCCTGCTTGAAACACTTGTTTGCGCATTTCCTATCGACATTAATAATAGTTGACATTCGGATTTTTGCTGACTATACTCCCCGCCCAACGAGTAGTTAACCGATTTAGCTGACGGTGCCACGCTACGTCGAGAATTCATTTGGGGTGAAGGAGCAAGCTCATGAGGCTATCCAGAGTTGTAATCCGTGCACTGGTGTTGGCAGTTTGTGTGGTGTTTCTGGCAGGGGTAGCGCAGGCGCAGTACCGTGCGTCCATTCAGGGTACGGTCACCGACCCACAGGGCGCCGTCGTCCAAGGCGCGACCATCACTTTAACGAATAACGAAACGAACCACTCAGAGACGACGACGACGAATGAAAATGGGGTGTACAACTTCGCCGGACTTCCGCCTAGCCACTACACGATCACAGCCGAGAAGACTGGTTTTAAGAAGAAAGTTCTCGACGACGTCACCTTGCTTCCCGAGCAATCCAACTCCGTCAATATGCAGTTGGATATAGGACAAGCCACGGAAACCGTGACGGTCACGGACGCGACGCCTTTGATCAACACTGAAACGGGAACGATTTCTGGCACAATAACCCCGAGAGAGGTGGAGAACCTGCCCTCTCTTGGCCGCGATCCCTTGCAACTGCTCCGCTTGACACTGGGCGTATTCGGCGACGGCGCCAACGGCAGCGGCGGTAACAGCCAGGGTCAGCCGGGCAGCAATCAGGGTCCTTCCAACCCTACCTCAAGCATCTTTATGACCGAGAATCAGCCCGGTATTATCGCGAATGGTGTTCGTCCCAATGGCAACAACTATGTGATCGACGGAGTTGAGGTAAACAGCGTGGTATGGGGCGGCTCGACGGTCATCACTCCGAACGAAGAATCGGTCAGCGAGATTCAGGTTCAAGCCAACGAATACAGCGCCGAAAATGGCCGGGGCGCCGGCGCGCAAGTGCAGGTTGTTTCCAAGAGCGGCACCAACGAAATCCACGGCAGCTTGTTCCTCAAAATTCATCGGCCCGGACTGGATGCCTATCAGCGCTGGAATGGACCGGGTGGCGCGGTGGAACGTGACAACGGCCGCTTTAATCAGTACGGCGGCAGCGTCGGCGGGCCGGTCATCAAGAATCGCTTCTTCCTCTTCTTTTCCTATGAAACCTTGCGAAACAACACCGTAAACTTCAGCAATGGTTGGTACGTGACTCCCCAGTTCAACGCGGCCGCGGCGGCGGCTCACTCGGGTAGCATCGCTTCGACCTGGGCCAGTCGAACCGGCGTGAACGCCGCCGTCAAGTCCATCAACGTAGGGGTTGTGGGCAACCCGAACACGCCCAATTGCACCCAAGAGGGCTTCACCGAAGGAGTGAATTGCGTAACCCTCCCCGGGGGGCTGGACCTCGGCTCCCCGCTGACGAGCGCCCTTGGAACTAAAGATCCAACCTACGGACTGTCTGGCACGCCATTCGGCATCGGAAACGGTCTCTTAACCAACGGCGTTGACGTTCCGACGGTCTTCAACGTAAACGCCGTCAATCCCACTGTACAAGATTCGACGCAATACAACGGCCGCGCCGATTTCCAGGTGACCAAGAAAGATCTGGTGGCCTTCACCACCTACTGGATCCCAAATGACACTACCAGCTATAACGGCCCTTCGCGGCCCATCAATCTTTGGCACTCGGACCGGGTTAACTACAGCGAGGCCTTGCTTTGGAACCATACCTTTTCCTCGAGCATGCTGAACGAAGCCCGTTTTAACGTAATCCGGTGGTATTTCAACGAGGAGGAGACTAATCCGCAGATGCTGTTTGGATATCCGGTCGGCAATATCTCGAACCTAGGCAATATCGGTCTGGTGGGCCCAGCATTTGGCCCTCCAGGGCCGGGCATCTTCTACGAGGATGCTTACAACATCCGCGACACGCTGTCCAAAGTGTACCGGAGCCATGCCTTGAAGTTTGGCACGGATGACTATAAGGATCAGGTTCAGGAGACGGCCACCTGGGCGGGCCTGCCGCCGTCCTACCAATTCAATAATTTGTGGGATTGGGCAAATGACGCTCCCCTCTATGAGAGCGGCCTTTTTGATCCGCGTACCGGAATTCCCTCTGGTTCGAAGAAAAACTACAGGGACAACATCTACGCGTTCTTTGCCCAGGATGATTACCGTGTGAAGTCAAATCTCACCATAAACCTGGGCCTGCGATGGGAGTACTTCGGGCCCCAGCACGAGAAAAATGGCAATTTGGGAGTGGTGGACTTAGGAACCGGAGCGAATACGCTGACCGGACTCACGGTTAAGAGCAACCGCGACGCGTATAATGCAAGCTACAACAATTGGGGGCCGCAGGTGGGCTTTGCCTGGAGTCCGGGCGGCATGCGCGGTCATTCCTTCAACAGCAAGTTGGTACTGCGGGGCGGTTTCGGAATCGCGTACACGCGCCCGCAGCCGGCCATCACCGAAAGCGGCCGCTTTAACCCTCCCATAACCGCCTCCTTCGGCAACCTACGGGGCGCGGATCTTCTCTATGCTCCCTCGAGCAGCCCAAGCAATATCTTCGGGTTCCCGGCCAATCCGGCCGCGGTGGAGACGTTTGACCCAACCACAGGTCTTCCAACGTGCGCGCCAGCGACATGCGGTGCTATAAGTCTGAGCGGATTCGACCACAATGCCAAAACGCCCAGAACCGAACATTATTCAATTCTGGCTCAATATGACTTGGGAAGGCGCTGGGTGGCCACAGTCGGGTACCAGGGTAGTCAGAGCCAAAATTACTTTAGCCAGGTTGGCAATCTCAATTGGCTGTACCCAAACAATCTGAACCCAGCCGTGGCGAGCGTGGACTACTATACTAACAACGCGGGCTCGCATTACAACGCGCTGCTGACGGAAGTGAAGCATGAGTTCGCCAAGAGCTTCGAAATCGATTCTCAATACACCTATAGCCGCTGCAAAGATCACGGTACGCAGGATTATTACGAAGACCCGTATCCCTTTGACATCTCAAAGACCTACGGCAACTGCGAAAACGACGTTGCTCATGCCTTCAAAGCTTACGGCCTATGGTCCCCGCGAATTTTCCGCGGCACCAATGACTGGAGAGAGAAGGTTATAGGTGGCTGGCAGCTCAGCGGCATTTTCACATTCCGCACCGGGTTCCCATACGGGGGCTATATCGGCAACGTATCGCTTCTCGAAAGCGGCGGTACCTGCAATCTGATTTACGTGGGTAGTAATTTCTGTCAGGCAACCTTGGCTGGTTACCTGGGCGGTGCGGGGACCAGTTCCAGCAATTCCACGTTCGAGAAACCGTACGGGAATTTTCCCGAACTCGCGGCCGCCAATACGGGGACGGGAGTCAACGCGTACTTCACCCAGCCTACATTTTCGGCCTCGGCGTTCCCCTCTGCGCCGGGAATTGAGCGTAACCCGTTCCGCGGACCTCGGTATCATGATTTCGACTTTACATTGGGCAAAGACTTTGGATTGCCCAAGCTGGCAGTGTTGGGCGAAAACGCGAAGTTAGCCATCCGGGCGAATTTCTACAATCTCTTCAATACTCTGAATTTGACGCCATTCACCGGCTACCAGAGTATCGGGAACCTCGTACTGGATCCCACCACGAAGGCAATTACGGGGTTTACCCCAAACCCGCAGTTTGGTCAGGCTCAGAGCGCTCTTGGGGCTCGGGTAGTCGAGCTACAAGCGCGCTTCAGTTTTTAACCCAGGGGAGAGGAACATTCCACCCGAGTGTTCCTCTTCACACCCCGAGAAGGCTGTCAACGAGTGAGCAAACTGTCTTCACTTGTTGACAGCTTTTCTTTTAGACTTGCTCTGTGCACCAACGTACCGCAATCTCTCATACTCCTCCGCCTTCCACAGGCTTTTTCTGCCCACGAATTCCTCCCTTGTTCGCCGGGCTCGTCGCTGCATTGTTTCTGTTTTGGTATCCCCAGGCCTTCGCCCAATCAAAGACTCTCCCTTCCGCCGATTTTGAAGCCCTCTCCCTAAGGGCCAACGAAGCCCGTGACGCCGACCGGCTCGAGGAAGCCATTGCTCTCTATAAGAAGGCGCTGGCCTTGCGCTCCAGTTGGACAGAGGGTTGGTGGTCCTTGGGGACGCTGTTTTATGACGAGGACAAGTACGGGGATGCGGCAGAAGCATTTCGCAAGGTGGTGCAACAAAACGCGAAAAACGGGACGGCGCACGTGATGCTAGGACTGTGTGAGTACGAATTGGGAGAGGAGGACAGCGCACTGAAAGAGCTAGGGACCGGGCGGGAGCTTGGGGTTTTGAAAGACGAGCAGTTGCAACAAGTGCTGCTGTATCACCAGGGGATATTGCTGCTACGAAAAGAAAGGTTTTTTGCCGCGAAGGAAGCCCTGTCCACACTGCTGAGGAGTGGCGCTCAGAGCGACGCGGCCACGCTAGCAGCAGGAATGGCCGTCTTATTGATCAAGCCGGTAAACCTACCCCCAGAGAACACCCCAGGCCGTGACGTCATTCTGCGTGCAGGCCGGGCCGAATCGTTTCTGGCGCAGAAAAAGTTTGATGAGGCGCGAGCTGAGTATGAATCGCTAGCCCGCGACTACCCGGAGTTCCCTAACATTCATTACGCGTATGGGCGCTTTTTGCTGGATGTGAATGCCGCGACCGAAGCAATTGCAGAGTTTCAAAGGGAAATCCAAAACAATCCCAAGAATACCCTGGCAAGGCTGCAAATTGCCGCCACAGACTATCGGGTGGATTCTCCCGCGGGACTTGCCTACGCTAAAGAGGCTGTTGCCCTTAACCCACAATTCCCTTTCGGACATTACCTTCTGGGATTGTTGCTGCTCGACACTGGCGACGTCTCTCATGCAATCAGCGAACTCGAATTCGCGAAGCGTTTCTTTCCGCAAGAACCTTCCCTTTATTTTGCCCTCGGCAGCGCTTATGCGCGCGTCGGCCGCAAGCAAGAAGCCACGCAAGCCCGGGCGACATTCAAGCGGCTTCAGGAGAAGGCTAGCAAAGAAACAGAGGACAACGTTTACGGCAGTCGTCCTTCGAACCTTGAACCGGGCAAGCTCAGTGGGGAAACTGGCAATCAGCCAAGGCCATGAACGAACTTGCACACATCTTCCGCGGGAAACTTTGAGTATCACTCCTATGGGCAAACCCAAATGAACCAGTCCACAAGACGTGAATTCTTACGCATCTTGCCTGCTGCCCTCGCAAGCCTCGGAACAACGAAGCTTTTTGCCACGAGCTCACTTGCCCCATATCCCCGCGAATCCACAACCGGTGATCTGCAAGCCGCAACGGGTGGATTATTTGAGCGACTTCCCTCCTCGGCGACAGGCATTACGTGGAAACACGTCAACGGGCGATCGCCGGACTACTATCTCCCAGAAACCACAGGTGCGGGTTGTGCTTTCCTGGACTACGACAATGACGGGTGGATGGACATCTACCTGGTCAACAGCGGCAAGTGCGATTTCTACGATCCGCAGCCGCCCCTGCGGAATGCCCTCTATCACAACAATCGCGATGGAACGTTTACGGACGTGACGGAGCAAGCTGGGGTCAGCGGCGGTGGATACGGGATGGGCGTGGCTGTTGGCGATTATGACGGTGACGGCTGGCCTGACCTCTACGTCACGCAATATGGCCGCGCCATTCTGTATCACAATAATGGTGACGGAACCTTTACGGATGTGACCGATAAAGCCAAGGTCGCAGCGCCAGGCTGGGGATCCAGCGCGGTTTGGTTCGATTATGACAACGATGGAAAACTGGACCTGTTCGTTTGCCGCTTCGTGGATTTTGACAAATCTAAGAACAAGTTTTGCGGTAACGAGAACACCGGGGAGCGCTTTTACTGTATTCCGCGCGTGTACGCTCCCGCCAGAAGCTGGCTCTTTCACAATAATGGGGATGGCACGTTCACCGACGTGAGTCAGCAATCCGGTATCGGGAAAGTCCTCGGCAAAGCATGGGGCGTTGTCGCCACCGACATCAATAACGACGGACTGATGGACCTTTTCGTAGCCAACGACACGGAACCGAATTTTCTGTTCGCGAATCGAGGTCACGGAAAATTCGAGGAAATCGGACTGGCATCCGGTGTGGCTTACAGTCAGGACGGGCGCCCCCGGTCCGGCATGGGGGTGGATTCCGCGGACTTTGATCAGGACGGCTGGCAAGATCTCTTCGTTACCAATGTGGATCAGGAAATGTATTCGCTTTATCACAACCAGCACGACGAGACGTTTGACGATTTGGCCGGCTCGATGGGAATCGGCCGCACGACGCGCTTGATGAGTGGCTGGGGGGTGAAGTTCTTCGACTACGACAACGACGGCAACGTGGACTTGTTTATCGCGAACGGGCATCCCGATGACAAGATCGAAGAGCATGTCAGCCATGTAGCATACCGGGAGCCGTTGTTGTTGTTTCACAACAACGGGCGCGTTCTTGAGAACGTGAGCGGATCGGCTGGCCCGGCCTTTTCGAAGAACTTCGCGGCCCGTGGTGTGGCCGTGGGCGATTTCGATAATGATGGGGCCGTGGATGTGCTGGTGGCCGTAAACAACGACGAACCGGTCCTTTTGAAGAATGTAGCTGCGCAGGGGAATCACTGGCTGGGGGTAAAGTTGGTCGGCAAGAAAGCCAATCCGGACGCCATCGGCGCGAGGATCAACTGGCAAGCGGGAGATTTCAAACGCACGCGTCTAAAAATCAGCGGAGGCAGCTATCTGTCTTCGCACGATCCTCGAGAGGTTTTGGGGATTGGCCCTCGAACTAAAATTGACCGGCTGGAGATCCACTGGCCCCTGCCAAGCGGCCGCGTGGACACTTTCACGGATCTTCCCATCGACGGCTACATCACGATCGTCGAAGGGGCTGGGATCAAGGCTTAGTTTGCGTTTGAAATGCCTTTTCCGGTGACGACCCTAGCTGGGCTGGAAGCCGGCGAGCTGCATGGCGGTTTGCGTTTCGGGATTTTGCATGAAGGTGTTCCAGATAAGCTGGGTGCGCTGGTTCTCCGCCATGAGCATGGAGATGCCAAGGTCGATGCCGAGTACATCGGCGTCATACCAGCCGGTGAGCGGATTGAATGCGTCGACGTAGCCATAGAGCTGCCAGGCCTGCGGGTAGTGGCCGCGAATCCAACGCAGCGCGTGAATTGTGTCCGTGAAGTCAAAGGGAAGGGAGCCAGCCGTTGCGCAAGGGACGATGCTGCCATCGACCGGACCGATAATTCCGCCTTGCGCCGAGGGACCTCCCCACGCGACGTAGCCGTTTGCAGAATCGGAAGAGCTGATGCCCCAGAGATCGGAGCTGTAATCGGAAAACTGATTCGCGAGCGAAATGCAGAAAAGGCGGTGCGCCTGAGTTGCGGTGATTGAGTTTTGAAAATAGTCGGCGTAGGCGTCTTTTTTGTTGCGGAAGTCGAACCAGGCGTGGGAATACTGGTGTACGAAGAGCGGATCCGATCCCGAAATGTACGTGAGACCCTGATAGGTGATGGTCGGCCGGGACCAGGCGGACCAGCATGAAGCCGGAATCGCGAAAGCGGGGTTGGGGGCAGCCATCGCCAGCAGGTAGAGCATCATCAATTCGCAGTAGTGGTCCCATCTAGCAGTGAGAAAGCCTGATTCCGGCGTCCAGCCCATCGAGAGAGTCGAACCGCCGTTGAGCATCCAATTGAAATTCACGTTGCTGTAGATTTGCGTGGCCAGGCTGGGAATTTGTGCGTCTTGAGAGAAATATTCACGGCACATCAGGACGCCGCAGAGAAGAATCGCGGTGTCGATGGAAGAGACTTCGGACGTAAAAGCACGGGCGCCGGTGGTCATATCGACGAAATGATAGAAAAATCCGTTCATGCCCATGGGCTGAAGGGTGTCGGCAAGAAAATCTAATGTTGATTGAACGCGGCTGACGATTGCAGCATGCGGTTGGTAGCTGCGTTGATCTCCAATGCAAAGAGCGGTCAGCCCGAATCCAGTTGCAGCAATGCTGGAGACTGTATGCGTATCGTTGTTGCCTGTCGCGACAGCGCGATCTTTGACCTGGCCGGTGGTTGGATCAGCTTGCTCCCAGAAGAAAAGAAATGCGGCGTTCTCAATTTCTTCCATGAGCTGATCGTCCGTGCCGGGATAACCGTCGCCGGGAGGCGGCGGAGGCTGCGTGGAAGTTCCACCGCCGCAGCCAGCCCCTGCGAATGCAAGACCGCCAAGCAAAGCAGCGCCAGCGGCTTTGGAAGCGCCGGCGAGGAATTTGCGCCTTCTAAGATCGAGGATCATTTTCGGCCAGAAAGCGCGTATGGCGTTTCACGACTTCGCAGACGGTGCGGGCACAGAATTTTCTTCGCGAAATCCGGCGCGCTCCATGCCGCGGCGGGCTTCCTCATTTTTCATGAATTGCTCCCAAACGAAGCCGGTACGGTGATTTTCCGCCATGAGCATGGTGATGCCGAGGTCGATGCCGAGAACGTCCGCGTCGTACCAATTGGTTAGAGGGTTGAAGGCGTCGAGGAAGCTGTATTTCGTCCAGACGCCGTCCCGGTAACGGCCGCGCAGATTGCGCAAGACTCGAATGCAATCATCAAAAAGAAAC
>Ga0187780_10002709_pt1 | contig 13289 bp, 13 predicted proteins | sample 1015_Q2_SP10_20__FD_132429 | JGI IMG/M metagenome (GOLD analysis project Ga0187780, IMG submission 132429) | Tropical peat soil microbial communities from peatlands in Department of Meta, Colombia - 1015_Q2_SP10_20_MG | ecosystem: Environmental > Terrestrial > Soil > Wetlands > Peat | place...
CGAAACGGCCCTGGACCTACGGTCTCGCGGCGGCGGCCGCGGGCATGGTGCGGTACGCGGCGTTCGCGAGCACGGGGGCGGTGGCGCTGTGGGCCTACGGCAGCCCCGGCAGCCGGCCCGAGCGGGTGCGGCGCGCGGCGCTGGCGGCGGCGCCTTCCATCTTGATCCAGCTCACCTGGTGGCTGCGGACCGCGGCGGAGCAGGGCGAAGTGAGGCACCTCGGTCTCCGCGGCGGTCTGGGCCCCACGTTCGGCGAGCTGGCCGGCACACTCGGTGCCTGGCTCGCGCCCGCCGTTCCGTTCCCATGGCTCGCCGCCCCGATCGCGGCGGCCGTCGGGTGCTTCGGGCTGGTCGTGATGCTGAAGGTGGGTCGCGCGGACGGAGGGACCGGGCCGGAACGCCCGGTCGCTCCGCGCCGCGTCCTCTCGGCCGCCGCACTGCTCATGTCCTGCTACGCCGCCCTGGTGCTGTTCTCGCGGCTGTTGGTGGACCGCACGATTCCCTTCGACGAGCGGATCCTGTCGCCGTTCATCGTCCTGGCCGAGGTGGCCGTGGCCACCGCGTTCGGCGCGGCGTGGCGTCACTGGAGGCGCGGCGAGCGACTGGCGGTCGCGCTCGTCTGGGCGCTGTGGCTCGCCGGCTCCGCTCGCGCGACGGTCGCGGCGGTCCGGGACGCGCTCGACGGCGGGTGGGGCTACGCGAGCGACGAGTGGCGCAGCTCCCGCCTTGGCGAGTGGCTGCGCACCGAGGCCAGGGGATCGGCGATCTTCTCCAACAACACGGCGACCGGGTACTTCGTCACCGGCCGGCCCACGCGCGACGTACCCGAGACCCTCGACGAGGATTCGGTCGCGGCCTTCGGCCGGGTGCTCCGTGAGCGCCGCGGCGTGCTGGTGCGCTTCCCGTTCGATCTCCGCGAGGGCGCCTCGCCCGATTCGCTCGCCAACCGTCTGGGGCTCATCGAGATGGCCCGGTTCGCGGACGGCGTGGTGTGGCGCCCGGGCGGACCGGAGCGCACGCGCCGGTGACGCGGCCGCCGGCGCGGAGGCGCCTGCGCCGAACCGGGGCCGCAACGCGCGTGCGCGCGGGCTCGTATAGAATTTGCGACGGCCGCAGCCGTCGTCTCGCGTCCCGCCTTCAACGGAGAGTCTCTATGCATCGAGTTCGCATCGCTCCTGTGCTGTTCGTGGCCCTCAGCCTGGGCGGCGCCGCGGGTCTCCGCGCGCAGCAGCCGGCGGCGGCCGAGTACCCGGGGATCGAGACCGGGAAGATGTGGACGTTCGACGTGCCGCCGCTCGACTACTGGGCCCGCCGCTACAACTTCCGGCCCAGCCAGGAGTGGCTCGATCACGTTCGCCTGTCGGCCGGCCGGCTGCCGGGCTGCTCGGCGTCGTTCGTGTCGCCCGACGGGCTGGTGATGAGCAACCACCACTGCGGCCGCGGCTGCATCGACGCGGTCACGAAGCCCGGCGAGGACCTGCTGCGGGACGGCTTCTACGCGAAGACGCGGGACGAGGAGCGGCCGTGTCCGGGGATGACCCTCGACCAGCTGCAGTCGATCACCGACGTCACCGACAGCGTGGGCGCGGCCATTCCGGCGGGCACGCCGGCCGAGCGTGCGGCGACGCTGCGCGACGCGGCGATCAAGGGCATCGTGGATCGATGCACCGGCGGCGCGGCCGACGTGTACTGCCAGGTCGTCCCGATGTACGCGGGCGGCCAGTACAAGCTCTACAGGTTCCACCGCTTCACCGATCTCCGGCTGGTGTTCGCGGTCGAGAGCCAGACCGGCTTCTTCGGCGGCGATCCGGACAACTTCACCTATCCGCGCTACGACCTCGACATGTCGATCGTGCGCGCGTACGTGAACGGCCAGCCGGCGCACACGGAGTACTTCCGCTGGAGCCCCAACGGCTCGAGCGACCACGAGCTGGTGTTCGCGGTGGGCAATCCCGGCGGCACGGGCCGGCTCAATACCGTGGCGCAGATGGAGTACCTCCGCGACGTGCAGTATCCGGCGAACCTGCGGCAGCTGGCGGACCGGATCCGGATCGCGCATCAGCTGTCGAACCTGAGCGAGGATCGGGCGCGCAGCCTGCGCAACCTGATCTTCGGCCTCGAGAACTCCTACAAGGCCATCGACGGCTATCAGGCCGGTCTCACCAATCCCGCCATGATGGCGCACAAGCGGGAGTGGGAGCGCAACTTCCGGGCGCGGGTGGACGCGAACCCCGAGTGGAAGCGGCTGTACGGCAACGCCTGGGACGAGAGCGCGGCGGTGTGGCGCCAGCTGGGGCAGGTCGCCGCGCGGCGCCGCTATTACGCCTTCGACGCGTACGGCGCGCAGCTGCTCCAGGTCGCCGGCGTCATCGTGCGGCAGCCGGTCGAGGCCGCCAAGCCCGACAGTGAGCGGCTCGGGATCTTCAGGGACGCGAACCAGCGGCGGCTGCAGGGGCTGCTCGCGCAGCCGGCCGACACGACCGCGGAGATCATGACGCTGACGGCGTACTTCACGCAGATGCAGAAGGACCTGCCCGCCTCCGATCCGCTGGTCCGGATGGTGCTCGCGGGGCGCACGCCGGAAGCGGCGGCGCGCGGGATGGTGACCGGCAGCCAGATCCTGACCGGCGACCAGCGGCAGGCGCTGATCCAGGGCGGCGCGGCGGCCGCGAAGGCCTCCACCGATCCGTTCATCAAGCTGGCGCTGTTCATCGACCCGGTGGAGCGGCAGCTCACGAAGCAGGTGACCGATCTCAACGCCCGCGACGCGCAGGCGTCGGAGCGCATCGCCCGCGCCCTGCTGGCGGTGTTCGGCAACACGGTGGCGCCGGACGCGACGTTCAGCCTCCGGATCCAGGACGGCGAAGTGATGGGGTATCCGTACAACGGCACCGTCGCCCCGCCGTTCACGACCTTCTACGGCCTGTACGACCGGTTCTACAGCTTCGGGCAGAAGTCGCCGTTCGACCTGACGCCGCGCTGGGTGTCGCACCGCGACTCGCTCAACCTGTCGACGCCGTTCAACGCGGTCTCGACCTGCGACATCATCGGCGGCAACTCCGGCAGCCCGGTGATCAACAAGAACGCCGAGATCGTCGGACTGATCTTCGACGGCAACATCGAGGACCAGCCGCTCCGCTTCCTCTACTCGGAGGCGGTGGGTCGCGCGGTGTGGGTCGATTCCCGCGGCATCATCGAGGCGCTCCGGCACGTGTACGACGCCGGCGCGCTGGCCGACGAGATGACGGGCCGGCGATAGGCACGACGCCCGCTCGAGCGCCCGGGCTCCGGCGAGCGGCCGGAGTCCGGGCGCTTCGTTTCCACCGGCTCCGGGCACCGCCTGGAGGCACGGCGGGCGGGGCGGCGGGGGCGGGTCCCGGCGCCCAACTCGCCGTCTGGCAACCATTTCCACTCTTGCCCGTGGTTCCGGGAGTTTTATTATTGCACAACCTTCCGCGGGGGAGTCCTGCTCGATGTCGGATCCGTTCCTAAGCTCGGACGAATACGATGAGCGAGCTCACCAGCTGTACAACGAAGGACGATACGACGAAGCCGTTGACGTACTGAAGGAAGGTCTGGCGGTTTATCCCGACGCTCTGGAGCTGCATGTCGGCCTGGGCTACGCGCGGCTGGCGCGTGAGGAATACGCGTGGTCGCGGCAGAGCTTCGAGGCGTCGCTCAAGCTCGACCCCGACCACGAGGACGCGCTGGCGGGTCTGGGTGAGGTGCTGCTGAAGATCGGCGAGCGCGACGCCGGCGTGAAGTGCTTCGACAGGGTGATGGAGCTGGGCTTCAAGGACGACCTGGACATCGTGCTGCAGATGGGGCGCGCGCTGTTCCGGGAAGGGATGGTCGAGGGCGCGCGCCGCTTCTTCGAGCTGGCCCTGCTCTCGCATCCGGCCAGCGCGGAAGCGGCCGCGTGCGTGGGCTACGCCGCCCACCGGCTCGCGGCGGAGTCCGACGCGCTGCGCTGGCTGCGCCATGCGCTCGAGCTCGATCCCGGGCACATGGAAGCGCGCATCTACCTGGCGAACCTGCTTTACGATCGCGGCGAGTACGAGCCGTCGCTGGCCGAGTTCGAGCGCACCCAGCCCGACGACCACTGGGACGAGCTCGGGATCTGGCGGCTCATCGAGCTCAAGCGCAGCGTCTACCGTCTCCCGGAGGACGATCCGGAGCTGAAGCCGTGGCTGGTGCGGCTCGCGGACCTGGCCGGCGACGCCGACGCGACCGACCTGCTGCTGGCGGAGATCGAGGCGGCGGGGCCGGACGGGACGGGCTCCCGCGACCCGGCGCAGCTCGAGCTCTTCGGCACGCTGGTGACCGAGCTGCAGGCGATGCACCGGCAGAAGCGCGGCTTCGAGGTCCACCGCGTCACCACCAGCGACGGCGTCACCTACGTCGGCACCTGGGAAGACATTGTGGCCGGGATGCGCGATGACGACCAGGCCTACACGGGCCGGCCCATCGAGGAGTTCCTGGCCGGGGCGGCCGCGCGCGCCACGCGGCTCACCGGCGTCAGCGTCCCCGCCACCGACGCGGAAGCGTTCCTGCGCGGGTATGCGGATGCGGGGTTGGTGAAGATTCTGAGATAGAAACGGAAGTCGGCGGTTCGTGGGTTGTCGGTTGTCGACCACAACCCACCGCCCACTATCCACCGACCGCGGTTCTCACGGACACGCGTTCGTCCACGTCACCAGCGGCGCGCTGAAGGTGTAGACGGCCGACAGCGTATCGGGGCTGCCACCCGAGCCGAGCTGCCCGTTCACGAGCCCGCGCATCCGGAAGACCATCCGTCCCGACACGGCCACGTAGCCGGTGCGGGCGGCGTAGCTCGTGATCACCGCCATCCCGCCCTCCAGCGAGAACAGGGCCGTGGGCTGGGTCAGGCTGGTCGCGTCCGAGTAGGTGGCGAACGGCCGCGGCGGCTGACACTGCAGCTTCGCCACCAGCTCGCTCGAGTTGAGCGAGTCGAGCGGCAGGCTCGCCGGTCCGGTGACGGCGGCGCTGTCCACGTACGCCAGCGCCTTGACCCCGCTGTCGCCGATCTCGACCGCCGGCCGCCCGTTGGTGCGCGTGAAGTCGATGATCCGCGCCGGCAGCCGCGCCCGCACTTCCTTGGGTCCCGACAGCCACAAGTACGAGAGGCCGGTCACCGAGTCGGGCGGGCTGTAGACGTCCGCGGCGCCGGAGCCCTGGACGCCGCAGGCGGTCAGGGTGAAGCTCGCCCGTCCGGCGGCCTTCGCGGTGACGAGGCCGGACGCGTCCAGCTTGGCGACGCTGGTGTCGACGTTGGGCGTGATCAGCGGGACGTGCGCCGGCACCGGTCCGCTGGAGGTCCGGCGCAGGCGGACTCCCAGCGTCATCGTGTCGCCCGGCGCCAGCACGAGGGAGTCGGGCACGAACTGCGGCACGAGGTCGGCGGGGACGTCGAGCGTCGCGGCCGAGCTGCGAGCGCCACCGTAGGTCGCGACGATCGCGGTCGAGCCGGTCGTGAGCGCGCGCGCCACGCCGCGCGTGGGGTCGATCGACGCGACCTGGGGCGTGCCGGAGCTCCACGCCGGCACCGCGCCGCCGACCGGCCGGCCGGAGCCGTCGAGGACCTGCGCCGTGAACGCCTGGCTGTCGCCCACGCACAGCGCGGCGGACGACGGCTGAACGGTGACGGTGTACCCGGGGCCCTCGCCACCACCGCCGCCGGAGCAGGCGGCGATCGCGGCGACGCACGACAGCGCGGCGGCGAGGCGAGCGGGCTTGCGCACCACTGGTGGCCCAGTCTACACGCCGCCGCCGCGAAAGCCAAGCGCGCGCTTGTTCCTCTTCCGCCCCGCGTCTAGGTTCTGTCAGTGCTCGACTCGATCCTCCGTCCCCGGTCCATCGCGGTCGTCGGCGCGTCACGGCACCCGAACACCATCGGGTACCAGATCCTCGACAACCTCATCCGCTACGGCTTCCACGGTCCGCTGTACCCCGTCAACCCGAAGGCCCCGGTCGTCCACTCGATCCGTGCCTACCCCAGCGTGTCCGCGATCCCGGACCCCGTCGACCTGGCGGTGATCGTGGTGCCGAAGGATCTGGTGCTCGCCTCGGCGGAGGAGTGCGGGCGGAAGGGCGTCAAGGGTCTGGTCGTCATCACGGCGGGTTTCGCCGAGGTCGGCGGCGAGGGCGCGGAGCGGGAGCGGCGGCTGGTCGAGGTCGTGCGCCGCTACGGGATGCGGATGGTCGGCCCCAACTGCATGGGCGTGCTCAACAGCGCGACGGATTTCTCGATGAACGCCACCTTCGCGCCGACGATGCCACCGTACGGGCCGGTGGGCTTCATCAGCCAGTCCGGCGCGATGGGGCTCAGCATCCTCGATTACGCGGAGGAGCTGGGGATCGGGATCCACCAGTTCGTGTCGGTCGGCAACAAGCCGGACGTCACGGGCAACGACTTGCTGGAGTACTGGGCCGACGACGCGGCGATCCGCGTGATCCTGATGTACCTGGAGAGCTTCGGCAACGCCCGCCGCTTCTACCAGCTGGCGCGCAAGCTCACCCGCAAGAAACCGATCTTCGTCGTGAAGGCGGGGCGCACGGCCGCGGGGGCGCGGGCAGCCTCCTCGCACACCGCCGCGCTCGCCGGCACGGACCTGGCCGCCGACGCGCTCATGGAACAGTGCGGCGTCCTGCGCGCGCAGACCGTGGAGGAGCTGTTCGACTACGCGATGGCGTTTCCCCGGCTCCCGCTGCCGAAGGGCGACCGGGTCGCCATCATCAGCAACGCCGGCGGTCCCGCCATCATCCTCGCGGACGCCTGCGAGTCGGCCGGACTCAGAGTGGCGGAGCTGGCGTCCGAGACCCAAGCGGCGATCCGCGCGCAGGTGCCGGAGGAGGCGGCCGTCCGCAATCCGGTCGACCTGATCGCGTCGGCCACCGCCGAGACCTTCGGCAACGTGCTCGGCCTCGTGCTGCAGGATCCCAACATCGACGCGGTGATCGTGTCCGTCGCGCCGCCGCCCCTCAAGGGACAGGCCGGCGACGTGGCGGAGGCCATCGTCCAGGCGACCGCGGCGCGCCGCGACATCCCGGTGATGGCCGTGCTGCTGGGGCGCCAGGGCGTGTCGGCGGGCATGCGCAACCTGCTCCGCGCCGGGATGCCGGGTTACATCTTCCCCGAGTCGGCCGCCCGCGCGCTGGCGGCGATGAACCGCTACCGGAAGTGGCTCGAGCGGCCGGAGGGGACGGTGCAGCGGTTCCCGGCCGATGCCGCGCGGGTCGCGGCGATCATCGACCGGGCCAGGAGCGAGCGGCGGGAGAAGCTGACCGAGACGGAGGCGCTGGAGGTGCTCGAGGCCTACGGGATCCCGACCGTGCCGTGGCGATGCGCGCGCAGCGAGGACGAGGCGGTCGCGGCGGCGCGGGACGTGGGGCACCCCGTGGTCCTCAAGGTCATCAGCGGCTCCATCGTCCACAAGAGCGACGTGGGCGGCGTCGTCGTCGGGCTCGACACGGAGAGCGACGTCCGCGAGGGATACCGCCGGATGCTGCAGCGCGTCCGCGAGCGGGCCGGGGTCAAGCCGGAAGCCGTGCTGGTCCAGCGGATGATCCCCGGCGGGCGCGAGACCATCGTCGGCTCCGCCCGCGACGAGCGGACCGGACCGCTCATCATGTTCGGTCTCGGCGGCATCGCGGTCGAGGTGCTGAAGGACGTGGTCTTCCGCGTGCATCCGCTGACCGACGTGGACGCGCGGGACATGGTCCGCGCGATCCGCGGCTACCCGTTGCTGGAAGGCGTGCGCAGCGAGCCGGCGGTGGACGTGGTGGCGCTCGAGGAGATCCTCCAGCGCGTGTCCCAGCTCGCGGGCGAGCACGAGGCCGTCCTCGACATGGACATCAATCCGCTGGTGGCTTTCCCGGACCGCGCGCTGGCCCTCGACGCCCGGTTCCGGATCGGCCCGTGACGGCGTGGCGCGGGCGGCCGGGGCCACCCGCCTTCGTATCAGAACATCGACATCGCGAGGAACGAACGGAGGTTGTCGTTGGTCGTACGCAGCCGGCTGGACAGCAGGCGGACCACTGCCCACAGCACCTTGTACGCGATGTCCCGGTTGAAGTCGAGCAGCAGCTCGAAATCGGAGCGGCTGATGGTGAGCAGGGTGCAGTCGGTGTTGGCGATCGCGTCGGTGGAGCGCTCGGAGCGGTCGAAGATCCCCATCTCGCCGAAGCAGGTGCCCGCCTTGAGGACCGCGAGCGCCTCTTCGCCGCTTCCGGGCACCACCCGGCTGATGCGGACCTCGCCCTCGGCGATGATGTACAGCCGGTTGCTCGGCTCGCCCTCCTTGAACACCGTCGCGCTGCTCCGGAACTTCTGCTCCTTGCAGATCTCGAGCACGCGCGCCAGCTCGCCCTCGTCGAGGTCGTGGAAGATGGCGGCTTGCTTCAGCAGCGCGAGGTCCATGGGTGAAGGCTGAAGCTACCGCCCGTCCCGGGGAGCAGCAAGTCGGTTCCGGAAAGGTACTTACGCCGGCGAACGTGGTCTCGTTCTCACGGGTTCCGCTGGCGCTGGCGTTCGCCTGGTTTCCCGAGGTCGGCGTGCGGCTGGGGGTCCTCGCGGCGGCGGCGGCGACCGACCTCCTGGACGGCTGGCTGGCGCGCCGGCTTGGCCCCTCCCGGCTCGGGGCCTGGATGGACCCGGTCGCCGACAAGGTCTTCATGCTGACCGCCTTCGCCGTGCTCGCCCTCTCGGGCGCGCTCGGGCCGTTCGAGGTCGCCGGCGTGCTGCTGCGGGACGTCCTGGCGCCTGCCGGGTATCTGGCCAGCGTGGTCGCGCACCGGCCGTTCCGGGTTCCGCCGGCGCGCGTCGGCGGAAAGGCCGTCACGGTGGGCCAGACGCTGACCCTGTTCGCGTGGCTGTTGGACTCGTCGTTCCTGAGGCCGCTGGCCTGGGCCACCGCCGCGATGGCGCTCTACGCGCTCGCCGACTACGGGCGCCTGGCGGTGCGCACCGCCGAGCGGACGCACTCCTGAGGAGGCTTCGAATGCGGGTGGCGATTCGACTGATGCTCGTCGCGGCGGCGTTCGTGTGCGCCGCTCCCCGTGCCCCGGCTCAGGAGTTCCAGCCGCCGTCGGGCGGTGGCCAGGGGTACGGCTCGGGCACCGGCTTCGAAATGGATCTGTTCAGCTTCTCGACGCGCGCCGGGATCGACGTGTCGCGGCCGGCGCAGTGGGTCGTGGGCTCGACCGTCGACATCGCCGAGATGTGGTCGCCTCGCGTCCGGCTGCGGCCGTCCCTCGAGGTCTCCTCGGACGGCAGCACCACCCGCCTGCACTGGTCGGGCGAGATCATCTACCGGTTCCAGCCCGACAACGCCCCGGCCATCCCCTACGTCGGCCTGGGCGTGGGTCACATGACCAACTGCGCCGGCTGCACGGACCTCTGGCCGACGGTGGTGATGGGCTTCGAGCTGCGGTTCCGGCCCGCCTTCAACTGGCTGATCGAGTACCATGCGCTGGACCGCCTCGGCCGGCACCGGTTCCTGATCGGCCTGTCGGCCCACGGTGCCGGGGGCTCCTAGGTGGCGGTGCCGACCAAGCGCATCTCGCTGCGCTGGCAGCAGGGGCTGGCCTTCGAGGGCGGCCCCGAGGGCAAGCCGCCGGTCTCCATCGATGCCGACGGCAAGACCGGTCCCGGGCCCATGGACACGCTGCTGGTGGCTCTGGCCGCGTGCACGGCCAGCGACGTGGTGTCCATCCTGGAGAAGATGCGCCTGCCGGTGCAGGCGATGACGGTGGACGTCGTCGGAGAGCGGCGAGGGGACCATCCCAAGCGCTACACCTCGATCGTGCTGACCTTCCGCGTCCGCGCGCCCGGAGCTCCCGAGGAGCGGGTGCGGCACGCCATCGACCTCTCGCTGGGGAAGTACTGCTCCGTCAACCACTCGCTCGCCGCCGACATCCAGCGACGCTATGAGTTGGTGCTGGAGGCGTAGCCCGCTCCTGCTGCTGACGGCATTCGCCGCCGTCCCAGCGCGAGCCCAGAGCCTCAGGGAAGGGCAGATATGGGGCGTCGGAGTGCTCTCCAGGCCCGCCTTCTACGGAGCGGGATTCGGCCTCGGCTGGCGCGACGAGGAGCGTGACCGGATCGCGCCCGCCCTCGCCGTGGGCGCGTTCGGTGACGGGAAGCTCGGCGTCCGAGCCGACCTCGCGTATCACTTTCTGCTCAATCCAGGCAAGGCGAGGGGCACGGCGGCCTACGGCGGCGGCGGGCTCTCCGTCGTGGTGAGGCGCGGCCACGTGGTGCCGTACGCGCTCCTGGTGCTGGGCTTCGAGGGTGCGCCGGGCGGCGTCGGCGGCACCTTCGTGGAGGTCGGTGTCGGCGGCGGGGCCCGGCTCGCGATCGGCTACCGGTGGCGGAAACACAACGCCCCGGGCCGATAGGCTCCGGGGCGCACGATGCCTGGCTGGACGCTCGCTCGGCTCAGACCACTCCGGCGGTAGCGACCGACTCGGGCCTGGACACCACCGGCTGGCAGTAGCGCTCGCCGAGGGTCCGCAGCTCGCGGACCTGGGCCGGGGTCAGCTCCTCGTACCGCTCGCCCAGGTACGCCATCGTGTCGTCGAACCAGTCCTTCCGATGCTCCTCGGCCGCCTCGAGGACTCCGCAGCGGAGGATGTGGCTGAACAGCTCGTCTCGAGCCAGCTCAAATGCCGTTGGCACAACGACTTTGCGGCGGTTACTGCGCTTCGACATCACACCTCCATTCGGGCGGGACCCCCCGCCGTCGGGCGAGAATATAAATGGCCGTCGAGGCCCGGGCAAACGTCACAGCAGGTCGGCGAACACGGTGGCGGCGGCTTCCGCCGCCCGCGCGTGGAGCGGCCGCCGTCTCCATTCGTCAGGCAAGACGCGTGCCGCCTTGGTCAGATCGGACGCGAACAGCTCTCGCATCGCCGCGCCGGTCGGCGGATCGGCGACCAGCGCGTTGAGCTCGAAGTTGCGCCGCAGCGACAGCGGATCGAGGTTGCTCGATCCCACGAGGGTCACCATGCCGTCGACGACCGCCGTCTTGGCGTGCAGCATCACGCCGGTCCACTCGTGGATCTCGGCCCCGGCGTCGAGCAGGGGCTGGTAGATGCGTCGCGCCGCCAGCCCGGCGACCGGGTGGTTGTTGCGTCCGGGCACCAGCAGCCGGACGCGAACGCCGCGGCGCGCGGCGCGGATCAGGGCGGCGAGGACTTCGCGCGGCGCGACGAAATAGGCGTCCGTCAGCTCGATGGTCTCTTCGGCGTGGTCGGCGAGCCACCGGTAGATCGCCGCCACCCGGCCGAGTCCCGGCCGGTCGCCGACCACGACCACGGCAGCCTCGCCCTTCTCGCCGGGCGGCGGCTCCTCGGGCACCGTGCTCGCCGGCTCCTCGCGCGCGCGGCGCCACATCCGCTCGAAGGCGAGCTGGAAGTCGGCCACCGCGGGTCCGCGGATCGAGACGGCGGTGTCCCGCCAGCCTCCTCCGCCGCGGTCGGACGGGGCCCAGTGGTCGGAGATGCAGATCCCGCCGACGAAGGCGACCGCGCCGTCGCACACCAGCAGCTTGCGGTGGTCGCGGTGCCGCAGCCGAAGCCAGCTCCACGGCGCGAGCGGGGACAACGGGCGGAACGGACGAGCCTCGACGCGGGCGTCCTTGAGCCGCCGGGCCACCGAGCCGCCCCTCACCAGCAGGGTGCCGATCGGGTCGTAGAGCACGCGCACACGGGCGCCGCGGCCGCGCGCCTTCTCCAGGCCGGTGGTGAAGTCCCTGCCGGTGGCGTCGTCGGCGACGATGAAGTTCTCGAAGCACACGCTGCGCGTGGCCGAGCGGATGCCGGCGAGCATCGCCGGAAAGGCGAGCGCGCCGTCGCGGTGGATGCGGACCGCGTGGCCGTAGCGGAGCGGCGCGGCCGCGATCCGGGCCAGCTCGAGGAGGGCGCGCGGAGAGGCGAGAAGCGGCGACGAATTCGCCGGCGTGGCCACGCTGGATGATAGGGAGTGGCGCCGCGTGGTGCGAGTTGGCGACGGTGCGCGGCCTGGGTATGATAGACCGGAGATGACCCCCGACGACAGCTACGATCCCCGGCGCGCCGAGAAGCTGGTCGAGATGCTGCGGGCCCTCGCCCTGCGCATCATGGACCTCGATCGGCAGGGCGGGCTGCTGGGCGAGTCGTCGGCGCTGCTGCGCGCGATGGGGGACATCCGCTCCGAGCTGTTCCGTTACGAGGTGCGCCAGACGTTCGACACGCCCGAAGCGGCGGAGCACCGGCGGATCGTGAACGAGGCCAGCCGCGGCTGGTCGCCGGACGCAGACACCGAAGGCGATGAGGAGGATCCATGGCGGAAGCCGGACGGTCGGTGAAGCGGTTCTATCTCGTCCTCGGCGTGATCGCGCTCGCGGGGATCGCGCTGATCGTGCGCGCCGCGCTGAGCGGGCCGGGGGCGCCGCTGGTGATCGCCGACTGCGGCGGCCCGCCGCTGGGGGGCGTGAGCGCCGCCGGACAGGTGCTCGGTCCCGACTCGGCACCGGTGAAGATCACGGAATACGCGGATTTCGAGTGCCCGTCGTGCGCGCGGTTCGCCATTCTTACGATGCCCGACATCCAGCAGCGTCTGATCCCGACCGGCAAGCTCCGCTGGCAGTTCATGGACTTCCCGCTGCAGCAGCACGAGAACTCGCCGCTGGCCCACGTGGCCGCGGCGTGCGCCGCCGATCAGGGCCGGTTCTGGGAGATGGAGTACGCGCTGTACGCCCACCAGGACGACTGGTTCGCGGACCACCGGCCCGAGCGCAAGTTCCTGGACTACGCGCGCAGCGTCGGCCTCAACCCCGACAGCTTCCGGGTCTGCCTCACCGAGCGGCGGCACTGGCCGACGATCGAGGCGAACCGCTGCACCGGCGAGAAGCTCGGCGTGAACGGCACGCCCACGATGTACGTCAACGGGCGCGCGCTGGCCTTCACGCCGGCCTTCGACGACCTGACCCGGATCGTGGACTCGGTCGCGGCGGCGGCGCCGGGGCGGGCGCCGGCGGCCCGGAGATAGGGCGAGCGATGCGGCACCGCATGGCCGCGGCGGCCCTCGCGCTTGTGGGCCTGCTGGTGTCGACCTACCTGCTGCTCTACAAGCTCGGGGTCCTGGGGACGATCAAGTGCGTGGGCAGCGGCGGCTGCGAGCGGGTGAACACCAGCCGCTTCTCGACCCTGCTCGGCGTGCCGGTCGCGGCGTACGGCGTGGCGGGCTACGTGGTCCTGCTGGCGATCGCCCTGTTCGGGCTGCGCGA
>Ga0187780_10002710_pt1 | contig 13288 bp, 8 predicted proteins | sample 1015_Q2_SP10_20__FD_132429 | JGI IMG/M metagenome (GOLD analysis project Ga0187780, IMG submission 132429) | Tropical peat soil microbial communities from peatlands in Department of Meta, Colombia - 1015_Q2_SP10_20_MG | ecosystem: Environmental > Terrestrial > Soil > Wetlands > Peat | place...
ATGCAAAAGCAGGCGGCGGGTATGGAAAACCCCCTGCTCGAGGCGGGAACGTTCACTACCGGGCACCGTGTGGCCTTTCGCCATGAGGGCAAGGTGGTCGAACCCATTGCCGGACAATTCATGTTCGATTTTGTTTCTTCCGACAACGTGGTCACGGCCCGACCGGTTCTCTTGGGCACCGCCAAGGTGGAATCGAAGGACGTGGCGGAACTTTTCACTCGCGGCATTGCTCTCGAGGAAAATGCCGCCACCCAAACCCAGGCGATTGCGGTGTATCAGATGGTGCTCGAGCTCGATCCCGAACATGCTGCGGCCCACATCAACCTGGGCACCTTGTGCTACAACCGCCAGGATTACACCCTGGCCGAGAAGCACTACCGCATCGCCATCAGCATCGACCCCCGCTATGCCCTGGCGTATTTCGATCTGGGCAACGTACTCGACGAGACCGGGCGGGTGAGCGAAGCCATCCAGGCTTATAACACCGCGCTTCAGCTGGCGCCCACCTATGGCGACGCTCATTACAACCTGGCGCTGGCCTACGAAAAGATCCGAGAACCTCGTAAGGCGCTGAGACACTGGCGGGCCTACGCGAAACTCGATGCCAGCGGGCCTTGGGCGATTCATGCCCGCAACCAGATCAAGCGAATCCTGCAGGCGGACGGCTTGAAGTTGGTCTCGAGCCACCACTGAAGGTTCGAACCGCTGTGGCGGCGCACTGAGCTCCCGTGCCATGAAACTGTCCCGCCGATTCATCGCCCTCTTGGTGCTGGCTTCGACGGCCGTGGTCCGGGCCGAAGAGCCGCCCAAACCGACCGAGGGTGAGTACCGGGTGGCCGACTTTCATTTCCGCTCGGGAGCAACCTTGCCCGAGCTCCGCTTGCACTATTTGACCTATGGCCGGCCGGCGATCGATGCCCGGGGGCATATCAGCAATGCCGTCATGATTCTCCATGGCACAACCGGCTCCAGCCGGCAATTTATTACCCCGCAATTTGCCGGAGTATTGTTCGGCCCCGGGCAGCTTCTCGATGCCAGCCGTTACTACATCATTCTTCCCGACGGGATCGGCCACGGCTCCTCCAGCAAACCGAGCGACGGCCTCCGGGCTCGCTTTCCCCACTATGAGTACGACGATATGGTCGAGGCGCAGCACTTGCTGCTCACTCAGGGCCTGAAGGTCGACCACTTGCGACTGCTTTTGGGCACGTCGATGGGTTGCATGCATTCCTGGATCTGGCTCGAAACCTATCCTGACTTTAGCGATGCCGCCATGCCGCTTGCCTGCCTGCCGGTCGAGATTGCCGGCCGCAATCGAATGATGCGCAAGATGATTATGGACGCAATCCGTAGCGATCCGGGCTGGAGGAACGGCGATTATCAGGTACCGCCGGCAGGGTTGAAAACCGTGGCGGAGATTCTTTTGATCATGGCTAGCAGCTCGCTCGAGCTGCAGAAGAACTACCCGACGCGCGCGCAGGCCGATTCCTTTCTCGACCAGTTTCTCCCGACTCGCACGGCGGGTATGGATGCCAACGATATCTTGTACGCGTTCGACGCCTCGCGGAACTATGATCCTGCGAAGAAGCTGGATCAGATCGGGGTTCCAGTGATGTTTGTTAACTCTGCCGATGATCTGATCAATCCGCCGGAGCTGGGCATCGCCGAACGGGAAATCCAGAAGGTCAAGCAGGGTCGGTTTGTGCTGCTCCCCATCACAGACGAGACTCGCGGCCATGGGACCCACAGCCTGCCCGCAATCTGGAAGCAATATCTGGCGGACCTGCTGCGGGTAAGCCAGCATTAATCCGCCGTCTGGTGCCCTAAGGCTAGCCCCACTCACGCGACCTCCTTGCGGCGCCGAGGTCACCCGTGAGAATGTTTCACGGCTAGGGCCGGCGATCCCGCTTGGGCTCCCCCTCGATCTTGCCGCGGATCACCATCACGGACGCCGCGGGCAGTGGAAAGGAAGTCCCACTCCCGGCGATTGACCGGGTGTGAGCGACCGGGCCGTCGGGATCGGCGCGCCCCGGGAAGTAGGCGGCGACGGGCAATTCGGTGGGATTTTCGGCATGCGCCTCAAAGCGGGTCTTCGCCGCATGCCACTGGTATTGGACGCTGCCAAAGGTCGCGATCTCAACCGGGCCGAGAAAGGACAGCGTCCCCGGCTTCGTCTGGTCTTGAAATGCAATCTTCACCGGGTGCGCATTCTGCTGATCGCGATTTACCAGCAGGACCGACCATTGGCCATCCGGACGTTTCACCGCATAAGCCGTTACCAGGGCGTGGCCCGCCCCGTCGTCAATATCGCTCTTGGCGGGAAAGACCAGATGCTCGCCCGATCCCGGTTCGACCCACTCGAGGTTGATGAGCTGCGCGGTGAAGAACTGCGCCAGCGGCTGCTCGATTTGATATCCCGGACCGACCGCGAACATGCCGAAGGTCCCGGGAGAATCGTTGCAGCCATGCTCCATGAACAGAGGCAGATAGTGAAAGAAATAGACCCCGTTTCCACCGGCGTTGAGGAACGAGCCAATGTAATCCGCCAGCCACAGTCCGGCGAACAAGTCCATGTAGGTTTCGCTGGCTGAGGAGGACAGATTCGATTCGGTGATGAACCTCGGCACATCGGCCGGCAGGCCGTCCTCGCGCCAAATTTGCATGATGCGGTTTACCAGCTCGGGCTCGTCATAGAGGCTGCCCCAGGGAATGCGGCAGGGTTCGTAAGGATAGTGCTCGAAGGAGAAGAACGCCAGATCACCCAGGCGACCGTGCTGCTTCAGGTAATCCAGGAAGCGGCCGAGCCACGACACTTTCCCTTTCGCGTCCGGCCAGACCTCGATATCTTTGTTGACCCCTTGAAATGCCGGCCCGCCCAACTTCAGGGAAGGATCGACGCGATGCAGCGCGGTCGCCCACTCGAGATAGAGCGCCGCATAATCTTCCGGCTGCATGTACTGACCGTCGGCTTCCTCGCCCATCTCGATGTAGGAAACGGGATATTGGCGCGCCCGCAGGTAGGCAACCTCGGCCGCGGCATTCTCGGGAACGTCGTAGAGCATCGCAACCGGCATCATCGCCGGCAGTCCACGCGTCACCCCGCTCGTGAAAAACAGATCGAATCCTACCTGCGCCTGGCGGGTCGAAAGCAGGTCGCCCGGTTCGTGCCAGGGATCGACAGAGGAGCAATAGGTCGTGGTTTGTTCCTGGTCCGGGGTGTGCCGAACCACGTCGTGAAAGGCGCCATCGGGCGTGGTGGTGCCCACGTACAGCTCACCCACGGCGTATCCCACGCAGTTTCTCGGATCGGCCGGGCCATGGGAGTCGCAGGTATTCGACGACTCCGTCATGATGATTCGCAGGTAGCGAACGGCCAGCGGTGTACTGCTTAGATGAAGCGTTTCGATCCCGCCCTTCCCCGCGGTCACCTCGCCATGGGGAAAGGTCTGCCACACGCCGCGGGTGGGATTCACCATGGGATCTTCCCCGGTCCAATACTGAATCGCGTAATGGGTGGCGTAGGGCTCGTGCCAGTCGAGGCGCAGGCTGTCCACCAATTGCGGTTGGGTCAGATCGATGACCACCCATTGCGGGTGAAGCGCGTCGCTTTCTCCGGTGAAGCGCTGACTCAGGTAAGGGTTGCTTTTCCAGTAGGTATTTACGTCGCCGTCGGTGAGCCGAGAGTAGCCCGCGTTGCCGGTGCCATCGTTGCGGGTGAAGCCACGGTGCGGGAGGGCGTATCCGTAGGAATAGCGAATCGGATCTCCCGGACTCGCCGAACCGGTGAAATAACCCTTGCCACTCGGGTCACTCCAGGTTCCCTGGGGATTCCAGTGCCAGGCTTCGACCGCCAACTCGGTGTTCTGCCGGTAGGTGACAGGCTGCCAGCCGGCACGGAACACTGCTTCCAAGATGGTGGGAGTCAGATCCTTGTCGATCGCCTGGGCCGAAATGCGGTCCACACCCGCCCCCAAGGTTTGATTCGGCACAAAGTGGTTGCTGACGTGGGAAGGCGTTATGTCGACCTGAACGGTTTGTCCATCACTGGGCAGGGTTAAGAGAACTAGCCATAGGGAGAAAGCAAACCATGTCCATATTTTCAAGCGGACACTCCAAGCTCGAAGCTCGAGTCACTCAGTGTAGTGGGCAGCGCGACCCTTGGATAGCGAAATTTTCCTGGCTTCGGTATCCCGACGCCGACACATTCAGGTCGTGAGCCGGGAGCAGAGCGGCGGAAAGCGCCCTGGGTTTGCCGGTCACAGTCGATCGCCCCCGGCAGATGCTAGAATTTCTAATTCGCGCGGTTTTTGGCGTCACGAGGGCATGATATGCATTCGACCACGCTGCAAGTTCCGGTTCCCACTCCCCTCACCAACCTCACCGAAGACGAGATTCTGTTCCGCGACAACGTTCGCCAATTTGCCGAGGAGCAAGTGCGTCCGCTGGTCAAAGAGATGGACGAAAAGGGCGTCTTCGAAAAAGATCTGATCCGCCAGTTTTTCCAGCTTGGATTGATGGGTATCGAAATCCCTGAGTCCTACGGAGGCGGAGGCGGGAAGTTCTTCGAAGCGATCCTGGCAGTCGAAGAGCTTTCTCGCGTGGACGCCTCGGCGGGCGTGGTGGTCGACGTGCAGAACACGTTGGTCAACAATGCGCTGCTGCGCTGGGGCAACGAAGAGCAACGCCAGCGCTATCTGCCTCGAATGGCAACCGAGACCTGTGGCGCGTATGCCCTCAGCGAAGCCGGTTCGGGTTCCGATGCGTTTGCGCTGCAGACCAGGGCCGCCGTAATGGATGGGGATTACGTGCTCAATGGGCGCAAGCTTTGGATCACGAACGCCAAAGAGGCCGGCCTGTTTGTTCTATTCGCCACCGTCGATCCCTCTGCCGGCTATAAGGGCATCACCGCCTTCCTGATTGAAAAGCAATCCCCTGGGTTCATCGTCGGCAAAAAAGAAGATAAGCTCGGGATACGCGCCTCCTCCACCTGCGAACTCATCCTGGAGGACTGCCACGTGCCCAAGTCGAACATCCTGGGCGAAGTGGGCAAAGGCTATAAGATCGCCATCGAAACTCTGAATGAAGGCCGCATCGGAATCGGGGCGCAGATGCTGGGCGTGGCTCAGGGCGCCTGGGAGTGTGCCGTACGCTATGCCCGGGAGCGCAAACAGTTCGGCAAATCCCTCGCTGACTTCCAGGGCATCCAGTTCCAGATCGCGCAAATGACCACCGAAATTGAAGCCGCCCGCCTGATGGTGTACAACGCAGCCCGGATGAAAGATGTCGGTATGCCGTTTGTCAAGGAAGCTGCCATGGCCAAGCTTTTTTGCTCCCAGGTGGCCGAGCGGGTGACTTCCTTGGCCATCGAAATCCATGGCGGCGTCGGTTTCACCAAGGATTATCCGGTTGAAAAGTACTGGCGTGACTCGAAGATTGGCAAGATCTACGAGGGCACCTCCAACATGCAGCTCCAGACCATCGCCAAGCTGGTTTTGGGGGGCAATAAGTAAAATTGGGGCTGGTTGAACGTCAACTGTCCTCGGTAACTCCCGGTTACCTATTATATGCACTCCGTTGCAGCTGCTTGTTTTCCAAAATGACCGTTTGGTCCACGCTAAGTTCTTTGTTGTCCGCAACTTCCCGCTCTCTTCCTCGTTGGTTTGCGAGCTGCACTATAGCCACCGCCCTTCTGTCTGAGGCGCTGATGAGGTGAAAATTGTTGAGCTGGATGGCCAGCAGTGCCCCCCCAATAAGCGTCGATAGCAAGCCCATTCCGGTCCTGGTGGCAAAGCCGGGTCCGAAGCCCAGTGGTTCCTCCCTCCCCATCTTGGTGGTCCTTTTCGTCATCTCGTACAGTCTGATGACTCTGCTCATCTTTGAGCAGGCACGCACCATCGAGAGTCAACGTGGCTTGATTCGGTCGCTTTTTCAAGACAGCGCCCAGTTAAGCCGAATGAAAATCGAAGCCATTCAGACGCAGCAAGCCGCAGCCCAGGCCCAAGCCCAGGCTGAGGCAGACGCGCATTCCCAGGTTAAGACTCCGTCGACCCAGGACAAGAAGCAGGACCTGAATACCGGCAAGCACAAGCAGGTCCTGCCCAAACCTGACATTGAGGACCTCAGCCTGGAACACGCGCGCAGGGTCGTGATCACGATTTAGATTCCAGGGGGCGGGCCAAACCTTTTGAATGTCCTGGCAAAGTTCGTCGTTGCGTTATGTCTCTCGGCTGCGCCCATCGCCGCGCCCGTGCGGGTGCCCGATCATCTGCAACCAGTAACGGCGCGGCAAGGCGGGAAGTGGTATCTAGCCGAGACCGGGCATGCGGTGTACTGCTACGGTCCTGTCGTACTGGTCAGGCAGCCGGAGGGCGGGCTGGCGCGTGTCGCCACCTTGTGCCGGGGCGACAAGACCGTGGTTCCGCTGAAGGATTAGCGCCGGTCGTCGAATTCTGGTATCGTTCCCTGGTTCCGAGTCCCAGCATAACTTTCCCACAGTTTACTTGAGCGTCCGCGCCTGCTGTTCGCGGCCAATCCTGACCGGCGCACGGTCCGGGAACATGGAGAACCGAGATGAAGGTCCTGATCTTGGCTTTCGAGCTCGCTGCCGCAATGGCGCTGGTGGCGCAGTCCCCAACCGCGAAAACCTCCTCGAGCCCGGTGGCCGATGCTGTCCGCTCCTGGTTGGAGCGCGAAGCGAAGAACCTGACCGCGGCGGCCGAAGCCATGCCCGCCGATAAATATGACTTTCATCCCACACCCCAGCAGATGACCTTCGCGCACCTGATGACCCACATCACCGGCTCGAATCGCGTTATGTGCTCGAGCCTCGCCGGCGAGTCCGAGCCCAAAGATAGCGGTGTGACCGACAAAGATGGCAAAGAGAAACTGCTGGCTGAGGTAAAGGCGTCCTTCGATTACTGCAGCCGCGCCTTGGCCAAGGTGGATGATTCCAAACTCGACGAAGAACTGCCCGTGTTCCGCCACACTCGCGCTTACGTGCTGATGTTCTTAGTCGCCGATCTTGCCGATCACTACAGCCTGGCCGCTAGCTACCTGCGTCTCAACGGTCTTCTGCCGCCAAGCGCTCAGCCGAAAAAATAAAGAAGTTGGGCCGGGGGAGGATCAAACACCGGGAAGTTTCATGCCCGCCAGCTTTCTGGCGAAGCTTGCTTTGCCGATCTGCTTGAACATCTTCCGCATTTGGGCGTATTGACGCAGCAGGTTATTGACCTCTTGCACGCTGGTGCCGGAACCGCGGGCGATGCGTTTGCGGCGGCTGCCATTGATGATTTCGTGGTGCACTCGTTCGTGGGCAGTCATGGAATTGATGATGGCCTCGACCCGGCCGATCTGCCGTTCGTCAACTCGGTCGGCCTGCTTCTGCAAGCCGGCAAACGGTCCAACGCTCGGCAACATCCCCATGAGGCTTTGAATGGAGCCCATCTTTTTTACCTGGCGCAGCTGATCGCGGAAATCCTCGAGGGAGTAGCCATCCCCGGCGAACGCCCGGCTGGCGATATCCTGAGCCTTCTTCTTATCGACATGCTGCTCGGCTTTTTCAATCAGCGAGAGAATGTCGCCCATCCCCAGAATGCGCGACACGATGCGGTCGGGATGGAACGGTTCGAGGGCATCGTATTTCTCGCCAACGCCGATGAATTTGATCGGCTGGCCGGTCACCTGACGGATGGAGAGCGCCGCGCCGCCGCGTGCGTCGCCGTCCATTTTGGTGAGCACGATACCGGTCAGCGAGAGCTTCTTGTGGAATTCGGCGGCCGAATTGACCGCGTCCTGCCCGGTCATGGCATCGGCCACGAACAGAATTTCCTGGGGACTCAGCAGTCGCTTAAGCGACTGCATCTCTTCCATGAGCCGATCATCGATGTGCAGACGGCCGGCAGTATCGACAATCAGCACATCGCAGCCGGTATTGACCGCTTCGCGGCGCGCTTCTTTGGCCAGGCGTTCGACGGTGGCGGTATTGGCCTCCGTGACTTCTCCTTCATAGAGGTTGGCTTTGATGGCCTGGGCGACGACCTTGAGCTGCTCCCGCGCGGCGGGACGATACACGTCGACGGAAACCAACAGGGGACGGTGTCCGCCGTTCTTCAACCAATGGGCTAGCTTGCCGGAGGTTGTGGTCTTGCCCGATCCCTGCAGTCCGGCCATCAGCACGACCGACGGCGGCTGCGAAGCAAACTTCAGACGCGCGGTATCCCGGCCCAGGGTTTCGCTCAGTTCGTCGCGCACAATTTTGACGACCTGCTCTCCGGGGGAGAGCGCCGTCAGCACTTCCTGGCCGACGGCTTTGGCCTCGAGGCGGGCGATGAACTGCTTCACCACGTTGATGTTGACGTCAGCCTCAAGCAACGCAAGGCGAATGTCTTCGAGCGCCTGTTGAATATTTTCTTGGTTGAGGACCGCCTGGCCGCGCAGGGTCTTGAAGGCGCGTTGCAGCTTTTGCTGAAGATTTTCAAACATAACGACAAACTATTCTAGCAGTGAACCAGGCGTCAGCACCCGACCGGCGGCAATTCCCGCCCGGAGTCTAATTCTGCGGGAGAGTCGAGAAAACTTCTTTGGCTGCGATTACGGTGTTCGAGTGAATGGTCACGGTGTCTTCGACATGCCGCGCATAACCTCCGGCAAAGGTCACCATAACCGGAATGTCGCGGGCGCGGGCCACCCGAAACACCAGCTCATCCCGACGCTTGAGGCCTTCGATCGTCAGCGACAACCCGCCCAGTTGATCGTCCCGATAAGGATCGGCGCCGGCGATGTAACACAGTAAGTCCGGTTCAAACTGGCGAAGCCCCGAGCTCAAGGCATGATCCAACCACCCCAGATACTCCTCGTCTCCGAGTTCATCCGGCAGATCCACATCGATCGAGGACGGAGGCTTCCAGGCCGGGTAGTTGTGTTCCTGGTGGAGGGAGATGGTGAATACTTCTCCGGCGTGGGCGCTGCGCAGTTTGGCCGCAGCGGACAGACCAACGAGCGGCGGGCCGGTCGACGGCAGCGGGGCGGAGGGAACACGCACACCGGCAAAGATGGCGGCCGTTCCATTGCCGTGATGGACATCGCAATCGACGGTCATCGCATTGCGAATCCGGTCATCGCGCTGCATGCGGCGAATGGCGACGGCTACATCATGGATCATGCAAAAGCCCTCGCCGTGGTCGGGAAATGCGTGATGAAAACCGCCCCCGATATTGAAAGCAACCCGATCGCGGAGGGCGTGGTCGGCCGCCAGAATCGATCCTCCGGCGGCCAGCCAGAAAGCCCGTACTAACTCCGGCGAATAGGGAATCTCCAGCTGAAGTTCCTCGTGCGCCGAGAGGGCCCCGGTCTTGAGTTTTTGCACGTAGTGAGGGGTGTGGACCAACAGTATGTCCCCATCGGAGGCGGGTTGCGGCGCGACAAAGTCACTGGGCTCGGCGACCCCCGTGTGCAGCAGGCGCTTGTGCACCCGCTGATATTTTTCCGCGGGAAAGACATGCGCCCCGATCGGCAGATAGTAGTCGTCGCTATAGACCAGTTTGAAGGGGAGCATGAGGGAAAACTCGTTTCCATGATACTCGATCCTTTCGTGGGCTGATCGAGGTGGGTGAGCGGCTTGGCTTTCCGGTGGGGGCGGCTTCACAACGGAGGAAGCGCGACCTTCTGCTGAATACCCCGGCCCTCGACGATGGTGTAGATGAAATCGGCGGGAATGTCGAGCAGCTGCTCGCGCCGGCCGTTCGGCCATCGGATCTCGACCTCGGCCATGCGAGTTTCGCTACCCAGACCGAAGTGCAATCGCAGGTCGTTCTGCGAGAGATAGCTTCCGCCGGCCCGAACTTCATTCATCTCGACCAGCTTCCCTGCTTTCACGGTGACCCGCGCTCCGATGGCAGACTTGTTACTCGTCGCGCCCACCAGGCGCAGTAACACGCGATGATTCTTGGTCGCGGTGTCATTCAACAGCAAAGTGGGAGGCTCACCGGTGTTGAGAATGACCATGTCAACCTTGCCGTCATTATTGATATCGCCGAAGGCCACACCCCTTCTCGACGCCGGCGGGATATTGGAGAGTACCTGGGAGAGATCCTCGAAGGTCCCGTCGTGATGGTTGCGAAACAGTTGCATGGGCTGGCGATAAGGGACGCTGCCGCGAACTTGGTCCATTTGCGGGTAGACGTGGCCGTTCACCAGGAACAGATCCAGCCAGCCGTCGTTATCCATGTCGAAAAATCCCGTTCCCCAGCCCACCCACGGGTAGGTCGGACGGGCAAGTTTGGCGGCGTAGCTCACATCGGAGAATCCCCGCGCCCCCAAATTGTGATAGAGCTCGTCCGGCTGGTCCGTGAAGTTGGTTACGAACAGAGAGAAACGCCCCTCCTGCAGATAGTCTCCCCAATCGACCCCCATCGATCCCTGCTCCAGGCCCTCGCCGCTCAAAGCAACTCCCGAGAGCATACCGAGCTCTTCGAAGGTGCCGTTGTGCTGGTTGTGATACAGGTAGTTGGGACCGGAGTCGTTGGCCACGAACAGATCCGGCCAGCCATCATTGTCGTAGTCGGACCAGATGACTCCCAGCCCGTAATACTTGTTCGGGTCGTCCACCCCGGCCTTCTTCGCGACCTCCTCAAACGTCCCGTCGCCGCGATTGTGAAATAGCAGATCGGATTCCCCCAGCATGCCCCAGGGGCCGCATTGCACGGGAATTCCCTTGAAGCTGCAGTTCTTCACGTTGTTGCCGAAATTGGGGAGCTGGTGCATATCGAAGTGCACGTAGCGGGACACAAACAGGTCGACATAGCCGTCGCGATCATAATCGCCCCAGGCGGCGCCGGCGCTGAACCCTCCTCCCCCCACTCCCGCTTTCTCGGTTACGTCTTCAAACTTGCAATTCCCCAGGTTGTGATAGAGAACATTGCCGCCGTAACCGGTGACATAGATGTCGGGCAGGCCATCATTGTCGTAGTCGGCGACTGCCACCCCCATTCCCCAACCCTTGCGGGTAAGGCCGGCAGACTTTGTGATATCGGTGAACTCGAAACCGTCATTCTGGTGATAGAGCGTGATCATGGGGTCGCCACCCTGCTGATACCGCTCGACCGATGAACCATTCACCATGAGGATGTCGAGCTTGCCGCGGTTCTCGCAATCGATCAGGCCAACGCCTCCGCTCATGGATTCGACGATGTAGTGCTTTTCGGGAGAAGAAATGTGGGACACCGAAAGCCCCACCTGCTTGGCGACATCGCGGAATTGGGGAAGCGGCGAAGGCGAGGGGGGAGCCTGGGCAAGAGCCAGCCAAATCAGGAGCCAACCCAACCCGGCGTAGACCAGTCGACGCATGTGTGTCAAAGATTCTATCGTAGGGGCAATCCAGGGTCGCGGTTGGCAGCCGCCACCGGAGGCGAAGTGGTTAGCGGGTTGTCTTCACTCCACGCGCCTCGCGCCAGCCCTCAACAATCAAATAGAGCACGGGAATGAAGAACAGGTTCAGCAGGGTGGACATGATCATTCCGCCGAAAACCGTGGTACCCACCGAATGGCGTCCTTCTTGGCCGGCGCCGTGCGCCACCATCAGAGGAATGACACCCAGGATGAAAGCGAAGGAGGTCATCAGAATCGGGCGCAAGCGAATGCGGGCGGCTTCCACCGTGGCCTCGATGAGTGGCTTGCCCCGCTCCCGCAACTGTTCGGCGAATTCAACAATCAGAATGGCGTTCTTACTGGCCAGGCCCACCAGCATCACCAGTCCGATTTGGCAATAGACGTCATTTTGCAAGCCGCGCCAAGATTGGGCGAGAAGCGCTCCCAGCATCGCCATCGGCACGGCCAGCAACACGATAAAGGGCAGGACAAAGCTTTCGTATTGCGCGGAAAGAGTCAAATAGACGACCACGACTCCCAAGGTGAACAGGATGAGGGTAGTGCGTCCCGAGGCTAACTCCTCGAGAGAAATGCCGCTCCATTCGTAACTGAACCCCTGGGGCAGGACTCTCTTGCTCAAGTCTTCTATCGCGGCAATCGCCTGGCCGGAACTGAACTGCGGGGCGGCGGAACCGTCAATCTCGGCGGCACGAAACAAATTGTAATGGTTGATGACGGGCGGCGAAGTGGTCTGCGCAAGGCTGACCAGATTATCGAGCGGGATCATGGCGCTGCGATCGGAGCGCACATAGTATTGGCGAATGTCTTTGGGCTCGGAGCGGAACTGCTTGTCGGCTTGCACGTAAACCCGGTAGGAACGGTTGTTGAAGGTGAAATCATTGACATAGGCCGAACCCATATAGACACCCAGGGTGTCGGTCACCTGCTGCAAAGGGACGTGCAGGCTCTTGGCTTTTTCCCGGTCGATGGTGACCAGGAACTGGGGATCGTTGGCGGTGAAGGTACTGAAGAGGCCGGCCAGTTGGGGGCGCGTCCCTCCTTGCCGCACAATTTCCTGCACCACACCCGCGAGCTCTTGCGGCGTGTGCGCCCCCTGATCCTCCAGCTCGAATTGAAAACCGCCCAGGGAGCCGAGGCCAAACACGGCGGGCGGCAAGAATGGGATGACGATTGCGCCGGAAACGGCGAACAAGGGGCCGCGGAGCCGTTCGATCACCGCATTGGCAGAATGCTCGGGACCCAGGCGCCGGGAATAGTCCTGGAGCCCGGCATAGACCACCCCCTGATTGGCGGCAGCTCCTCCGGCGACGCCCGCTCCGGCCACCGCGAAGATACTTTCGACGTCGCCATCCTTGCGCAGGATTTCGCTCACTTGGTCGACGATGCTCCGGGTGTACTCCATGGAAGCAGCCGGAGGTGCCTGGACGGCCACAATCAGCCATCCTTGATCCTCGTCGGGTACGAAGGCTTTGGGCACACGCTCGAAAACCACGTAGGTGAGCCCCAGCCCGGCCACGAACAGGACCACCGCAATCCAGCGGAACCGCAGGAATCTTTGGAGCCATGCTTGGTATGCGCGGGTTACCGCCGCAACCACCTTATCTACTTGGCGGAAGAGCCAGATCTTCTGTCCCTGTTGTCGGCCGAGGAGAATCGCGGCCAGGGCGGGGCTCAGCGTCAAGGCGTTGAAGGCAGAGATGGTAATGGAAAATGCGATGGTGAGTGCGAATTGGCGGAACAGGATGCCGGTGGTTCCGGGGAAAAACGCCACCGGTACAAAGACCGCGACCAGGACCAGCGAGGTCGCGATCACTGCCCCGGTCACTTCCTTCATGGCGTCCGAGGCAGCCTGTTTTGGCCTAAGTTCGCCCTCTTGCAGATGGCGTTCGATGTTTTCGATGAC
>Ga0187780_10002712_pt1 | contig 13281 bp, 10 predicted proteins | sample 1015_Q2_SP10_20__FD_132429 | JGI IMG/M metagenome (GOLD analysis project Ga0187780, IMG submission 132429) | Tropical peat soil microbial communities from peatlands in Department of Meta, Colombia - 1015_Q2_SP10_20_MG | ecosystem: Environmental > Terrestrial > Soil > Wetlands > Peat | place...
CAGCAGCAGCGTCACTACTTCCCCCTCCTAATCCAGCAGCCAATGGGATACGTTTGTGCAACTCGATCAAAACTCCTTGCTTGATGTCAAGACGCTGACGTACCAGGCGCGCAGCACGTGCAGCAAGGTTGTCGTCATTGCTAAGCTCGGACATTGTGCATACAATCTGCACCTGACCATCCCTGGTAGCCGAGAGACAGATGGTATCGTAGAGATCAACGGTCTGCATCACCGTTGCAAGATCATGATACCCATCAGACCTTTGCCCCAGGACATCGAGTGTTAGATTGATTTTTGCATACGCTCGAACAAAGCAAACGTCAGCAGAAGTTTGTGCTCGTTGTGCGTGACTCATGCGTGCATTGTGCATAGAAATGAGATACTTGTCAAGCTTAGTAAGAAATATAGCTAAAAGGTCGAAAGGATACAAAAATAGATAAGATCAGTAAGACTTAAAAACAAGAAGGCTCCTGACCTATTGAGATGCGAGAGTCGGCTCTGATACTACACCTTCATTCCGTTCACCTGACCTTCTGGAGCTTCTGAGACGAAGTAAAAGAGCACAGGCATAGAAGATGATCACTGGTATAAGTAGTAGACGATACCCAAACAACATGCTGAAGTACTCCATTGCACCTCCAACCATAATGCCAAGCAAGTTTGAGGCGAAGGCAATATCTGCTGTTTCGCTATCTCGAAACGAATTCGTGAAAACAATGTTTGCCAGAAATATCGGTGTGAAAGCCAGTACGCTTGCTAGCATATACCTGAGGATGGGGTTACTCAGCAGCAGTGCATCGGGCGGCAAGAGTATATTCAAAAGAAGTACCATGAAGAGCAACAGGTAAAACATGCTAATTCGTTTGAACTTAAACCGTCTGTTCACAATGATCGCCAGCAGCACTCCGCTCAGAATAGCAAAGAAAACCAATGAGTTCACCAGCCAGGTGGTGCCAAACAGGAGAGAGAAAGTGGTCAGACTTTTGACTTCAAGCAGCATAAAGGCCATGCCTAGGAAGAACATGTGCCAATCAAAGCGGCGCAGTGTCTTGCGAGGAGCTAACGTCACTGTGCCAACCAGCGCATAGACAGCAACCATCAAGATGCCGAGGATATAAATGGTCGGGAAACTCCGATCTTGCAGGTAGAGGAACGGCCAGTCATCGGTTGCAGGTGTCGCCGGTGTTAAAGGAAAGTAGCCCTGGCTGATAATGCGCAGTTTTCCAGAATTCGTATGCACAGGCTGCTCATTATAAGTGCCAAACTCACCTTTCGGCAGCGTTGCCAGGCGCGGTCCGGCCATAATCGCTGCGGCGCGTCCCGTGTCACCATAGGTCGTCACCAGCGGCTGTTGATGGAAAGCATTGCCCACCATGTCCGACAATTTCTGAACCAGCCAGTCCTGCCTATAAAAGTTGTATAACACAACCAGACCGTTACTGGTCAGGCGCGTTCGCGCTGTCGCAAGTGCGTCCTGCGTGAGCAGGAAACTTTCAAGACGCAAACTGGTGTTGTTTGAAGTGAGCGTAAGTGAGTCGGGCAAAGCAAAAATAATCAGATCATAGTGATCGGTGGTATTCTGTAAGAAGCTGCGGCCATCATTGATGAAAACATGAACGCGTGGATTGCGGTAGGGTTGGTCCGGATTGAGCTGAGCACCCAGCTGATAAATTGTAGGATCAATCTCTACCGCAGTGATCGAATCGACTCCATGCGCCAGGGCGATCGCGGTATCAGATCCGGTTCCGGCTCCAAGAATTAACGCGTGGTGGAACGAGCCGCTGCCGAATATGCGGTAGACTTCCTTGTAGAATGGCTCCTTGAACTGCCAGTTTGTCATATACTGATGCCCTGTGCCATTGACATCGACAAAGTAGCCATGAGGAGGGACCGGATGGAGGATGATTTTATAGTATGGTGACCAGTATGCGCCAACCTGGAGCCTACCAACCTCAATGAGAGTTGCAGCCATTATGACGGCTACTAATAGTACTGTTCGTTTCGAACTGAGCAACAGGGAGAGGATGATCAGAATGGAAAACCAGGCCAGGGGTGGCAGAGAGAAGTAGGCCATCGCTGAGAATACGGCGATTCCCGCCAGGCTTCCGATGATGTCATAGGTATACGAGGTCAGCGGCCTTAATTGAGAGAACAACTTGCCAAAGGAACGAGCCAGGGGAATGAAGCAGAGCGTCACCATTCCGAAAATGATTGGCAAGACAATAAAGTTTTCTGCCTGTGCGCTCTGCTGGTCAGCAATGCCGTAGTAGAGAACCTGAGTTGAATCGATGAGTAGCGTAAACTTCGTCTTGGCAATAATAAAGACCAGCAGCGCCACAAGTACCGGGAAAGGGGGGAACCAGAAACGCTCGCGGCGCGCTGAAAGCATACCGAGACCAATGCCCAGGAAAGAAGCCAGCAGGAGAAAGTTATTAAAATAACTCAGGTAGCGGACATAGGATGGAATCCAGCGAATGCAGAATAATTCGAAGAAGAGTATTGTAAAGGAAAGAAAGAAAGTACGCGCTCGTTTATCAACGATAAATGGATGAGTTGGTGTGAACCAATCCAGAAAATGATACAGAGCTGCGGCTAACTCTTTCAGTCGTTCACCAAAAGATGCATTATGCGTTGATAAAGGGATATCTTTCATGACGTGTCCTTTCTGCTTGATGTTCGCCAGCCACTAACTGTTCCCACACAGAAATTTACTTCCGTCCATTCTCAATAAAGCAATTAGCAAGTACATGATAGAATGGTTTTCCTAAAAGCTCGGTATTGGCGGGCCTATTGTACCTGTAGTTTGTAACGAGCGTCAAGTGCAATAGGAGAAAAAGTTGGAAAAGGTATCCATTTTTCCAGGCAGTTTTCAATAGGACTTAATTCCTGTCTATTGAGCAGATGTTCTTGAGTGTGCTATACTCTAGTTCATGCAGGTGGGTTCACCTAAAACCCTTTTTTCCTGTATTGCTCTTCATCTCTCTTGTGGTAGGTTTCATGGAAATTACAATTGCTTATTTTCACCCATTACTTCATCCCGAAGTCGCAAAACGTGATTTTGATCAGATCCGTTCAGCAGGTGCTGGAAGTATCGTGTATGCAATACATGAACAAGAAGAGCAACGCTGGCCTAGAGACCTGGAACGTGGGATGCGCCTGGCGCAAGATGCAGGACTAAAAATACACTTGAGTCTGGGGCGTTATGGAAATCTGTTTGCCGGGCCCTCACTAATGCCAAGTTGGTATACTTTTCGCCACCCTCAATCACGCGTGATGGATCGTCATGGGCGTCATCATGAAATCTCGTGTTTTAATCACCAGTCGTTTCGCCGCTGGCTTTTTAAGGAAATTGAGCGTTACCTGACAAAATACCCGATTAATGGAATTTTGATTGATGAACCCCGTAGCCTGGATGTCACCTGTTTCTGTTCAGTGTGCAGGGCGTTATGCCCTGACGTCACAGATCTGGAGCGTTTCCGTAGACGTTCCATGATCGATTTCCTTGGTGAGATTTGCGCCTGTGTCAAGCGAGTTGATGAGCATTTAAAAACCACTGTCGTCCTACTCCCACAGGATATGTATCTGATAGAGGACCTGGTGTATCTTCCTCACCTGGACAACATAGGTTGCCACCTTTTCTGGAATTTGCTTGATGAGGACGTTACTGTAATAGAAAAGTGGGGTCGCAGTGTCGTCGAGATAACTCGCCTGTATAACAAACGGAGTCAGCTCTGGCTACAAAACTTCAATCTGGATGAAAACAGCGAAAAAGAACTTGAACAGGCTTTTTGCCAGTTACTCACCATTGAGCCTGATGATCTAGGATGTTATTATTACTGGCGAAATAATGAAAATCCAACGCGTGTTTGGGAAACAACGCGTGGGCTGCTAAGGCGAATACCACGCCGCCAGTTACACTGGCAGGTAACAGTTCCTGATCAGCAAGGAGTTAATGAACCAATATGAGTACTGAATCCTCTGTTTTATTACCCCCCGAAGGCCAGCGAATTCTCGTAATTATGGCGCACCCTGATGATGCCGAGTTCATTTGTGGAGGTACCATAGCCCGGCTAGTTGCCGAGGGCCGCGATGTATACTATGTGCTAGTGACAAGCGGTAATCGAGGTAGCCACGAAACTGGTATGACTATGGAGAGACTGGGGAAGATGAGAGAAGATGAACAACGGCATGCAGCCGAACTATCAGGCGTACGCGAGGTGGCATTTCTAGGTTATAACGATGGAGAGGTAGAGGTTAATCTGGGATTGCGAAGGGAGCTGGTACATGCAATACGCCAGGTGCAACCCGATGTGCTTTTCACGTTTGATCCCTGGAGGCCATATGAGATTCATCCAGATCACCGCAATGTAGGCTTGTGCGCACTGGATGCAGTTGCCTCGGCACGGATGCCAATGTATTATCCTGAGCAATTGACAGCTGGAATTACAGAGCACAGGTTGAAACAGGTCTATTTTTTCTCTACCGGTCAGCCAAATCATTGGGTTGATATCAGTAATTTTATGGACAAAAAGCTAGAGGCGTTACATTGCCATATAAGTCAGATGAGTAATCCCGCAGTTGATGAATTTGTGCGCCAACGTGCTCGCATTATTGGGATTGAGCATGGATATACCTTTGGGGAATCATTTCATCATATGGCATTGAGATAAGACAACAAGAAATGATGCTCCGTTTTGAGTGTTTACCCGGAACATCATATCTTGCTGTTTTAGCTATTGCTTGTTAGTCAGGCCAGTCATAGAATCCTTTTCTTCCTGGTGAACCTTCTCAAGCAATTCTCTCAGTGCTCTTATTTGTTTCTGAGTAGTGGCATCGTTTCCATTTGAGGTCAAAATCATTGCCTGTACACCCAGAGCCAGCAGGGTATACGCGCCGGCTTCGTTTAGATCGGCTTGAACATTCAGAAGCGCGGGGAATCGTACAGCTTCCCGTACTGCGCGGTAATGCAAAACATCTTCGATAGAAAGGGCGCTGATATCCTCAGACAGTGAAAAGTCCAGACGTACCGCCGAGATGTTGTCAAAAGCAGTCAGGTTGCGAATGAAGATTGGGTACATATCTCCCGAATGCATCGGAACAGAGATGGCCAGTTCAAAATCCTTGATTTGCAAAGAGAGTAGACGTGCTGGGGCCTCTAAAGGGAGTAAGACATAATTTACTCCCAACTCTTTAAGATGTTCAAAGTTTTCGCGTTCCAGGTTCTCCCATCCACCTGTAATGTTAAGTCCAGAGACAATTTTATCACCACTTGTTTGAGCGGCATCTATAACATCTTTGAGTGACTCAAGCACAGACGGGTCATTACCATCCCAGGTGAAAAGGAGTCCATCAGCACCTGATTTAATAGCTGATTCGGCATCTCCAGCGTCAATATTGGATAATTCGACAACGATTGCAGCAGCTCGAGGTTTGTTTACCGGCTTATTTTTCCCTACAAAACCAATACCGCCGCCACTTTGGGCACGGCGTGCCTGTGTGAACATGTCATGTAATTTAGTCATCTAAAATTGTTTCTCCTTATATTTTCACTGAATATCTTGAGAGGAAGAGGCATGGGCTGCTTCGCATCACAATGCTATTCAGTGTATAGTGCGAGGATTGAAAGTAATGGTATTCCCTTTGGGCACCATTTTAAGTGTATTATAGCACTTTTTGGGGCATTGCAGTGATAAGCATAGCACATCCATTCCTATTCTGCTTGCTCTCCATTGCTGCATCGATTATAATGGCGAGGTCACAGACATCCATATATCCCATCAGGGAGATGGAGACCTTAAAATAGGCGGTATTGTCCTATGTTGCAAGAAGTAATTGATGAGTATATTGCCTCTCTCTCATCGAAAGAGCAGGGGCGCGGTGGAACAAATCAGAACACAGTAGTGGCCTATCGGAATGATTTGAATCAGATCTATTCCTATCTCAAGCGGCAGCAGATAAAAGACTGGCAGCAAGTCACACACGAGCATATTGCGGGGTATCTGTTGGAAATGCGAGATGCCCAGGCATATCGTCCAGCAACTATTGCAAGGAAATTGGCGTCACTGAAGTCTTTTTTCCGCTATTTGGAAAGCAAAGGTATTATTACATCTGATCCTATCGAGAAGCTGGATACTCCACGTATCCAGAGAGAATTGCCTCATATATTAAGCCAGGAACAAATTGGCAATTTGTTTCGCCAGGTAGATATTGAAACACCCGCAGGGAAGCGCGATTTTGCTATGTTGCATATGCTCTATGCGACAGGGATGCGTGTCAGTGAACTTATATCTTTGAATCTATGTGATTTTGATGCTGAAGGCGCAACGATAGTGTGTCCTGGACGTCATGGCCGAAACAAGCGTGAGCGTATATTGCCACTGTCCCTTACAGTAGTGGAGGCAACGAAACGTTATCTGGAGAGCGCCAGGCCTGGATTGATAACACGTCATCCAGAAGAGCAAGCGTTGTTTTTGAATCATCATGGTGAGCGATTGACACGACAAGGTTTCTGGCTGATCATCAAAGGATATGCCCGGCAGGCGGGCATTACTGAGATTACGCCGCACATGTTACGGCACTCTTTTGCTATATTGATGTTGCAAGGTGGGATGGAATTGCGTTCGGTACAGGAGTTATTGGGTCACGCCCATATATCTACTACACAAGTCTACAGCCAACTTGCACGTGAGAGTATAGCCACAGGCGTGTAATTCTGTGAATCGAAAGTGAGCGTAGAGAAATGACCTTGTTTGAACAGGTAATGGAAGCCACTGCGTACGTTCAGTCTCGTTCAAGGATGAAACCTGACACCGGTGTGATTCTAGGTTCGGGATTGGGTGATCTCGCTGCTGAAGTTCATGATACAACAGCTATTCCCTATGAAGAGATCCCTCACTTCCAGCGTTCGACTGTCGCAGGCCATGCCGGTCGTCTACTGGTAGGCAAGCTCGAAAATCGGCCGGTTGTGGTAATGAAAGGACGTTTCCATTTCTATGAAGGCTATTCGATGCAAGCGCTGACGCTCCCTGTACGTGTCATGCGCATGCTTGGAGCACAAACGCTGATTGTTACGAATGCTGCTGGTGGTCTCAATCCGGCATATCACCCAGGCGACTTTATGCTTATTCGTGATCATATCAATTTTGTTGGTCTCGCAGGCATGAATCCGTTGATTGGACCAAATGATGAACGTCTAGGGGAACGTTTTCCAGCTATGGCTAAGGCTTACGATGCCGAATTGAAATCCCTTGCACGTACGGTCGCCGCTCAATGGCCCGAGATTGCATTGCATGAAGGAGTGTATGTCCAGGTTGCCGGGCCTAGCTATGAAACAGGCGCAGAACTGAAGTTTTTGCGTATGGCCGGAGCTGATGCTGTCGGAATGTCGACTGCTCCCGAAGTAGTAGTTGCGCGTCACATGGGCATGCGAGTGCTTGGTATAAGTCTGATTACCAATAAAGCAACCGGGGATGAAATCGAAGAAGTGAACCATGCCGAGGTTCTGACAGCAGCAGATGCTGCAAGACCAAAGTTTATCGCACTGGTTCGAGGGATATTAGGGAAAATGGAAGGCTAATTTGCCTTTTTAATGATGACCTGTTCCCACCATATATTGTAGTGTTTTCCTGCCCAGTCAGTAAGAGCTGCAATATAATATGTTCCAGGTTCAACTGAAGGTGATACCTGGTATTTCCATGTTGCCTGGGCATTAGCATCGCAGTTTTGAACTTGTGGAGTAGCAGAATCGAAAGTAAATGCTCCCTCAACTTCTCCACCTATTGGTTGGTTTACAGCACTCACAGGGGTCCATTCTGACCTTTGTAATCCCACAGTATTTTTGGTCAGCCAGAGTTTACAAGTAATACCAAGTGTGTTTACACGATGACCGTTTGCATACACAGCATAAGCTGAATATGTATACGTAGTTTGTCCATCCGCGAGTTCATTGTAAACAAAAACAGATTTGTCTATAACAGGAAAACCAAGTTCTACAGGAGTTTGCGTTACAGTTATTGGTTGTGTCTGAGATACTTTCGCAACCGGCGTTTTCTTTGAAATGGTTGGGCTTATTTCCACGCCTGCTGTTGTTTGTGCTTTCGGATGCACGAAGGCCCCTACTGCAAAACCGCTGATCAGTCCTGAGAAGGCAAAGAGAAGAATAGCGACAACAGCAATTTTGCGTGTCTGCTGGTTGAAATTGTTTGGATGTCGACTCGATAGAGTTTGCATAAGTTATATGTTTAATATCCTCTGGTGGTTGTTTTCTTGTCCGCCTGTTTCTCCGTCATCATAGCATACCCGGATACTATCTCTCTCTTAATGAACGTATAATAGCCATATTTGGCCCTATATTTGAGATGTACTTCCCCTCCTGAATATTATGAAAATCTATATCCTTTCTATACCCTGGAGGAAATTGTTTTTTTGCACATCATATACTAGATTTATGATAAGCGTTATTTTTCGATCAATCTATCTACAGATATTTCAAAGAAGGTTAAGCCTATGATGGAACAAATAGAGCAGCGGCTTGGAAATTATCGCCTGATCCAACTTCTTGGCAAAGGTACCTTTGCCGATGTGTATCTAGGCGAAAACCTGTATCTGAAAACCCAGGTAGCCATTAAAGTTTTGCACTCACAACTAGATTCGCCCACCCTGGCAAGCTTTCTTAATGAGACGCGCCAGGTCAGCCATCTTGTACACCCCAATATCATTCGCGTAATCGATTTTGGCCTGGAATCCGAAGCTCCTTTCCTGATAATGGATTATGCAACAAATGGCAATTTACGTGAGCTTCATCCCTCCGGATCGGCCCTAGACCTCTCTACTATCGTTTCCTATACGTCTGCTCTCGCCTCTGCCTTACAATGTGCACACGATCAACACCTTGTGCATCGCAATCTGAAACCGGAAAATGTGCTGTTGGGATCAAAACATGAAGTGTTACTAAGCGATTTTGGCCTGGCTTTGCTAGCCTCTGATCAAGAGTTATTGCGGGTGAAAGAACGTTTCGGAACTCTATCTTATATGGCTCCTGAATCAATTCTCGGCCAACCTGTTCCTGCCAGTGATCAATATGCACTCGCAGTCATGGTCTACGAATGGTTTTGTGGCCATCTCCCCTTTGGGGGTTCGGCTGTTCATATTTCAAATCAACACTTGTATGCAGTTCCGCCTTCTCTCAGCGAGGGACATCCCGAAATTCCCCATGTCGTGGAGCAAGTTGTCATGAAAGGCCTGTCCAGGGAACCCGCGCAGCGCTTTGATGATGTGCTGAGCTTTGCCAAAGCCCTTGAAGAATCGTGTAATACCCTCACTACTGCAAATAAGCTTTCAACCCTACCAGCGACCCTTTCACTCGAATCCCGTTCGTATCTGGATGACCTCCCCCTCCAATTCCATACCATTCCTGTGCCTCTCACACCACTTATTGGACGCGAGCCGGAGTTACAAGCTACGCGAGACCTGCTCTTGCATCCGGAGGTACGGCTTGTGACATTAACCGGCACAGGTGGTATCGGTAAGACCCACCTGGCAATGGCGCTCGGGAATACATTACAAGAAACATTTGCTGAAGGGGTTTCTTTTATCTCACTCGCCAAGGTCTACGATTCCGAACTCGTTCTACCAGCTATTGTGCATGCGCTAGGGCTGAAAGAGATGGGAGTTTGCAACACAATGCAACAGCTCAAGGCTTTCCTACGTGACAAGCACCTCTTAATGGTGCTTGATAACTTCGAACAGGTTCTTGCAGCAGCACCACACCTTTCCGATCTGCTCTCATCATGTCCTCGACTCAAGATACTGGTGACCAGCCGCGCTGTGCTTCATGTTTGGGGCGAGCATACTTTCAGGGTGCAGCCGCTTGAGATACCAGGTCTGCAACAGTTACCAGACCTTGAGAGTCTATCACAAACTGCATCTATTGCGCTTTTTGTACAACGTGCAGAGGCTACTCTACCCGGATTCCAACTCACTGACGAGAATGCACATGATGTTGCCGAAATTTGTAATCGTCTTGAGGGCGTGCCGCTGGCTCTCGAACTGGCCGCAGCACATTGTAAGGTATTATCCCCGCATACATTATTATCCCGATTAGAGCATCCTTTTGAGATGTTAACTGGCGGGAGGAGGGATGCTCCTCTACGTCATCAGACGCTGCGTAATGTGCTTAGTTGGAATGATGATTTGCTTTCTCCAGACGAACACAAGCTCTTTCGAAGGCTCGCTATCTTCAACGGGGGATTCTCATTACAAGCAGTGGAGTCTATCATGAGCGTCTTTGGAGATATAAGCATTTCCATTCTGGATGGCATTACAACGCTCATTGATAAAAGTATGATACAACAAACTGCTACTGGCGATGAAGAACCACAGTTGTATCTCTTTGAGGTGGTGCGTGAGTATGGTTTGGAACTGCTGGATGCATGCGGGGAACTGGAAAAAACGCGAGATGCGCATGCTGCTTATTACATGGCCATTGTCGAAGCAAAAGTGTTTGATACGAATCAAAATGTTTGGCAAAAACTGCTGCAGCACGAAGCCGGCAATTTCCGAGCAGCAGTAGAGTGGCTGCTGGAGCAAGGCGAGAAAGGGAAGGCTTTGCGAATTGCAGCAGCTTTAGAAAATAGATCGAAGGCGTCTCCAGATGATATTGAGCTCCAAACATCCCAGGGGAAAGTAAAAATACCAGAGGGAGCAAACTATCAGGTCTTCAACCAGTTCGACGTTAACCTTTCGGATGTTCACTTTGAAGAAAACGAACACCTGCATAAGCAACATCTTGACCAAGCAGGAGTCCTACTTAATTTGAACTTCATGGACGAAATTACACCTCGCAGGCAGAGCCGTGTCACTAGGCCAACAGAACCACTCGCTTCTTCCATCTATGGAGAATTGACGGCACGTGAAATGGAAGTGCTACGCCTGCTTGCGCTGGGGCTTAGCAATAAACAGATCGCTGAGCGCCTGGTTTTAAGTCCTCACACTGTAAGCGGTCATATCCAGTCAATCTTCGGCAAGTTGGCGCTGAACTCTCGCAGCGCTGCCACGCGCTATGCTCTTGAACATCACCTGGCATAGTTTTCCGTCATTAACCTGATGTATTTGGTAACAAGAATAGGATATACTATGATCAATTTTTGAACGTATCTATTTTTATCCCTTGTGAGCGTGTTGAGAATAGAGGATAGAGCACGAAGCTTCTATCCTCATTTCGATAGACTCACTGAACTGGAGGTATCATTTCATTCATGCTCTCATCAACTGATAAACAGCCCCCTGTTCAATCTGCGCCTACTACGAGGGACGTGTGGAACAGGCGCCTGGTCTTTTTACGTATCATCTTGATCCTGGTGATACTAGCAGGAATCCTATTCTGGCTCTCAAGCCAGATCATCGTGGTGTTGCTCATCTTTCTCGTGGCTGCTCTACTTGCCTATGCAATAGTACCTGTGATCGATCTTCTGCATCGCATCATGCCTCGCTTCCTCGCAATGGCTCTGGTATATCTGGTCGCTACTGTAGCGTTTGGGTTTATTGCGTATATTACGATCAAAACCCTTATTCCTCAACTGAATAGTTTAGTCCAGAATGTGCAAACTTTCGTGACCCCTGGCAGCAATGGTCAGGAATCACCATTAGATCAGATGCTCAAGAGCCTGGGATTTACACAAAGTCAGATCAATTCGGCCTCAAAGCAAGTTCAGTCTCAGTTGAGTTCAAACGCCAATAACTTCGTCAAAGGCACGGAGGTGTTGATCGGAGGCCTGATCAGCGCCGGGTTCAACATCTTGATCACAGTGGTTGTAAGTGTCTACCTGCTGGTGGATGGCTATCGCTTCGGCAACTGGCTGATCAGTAGCTCACCTCTTTCTCAACGAGGCTGGGTCTCCACGGTGCTCGAGACCTTACAGCGCGTGGTGGGTGGCTATATCCGCGGGCAGATTATCATGTCAACCTGTATGGGGGTACTGCAATTCGTGGGTATGGTTCTTCTTGGTGTCCCGTATGCCCCATTGATCGGGATGCTGGCTTTCTTCTTAGAATTCATCCCGGATATTGGTACAATCATCACAGGTTTCGTAGCCGTGGTACTAGCCCTGACGGTGAGTTGGCAACTCGCTCTGGTGACGTTGATCTACACGATCATTGTCGACTGCATAGAAGGGTATGTGCTCTCACCACGCATTATTGGAAGAGCCGTAGAGATCAAGCCGGTGGTGTCACTGCTGGCGATGATTGCCGGGGCCCAATTGTTTGGCATCTGGGGTGCGATTCTGGCTGCGCCTACGATGGGTCTGATTCAGGCCCTGGTAGGTGCCTACTGGCAGTATTATCAAAAGACACATACCGAAGAGTTTACCCTGCAGCAATTGGAAGAGAAGGTCGATCCAGAAGCAACACCAGCACAGCCAGTGGTCACAGAACCTGCTATCAATGAGTCATCATCATAAAAGAAGCCAGAATTATGGAAAGGGTACAGGGAGGGTTATATCCAATCCCTATGCCCTTTCCGTAGTAATAATTACTTCCGGTGAAAGCTAGTACGCTGTACCAAATGCTCGTCTTACACCGGGGAGCATGCAGTATATCAGAATAAGGGCGCTGACGATAATCGACACCGATACATCTTCCCAGCTGGAGGAACCCAGCATTGAGATGAAGCCAAGGATGAGTTCGAAGATCGAGACGATAACCAGGAACAACCAGGCTTGTGGTTCAACACGCCAGAGCGCCTGCACCAGCCAGACGTATATCCAGACCATGATTGCCCACATTAGAGCATACCAGAAGCTGAAATAATGGACTTTATAACCAGACGGTCCAACGACAAATGGGATGATCCCCAGGAACTGGAGCGTGTGGATGGCAGCTAGAACTGCCGCGATACCTGCCAGGATGGCAAGAATGGTGACACCAAAGGGTCGTTCTCTCATGAGCTGATTCCTTTCGAATTGAACGATAAGATAAATTGCATTCAAATGAGCGCTTCATTTTTCTGTTCACCTCTCCAAACATTGATAGAGACGGATACAAGAAACCGCACTGCCATACAAAGTTTATAAGTGAGTGACAAAAAATGCATCACATGAATATACTATTTTAACTCAAGCAAAGCTCCTCTAGAAACTATGAAATTGGAAATTGCGTAGTGTAAATTGATTATGCAGACATCAAATTTCACCTTTCTAGTCAGATTATATAGCGGTCTGGGGAGAGGTTATAGCTTCTGGTGCAGATTCAGATGCTGCTGCTACTCGCCTCCTGTAGATCTTC
>Ga0187780_10002713_pt1 | contig 13280 bp, 14 predicted proteins | sample 1015_Q2_SP10_20__FD_132429 | JGI IMG/M metagenome (GOLD analysis project Ga0187780, IMG submission 132429) | Tropical peat soil microbial communities from peatlands in Department of Meta, Colombia - 1015_Q2_SP10_20_MG | ecosystem: Environmental > Terrestrial > Soil > Wetlands > Peat | place...
GCGATTCTCAACGGCATCTTTGGGCAGAGTGTCGTCGGCGGCCAGCGCCAGGTCGCGATTCTCGAGTCCCCACGGGTCGGACTGCTCGCCGGCATCCTGCCAGTACGGGTTGCCGACCGAATCAAGTCCCACACGGCCGGTGCGCGCCGGACGCCGGCGGCGGTCGTAGACGGGCTTGTATGGATCGAACTCGTCGCGCATGACTACACCTTGAGCCGTAGCTTACCCGAGCGGCGCTGACAGACGCCTGTCACTTTTGATGCGCGCGGGCTGCAAAACATGACATAACGGACTCAGCGCGATGTGTGGCGGCCTGATTCGAGGTGCAGCAACGCATCGGCGCGCGCCAGCGCCACCACCGTCTTGCCGTCGACGATCTCGCCACTCAGGGCCTGCGCCAGGGCCTCGGGAAACGGCCGCCAATGCACTTCGACGACTTCATCGGGCTCGGGCGCGCGCGCGCAGGGCACGAGATCGCGCGCCAGATACAGCGACACCACTTCGCTGAACACGCCCGGCGAACTTAAGTAACGTCCGAGCGGGCGCCAGACTTTGGCCTCGATGCCGGCCTCTTCCGCGAGCTCGGCCCGGGCGACGTCCTCCGGCGAACGTCCGCGATCGAGCTTGCCGCCCGGAATCTCCCACAGCCATCCGCCGGCCACGTGCCGGTACTGGCGCAGCAGACACACGCGGCCGCGATCGTCGATCGCGACGGTCGCGGCACCGCCCGGGTGTCCGACGATTTCCAGTTCGGCCTCGCGCCCGTTCGGCAGCGGCACCCGCTCGACATCGAGCGTCACCACCCGCCCGGAATAGATCCTGCCGCGCTGCGCCATGCCTTTGATCATCCCATGCGGCCTGCGCAGCCGACAGCGCGGCGCCGATGGCGAAAGCCGTCAACGGCGGGAACCATTGCCACGTTGATATCTCCGATTAGATGCCAAGGACGTGCATGGGGAGCAGGGATGAGCCCGCAGCAAATCGTGCTGGCAGTGTTCGGAACCGGCCTGGTTCTGCTCTTGGGCAGAGTCGCCTGGTGGCGCGCGGCGGATGACGATCGGCCGCCCGCCAACGACGAACGCTAGACGTGATTCCGAACGGACTGGATAAACGTACAGGTCCGGCCCGATAATCGCGCCCATGGGGGCGCCGTTTCCGGGACTCAACGACCAGCAACGGGCCGCGGCCACCTTCGGTACGCCGTCGCCGCGCGGTGTGATTGCAGGTCCCCTGCTCGTGATTGCCGGTGCCGGTACCGGCAAGACCAGCACGCTCGCGCATCGGGTCGCTCAACTCACGTTGTCCGGGGTCGACCCGGCCCGGATCCTGCTCCTGACCTTTACTCGTCGCGCGGCCGAGGAGATGACGCGCCGTGCCGAGCACATCGTGGCCGCGAACATGGCCGCGCGTGTGGGAGCGGTGCGTCTGCCGTGGGCCGGCACCTTTCATTCGATTGCCAACCGGCTGCTGCGCAGCTACGCGCGCGAGATCGGACTCGACCCCGGCTTCAGTGTCATCGACCGTGGCGACAGCGCCGATCTGCTCGACGTGATCCGCCACGAGCAGGGCCTGTCGGCCAAGGACAAGCGCTTCCCGCGCAAGGACACCTGTCTCGCGATCTACTCCCAGCGGGTCAACACTCAGTGGTCGCTGGAGCGCACGCTTGCCGAGCAGTGGCCGTGGTGCAGCGACTGGCACGAGGAGCTGACGGGTCTTTTTCGCGCCTACGTTGAGCGCAAGACCTCATACGGCGTGCTCGACTACGACGATCTGCTGCTCTACTGGCACGGTCTGGTCCAGGAACCGGCGCTCGCCCAGCACGTCGGACAGCTCTTCGATCACATCCTGGTGGATGAATACCAGGACACCAATGCGCTGCAGGCCGCGATCCTGCTGGCGATCCGTCCGGACGGCGCCGGGCTGACTGTGGTGGGCGATGACGCCCAGGCGATCTGCTCGTTTCGTGCTGCGACCGTCGACAACATCCGCGATTTCCCCTCGCGCTTTGACCCGCACGCGAGCGTGATTGCGCTCGAGGAGAACTTCCGCTCGACGCAGCCCGTGCTCGATGCCGCCAACGCGCTGATGGGCGATGGCGAGCGCTTATATCCCAAGGCGCTGCGCGCGCGGCGCGCGGGCGGAGCGCGACCGAAGCTCGTGACCGTCGAGGATGAACGCGCCCAGGCCGACTACGTGGTCGAGCAGGTATTGCGCGTGCGCGAGACGGGCGTCCCGCTGCGCCGGCAGGCGGTGCTGTTCCGGGCCAGCCACCACAGCGATTACCTCGAGATCGAACTCGCGCGGCGCAACGTGCCGTTCGTGAAATACGGCGGGCTCAAGTTCCTGGAGGCGGCCCACGTCAAGGATCTGCTCGCCTGCCTGCGCTGGGCGGACAACCCGCGTCACCAGCTCGCGGCATTTCGCGTGCTGCAGCTGTTGCCCGGCATGGGCCCGGCCACCAGCCGCCGCTGCCTCGATACGCTCGCGAGCCACGATTACCGTTTCGCCGCGCTCGCCCGCTATCGCGCGCCTGAGGCCGCAGCCGCGGATTTTGCAACCCTGATCGCGCTGCTCGCGGAGCTGGCACCGGCGGAAACGCCCTGGCCCGGGCAGGTTGAGCGCGTCGCGCGCTGGTACCGGCCACAGCTGGAACGCCGCTACGAGGCCGCCGCGGTGCGCGCTGCGGACATCGAGCAGCTGGTGCAGCTCGCGACCCAGTACCCGACCCGCGAGCGCTTTCTCAGCGAATTGACGCTCGATCCGCCGCAGGCGACCGGCGACCTGGCCGGGCCGCCGCTCCTCGATGAGGATTACCTGGTGCTGTCCACGATCCACTCCGCGAAAGGCATGGAATGGAATTCGGTGTTCGTGCTCAACGTCGCCGACGGCAACTTTCCATCGGAGTTCGCGACCGGCAAGGCCGAGCTGATCGAGGAGGAGCGCAGGCTCCTGTACGTGGCGATGACCCGCGCGCGCGACGAGTTGTACTTGCTGGCGCCGCTCAAGTACTACGTGACGGACCAGCGCCGCTATGGCGCGGCGCACGTGTACGGGGCGCGCAGCAGGTTCCTGACGGATTCGGTATGCGCGCGCCTGGAGCCGCAGGTCTGGCCGCTCGAGTCCGAGCGCGCACCGCTGCTGCCGCCGGCGCCGGTGCGCATCGACGTCGCGGCGCGGCTCAAGAGCCTCTGGGACTGAAACGTCAGCCGGCCGGGCGCGGCTTGCGGAATAACAACGTGAAGCGGTCGCTCTCGCCGATCTCGGTGTAGCGCGGGCGGTCCTTTTCCCCGAGCCGATATGTGGGCGGCAGGGTCCAGACTCCCTGCTCGTAATCCTTGGTGTCCTTGGGATTGGCGTTGATCTCGCTTGAGCCCAGGTACTCGAACCCGGCGCGCTTGACGAGATCGATCGCGTACTGCTCGTTGACGTAGCCGAGCTTGGCTGCCGGATCCACCGGCGCGGTGGGATTGGCGCGGTGATCTTCGAGCCCGAGAATGCCGCCCGGCTTGAGCGCGGTATACATCGCCGACAGCATGGCCGGCGCCGCGCCGTCCTTGGCGAGCCAGTTGTGCAGGTTGCGAAAAGTCACGACCAGGTCCACGGAATTCGCCGGCACCGGGCTCAGCGCCGACGGGAACTGCAATGCCGTGACCTGCACGCGGTCGTAGCGGGCGGGATCAGCGGCGATTTTGCCGGCGAACGCCTTGATGCTGCCCGACACGGGGCTGGCGTTCGGATCGAGCCCGGCGGCAATGTAATGGCCGTGGTCGCGCAGTACCGGGGCCAGGATCTCCGTCCAGTAAGCGCCGCCGCCGGGCCACACCTCGAGCACGGTCATGTCCGAGCGCAGGCCAAAGTACTCGAGCGTCTCCTTGGGGTGCCGATACTGGTCGCGGGCGCGATTCTCGGCACTGCGTTGCGGCCCTGCGAGCGCCTGATCGAGGGCGGCCAGCGTCGCGGGATCGGGGCGCCGAGCCGCATCGCGGGACGGTGCGTCGCCGCAGGCCACCGGCCCGATGACGAATGCAGCCAGTAGCAGCGCGAGCGGCCGCGTGCGCCGCGCCGCGCGCTGAAGCGCGATCTCGGCCATCAATACTCCCCACCGCGATGCTGCGCGCACCGCAGATACGGCCCAGCACCCGGAACGGGCGACCGGAAATTACGGGAGCCATCCGGCGGCGAACCGCCGGAGCGATCGGCAGTCGTCAGTAGCGGCCGCCGTAGCCGCCGCCACCACCACCGTAGCCGCCGCCGCCACCGCCGCCATAGCCGCCGCCGCCGCCGCCGCCGCCGCGGGGACCGCCGTAGCCGCCACCCGGCCGCGGACCACGCGCAGGTCGCTCCTGGGCCTCGTTCACCCGCAGCGGGCGACCGCCCATGTTGAAGCCATTCATCTGGGCGATGGCCGTTTGAGCATCGGAGCTCGACATCTCGACGAAGCCGAAGCCGCGCGGGCGGCCGGTTTCGCGATCATTGATGAGCTTGACCGACTCGACCTTGCCGTGCTTCTCGAACAGACCGCGAACTTCGTCCTCGGTCGCCGTGAAGGGTAGGTTGCCTACATAGATCGTCGTCATCGAATCATCTCGCTCGCAATGCGCGGCCGCGGAGTTATCCGAGGCGCTGCGCGGGTCTCAAACAACGGGTGATACAGGCAGGCTTGCGTCAGCGACGCGAGCCATGACTGCACGCCCGATCCATAGGTCGTGCGCTGATCGACTTGGGCGGGTGAAGGGCGATGAAGGACTCAAACGGACAACCGGCTCTTTCGCCCGTTAAGCAGATGCGGCGGGAACAACCGCGGCCGATGCTACGCGACGCCTCCGCGGGAAGCAATTTCCCGCGGGGCGAATCCGCAGCGCGCGACGCACTGCAATAAAGCCACGGTCCGGGCGGTCGGCTCAGCTCTCGCCGTCGGGCTCCAGATAGGCGTAGCCCTGCAGCTCGGCCTCGTAGAAGCGTTTGAGTTTCTGGCTCTCCGCCACCGATAGCCGCCCCTCGCGCACCGCGCGCTCGCAATCGCGGTCGAGTCGCGGGTAGAGCTCATCGGTGTCGTATTCCATATAGCCCAGCACCTGCAGCGCGGTGTCGCCCTTGACCGTTTCCTCGATCCACCAGCCGCCTTCCTCGAGCAGCCGGATATGAACGACGTGGGTGTCGCCGAACAGGTTGTGCAGGTCGCCGAGGGTCTCCTGATACGCGCCGACCAGAAACGCGGCCAGGTAGTAATCGGCGGGCGGCTTCAGCTCGTGCAGCTCGAGCGTGCGCTTGCTGTCCTTCTGCGACACGAAGCGATCGATCTTGCCGTCCGAGTCGCAGGTGATGTCGGCCAAGACCCCGTTGCGGGTCGGGCGCTCCTCGAGACGGTGTATGGGCATGATCGGAAACAGCTGGCCGATCGCCCAGGAATCCGGCAGCGACTGAAATATCGAGAAATTGCAGAAATAGATGTCCGACAGCACCGACTCCAGTCCGTCGAGCTCCTCCGGCTGGCGGTCGAGGCGGCGGCAGTAGTCGCGGATGCGCGCGCAGGTCGCCCAGTACAAGCGCTCCGCCAGGCCGCGCCACTGCAGATCCAGATAGCCCAGGTTGAACATGTGCAGCACCTGCTCGCGCGCCTGCGCGGCGTCGTGCCAGCACTCGACCAGGCGCCGCTCGCTCACGGCGCGGTAGGCGTCGAACAGATCCTGTACCGGCTGCGGCGCCGGCCCGGCATCGGCCAAGGCGTCCTCCGGCCGGTCGACCTTGAACTGGTCAAGGCGCGAGCTGCCGAGCACGTTGAACACCAGCACGCTGTGGTGCGCGACCACCGCCCGCCCGGACTCGCTCACGATCACCGGATGCGGTACCTGGCGCGCGTCGCAGACAGAGCCGATACGGTGCACGACGTCGCCGGCGTACTCATTGAGGGTGTAGTTCATCGACGATTCGTAATTCGTGCGCGTGCCGTCGTAGTCGATGCCGAGACCGCCGCCGATATCAAGGTATTCGAGGCCGGCGCCCATGAGCTTGAGCTCGGCATAGACGTGCGCGAGCTCGTTGACCGCTTCTTTGACGCGGCGGATGTCCTGCAGCTGGGAGCCGACGTGGCAGTGCACGAGCTTCAGGCAATCGAGCAGGTTGTGGAGTTTGAGGGTCGCGACGACTTCGAGAATCTCGCTGATGAACAGGCCGAACTTCGACTTCTCGCCGGCCGAGTCACGCCAGCGGCCGACGCCCTCGGCCGCGAGCTTGACCCGCACGCCGATCGAGGGCCGGACCTGGTAGCGCTCGGCATGCTTCAGGATCAGCTCCAGTTCCGAGAAATTCTCGACCACCGGCAGGATGCGCCGGCCGAGCTTGGCGGCCAGCACGACGGTCTCGATGTAGCTGTCGTCCTTGAAGCCGTTGCAGATAATCAACCGGTCCGCGGCGTCCTCGGTCATGGACAGCACCACGAGCAGCTCCGGCTTGGAGCCGACCTCGAGCCCGAAGCCGAAGCCCGCGCCGCTGCGGAACACTTCCTCGACCACGAGTCGCTGCTGGTTGACCTTGATCGGAAATACCGCCGTGTAGCGGTTGCCGTAGCCGTGCTCGGCGATCGCTGCGGCGAACGCGTCGTGCAGGCTCTTCAGGCGGTGGCGGATCACGTCGGAAAAGCGGATCACCAGGGGTGCCGTCAGATCGCGTGCTTTGAGACCCTCGACCACCTCGTACAGATCGATTTCGCGGCCCGGCTGCTGGTCCGGGCGCACCACCACGTGCCCGGCGTCGTTGACGCCGAAGTAGCCGCCGCCCCAGGCGTCAACCTGATACAGCTGCGCGGAATCCTCGACCTTCCAGCCGCTGGCAACCTGCAGACGCGGGGCGGTGCTGTTCACGGGGCGACCTCGAGCGGGCGGTCCGCGGCGGACCGAGGGTCGGAACGACGCCCGCTTCCCGAGCAGTGCGCGTTCACTGATGCCGGCGCCATCCGACGGCGCGCACGATAGCAAATGGACGTGGCAAGTAAATCATCACGCGGCACCGGTGGCGACCGGCCGGGAAGGATCCCGGCACCACTCGCTCCACGAGCCCGGATAGAGCCGCGCACCGCTCTGGCCGGCGACTTCGAGTGCGAGCAGCGTGTGGCAGGCGGTGACGCCGGATCCGCACATGCAGATCACGGATTCGGGCGCGTAACCTTGGGTCGCATCGGCCAGGCGCGAGCGCAGCGCCTCGGGCGCGAGCATGCGGCCGCTGGCATCGAGAGTTCGCGCCATCGGCAGATTGCGCGCACCGGGGACGTGGCCGGCAACCGGGTCGAGGGGTTCGCTGGCGCCCGAGAAGCGCTCCGGCGCGCGCGCATCGAGGAGACGCGACTGACCCGCGGCTAGCAGCTGCGCGAGCCGATCCGCATCGACGGTACCCGGCCAGTGCGCGGTGGCGGGACAGTCCCGCGCCGGCCACTGTGCGCGCGCGGTCGCGAGCGGTAGGCCCAAGGCGAGCCAAGCGGGCAGGCCGCCGTCCAATACCGCCACCGCGCTATGCCCGATGGCGCGCACCATCCACCACAGTCGCGCCGCATAGAGTCCATTGCTGGCGTCATAGGCCACGACCTGCACGTCGGGACCCACGCCCACGCCGCCGAGCCACGCGGCGAACACGCCCGGATCAGGCAGCGGGTGGCGGCCGTCTGTGGCGCCGCGTGGGCCGGACAGATCCCGGTCCAGGTGCGCGTACACGGCGCCGGGAATGTGGCCCGCCGCATAGGCGGCGGCGCCGGCCTCGGGGGCGGCCAGGTCAAAGCGGCAATCGATGACCCGCCACCGCGGATCGGACGCATGCGCCGATAAGTCGCGCGCCGAGATCAATGTCTGGTACACCATCACCTGCGAGTCTAGCGCGCGCGGCGCACGCTGCGGCTACAATGCGCCGCCGCCGGTGGGAGCCGAAATGGCCATCGATTTCTACCACTCCAGCGGGAGCGCGTGGTGCTGGCGCGTGCAGCTGGCGCTCGAATACAAGCGGCTCGCCTACGTTGCGCACCTGGTCGATCTCGCCACCCAGGAGCACAAGTCCCCGCACATGCTGAAGCTCACGCCGCGCGGCCGGGTTCCGGTGCTGCGCGACGGCGAGTATGTGGTGTTTGAGTCGGTCGCGATTCTTTATTACCTGGATCGCAAGTACCCGGATCCACCCATCTTCGGCACCACGGCCGAGGAAGGTGGGGTGATCCTGCGCGTGATCGAAGAGTTCCAGGAATACATCGAGCCGCATCTGGTGGAGATCGTGAATGCGGTGGACAGCTTCAGCCTCGCCGGGCGCCGTGACCAGATCACCGAGCACCTGATGCGCGTCGCGAGCGAAGCGCGCACCATCGAGGGCCGACTTTCAAAATCGGAGTGGGTGGTGGGAGAGCGTCCGTCCGCGGCCGACTTCGTGATCTATCCTTGGATCGCGCTGCTGCGTTCGGCCATGTACGCGCCGCAGTCCGCGGAACTGCGTACGCGCTTCCTGCCCGTTGAGGTACAGTACCCTGCGCTCGCCCGCTGGTTCGCGCGCATCGAGGCCTTGCCCGGTTTTGCGCGGACCCGGCCGGCGACGCTGAGGTCGCAGTCAGAGAGCGGCGGCTAGACGGCCGTTGGCGCGACGTTCCCGGTCAGGCGGTACACCGGCCGACGGTATTTCCGCCGGCGCGATGATCTTGAGTCACGAGCAGCATGAGCAAGCACAAAACCTACCTCAATTTCCCCGGCCGGCTGGTGTTCATCGGCTTCGGCAGCATCGGGCAAGGCGTATTGCCGCTGGTCCTGCGCCACGTGGGCGGTTTGACCGCGGAGCGCATCACGATCGTGACCGCCGACGAGGGTGGCCGCCAGGAGGCGGAGGACTACGGCATCCGCTTCATCAACCACCCGCTGACGCGCGAGAACTACCGCCACGTGCTCGATCCGATCATCGGGCGCGGCGACTTTGTGCTGAATCTGTCGGTCGACGTGTCCTCGGTCGCGCTCATCCGCTACTGCTGGGAGAAAGGCGCGCTCTACCTCGACACGTGCATCGAGCCGTGGCCCGGCGGTTACACCGACCCGACCATTCCGCCATCGCGCCGCTCGAATTACGCGCTGCGCGAAGAGGCGCTGGCGCTGCGCAAGGAGAAGCCGCACGCTCCGACCGCCGTGATCACCCACGGAGCCAATCCGGGACTGGTCTCGCATTTTCTCAAGCAGGCGCTCCTCAACCTGGCGGCCGACACCGGGCTCACCGACCCCGCCCCGACCGGTCGCATCGAATGGGCGGCGCTCGCGCAGAAGCTCGGCGTGCGCGTGGTCCACATCGCGGAACGCGACACGCAGTCGCCGGACCGGCCCAAGGCGTTGGGTGAGTTCCTCAATACCTGGTCGGTCGATGGATTCGTGAGCGAAGGCAGCCAGCCGGCCGAGCTCGGCTGGGGTACGCATGAGCGCAATTTCCCGCGCGATGGCCGGCGCCACGACTTTGGCTGCGGAGCGGCGATCTACCTGATGCAGCCGGGGGCCGGGACCCGCGTGCGCACCTGGACACCGCGCGCCGGGCACTTCCACGGCTTTTTGATCACGCACGGCGAGTCGATATCCATCGCCGACTACTTCACGGTGCGCGATGGCGACAAGGCCGTGTACCGACCGACGGTGCACTACTCGTACCACCCGTGCGACGCCGCGGTACTGTCAGTGCACGAATTCGCGGGGCGCAACTGGCGGCTGCAGACGGAAAAGCGCGTGCTGTTGCACGAGATCCTGAGTGGCGGCATCGATGAGCTCGGCGTACTGCTCGCCGGCCACCGGCGCAACGCCTACTGGTTCGGCTCGCAGCTGTCGATCGACGAGGCGCGGCGGCTGGTGCCGCATAACAGCGCCACCAGCCTGCAGGTGTGCGTCGCGGCGCTGGCCGGCATGATCTGGGCGCTCGAGAACCCGAGCGCCGGCATCGTCGAGCCGGATGAGATCGACTTCAAGCGCGTGCTCGAGATCGCGGGCCCTTATCTGGGCCCGGTGGTCGGCGAGTACACGGAGTGGAACCCGCTGCTCGACCGTGCGCGGCTGTTCCCGGAGGATCTCGACGAGACCGACCCGTGGCAATTTAAGAACGTGCGGGTGGTCTGAAGCGCTTCAGTCCGGATAGCGGATCGCGACGATCAGGTAACGCCGGATACCGGAAGGCAGCTCGACCGTTACCTCCTGGTCGAGCGCGCGGCCCAGGAGGGCCCGTCCGAGCGGGGCGTCCATACTGAGATAGCGCGGATCCATGTCGAACTCGTCCGGGCCGACCACACGGTGGACGGCGGTGTCGCCTGCTTCGTCCTCGAGCTCAACCCAGGCCCCGAAATAGACGCGCCCGCGATCGCTGGGCGGCCGGTCGACGATCACCATGCGGTCCAGGCGCCCGCGCAGAAACCGTACCCGCCGGTCGATCTCGCGCAGACGCCGCTTGCCGTAGGTGTACTCGGCGTTCTCCGACCGGTCGCCCTGGGCGGCTGCGGCCGCGACCGACTCGGTGACCCGCGGGCGCTCCACCCGCCACAGCTGCTCGAGCTCCGCGCGCAGCCGCGCCGCCCCTTCGGGCAGGATGTACTTGGAACCGGTCCGCTCGGGTGCGCGCCAGCGCCCCATGGGATCCCCCTGTTACGTGAACCAGCCCACGGCCGCCCCGACCCGCGGGCGCCGGGCTTTGCCTGAGCGCGGTTTCCGTGGATCGGGTCACGGATTGGCACTGCCCCGCTGCATAGGCTCGGGACCCATGGCCGTCAAGCTCTATACCCATTTCGTGGCCGATCTCGGCGCTAAGGGCCAGAGCGAGTACACGGGCATCGTTGAGCTCGGCTTGCAAGAGCCGCTGCCGCGCGACCCGCGCCTGATCGCCCGGGAATTGGCCCGCGACCTCGAGGTCGAGGCCGACGACATCCAGGTCCTGCACTGGGCCCGGGTGCACTGAATCCCCTGGCGGACTCCAACCCCTTCCTGAGAGTCCGCTTTTCCTGCCCCGGGGCTTACCCCCCGGGGTTTTTTTTCGCCGCTATCTGACCCGGCCGGCCGGGATCGCCGCGCTGCAACAATCCGGCAGCGGCGGGGGTGCGTTAGCATCGCATCGCTTCGCGGATGCGCGCGCGCAGCTGAGGACCCGACGACGATGCACTACCTCCTCTTTTATGAGGCGTCTGCGGATTACCTGGCGCGGCGCGGCGCCTATCGCGACGAGCATCTGCGGCTCGCGTGGAGTGCCTGCGATCGGGGAGAGCTGGTGCTGGGCGGCGCGTACACAGAACCGGTCGACGGGGCGCTGCTCCTCTTTCAGGGCGACGGCCCGGAGGTCGCAGCCCGCTTTGCCGCGTCCGACCCGTACGTGCGCAACGGCCTGGTGGCGCGCTGGTACGTCCGGGAGTGGGCGACGGTGGTCGGGACTCATGCGGCGCGCCCGGTGCGACCGGCGTCCTGACGACGCTTCGTGTTCAAGGACCACTTCTCGACGCAAGCCCGGGACTACGGGCGCTACCGGCCCGGCTACCCCGATGCGCTGATTGCGTTTGTGGCGTCCGTGGCGCCTGCTCGCGGCCTTGCGCTCGACGTTGCCACCGGCAGCGGGCAGGCGGCGCTGATGCTGGCCGAATACTTCCAAAGCGTTCTGGCCAGCGATGCCAGCGCCGAACAGCTGCGCCAGGCGAAAGCTCACCCGCGCGTGCACTATTTGCGACATCGCGCCGAGCAGTTGCCCGTGCGCGCCGGCGTTGTCGATGCGATCGCCGTCGCTCAGGCGGCCCATTGGTTTGATCTCGACTCTTTCTATGAGGAGGCGCGCCGGGTGCTGCGGCCGCGCGGGGTGGTGGCGCTCTGGACCTACTCTGGCATCGAGCTGGGCGCTCCGCTCGATGAGCCGATTCAGCGCTTCTATACCGACACCGTGGGCCAATACTGGCCGCCGGAACGCGTCCACGTCGAGCAGCAATACCGGACGCTGCCGTTTCCGCTCACCGAATTGAAGGCGCCGCCGTTCGCCTATACGGCCGAATGGTCCCTGGACGACCTCCTGGGCTACGTCAGTACCTGGTCGGCGGTCGCTGGCTACCGGCGCGCGCGCGGATCCGATCCGCTGCCGGCGCTCGGCGCAGCACTGCAGCATCTTTGGCCGGGGGCCGAGCGGCGCCCGGTTCACTTTCCCCTGCACTTGCGGATCGGGCGCATCTAAGATAGCCGCCACTCGCGGCCGGATCCGGACCCAGCGGCGGCGACCTGACAGGAGGGGACTATGCGGAAGTGGTTAGGGATGCTGCTCGCGACCGGTTCACTGCTCTCCGGCTGCGGCTACAACCAGATTCAGACCCAGGATGAGGGGATCAAAGCGGCGTGGTCCAACGTGCTGAACCAGTATCAGCGCCGCGCCGACCTGATTCCGAACCTGGTCAATACGGTGAAAGGCTATGCGCAGCAGGAGCAGACCGTCCTGATCGGCGTGACCGAAGCGCGCGCCAAAGCCACGCAGATCAAGGTCGACGCCAACGACGCCGCGTCACTGCAAAAATTCCAGGCTGCGCAGGGCGAACTGAGCAGCGCGCTGTCACGACTGCTGGTGGTGAGCGAGAACTATCCGCAACTCAAGTCGGACCAGAACTTCCGCGACCTGCAGGCACAGCTTGAAGGCACCGAAAACCGCATCGCCGTCGCGCGCAATGACTACATTCAGGCAGTGCAGGCCTACAACATCACCATCCGGCGGTTCCCGACCAATCTCACGGCCATGATATTTGGCTACAAGGAAAAGCCGAACTTCACGGTCGAAAACGAAGCCACGATCAGCAAGCCGCCGACCGTCGATTTCGGCGCGCCCGCGAAGCCGCCGGGCAGCAACTGAGCGGCGGACTCGCCGTGCGCCTGGCCAGCGGCGCGGCGTTCATCGCCGCACTCGCGTTCACGATGGCGGCCCGGGCCCAGCTCCCGGTGCCGCCGGTCGCACGCGTCACTGATCAGACCGGCACGCTGAGCGCCCCCCAGATCCAGGCGCTCGACACGCGTCTCAAGGCATTCGAGGACGAGAAGGGCAGCCAGATCGCGGTCCTCATGGTGCCGACGACGCAACCGGAGGACATTGCGCAGTACGGCATCCGCGTGTCCCGCGCCTGGGAGCTGGGACGCAAGGGGGTCAACGACGGCGTGCTGATCGTCGTCGCCAAGAACGACCGGCGCATGCGCATCGAAGTGGGGCGCGGTCTCGAGGGCGCCGTCCCCGATATCTACGCGAACCGAATCATCGACGAGATCATGCGCCCGCACTTTCGCGCCAACGAC
>Ga0187780_10002714_pt1 | contig 13280 bp, 13 predicted proteins | sample 1015_Q2_SP10_20__FD_132429 | JGI IMG/M metagenome (GOLD analysis project Ga0187780, IMG submission 132429) | Tropical peat soil microbial communities from peatlands in Department of Meta, Colombia - 1015_Q2_SP10_20_MG | ecosystem: Environmental > Terrestrial > Soil > Wetlands > Peat | place...
TAAGTTTTAAGTTTTAAGTTCTAAGCCCTGAGGACTATGGAGCGGCTGCGGATCGTGGACCGAGTTTCTTTCTCGTTTAATATCCGGAGTGGTTTCCATGCAGTCTTTGAACTGATGACTTAATACTTACAACTTAGCACTGCCTCAGTAGCCTCGCGCAAAATCCACCCGATTGAATAACTCGCGTCCATCGAACCACCGCTCCAGCAATTCGACGAGCAACGCCGTCTGCCGAATCCACAAGCGGTCGCTGATCGCGCTGGTGTGCGGGGTGATCAATAAATTCGGCGCGTGCCACAGCGAGCTTTCCGGCGGGAGCGGCTCCGTGTGTGCCACATCAATCGCCGCGCCGCCAAGTGCGCCACTCTCCAGCGCGCGAACCATTGCCATTTCGTCGAGCAGCGACCCGCGCCCCACATTAATCAGCCGCGCGCCGCGCTTCATCTTTGCGATTTCCGCCGCGCCAATCAGATGCTTTGTCTCCATCGTCTCCGGCGCGCAGATCAATATGTAATCTGCTTCCCGCAACGCTTCGTGCAATTGCGCCACAGAAAACATTTTCTCCACGTGCGCGCCGTCGCCCTCACCGGACCGTGTCACTCCCCACACGCGCAAATCGAACGCTTTCGCGCGCTTCGCGACTTCTCGCCCAATCGAACCGTAGCCCACGATGAGCAGAACTGCGCCATTCAACTCCGTCAAATGTTGCGGCTTGTCCCACAATTCCTGTTGCGACCATCGAGCGTGGTCCTGCTGCCGCACCGAATCGGGAAAATTCCGCGCCAGCGCCAGCAGCAAACCCATGGTGTGTTCCGCCATTGGAACGGAAAACACCCCGCTCGGATTTGTCACCAGAATTCCCGAGTCGCGCAACTCCGGATACATCAATTGCGCCACCCCCGCCGCCGTCGAGTGAATCCACTTCAGCTTTTTTGCGTCTTTCAATTGCTTGGCGCGCAGGGAATAGCCCACAAAGATGTCTGTGTCGGGAAGTTCTTCGGGCAGTTTGTCGTAGTCCGGCAGGTGCACCACGCGCATTTCCGGCCAGCGCTTGCGAATCGCCTCCGCCATGAGCGGCTTTGGTCGCCACTCCGTAAACGGGTGCCACACGCAAATCACCAGTTTTGTTTGCTCGGGCGTAGTGCGGTTCATTTGTCAGATCGGTTGTGCCACCACCAGAGGAGTAATCCCACGATGAGTCCCGCGCCGCCGGTACCCAGGATGAAAGGCCGCGCCATCGGCAGCGCGAACCAGCAAATTACAACCATCCCTATCGATACGATCGCCCCTGCCTTGGTCCCCGGGATCGTCACCGTGCTGGCGACTCGCAGCGGTTGTTGCTCCGGCGTGCGCCTGTCCGCCATGCGAAACATAAAAATCTCCCAAGCCGAGCCGCTACTTCGATTGTATCCGCAAATCCGTTCCGGTCATGTCCGCCGGCTGCGGCTGCCCCAGAATCCCCAGCATTGTCGGCGCAATATCCCGCAACGACCCGCCTGACTTCAATTGCATGCGATCGTCTTCGCCCACCAAAATCAGCGGCACGGGATTCGTTGTGTGATAGGTGTGTGGCCCGCCCGTCACGGGATCGATCATCGTCTCGGCATTGCCATGGTCCGCTGTGATAATCCACGCGCCGCCGTGCGGCCTCAGCGCTTGATAAATGCGTCCCAGCCCCCCGTCCACCGCTTCCACCGCTTTGATCGCCGCTTCCAGTTTTCCTGAATGTCCCACCATGTCCGCGTTCGCATAATTCATGATGATGGCGTCGAACTCGCCCTTCTCGATGGCTTTCACGACCGTATCCGTGATTCCCGCAGCGGACATTTCCGGCTTCAAGTCGTACGTTGCAACTTTCGGCGACGGGACCAGGATGCGCTCTTCTCCCCCAAACGGTTTTTCCACTCCTCCGTTGAAAAAATACGTGACGTGCGCGTATTTTTCCGTCTCCGCCGTGCGCAAATTCTTGTATTGCAGTTCCGCGAAAACTTGCGCGAGGATGTGTTCAAGCTTTTCCGGCGCGAGCACATACTTCAGCCATGGCCAAGTCTTTTCATACTGTGTCATCGCCACATAAAAAAGATTCTTCGGCCTCTTTTCGTCCGTGAACTTATCGAATCCCGGTTCCGCCAGGGCCTTCGTCATCTGCCGCGCGCGGTCCGCGCGGAAATTGTAGAAAATCACCGCGTCGTCATCGCGAATCAGCCCAACTGGAGCAGCCGCCGCGCCATCGCCCTTCGTCACCACGATGGGCTTCACGAATTCGTCCGTCACGCCCTGCTCGTAACTACGCTGTAGCGCCGCGACTGGATCATTCGTCTTTGCTTCCGCTTCGCCGTGCACCAGCGCGCGGTACGCCAACTCGACGCGCTCCCAGCGGTTGTCGCGGTCCATCGCATAATACCGCCCCACGAGCGTCGCGATTTCGCCCACGCCTAATTCGCGCATCTTCTGCTGCAGCTGCCGCACGTAATCTCGCCCGCTGTTGGGTGGTGTGTCGCGCCCGTCCGTGAAGCAGTGCACAAACACGTTCTCTACTTTGTGTTGCTTGGCCATCTCCAGCAGCGCAAACAAATGATGGATGTGCGAATGCACGCCGCCGTCGCTCAGCAATCCGAGGAAATGCAATTGTCGCGCCCGGCCCCGCTCCATGGCTTGCTGAAACAACGGCACGTTCTGCAACTGATTGCTGGCGATCATTAAATCGATCCGCGTGATGTCCATGTGCACCACGCGCCCCGCGCCGATGTTCATGTGGCCCACTTCGCTGTTGCCCATCTGCCCTTCAGGCAAGCCGACAAACGGCCCGGAAGTGTGAATCAAGGTGTTCGGGAATTTTCGCAGCAACTCGTCGTACGCCGGCTTGCGCGCCAGCGCAATCGCGTTTCCCTTTGTTTCCGCGCGGTAGCCCCATCCATCCAGCACGGTCAATACAATCGGTCTCGGTCGTTTTGCCATGGCTCCCACTTACTATAATGAAGTGGTTTGTCTCGTCGTTGCGCGCACGCAACGAAATCATTGCGTCATAAATTCTCGCAGCGCAGCTAGCAGGCGGTCTACTTCTTCGGCCGTGTTGTAGTGCACCAAGCCGATGCGCAACACGCCGCCTTTTGCCTCCACCCCTAGCCGCTCGGAAAGGTTTAGTGCGTAGAAATTGCCGTCCCATGTGAAGATCCCGCGCCCACCCAGGAATTTCGCAATCTGTGTCGGGTGATGCTCGCCAATCCGCAGCGAAACTGTCGAACATCGCTCGCCGAAACGCTTTGGATCTGTGATGCCGTAAATCTTCACGCCCGGGATCGTTTGCAATCCTTTCAAAAGATTCGTCAGCAACGTACGTTCGTAAGGCACCGTCGCGCGGTACGCGGCTTGCAAGGCATTTCTCCGGCTCTTTGCGCTCGCGTTGCAGTGGCGCCCGAGCTCCGCAATGTAGTCAACCGCCCCGCCAATCCCCGCAATCAATTCTTGCACCTGCGTTCCCGTCTCCCAACAGTCCGGAATCGCATCCGTCGCCGGCCGCACCTTGTACGGCTTTAACCGCTGCAAGTGCTCGCGCTTCCCGTAAAGTGTCCCCATGTGCGGCCCAAAAAATTTGTACGGCGAACACACCAGAAAATCGCACCCCAGCGCTTTCACATCAATCAGCCCGTGCGGCGCGTAGTGCACCGCGTCAATAAACATCAGCGCTCCAGCCGCGTGCGCCAGCTTGGTAATCTCCGCAACCGGATTGATCGTCCCCACCATATTTGAAGCGTATCCCACCGCTACCAGCTTCGTTTTCGACGTAATCTTTCGCTTCAAATCTTCCATGTCCAACGTGCAGTCTTCTTCGTGAATGTCCACTTGCCGGATGACCACTCCTCTTTCTTCGAGCGCGCGCCACGGTCCGACGTTTCCATCGTGATCCAGCGTCGTCACCACGATTTCGTCGCCCGCCTTCAGCTCTCTTGCAATCGCGCGCGCCAGCGCAAACGTGATTGTCGTCATGTTCTGCCCGAACACGACTTCGTTTGCTTCGCAGTTGAACAAATCCGCCATCGCTGCCCGCACCGACGCAATCATCGCGTCATTCCGCCGGCTGGTTTCGAACGCACCGCAAGTATTTGCATTCGACGCTAGAAAATAATTCTGAACTGCTTCCATAACCTGTCGCGGCACCTGCGTTCCTGCCGGCCCGTCCAGAAATGCCGCCGCCTGCCCGTTCACCCGCAATCTCAGCGACGGAAATTGCTCCCGCACCCACGCGATATCGAACTTCTGAACTTCCCTGCCTTGCATCACCGGTGTGCCCATTTCTCTATGGCCTCAAACTTTCTGCTTTCTCTGCGCCGCTAGTTTCTCATACCGCTCTGACGCATTGTAGGGCCCGGGCTGGCCCCCGCCCGCAGCTTGTTTCGCCTCGGAACCTTCTTCCATATGGACAAACTCCCACGTCCAAATTGGATTCCGGTTTTTCCTTTTCCTCGCGCCAGTCCGGAAACAACCTCTTTTGGCCCGTGCTACCATGTTTTCTGCACTCTCCACTCATGCCGCTTTGGCGCCGGCTATCAACTCTGCGCCACGCTTCTCAATGAGGTGCCTCGTGCCTGAATCCTTTACGCCTACCGAGCGGACGCGCGTCATTCGCGAATCCGAGCGCGGCCACTACGAGCGCGAAACCATCTACAAGATTCTCGACGAGGCCTATGTTTGCCATGTCGGCTTTTCGGTCGATGGCCAGCCCTACGTCATTCCCACGCTCTTTGCTCGCGTCGGCGACGCGCTTTACTTTCATGGCTCGGCCGCCAGCCGCATGCTCCGCAACCTGAGTTCCGGAATTTCTGTCTGCATCACCGTGACGCTCACCGACGGATTTGTCCTCGCGCGCTCTGTCTTCTATCACTCGATGAATTACCGTTCCGTCGTCGCGCTTGGCAAAGCCACTATTGTCGACCAACCGGGAGAAAAACTCGCAGCGATGCATGCATTTACGGAGAAAATTCTCCCCGGCCGCTGGAACGATGTCCGGGAACCCAGTGAACAGGAATTCAAGGCCACCAGCATTTTGCGCCTGCCGCTCACGGAGGTTTCCGCGAAGATTCGCACCGGCCCGCCAATGGATGAGGAGGCGGACTACGCGCGGCCCATTTGGGCTGGAGTGATTCCTCTCCGACTTACTCCCGGCACTCCCATTCGCGATGAGCGCTGCGATCCTTCCATTCCCTTGCCCGGTTATCTCGAGAACTTTCGGCGGTGAGGCATGGCTGAGTTCACACCGGCCTCTGTCAAACCGGTTGTCCCCATCTCAGTCCTGGAATCACTGGACATTCGCATCGGCACGATCGAGCGCGTCGAGGAAATTCCCCGCTCCGATAAACTCATGAAACTTACCGTGAATTTCGGCGACCATTCGCGCACCATACTTGCAGGCATCAGGAAAGAACGGGAAAATCCTCGCGAAATCGCAGGCCGCCAGGCATTGTTCGTGCTGAATCTCGAATCCCGTAAGATGGCAGGCGAAATTTCCCAAGGCATGCTTTTCGATATCGGCTACGCCGACGGCATTACTCCGGTCCTCGCCGTCCCCGAACGTCCCGTCCCCAACGGAACTCGTGCGGGCTGAATTGCCGATGAGAGGAATCTTCAGGGCTGCACCGCGCGGACAAAATCCGCGAGCACTCCGTAGCCAGTCGCTTCGATACCTGGACTGTGCTCGACCAGCGACAAGCTAAAAATGTCCATGTCAAATCGGATCGCCGAACTGGTGCCCTCCAGGTTCGCCAGCGGATCCCCGGCCAGCAGCAGTTCCGGCTGCACGCTGCAATCCACGGTCTCGCCTCGTCGTTGCGCGCGGCACACCAGCTTGTAGCGCATTCCCGCCGTGCGCGCCGAGCGGATTCTTTCCTCACTCAACTCGCTAATCCCCGTGCGCTGCACCTGCTCCAGTTTGATCGGCACGCCCATCAAAACGATCCCCAGCGCGGCCGTCTTCACCGCGGAGTCCCAGCCGTCGATGTCCGCCGACGGGTCCGGCTCGGCCACGCCCATTGCTTGCGCCCGCTTTACGCCTTCGTCGAAGCTACGCCCCTTTTCGATCTCCGTTAAAACCACGTTTGTCGTCGAGTTCAGCACTCCGGCGAATCCTTGCAGATCCATTGCGGGCAGCCCCAGCGGAAACAGCGAAAAAATCGGCACGCCGTCCATCACCGTCGCTTCAAACAAAAACTTCTTTTTCTTTTCTTCCGCCAGCGCGCTGAGCTCCCGGAACGCATGCACCACGGGCCCTTTGTTCGCCGTGATGGCGTGCGCTCCCTGCTCCAGTGCGGCTTTCAGATGCTCGATGGCCGGCTGCCCGCTTTGCACATCAACCGGCGTGGCTTCAATCAAAACGTCCGCGCGCGCTTTCTCCAGCCACTCGCGCACGTTGCGCGGCGCTGGCCCGGACACCGCAGGCCACCGACCGTTCAAAATAAAAATGGGATTGAATCCATCGGGATCGGCGAGCCAGCCGGCGCGCCGCGTCGCCACGCCCGTCAGGCGCCAGCGCACGTCATAGCGCCGCCGCAACTCCGATTCTTTCGAAATCAGCAGGCGCAAAAAGGCCTTGCCGACGTTGCCGAAGCCGACGATGGCGACGTTGTAGGCAGGGATGACCGCACCCCCGGTGCGTTAGTGGGATGTGGCCGCAGACAGTTTTGCCGCCGCGCTCGAAATCAGCGCCGCCTCGTCTTCCAAAACGTGAGAAACCACCACGATGGCTTCGTCCGCCTGCTTCCACTGTTTCAATTCAATGGCCTCGCGCACGGCCGGCACCGTCTTCACCGCGTAACCCGTATAAAATCCCGGTGCGTAAAGTTGGTGCTTGAACCATGGGCGGTTGGGAAGCCCTTCGGCGTTGGTCAGCTTGCGCTCGCTCTCGATGAGCAGTTTGTTCACTTCCGCAAGCGATGCCGACCCAAGCGCCACGCCTCCGTTCGCATTCGCCTGCTCGTAGGCCTTGTGATACTCCGCCGCGCTGCGATTCAGCAGGTCGACGGCATTTTCAAACGGCGTGAAATTCAGGTGCGGCGGAACCGCTTCCACCGCAGGCGGAACAAGCGGCCGCCGCGGGTCGTTCGTCGCTTTGAATACGCCTTCCTCGATCTCCCGGTTACGCTCGCGAATTTCATCCCGCGATTTTTGCGCCAGGTCTTTCAGTTCCTTCAAGTACTTCTGCACGGTGTCCGCAAAATCGCCGAAATCAAACGGCAACAGATCCGCGTCGGCGAGCCGCATCACCGCGCTGCCTCCGGCCTGCGCCAGCGCGCGCCCGTACACAAAATCCGTGTCGCTGAAATGCGTGTACCAGTAAAAGTCATCGTAAATCGAGTGGTAGATGCCTCCGCCGTCTTCCCCCCCGAATCCGAAGTTCAGCGAAGCTACTCCGTCGTGCTGGAGAAAGGCGGTGTAGTCCGAGCCCGAACCGAGCGCCGGAATGCGCAAGTCAGCGCGCTTGCGAATTTCTTCCCGCTGCTCCGCCGAATGCGCGTCCTCAATTTCTCGAAGCTGGCCGCGCTTCCACACGCTGAGCTTCGTTTCCGGGTCCGTCACGTCCTTCGCGACGTCGTTGCTTAACTTCTCCAGCGTGTGCGAGCCTTCGACGAAAAAGTAGCCCCGCCCGTTCGCGTCCGAGTTGATGTACGCCACCGCGTGCGCGCGCAATTCGTCGTAATGTTGCTCTGCAAACTCCGTCGAGCCCAGCAGTCCCGGCTCTTCTCCATCCCACGAACAATAAATAATCGTCCGCTTCGGCTTCCACCCGGCTTTCACCAATTCGCCGAGCGCCCGCGCCTCTTCGAGGATCGCCACCTGGCCTGAAGTCGGATCTTCCGCGCCGTTCACCCAACCGTCGTGGTGATTTCCGCGGATCACCCATTCATCGGGAAACGTCGCGCCAGGAATTTTGGCAATTACGTCGTAAACCGGCTTGATGTCCCAATTCGATTTCACTTTCAGGTGCACCTTCGCCGGCCCCGGTCCCACGTGATACGTGATTCCTAAACCGCCGCGCCAGTTGTCCGGCGCAACGCGGCCGGTCAGCGCCGCCAGCAGCGGTTGCGCATCGCCGTACGAAATCGGCAGCACCGGAATTTTCGTAATCGTCGCGGCTTCTTCAATCTTCAGCCTCTTCGCATCCTTCGTTGCGCCGACTCCGGGCGTCAGCGGATCGCCGGGATAGTACGGCATGTCCGCAACGCTGCCGCGTTGCACTCCATCCGGTGGGCGGTAAGCGCCCTCAGGGAATGTTTCGCCTTGCACGAAGCCGTCTTCATGCGGATCGGAATAAATTAAGCAGCCGACCGCGCCATGCTCCGCCGCGACTTTTGGCTTGATGCCGCGCCACGAGTGGTAATAGCGCGCAATCACGATTTTCCCCTTCACCGAGACGCCCAGGCGTTCGAGCTGCTCGTAATCCTCGGGCACGCCGTAGTTCACATAGACCAGCGGCGCCGTAACGTCTCCGTCGATCGAATACGCGTTGTACGTCGGGAGCTGCTCGTCCTTTTGACCCGACGTGGGATCTTCTTTCAGCGTGGGCTCCTGCAGCTTGGCCACAAATTTTGGTCCACCCTCTACAAGTTCAACGAGGCGCTCTTTCGGCGTCGGGAAAAGCACATCGAACTGCTCGATGTGGGCGTCCAGGCCGAATTCTTTGTACTTCGAGAGCAGCCATTCGGCATTGTCCTTGTCGTAAGGCGAACCGACGTGATGGGGATGCGCGGAAAGGCGCTGCATGTACGCGCGCAAATTCTCCGGGCTGGGAATGGCCCGCAGCTTTTCTTCCCATTGCCGTTCCGAGCGCGAGGACTCCGCGGAATATCCATAAAGCGGCTGGTCATCGGCTAAGACGTGGTTGCCGATCGGCGCCAGCGAAATTCCGCCGAGCAAAATGGATGCAAGCACAATGCGACGATACATAGTCCCCCCCTGAACGAGCGCCCGTATTTTGCCTGAACCTATGCAAAATTGAAAAGCGCAGAGTGGCCGAACCAGGCCCTGGCTCAAAGACGAATTGGCATCCATAGAGGCGGGACTTGCCCCGCCCGCGCTGCATTCCGCTGCATCCCATGGCGGATTTTGCTCCTGGTTCAGTAAAGAAGATAGCGAAGCCTTACGCCAGCGATTTGGACATATGGATGAAATGGCAAGGGATTTTGAGGGGGATTTCGGGAGGGATTTGCGAAGTTCCAGTTTCGGCATAGCCGAGGTGGCGGTAAAAAGCCGGCAGTTGTGTGCGGCCACTGATGACACGCAGGTCAACGGCGTGGCAACCCGCTTGGCGAAAGTAATTTTCCGCTGCATCCATTAATTTTCGCCCCAGGCCTGTGCCCTGCTGCGCAGGATCAACTCCAAGCAAGCCGAGATAGCCGCGGTCACCGCGCAGTTCCACGTAAACGCAGCCCGCAAGCCCGGCGGAATCCTCAGCGAGCAGAAATTTCCCTTTTTCCATGTAGCCGCGAACGCCGTCTGCGCTGATGCGCTCGCCTTCGATGAAAGCCTGTTCCACGCGAAACGCCGCGTTGATCAGCCGCACTAGCGGCTCAATGTCGTCCACGACCGCCAAGCGGATGTTCAGCGCATTTTTCGCAGAAGCCGAACTAGCACCGTGGTTCATGGCCCTTGCCTTTTAACTCGGTTCGACTCTCGGCTTAGTCTCATTTCATGGCCTGCGAAAGAAAATCGAGCACGGCGGGACCCCAAATGTCACTGCCGTGAATGCAGAATTCGTGCGCATCCTGATGGGTTTTCCCGAAGTTGGGAAAAATCTGGAGCGCGTGCGGCTTGGATGATTTTTCCATCGCCGAGGCCAAATCGCGGCTCGGGGCCGTGTCGTAATCATTTTTCGCTTGAATGAAAAAGACGGGCATCTGCGCTTGCTTGACGGCTTGCAACATGCGCTGGCGAAGGTCAGGAGCGTTGTCCCAAGTTTGCGCGGCGCCCGCAAAATCGACGGCGGCGCGCAGGCCCAGTCCTTTTTCTGCCATAAGCACCGTTTGAATTCCGCCAAACGAGCAACCCGCCACGGCGATACGCTGCACATCGACTTCCGGCACAGACTTTAAATAATTGAGCGCGGCGATTTGATCTTGCAGTTGCAATTCCATCACTTCCGTCAGCATCCTGCTGCGCGCCGAAGCGCCGCCGGATTGCGCGGCGCGCTCGAGTTGATCCATCGCATATTCACCGGGAGAGCGGCCCTGCCCGCGCCGGTGTGGAATGAACAAAATGTAGCCGTGCCCCATGAAAAACGGCGCAAGCTCGGGGAGCCAACCGGGCCGCCGCTCGCTGCCGTGATTCCAAAGAACCGCAGGAAATGGGCCTTTACCCTCAGGCTTGTAGAGAAAGCCGTGAAGCGTCACATTTCCGCTGGGAAAAGTGACTTCGGTAGGCGTGGGCGCAGTTTGCGCAAGGGTCGCCACCGACAGAAACACAACGAGGCCGAGGAGCAGGATCCGGCAAAGAACGCTTTGCAGGGTCATCGTTGTGGTTTCGCAGCAGGCTCTTTGCGCGGCGCAGGCTTGGTCGCTGCGGGAGGAGAAGCCGCTGCAGCGGCCGCCGGAGCCTGTGGCTTTGGCGTCCAGAAACTCGGATCGCCTTCCGCAAACTCCGCCTCGACGTGGGACATTTCGGGAGTGACCGCGTATAGATTCGTTTCCGAGTAGGCATACGCATCGCGCGCGATCTGTTCTATGCGCTGCGCGGCGTCGTCGCCTTCCGCTTCGCGCAAACTGCGCCGCCAGTCCAGCAGGTCGTCATTCTGTTTGAGCGCGCGCATCGGTACAAAAACGAAGAAAGCCGGCGCGGGAATGCCGGAATTCACTTGATACACGACCCAGGGCACATCGCCTTTGAACTTTTCGTAATCGCCGCCAATGGCCCGTGAAGACTCGACAAAATCGCCTTCGTGTCCGGGGTTGAGGTGCACCTCGAGAACGCGCAGAAAGCGCGCCTTGGAAAAATCAATCGACTGCCATCGCGAGCCGAGATCGTCACGCCGCACCGCGATGATGGTCCGCTCACTGGTCAACAATGATTTGATTTCGTCTTGTGTCTTGGCCAGGTCCGCGTGAGCGCCATAAATCTGTCCCCAGCCGGCAACCGCCGCGTCCATTTGCTCGAACGAGTCGAAAGCGTCAAAGGACAAAGCTTCCGTCGGACCCGTGAGAGATTCCAAGTCAATCCAGGAATTGGGAACGTTCAGTTTCTCGCAGGCGCGCGCCATGGTCATTTCCAGCTTGCGGCGCTCGGCCGCCTGCCCCGGCTCAAATTCCTGGCGCACCAGCAGGACAATCTTCGGCGGAACGCCGGCAACATTGGGAGGAGCCTCGTCTTGCGCGCAGGCTGCATGCGCGAAAAAGAGAGGAACGAGAGAAGCGATTGGGACCCAGCGCGCGAGTTTCATGAAGGCGACCTCCGAAAAGGGCTGAGGGATTGGATGCAGAATCAGCCGAGCGCGGCTTTTCCGTTGAAGCGCGCCGCGGAGCCGAGCTCTTCCTCGATGCGCAATAGCTGATTGTATTTCGCAATGCGGTCGGTGCGGCTGGCCGAGCCGGTCTTGATTTGTCCCGCGGCGGTGGCCACGGCCAGATCGGCGATGAAGGTGTCCTCGGTTTCGCCGGAGCGGTGCGAAATGATGGAGTGGTAGCCCGCTTTGCGGGCCATTTCGATGGCGTCAATTGTTTCCGTCACCGTGCCGATTTGATTGAGCTTGATGAGGATGGCGTTGGCAATGCCTCCCTTGATGCCGCGCGCAAAAATCTCCGTATTTGTCACGAAGATGTCGTCGCCAACCAGTTGGATTTTCTTCTTCGCGCTTTTCGACCCGACCTTCTCGGTCAGCTTTTTCCATCCCGGCCAGTCTTCTTCGCCCATACCGTCTTCGAGCGACACGATGGGATATTTCTCGATCCAGCGGGACCAATATTCGACCATCGCCTCGGGCGCGTGCGCGGACTTGTCGGATTTCTTGAAGACATATTTCCCACTGGCTTTGTCAAAGAACTCGCTAGCGGCGGGATCGAGCGCGATGCTCACCTGCTCGCCGGGCTTGTAGCCGGCCGCGCTGATGGCCTCGAGCACAATCTGGATGGCTTCCTCGTTGGACCTGCAACTCGGGGCGAAGCCGCCTTCATCGCCAACCGCGGTCGAGTAGCCGTGTTTTTTCAGCGCGGACTTCAGCGCGTGAAACACTTCCACGCCCCGGCGCAACCCTTCAGAAAAACTCGGCGCGCCCACGGGCATGACCATGAATTCCTGAAAATCCACCGAGCTATCCGCGTGCGCGCCGCCATTAAGGATGTTCATCATCGGGCAGGGCAGAAGATTCGCGGAAGTGTCGGTCGAGTAGCGCGCGAGATATTTGTAGAGCGGAAGGTTTTGCGCGGCAGCGGCAGCGCGGGCCGCCGCCATGGAAACCGCAAGAATGGCGTTCGCGCCGAGGCGCGACTTGGTGGGCGTGCCGTCCAACTCGATCATTTTCTTGTCGAGCGCGCGCTGATCGCCGGCGTCGAGGCCCGCGACCGCTTTGGCAATTTCCTTGTTGACGTTGCTGACGGCCTTCAGAACGCCTTTGCCAAGATATTTGGATTTGTCGCCGTCGCGCAGTTCGAGCGCTTCATGCTCGCCGGTAGACGCCCCAGAAGGAACGGCGGCGCGTCCGCGGACGTTGCCGTCAAGGATGACGTCGGCTTCAACGGTGGGATTGCCGCGCGAATCGAGAATCTGGCGGGCGTGGACTTTGCTGATCTTCGTGGACATGGATGAGCGGTCTCCTGGAAAGGGTGGAGTGATGATTGTAGCGGGAACGTTTGAAGGTTGAAAGGTTGCAACGTTGAACCTTGGGGCCGCTGGAGGTGCGTTCCATTTTGGGAAGAAAGTAGGCACACCCCGGCAGTTTTCGTAAGAGTGGCAAACAAAGGAGTTAGAGCATACGTAACTTGGAAGAGTGTACGGAAGACTGTAGAAAAAGAAGAGCGCAAGTACGACACCCGGCAATTTTTGTAAGAACAGATGATAAAAGACTTAGAGGCGTCACAGTTTGTAAGAGCAGATTTCAAAGGAGTTGCGGTGACGGTTTTTTCGTCACGGTGACGGGAGCAAAGACGTTTGAAGGCAAAAAAGAAAGGATAACGCACACTTCGTAGCTCGGGGTAAAGAGACACAAAGTGCGCGGAGGAACGCCGAGAAGAAGGAAAACCATTGAAGGGGCGGCAGTTAGGGGACGGAAGTAGTGCGGGGACTCGAGTCACAAAGCACTACTA
>Ga0187780_10002715_pt1 | contig 13278 bp, 11 predicted proteins | sample 1015_Q2_SP10_20__FD_132429 | JGI IMG/M metagenome (GOLD analysis project Ga0187780, IMG submission 132429) | Tropical peat soil microbial communities from peatlands in Department of Meta, Colombia - 1015_Q2_SP10_20_MG | ecosystem: Environmental > Terrestrial > Soil > Wetlands > Peat | place...
AGGTACGAACGGTCGTTTTCTGTGAAATGCTCATAGATACGCGGCAAGTTGGGATGTAGCAATTCAGCGAGTATATGCGCTTCGTGTTCGAATGCCGCTTCGGCTTCCTGAAGCCCGGAAGGTGTTAAGCCAGTACTGCTCATCTCTTTAATGGCAACCGGGCGATTATTCAAATGCGTATCGGCAGCTTTGTAGACCGCTCCCATGCCTCCCTGACCGATCCGTTTTAACAACTGGTAGCGTCCGGCCAGCAATGTCTGGTCCGGTAATTCGCCCGTTGAATGTTTGAAGGGGAGCAGCGTCGCGCAAAACTGGCAGAAACGAGCCGACGATGGATTCGCTGCGCCGCAATTGTCACAGTACAGTTCCTCCGTCGTCATATCTTCTCCATCTCATGCCAGAGTCGTAACCAGTCTTCTATGCTTAACGTTTCAGCACGTCGGCTGGGATCAATTTTCGCAGCCAGTAACCATGGCTGTACTTCTGTATTTTTGCGATGTAGGCCGTGAGCCAGTGAATTGTGTAGTTGTTTGCGTCGCTCCGAAAAACCCGCCTGTACCAGGCGAAAGAAGCTATCTCGTTGTTTTGGAGCTAAGGGTACCTCGTCTTTCAAATCAATACGTAGAATAGCTGAATCTACTTTAGGCGCCGGATAAAATGCGCGTGCCGGCACGCGCTCGATGATTTTCGGCTCTCCATAGAATTGAATACTGACACCGAGTAAGCTAAGATCACCCGGCACTGCAATAATGCGTTGTGCAACTTCATATTGCACCATCACCACGAACAGGCGCGGGGGATTAGCACTTTCCAGAAAATGGCGGAACGTTGGAGACGCGATATAGTACGGTAAGTTTGCCACGAGCTTATAAGGCTCAGATCCAAAAATATCTGCTGGTTCGACATATAACAAATTGCGTTCCATGATTTCGACATTTCTATATGTACGAGTTGTTTTTGCCAGCAACGACAGCATTTCGCGCTCCAACTCAACAGCCACAACACGTCCGGCTCGTTTTGCAAGCTCTCGTGTCAAAACCCCGGTGCCTGCTCCAAGCTCCAGCACCTGGTCTTCAGCGTCAATTTCCGCCGCTGCAACGATGTGCGCTAAAATCTCACGATCAATAAGAAAGTTTTGCCCAAACGCTTTATTTGGTCTTATATGATGCACGTACAGGAAGTTACGTAATTCGCGAATATTTGTCAGGTCTATTTCGTCAGTCACCGGAGAGGTGCTTTGTTCAATCTCGGTCAATGTTTCACTCAACTATCAACATATATGGTAATTACTCCATGTAATTACATAATATCATCCTTTACCACCATGAGCCACGCCTGCGGTACCTATAACGGATACGGCGGGGTCGGAGTATTCTAAAAATGATGACGAAGATAATAAAGAGAATCAGCAGTGGCACAAACAGGATGAGCAGCAACACCAGGATAAACACGCCGATCGCCTCCCCAATATAGGGACTTAAGGCGCCAAAGATGGCCATCAGCACACTCACGATCAATAAAACAAAAATAATGAATGCGAAGCGTGCTGGACCGTACCGGTGTTGTTGTGGCCTTGCCCAGGATGGCACCCCCTGCGTGCTCTGGTATCTATAAGGGCGATACCCTTGTTCGTATGCATCTCCATCACCTGCTGGTGGACTGTATTGATACTGGTTGCTTGCCTGTGACTGCTGTGTGGGAGCGTTTGGCGTATTTGGCGTTTGTGCCTGGTATCCTTGCTGCATAACCGTGCCATCGTAACTGGATGGCGGTTCATCTCTCGGCACCCCTTCCTTATTCATTTTACCCGACCAGGTATAGGGATAATGGGGCTTATATATCTCATCCTCTTCGTTCGATGAGTTTTGCTGGTTAGTTTGTTGCCCCATTTCAAATTCTTGCTGGCTCATAGTTGCTCCCCACGATATATCGTATCTTAAGGTAATTACGTACTCAATATACTAGAGTTGCACAGTCTTCGAGTTACACCCCGCTATGCCAATGTATCAACCTGCCATCACCATCTATCCTCCCGCCATCCTCAAGTTACATCCCTCCCATCATCATTTGTCCTCCTACCCCCCCATTTTCTCCTGCCACTCCCATTTGTCATCCTGAGCGCAGCAATGGATCTCACTCTTTTGTATACGAAGTTTGATCGCATTCATCCAACAATTCCTGCATACAATACTATACAATAGTACACCCTTGTACAAATAAGAAACGTCAAAAGACCATCATACGTTATACTACATGATGTAAAGGCAGCAATCGTTCATCCAACCATAACCACAGTATCTATTAAGAAATGAGATCATTCATGGACGAGTATAACGATAGTTCGTATGACGAAGTGCGTAGTCTTGTCGAAGCCACCAGCGGCGGCGAAAGAACGCTCATGAGCCATACCGGGCGTGAAAAGTCGCTTGTGCCGTCGGACGTCGCTACTCTAACGGAGTGGGAAACACCATTGACCACTTCGGAGAAACTGGAAGCGCTTAGCGTGGCTCAACGTCGCACACGCATGAACCATTTTTTCCTCCTGAAACGCCGCCAGCGGCGCTTTCAGGAGAATATGAAAGCTTCTACGCGTCCTTTAATCCTCTTTACCGTGTTTCTCATTGTGCTTGTTTCTTTGATTTCGAGCAGCTTAGGTGGCGCATATGCGTTTTATCAATCACAGTTGCCGTTGCTCAATGGAATGGCGAATCATACGCTGTTCCAGTCAACGCGTATCTACGACCGCGAAGGACGTTTGTTATATGAATTGTATGATCCAAGGTATGGACGGCGTACCTATGTCAATTACAATGACATCTCGCCATTGTTGATCAACGCTACAGTGGCAGCCGAAGACCACACATTTTGGACCAATAGCGGTGTCGATGTCCAGGGTACCATACGCGCGGCTATCGCTAACTTACAAAACGACACTGTTGTAGAGGGTGGCAGTACAATCACCCAGCAACTGATTAAGAACCAGCTCTTCCTGGACCAGGCGCGTTCCGTCCAGGTCAAGGGCCAGGAGGCAATTCTGGCTTATGGTCTGACACAACAATATCCCAAGTGGAAGATCATGGAAATGTACTTGAATACCGTCTACTATGGTGACCTGAATTATGGTATTGAAGCTGCTGCTCAAAACTATTTCAATATCCAGCCTAAATGCACCAGTACCCATTGTACTCCAGCAGTTTCTCAGCTTGATCTTGCGCAAGCCTCCATGCTCGCGGGTCTACCTCAAAGTCCCTCGTATTATGATCCGACTAGCAATAAACCTGCAGCCCTTGCGCGACAAAAACTCGTTTTGCAATCGATGGTCGATCTCAACATGATTACCGCCAAACAGGCTCAGCAGGCTGAAATTGAAATAGCAAAATACAAATTTATGCCCTTTTCACATAACATCCAGGCTCCACATTTTGTACACTATGTGATTGATCAGGTGTTGGTTCCCATGCTAAGCTCAAACGGACAGGATGGTGCGCAAATTCTCTATGATGGAGGATTCAACATCTACACGACGCTCGATTTGGATGTTGAGAAGCATATTGAGCAACTTACCTATGATCACCTCTATAAAGTAAACTGTGATAATTATCTTGGTTGTTATGGCCCATTGAACACGCAAAACAATGTAAATAATGCTGCTGTGGTCGTGATGGATCCTACCAACGGCGAAATCCTGGCCATGAATGGCAGCGCGAACTACAATGATAACGATCCCAAAGTGGATGGAAATTTTAATGCTGCCCTATCGCCTCGTCAGCCGGGTTCATCGATGAAACCATTCGTCTACGCAACTGCCTTTGAAATGGGCTGGTATCCGGCCATGATCCTGCAAGATCATCAGACCATTTTCCCGACAAAGGATGGCAATGGCTGGTATACACCACAGAACTATGATGGACGTTTCCATACTGGCTTCCCTATGACCGTTCGTAATGCCATAGCCAATTCCTTTAATATTCCCGCTCTTGACGCCATGGAATTTACTGGCATTCAAAACGTGTTGAATACGGCAGCACGCTTTGGACTGACCGAAATCGCCAGCCGATCTCCCAGTTCTCTTGGTCCATCCCTGGCGCTGGGTACCGCAGAGGTGTCGCTTCTCCATCTGACCAGTGCGTATGCTACGTTTGCCAATCGTGGCGTTCGCGTACCGCCAACTTCTGTTTTGGAGATAACAGATAACGTAGGCCATCCCCTCTACACCTATAATGCGGCGCATCCGCAAGGCGTACGTGCAATTCGCGAAGATGCGGCTTTCCTCATGAGCAGTATTCTGGCGGATAAGGCTTCGCGCTATCACGAATTTGGCCCTGGCAATCCTCTAGAGCTTGATCGCCCCGCAGCTGCAAAAACCGGTACAACCAATAGCTTTAGAGATAACTGGACTGTTGGATATACTCCGTATCTCACAGTGGGTGTTTGGGCCGGCAATAGTGATAATAGCGCCATGAACGATGTTATAGGTATTACAGGTGCTGGTCCTATCTGGCATGATGTAATGGAGTACGTTTCTCATTATTATAACTATCCGCCCGATGATTTTATCAAACCTGCAGACGTGCAGGCTGGCACCGTTTCCGCACTTACAGGGCTTTTACCTCATCCGGGCGAACCAACCGTCACAGATTGGTTTATCGATGGCACAATGCCAACGATACAGGGGCCATATACACCTCCACGCTCTCACTGTCATGGAGATGTGTGTCATCCTAATCCTATTCCTATATGTCCATTCCCATTCACATTTTGTGGTGTACCGCCAACCAATAATAACGCCCTAACGCCAAATGGCCTCGCCAATGGGATAAGAAAGTGATCAAGATGATGGATGATGAGAAGCACGTCGAACAAAATGCCATTCTGGCGTGGAAAAATTTCCGCAGTCGATGCTTTCGTTGTTGGCGCTACCGCCGGGGAATAAATTTCTTCAATAGGGAGTGTCTACTGGCAACATCATTTCGAGCAATCCCTGTTTTTTGTCATTCTGAACGACGGCAAAAATCTTGATGCACAACGCGTGAGATTCTTCACCGTCATTCAGAATGACAGGCAATTAGCCTCAATATCGTCTACTCGACTTGCTACGGATTGATCTGCACTAATGTCCCGATGGGTGCCCAGTAGTAGAGCCATGCAGCAGCGCTCAAAGGCATTGCCACGCAACCATGCGTGCCCCACTGCCACCCAAACTTCGGATCATAGTGCCAGCCATTGGTTCCTGGCCCGTATACACTATGCCACCAGGAATCGTGCAGGAAGAAGCCCCCAGCTTTCCATTCAAGCGCATAGTTGATGTACGTCGGCGGGTACCAGTATGGCGAACCTGGAGGCCATGGAGAGGTAAACCATGTGGGATGCAGTTTCGAAAAGACGTGGTACGTACCTGCAGGGGTTGATAAAGCAGGTCGTCCCGTCATGACAGGTGAGTTATACACCTGTACTCCATTCTGATAAGCCCACATCCATTGCTGTGAAAGGCTTACAATGATTTCCTTCCCTGCTGCGGTAGGAGTTGGAGAGCCGCCTCCACCCGTATTGCTAGTCGCAGTTACAAGCCCGCTATAAAGATAACGTGGGCTGTTGCTTAAACTACTGATACGATACCAGTTGGATATGCCTCCCCAGACAACCTGTCCTGAGACTGTTGCATACACGGTGACTGTCGTCCCTGGTGCATACACAGCGGCTATGCCATAACTGGTGCTTGGTCCGGTACGCACATTGGCCCAATAGGTAGTCGTACCTTCCCACGTCGCCGACGCCAACGAGCTGCTGCCAGAGAATGGGTTCAGGGCAATAAAAATCGCCAGCAGAGGAACTAACAGCGCTAGGAAAAGCAGCTTTTTGCCATTCGTTTGCATGTAACACCTCCTGGGAATTGAAGATTGTACCCCCTACTTAGAAGTATAATGCACTATTTTGGCATACTCAAGGGAAAGAGGTCGCAATTCCAGGAAATGTATAGTCTTTGCTTGCTTTATCTGTGAAATAACAAAGCAACAGGAGTACCGCAACCCGGTTATTCTGTTGCTTTGTGCTTATACTGCCTGTTCAACTCTAGAAGAGTGCAAGTTGCTCTGGAGGCTCCTCTTTTAATGGAGGTGCTTCCGTTTTCTTCGGCTCTTCTATCGCTTGATGCTCTGCCTCGGTCAGAATTGTAGGAATCTTTTTGAAATCAGCACGAATAGTATCTTTAAGAGATTGTTGGTGAAGGCCAGCGGCAGGATGATACATTGCGATGCAGATTCTACCATCGACTCTACGCGCGCGGCCATGAATAGCACTGATTTTATCACCGCCAAAGAACTTTGCCATCGAGAAACGGCCAAGCGTAACAATTACCTGGGGATTAATAGCAGCGATTTGTCGATCCAGATAATCGTTACAAGCGTTAATTTCTGCCGGGAGTGGATCGCGATTGCCTGGGGGTCGGTGTTTGACCACATTTGTGATAAAAACATCTGCGCGCTTCAGGTTGATGCTTGCGAGTAATTCTACCAGGAATTGCCCGGCAGGTCCAACGAATGGACGCCCTTGCTTGTCTTCATGGAAGCCTGGACCCTCGCCGATAAACATGATTTTCGCATGCGGGTTCCCCTCGCCTGGGACACCTTTTGTAGCGCCTTTACAGAGATCACATTTTGTGCAAGTAGAGACCTCTGCTGCAATTTCCTCTAAGATCTCCTCTGTCGACATAAGAACCTCTCTATAAAAATATTCATTATACGAAAATAAATGGTAACCCTGTCCTTATAGACACGAATCGCGGGTATGAGCCGTATATAGTTCGGGCGGGTAAGCCCGCCCTTTAGTATTCTTTGTGTGCCATTCGAAAACGGCACACATATGTTCTCTTTACCAGCGACGATCAGGTGGTCGCTGCCCGTAGCCGCTATCACGGCGCTGTCCGCCAGGACCGCTACTGCCACCAGGGCCGCGCCCTGGACTCATCGGACGACGCTGCCCGCCATAATTGCCACTACCAGAACTGCTGCGATCACTGTAACCGCCTGAACGTCCGCCATAGTTACCGCCACGGTCGTTATAACCACCCCGATCACCGTATCCACCAGAGCCACGGCTGGATGAAGAGCCTTCACGTGGGCGACCGCCGCCATATCCGCCTCCTCCAGAACGTCCCGGACCACCACGCCCCGTTCCACGGCCCGCTCGCTCGCTATCCAGTTCACTTGCGGTGGGCATCTCGCCGCTTAATGCAGCCCGACGGGAGAGATTGACACGTCCCTGTGGATCGACTTCAATCACCATTACGGTAATTTCGTCGCCTACTGAGACAACGTCTTCTGGTCGCATCACCTGGTAATCAGCCAGTTGTGACGTGCGAACCAGTCCTTCTTTTCCTGGCAATATCTCAACAAATGCCCCGAAGTCCACCAGCCTGCGTACTGTGCCTGTATAGATACGTCCAACTTCTACCTCTTCGGTAAGGGCGCGCACCGTGTCAAGTGCCAGCTGCATCGACTCGCCCGAGATCGCTGAAATGTTGACCGTACCATCATCCTCTATGTCGATCTTGGCTCCACTTTCTTCCTGAATCTTGCGTATCATCTTTCCACCTGGTCCAATGACAGCACCAATTTTGTCAGGATTGATCTTGATGGACTGAATGCGTGGTGCAAACTCTGATAGCTCTTCGCGAGGAGCATCAATAGCATCGAGCATTTTTTCCATGATGTACATGCGGCCTTCGCGTGCCTGTTCCAGGGCCTTGGCCATGATCTCATATGTAATACCCTTTACCTTAATGTCCATCTGAAGCGCTGTCACACCATCGGCAGTGCCGGCAACCTTGAAATCCATATCTCCAAGAGCATCTTCGATGCCTTGAATATCGGTTAGAACGGCCCATTTGCCTTCACGTTCGCCTTCGCCTGTGATCAAGCCCATAGCAACCCCGGCAACCGGTGCATGAATTGGTACACCTGCATCCATCAATGCTAGCGTTGTACCGCAAACCGAGCCCATCGACGTTGAACCGTTCGATGAGAGTACGTCTGATACTGCGCGAATAGTATATGGGAATTCGTCTTGCGTTGGTATCACTGCAGCAACTGCGCGTTCGGCTAATGCACCGTGACCGATTTCACGTCGGCCAGGTCCGCGTAGAGGTTTGCTCTCGCCAGTCGAATATGGAGGAAAGTTGTAATGGTGCATGAAACGTTTGCTTTCACCTGCTTCAAGTCCATCGAGTACTTGCTCTTCACCTGGAGAGCCAAGCGTTACTACGCTTAAAACCTGTGTTTGACCACGTGTGAAGATAGCGGATCCATGAGTACGCGGAAGCAAGCCCACCTCGCAACTAATTGGACGTATAGTCTTGAGATCGCGTCCATCGGGCCGGATGCCATTGTCGAGAATATTGTTGCGAACATAGGACTTCAATTCCTTTTCATAAAAGGCAATGATATCTCTTAAACGATCAGGATATTCTGTACCAAGTGTTGCAACCAGTTCTTCCTGTACCATATTTAACGCAGTTGAGCGCGCTGTTTTATTTGGATTGTTGACTGCAGCTTCAAAGCGTGGGTAAACAAACTCTGTTACTTTGTTCTTTAACTCCTGGTCAACAGGTGCTGGCTCAAATGAGCGCTTCGCAATGTTAACAGCTTGCATCAGCTTTTCCTGCAGTTTGATGATCTCTTGCAAGGTCTCGTGGCCAAAGCGTACTGCCTCCAACATGACTTCTTCAGGAAGCTCCTTTGCTCCTGCCTCGACCATCATGACTGCGTCAGATGTGCCTGCGATAGCAAGATCGAGCCGTGTCGCGCTCATCTGCGACTCAAGCGGGTTGATGACAAGCTGATCATCGATGTAGCCAACGCGTACTGCGCCAACGGGTCCCGCAAAAGGAATGTCCGATACGCACAAAGCGGCTGATGCTCCAACAATACCTAGAATATCTGGATCATTTTCCTGGTCGGCTGACAACACCGTAATCACAATCTGGACATCGTTGCGGTATCCTTTAGGAAAGAGAGGTCGGAGAGGGCGATCAGCGAGGCGGCATGCGAGGATTGCGTGTTCAGAGGCTCGCCCCTCGCGTTTGATAAATCCGCCTGGTATTTTACCGGCGGCATACATGCGTTCTTCTACATCTACAGTTAATGGGAAAAAATCAATGCCTTCACGAGGCTCATTACTGCCAACTACTGTGGCAAGAATGACTGTGTCGCCATAGCGCACTAATACAGCGCCACTGGCCTGCTCTGCCACACGACCGGTTTCAATACTCATTACTCGGCCGCCGATGACAGCTTCTTGACGATGAATCATAGTTCCTCCGGATTACTTACTATTACCTTTGTAGGTTAACATGTAACTCAGTTCAATCAACAGTGGGTACATACAAAGGGTCTTTACAAATTTGGGGTTTGATGTTTCGCAGTCTGTTTTCCCTGCTCATTCCTTATGCTTGTCTTATTCTACTTTCAATATGTAGGGGTTAGTTCATGCATCGTATCCTCAGCCCTACAGTCTTACTGTTACTAATGCTAATTTCGTCTACTCTTGCCTGTTCGTCTTCTGCAAGGTTTGCTACTCTTCACCTGATCTGTGTGCTTCGGGGAAAGCTTTCTTTTACTTGTCGCTGTTCTTATATAATGTTACTTCAATGTATGTGTCTTGATCGTACTGTGGGAGAAAATGGAGCCGCGGTCGGATAGCTTGCGCCGACCGCATCCAACATACTTTTTATGATTAGTGGCGCAAGCCAAGCCTTGCGATCAGGATTCGATAGCGTTCTGGGCTTTTCCTACTAAGATAGGCCAGGAGTCTTCGACGCTGACCAACTAACTTCATTACACCACGACGCGTATGCATATCATGCTTATGAACTTTAAGATGTTCCGTAAGCTGATTGATTCGCCTGGTCAAGATGGATATTTGTACCTCGGGCGAACCGGTATCCGTTTCGTGAATGCGGAAATCTGCAATGATTTCTGCTTTTTCTTCAACACTTAACGGCACTCTTCTATACCTCCTCTGTGCCTGGACAAGCAAGGAAACTTCACGTTCGCATTATAGCATGCGATACAAGAGGCGTCCAGCTTATCCATTTCCTCAACGGGCTTTTGAAATCAGAGATGCGCAAGGATGTCTTGTGAACCTACCTGCTTATCGAGTATCCACGAAGACTGCCCTGCACACTGCATAAACGCTACTACTTAACAGTAACTTTCGCGCCAACCTCTGACATTTTCTCGGCGATCTTATCAGCCTCTTCCTTGGAGATTGCTTCCTTAATTGGCGAGGGAGCCTCGTCGACAACTGCCTTTGCCTCTTTCAGACCAAGGCCGGTAATCTCGCGGACGACTTTGATAACGTTGATCTTGTTAGGTCCTACTTCTGAGAGGATCGCATCAAACTCGGTCTGCTCTTCGACTGGCGCTGCGGCTGGTGCTGCCTCGGCAACTGCTACCGGACCCGCAGCAGCAGCTGCTACTGGCGCTGCGCTGACTCCCCACTTCTCTTGCAGGGTCTTGGTGAGTTCTACCAGCTCAAGTACATTTAACTTCTCGATTTCGGCAATGATGCTATCTATAGACATGAATTCTCTTCTCCTTTTAATTACTCTCCGGCTTCGCCTTTGAGTTGTTCTGCACGTGCTTGGATAACATAACAAAAGTCGCGCATCGGCGCGGTTAATAAACTATACGTTGTTGCTAGTGGCCCTTGCGTTACACCTACAAATTGTGCCTTGGCATAATTCTTCCCACCCGGCATCTTAGCAAGATTCTCCACCTGGTCGGCAGTCAACATTCGACCACCGAGGATTCCCGATTTTAGTACAGCAATCTTGGAAGTATGTGTGTAATCGGTAACAGTTTTGGCTGTATTTACCTCGTCTTCATAACCAAACGCTATAGCTGTCTGGCCTTTGAAGATGTTCTTGTCCAGTTCATCCATGTGATTACGCTCTGATGCGATGCGCAGAAGTGTATTTTTGGCAATCTGGAACTCTACTTTGGCCGCACGCATCTTTGCTCGTAGCTCATTCATATCCTTGACTGTCAATCCCTGGGTCTGTACCAGTATGGCAATCACACTACGACTCAGTTTGTCGGTCAATTCATCAATTTTTTCCGCTTTCGCCTGTGTAGGCATGTGCTGCTCTCCTCCTTTCCGAGTAGGATTGGTTGTATGATAAAAATCGGCCTTCGATTTGTAACCGAAGGCCGCCGTAAATTTCTCTATCACCTCACTGGCATAATGCTAACCACACTGAAGTATAACGAATAATGCCAGGATAGAATATCGCGCAATCCCTCTGCAAGCCGGTGCTAAAAGCGCCATTTACATGCTTTGAGCATACTTACTGTCTTCGGTTGCTTGTATTCGATTGTAATACTGTTATCTCTTAGACCGGTTTCAGCGCAACTGCTGCTGGAACATCCAGGCGTATACTTGGTGACATTGTAGATGTCAGCACAACGCTTTTGATGTATGCGCCTTTCGAACCAGATGGCTTTGCGCGTACAACCGAGTCGATGACTGCAGTAATGTTGGCCAGCAAAGCGTCCTCGCTGAAGGAAAGCTTCCCGGCTGGAATGTGCAAGAGCGCGGTCTTGTCCACTTTAAACTCGACGCGTCCCTCTTTTGCCTCGCGGATTGTCTTTGCGACATCGAACGTTATTGTACCAGCCTTCGGGCTGGGCATCAAGCCCCTGGGACCGAGCTTCTTTCCTAGCCGCCCTACTTTTCCCATTACATCAGGGGTAGCAATCGCGACATCAAAACCGATCCAGTCGCCTTCAATCTGTTTGATCAGATCGTCCAGGCCTACGAAATCTGCGCCTGCTGCCTCAGCTTCGTTGGCTTTCTCGCCTTGCGCGAATACCAGTACTTTTACCTCTTTACCGGTACCGGCAGGTAGCATTGCTACACCACGTACCATTTGATCAGCGTGACGGGGATCAACGCCGAGTTTCATGTGTACTTCGACTGTTGGATCAAAGTTCACATAATTCATTTGTTTGAGGAGTGAAATTGCTTCCTTAGGTTGGTAGAGTTTGCCTGGCTCGACAAGTTTCTCTGCCTCCTGATATTTCTTTCCGTGTGTTGCCATCTGTGTGCCCTCCTTGTGGCAGTTGAACCGCAGTGACTTGTGGGCAATGTTTGCTTGCTAAGTAACCTTATTGATTGATCGTAATTCCCATACTGCGAGCGGTTCCTTCAACCATTCTCTCAGCGCCTTCAATGTCGATGACATTAAGGTCTTTCATTTTCATCTCGGCGATTTCTCGCAACTTCTCGCGACTTATCGAACCGACTTGTGTCTTGTTGGGGGTCGCAGCCCCTTTTTCAATACCGGCAGCAGTCTTCAAAAGGTCCGGCACCGGTGGTGTTTTTGTAATGAAGGTGAACGAACGATCTTCGTAGATCGTAATCTCAGCAGGAATAACCATGCCTACCTGATTTGCGGTCCGCTCGTTGTACTCCTTGCAGAACTGCATAATGTTCACGCCCTGGGGTCCAAGTGCGGTACCGATAGGAGGCGCTGGGTTAGCTTTCCCTGCCGGTATCTGTAGTTTCACTACAGCCTTGACGCGTTTCGCCATGTTGTATCAAACTCCTCAAACCATTGATTATATTTTCTCGACCTGGAGAAAATCCAGAACTACTGGTGTCTCACGACCAAAGAAGGAAACGAGTACCGTTACCTTATTTCGATCCATATTGATGTCACTGACTGTGCCAATGAATTCGGTAAAAGGCCCGTCAATGACGCGCACGCTTTGCCCTTTAGTGAAGCTGATTTTAGCTTTCGGCTTCTCTGTCTCCTTGGTCACCTGCTTCAAGATGCTTTTGATCTCGCTCTCCTGAAGAGGTACTGGACGATTCCCCGAACCAACGAAGCTGGTGACACCGGGCGTATTGCGCACAACATACCAGGCTTCATCGCTCATAATCATCTCTACTAATACATAGCCAGGGAAGACTTTGCGCTGTACAGTTCGCCTTTGGCCTTGCTTAATCTCCACCTCTTCTTCCATAGGCACTATCACCCGGAAGATTTTATTTCGCATATCCATTGATGCGATACGAGCTTCGAGATGGCTTTTCACTTTGTTTTCATAGCCAGAGTACGTATGGATAGCGTACCATCTACGCTCGTCTGAACCTGAACCCGATTGTTCCTCTTCTACAGTATTTGATGTTGTCTGTTCAGTTTCATCGGTATGTTCTTCAGTAACCACGGCATTTTCCTCATTGCAAGACTCGCCTTGTATTCCCCCTTGTCCCCAG
>Ga0187780_10002716_pt1 | contig 13277 bp, 10 predicted proteins | sample 1015_Q2_SP10_20__FD_132429 | JGI IMG/M metagenome (GOLD analysis project Ga0187780, IMG submission 132429) | Tropical peat soil microbial communities from peatlands in Department of Meta, Colombia - 1015_Q2_SP10_20_MG | ecosystem: Environmental > Terrestrial > Soil > Wetlands > Peat | place...
CCGGCGGTGAGCTGCGACACCAACGCCTGAGTCTCCTGGGTGGCGGCGGCGACTCCTTCAGAAGGAGCACCCGAGCGCGGAACCGGACGCGGAAGCGCGCAGCCACGCGCGCGCAACCACTCGTCGCGAAGTCCCTCGAGCCACCCCCGGAGCCGCCACGTCGACTCGCAGTCGCGCTCGTTGTACGTGGCGATATCGTCGAGGATGGCGGGATCTTGCGTGCCGCGCCAGCGTTCGTAGGCGACGATGCTCGCGACGCCGTCAGCGATCTCCTCCGCGCGAGGCGGCATGTAGAAGATCTCCAGGCTCTTCAACGAGTAGCTCTCGCGCGAGACCCGCACACCTTGACGGACCACCTGGTACAGGTCGACGAAGACGCCCGCCCGCAGCAGCCGGTCGACCTCGTCCTCACGGGTGGCATGCCGGCTCATCAACCGCTTGAGGGCCACCGGCTCGTACTGCGCGTAGTGGTAGACGTGAAGGCCGGGGTCGCGGGCGAGGCGCTCCATGATGAGGTCGACGAGGGCTTCGAAGGCCGCTTTCTCCGAGGCGGGATCGTGACCCCACAGCGCCCGGTATCGAGGTTCGCCGTCGACGATCTCGGTGACCCCGAACAGGTACTCCAGCCCCTCGCCCTCGATGAACGGGTCGCCCTCCATGTCGAAGAACAGGTCGCCGGCGGACGGCTCGGGGAGTGCGGCGAGGCCGAGACCGGCCTGGTCGCAGTCGATGAGCTCGTGGACCGGCGTGCATGTGGTGCGCTCCTCGACCTGCAGCGAGGCCTGATGGCGCAGGCGCTCCCACACGCCCTCGCTCATGGTCGCGGGGGCAGTTGCACCGGCTCCGGCGAGCTGGACGACGGTGCTGATCCCCACTTCGTTGAGGCGGCGGGTCTGGTCCCTGCGCATCCCCGCAACGAGGCAGAGATGGTCATCGGACCGGCGGCGCTGCTCGCAGACATCGCGCCACGCGCAGCGGCCGCAGTGGTCGACCGGATCCGGATATGTCTGCACCGAACCCGCACCCACCACATCTTCCAGACGCGTCCGCGCAGAGCGGAAGTACGCTTCGTAATCGGCGACACGATGGCTTTCGAGGACGCCGGTGCCCAGGATGACGTGCATGTGCTGCGGGCTCGTTCCCTGAAGGCGCGCCACCTGCAGCGAGTACTCGCACATCTGGAGGAGGGCCGCGACCTTGACCGACCGTGCAAGCTTCGCGTCGGCCACCTCGTACGACCACGACCCGAGGTCAGAGGGCACCTCGACGCGCAGGAGGAAGTCGGCGCGGCCGCGCCAGCGACCGTCGTAGAACGCAGCCTGATAGATGACCGGAACCCCGGCGCGCATCGCTTCGAGGGTGTCCGCCTCCGCCCGGACAAGCCCCGCGAGCGTCTCGCCGTGATCCTCGATCTCGACGCCCTTCCCGTATTGGGCAGTGAGGCGCTCGAATTGACGGGACTCGTGCTGGTATCCCTTCTCACGAAGCAGCTCCAGCTCGGGATCGACGCGCTCCGGCCGCTCGGCCTCACCCCGCTGGACGGCGAGCTCGAGCTGAGTCAGATGCTCGCAGGCAAGAAACCCCACGAGATCGGACGGGCTGAGGAGCAGGCTCCCCTCCACGAGGTGCATGAGGGGAGTATCGGCAAGTGCCGCGACACGTGGGTGTCGCCCTCAGGCAGGTCGAGCCGGCGGAGCGCTGGGGAGGGCTCAACACCTTCGCGCTGATGACCCAGCTGGGCGTGATTCCCACGCCCCAGCCTGTTTGATTAGACTGACGCGGTCGAGCGGGGCGGTCGATCCGCCCCGCAATTGGCCGTTTGGGACGGGCGAGGGAGGATCAGACAAATGGGGAGATTGCTTCGACCTGGCGCCCGCAAGCATGGGGCGGTCGCGATGTCACTGGTCGCCGTGGTCGGCACCGCGGTGTTCACCGCATCACCGGCCGCAGCCGGATCATTGACCGCCCAGAGCTCCGCGAAGATCAGCTTCCGGACCTGGGACCTGCCCGGCGCCGGGCAGACGGTGCTCAGCGGGACCAACAACCACGGCGACCTGGCCGGCACGTTCTCGCCGTCGCGGACCGACTTCAACATCGAGCACGGGTTTCTCGTCCGGAGCGGTCATGTTGTGACCATCGATTACCCGGGGACATCCGGGGTTTCCTTCATATCCGCGATGAACGATGCCGGCACCACGACCGGCGGCTTCACAGGCGGCAATGGAGTGGGACACGGCTTCGTGCGCGACGCCTCAGGTCACTTCACCAGGATCGACGATCCGCACGCGGGGAAGCAGGCCGGCCAGGGGACCGTCCCCGAGGGGATCAACGATGACGGGCTGGTGCTCGGCAACTACATCGACTCGCACAACGTGAACCACGGCTTCACGTGGAAGGACGGCACGTTCACCACGCTGCCCAATCCCCCTCACACCGGCGGCGGCGCCGGCCAGGGCGAGATCGCGATCAGCAAGAACCTCTCCGGTGTGCTGGTGGGCGCGTACTTCACGCGGAGCGGCGCGTCGCGAGGCTTCGTGCTGACGCAGGGCTCGTTCATCACCTTCAACGCGCCGGGCGCGGGCAGCGGCTCAGGCGAGGGGACCACCCTGGTGTCCATCGCAACGGACGGCACCATTGCCGGATTTGCGATCGGCGCTGACGGTGTTGCTCGGGGCTTCGTCATGCGGTCCTGGCACTTCATCCCGGTTGTCGACCCGCACGCGGCGAACGTCTCCGGCCTGGGGACACTCGTCACCAATATGGACTCGCATGCGGACGAGCTGGTCGGTATCTACTACGATCGTCAGGGGGTCACGCACGGCTTTGTAGCGCACATCTCATGGTCGTAAATCGCTTCGATTTCAGCATGACCGGCAGCGGATGATCATCGTTCCCTTCGGCCCAGCACCCGTCGCAGCCCGTCGCGGTCCATGACGATGATGTGCCCCGCCTGCTGCCGGATCTCACCCGAAGCGACGAAGTCGCTCAACGCACGGTTGACGCTCTCCCGGCTCGTGGCGACCATGCCCGCCCAAGTGGACTGAGAGAGCCGGAAGGGAATCCGCAGCCCTCCGCCATCGGCAGGCTGGCCGTACTCGTCGGCGAGCTTGATGAGCTGGAGGGCCACCCGGCTGCGAACGTCGTGGAAGGCTACCTGGCTGAACTGCGATGACATCGTGAGCATGAGGATGCTCATGGTCTCCAGCATTCGCCTCATCGCGGGAGGATGCGTCTCGAGGAATCGGAGCAGAGGCTCACGCGGGAGGCGGGCGAGGCTGGTCGGGACAAGTGCGACCACGGACACGACGCGTCGGGCTCGTGGGGCAAACAATGCGGGGTGGCCGAAGCTCTCCCCAGGCCCGAAGACCGCGGGGACGAGCTCAGCACCCGCATCGCTGGTCTGCACCGCTTGAACCTGCCCCTCGAGCACGAACCAGAGGTCCGCCGCGTCGTCACCGGAGTGCCAGACGACGCCGCCGGTCTCGTGGTGACGGAGATGGAAACTCGGCAGCAGCGCCTGAAGATCAGCCGCTGACACGTCTTGAAATGGAGATGCCCGCAGGAGCAGCTCCACCGTACCTGCGGGTACCTCCATGCGGTGGATTCTGCCACCCCGGCCTCCTGTGATCCAGGTCACAGCAGAGTCGAAAGTCGCCACGTACAGTCTCGCAGCAGCGGAAACCCGACCAGCCCAAAGGAGGCACCGTGAACGTTGAATTGACGACCGCAGTCACCGCACCGGTCGAGGCCTACATGGAAGCGCTCAACGCAGGCGATATCGAAGCCGTGCTCGCTCTCTTCACTGACGATGGTGCGCTCATGGCCAACGAGGTTCCGACGGCCGCCGGCCCCGCGGCGCTGCGGGCGACGTTCGACCGCATCTTCACGATGCTTGCCTTCGGCCGCGAGCTCCACATCGACGACGCCTTCACCGAAGGCGACCTCGGCGTTGTCCGCAGCCACACGACCGGCTCACTCACGATTCGAGAGACCGCGACCATGCTCGACCTCGTGTCGCGCGAGCTCTTCGTGCTGCAGCGGAACGACGACCGGTGGCGGATTCGCTGCTACATGTTCAACGCGCCGACGCCCGCTCCGCACCCCTAGCCTTCGTTCCGCGTCGCCGATGCCACCAGCGGACCCGGCAACCCGCGTCGAGGGTGCCGCAGCCTCACCCTTGCACTTTACTGCCAGGTTATATAACCTATCGGTAATGCCTAGCCACGACCCCCTGAGCCTCGCCTTCGCGGCACTTGCCGACCCCACTCGCCGATCCATCCTGGAGCGGCTCGGCTCCGGGGAGGCAGGCGTCGTCGAACTCGCGGAGGGCTCGACCCTGACGCAGCCCGCCATCACCAAGCACCTCAAGGTGCTCGAGCGGGCCGGGCTCGTCGGCCGCGCGCGCGACGGCCAGCGCCGGCCGGCACGTCTCCGGCTCGACGGCCTGCTGCCCGTCGACGACTGGCTGCGTCATGCCCACGCTGAGTGGTCGGACCGCCTCGACCGTCTCGGCGCCCATCTCGCCTCGGAGCCGGATGCCCCCATTACCAAGGAGAACAGCAATGCCTGACACGCGCACCGCCGTGGATGTCCGCACCGCACCCCCCGCGAAGCAACTCGTCATCGAGCGCACGCTGCAGGCGTCGCCCGAGCGTGTCTTCGATGCGTTCACCGATCCGGTCCAGCTGCAGAGGTGGTGGTGGCCGAACGGGTTCAACTGCCCCGCGGCAGAGGTGGACCTCCGCGTCGGCGGCACGTACCGGCTCGCCATGGAGTGGCCGGGATCGATTCGCACCGAAGCGCAGTTCTCCCATGCGATGTGCGGCGAGTATTACGAGATCGACCGCCCGCATCGGCTCGTCATGAGCGGCCGCGCCGTCAACGACGAGGAGGGTGAGCTGTTCGCCACGCTCATCGAGATCACCTTCGAGGCGCGCGACGGTGGCACCAACCTGACCGTTCGTCAGTCCTACTTCGAGCCGATGCCACCTGCCGAGGCGATGGGCGGAGCGCAGCAGGGCTGGTCTGAGCAGCTGGACAAGCTCGACCGGTTGCTCGCGCGCTGACCGAAGGGAGAAGGAACATGGAGACGCGAACACTCGAAACCCCTGGAGCCTCCATCGTTTATGACGTCGAGGGGCCGCTGCCGACCGCGGACGGACGCCCGCCGGTGTTCGCGATCGGGCAGCCGATGGATGCGAGCGGATTCCGCGCGCTGGCGGCAAATCTCTCCGACCGTACCGTGATCACCTACGACCCTCGTGGTCTCGGACGGAGCACACGCAGCGACGGCGAGGTCGACAACGTGCCCACTGTCCAGGCGGAGGACGTGCACGCGGTGATCGGGGCGCTCGGCGCCGGCCCGGTGGACATGTTCGCCAGCAGTGGGGGTGCGGTCACCGCGCTCGCGCTCGTCGCCGCACACCCCCATGACGTCCGCGTGCTCGTCGCACACGAGCCACCACTGGTGCACGTGCTTCCCGACGCGGAAGCCGCCCAGCGCGCGATGGCTCGATTCCGCGGCGCCTATTCGGCAAAGGGTTGGGGTGCGGGCATGGCGGCGTTCATCGCCGTGACATCGTGGCGGGGGGAGTACACGGACGCATTCTTCGCGCAGCCCGAAGCCGATCCAGCCCAGTTCGGGATGCCGAGCGAGGACAACGGCTCGCGGGACGACCCCCTCCTCTCGCATCGTTCCGATGCGGTCAGCAGCTATCACCCCGACTTCGTGGCGCTCGCTGCGGCACCGACCCGCATCGTGATGGCTGTGGGCGAGGAGTCGACGGGGACGCTGCCGGCGCGCGCTTCGGTGGCGATTGCCGAGCGCCTAGGCCAGCAGGTGACCGTGTTCCCGAGTCACCACGGGGGCTTCGTCGGCGGCGACACGCCATACGCCGGCAAGCCGGAGGCCTTCGCTGCGAAGCTCCGCGAGGTACTCGGCGACCAGGACTGACGAGCAGTCCACCTGGCACTTGGGATTGTTGGCTCCTTCGCAGTGCTGCAGGCAGTTCGGATTGTTGTTGCCGTAGCAGTACGAGGTGCACGCACTGTTGTTGTTGCTGAGGCAGTAGGTCGTGCACTTCGGAGCGCTCGGGCTCGAGCAGTAGCTCGTGCACTTCGGCGACGTGTTCGTGCAGAGTGGGCATGGCGAGGCCGGCGACGGACTCGGGGATGGCGCCGGCTGCGTGGTCGGAGCCGAGGTGGGTGGCGGAGTGAGCCCCGGAGTGGGTGACGACGCGGGTACAGGCGTGGCGGTTCCGCCCAACGCGGGCGTGTGAGTCGGGGCTGGACGCCCCGCCGCAGGCGGGTCCGGTTGCGAGCTCGGAGTTGCCGCGGGTGCTGCCAGCACCACTGGCCCGGAGCTTGGCGTCGCGGGAGGTGCTCCGGCCCCGCCCCCGGCGATGACCGCCGTCGCCGCGATGGCGGCGGCGCCGGTTCCTGCCCAGTTGCCGAGACCTGAGACCAGGCGGCCGAGTGTTGGGATCTGGCCGATCCACGCCCCGATGCCGATCGTCCGCCACACCTTGCCGATGGAGATGTTGAGGAACGCCCGGACGAACTCAGGATCGAGCTGCGTTCCCGACACCCGAACGAGTTCGCGCCGGGCTTCGGCAATGCCCAACTGACGCTTGTACGGGCGCGGAGCGGTCATCACCTCCCACGTGTCGGCCACCGCGACGATGCGTGCCGCACGTGAGATCTCGTTTCCGCGCAATCCGCGCGGGTAGCCGGTTCCGTCGACGCGCTCATGGTGCTGCTCGATCGCTGCACCCCATTCCCCGAGCCATGGCAAGAGGGGAGCGACGATGCGCGCGCCTTCCTCTGGGTGGCGATGCACGGCGGTCCAGTCCGTTTCGGAGAGCCGTACCGGCTTGTTCAATATCGATGCGGGCACCTCGAGCTTGCCGATGTCGTGCAGAAGCGCGCTCCACCGAAGCCGTTCGCGATCCTCTGGGGTCAGCTTCAACTCGATCGCAAGGAGATCCGCGAACACGCGCACCCGCTCAGAGTGCCCTCGGCTCGCACGGTCGTGGACGCTGAGCGCGAGCACAAGCTCGACGATCACTCCGAGGCGTTGCGCCTCATCGACATGGCCGCTGTCGCGTGCTGCCTGGAGGCGTGCACGCAGCTCCGCGGGTGTGCCGGTACGCCGGGCGACCGCGAAGCGCTTTGGAGCTCTGTCGGGGAAGACCAAGGAGAGGTTGAGCAGTGCCGCGAGTGGGATGAGCCGCCTCGCCGCTCGTTCGAAGACAACGAGGGTCAGCAACGAACCGGTGGCGACGACCGCGATCCAGAGCGCGGCGGCCCAGGGGTTATCGGCCCTCGGGAGCATGCGGCTCAGCGCAAAGGCGATGCCAAACGAAACCACGACCGGCCCGGAGAAGATGACCACGCGGAGCGCGCGGCTGAGCCATGGTCGTTGACGCCACCTGCCCGAGGTCGTCGGGAAAGAGTCGTCTCCCTGACGATCGGAATCAGGCACCCGTGTCCCCACGTGACAGGCGGCGGTCGGCGTGGTGCTAAGGGTGCGCAGTGCCGCACGGGAGCCCGGACACGGCTCGGTTACAGGGTTGGACAGGCCCTGAGACAATGGCGGCCATGGCTCAGCGCGCCGGCGCTCCACCCATCCGCTTCGAAGCCATGCTGTCGGCGATCGACCGGTGGACCATCGTTCGGATACCGCCCTAGGCGAGCGCAAAGCTGCCGTCGCGCGGGCAGGTTGCCGTGCAGGGAACTATCAACGGCCACCCGTTCGAGACGGTCGTGGAACCGGATGGCGCCGCCGGCCACTGGCTGAAGGCCGACCGGACGCTGCAGCGTTCGGCCCGCGTTCGCGCCGGTGACACGGCTGCGTTCGAGATGGTGCCGACCGAAGACTGGCCGGAGCCGTCCGTACCTCAGGACTTTCAGCGAGCGCTGACGGCCGCGCCTGCGAGGATCCGGGGGGTCTGGAACGACATCACGCCGATGGCGCGCTGGGAGTGGGTTCGCTGGGTGAATGCGACCAACAACCCGGACACGCGCAAGCGGCGTGTCGAAGTGAGCATCTCCAAGATGAACAGCGGGCTGCGCCGCCCGTGTTGCTTCAACCGGGCCGCCTGCACGGACCCGGATCTGGCGAGGAACGGCAGGCTCGTCGATTCAGCGTCGTAGGCGGGCGCGCAGCGCGCTGAGCGAGACGGCTGGAGCCGTCTCACCCGGCAGGCCGGCTTCTCAGCTGCGCAACAAGAGGTGGAAGAAGTCCCGGTACCGCTCCAGCGCCTGCCGCAGATCCTCGGTGGATACGTCCGTCCCCTGCGCCCACGCAGCCTCGAGCTGGCCTCGCTCCTCGGCGAACACGCGGGCGAGCTCCCGAATGACATCGGCAACGAGCGTGTCCGCCTGCTCCACCGCGGTCCGCGGCTCGTCGACGAAGGTGGTCTGGATCACAGTCCAGCGTTCCATCAACCTCCTGTACAGGTTTTTCCCAATCTGCATTTGCCAGCATGGCTATAGTATCTTATTATAGTTTCAATATCAACTCGCAGCCTCGACCGAGCCGCCTGGAGCACGTCGGGACCGGTCCCGAGCACCGCGACCGCCGGCTGGAACCGGGGCGTGTGATGGACACTCGCGATGTCTCTGCGCAGCAGGTGATCGCGCCCTTCACTCGATGCCCCGCTCGCGGTTCGCTCACGGGTCGCGCACACCACACGACCTCAGGCAATGGCTTGCCTGGGCAGTAGACTAGCCCGGCGAGGATGGATCCGGCCCCTGCCATGATTTGCCCTGGGTGCAGCGGGAGCATTCCGCCCGCAGCCAGGTTCTGCCCTTTGTGCGGAGTGCCGTTGAGCCGCGCGTGTCCGAGCTGCGGCACACCGGCCGAACCGGATTACGCGTTCTGCGTCGCCTGTGGGACGTCGCTGCGCGCCGCCCCAAGACCCGCTGCGGTTGCCTCGAACCAGCCACCGCCGGGGGCAGGCGATGTGACAGTCACCGCCGAGCGCCGTCTCGTCTCGGTGCTCTTTGCCGACCTGGTCGGTTTCACCGCCATCTCGGAGAAGCACGATGCGGAGGAGGTTCGCGAGCTCCTTACCACGTACTTCGAGACGTGCAAGGCGCTGATATCGAGATACGGCGGTGTGGTCGAGAAGTTCATCGGCGACGCGGTGATGGCGGTGTGGGGAGCCCCCGTTGCACATGAGGACGACGCCGAGCGAGCGGTCCGTGCGGCGCTGGACCTCGTGGATGCAGTGGCGGCGATGGGCACCGAGACCGGAGCGCCGGAGCTGAGAGCCCGCGCCGGCGTGCTGACCGGCGAGGCGGCGGTCACGCTCAGTGCCGTCGGGCAAGGCATGGTCGCCGGCGACCTTGTCAACACGGCCGCGCGAATCCAGGCCGAGGCGATGCCCGGGACAGTGCTGGTCGGTGACGCGACGCACAGCGCAACCGAGGCAGCGGTGGTCTACGAGGAGATCGGTGAGCGCGTGCTCAAGGGGAAGACCGATCCCGTGCGACTCTGGCAGGCGTTACGCGTCGTCGCGTTCGTCGGCGGGGCGCTGAAATCCGAGGGGCTCGAGGCGCCGTTCGTCGGCCGGGACCGTGAGCTTCGTCTGCTCAAGGATCAGTTTCACGCGAGCGCGGAGGAGCGCAAGGCTCACCTCGTTTCCGTTGTCGGTATCGCCGGTATCGGCAAGTCGCGGCTTGGCTGGGAGTTCTTCAAGTACATCGACGGAATCGCCGGCCTCGTCTACACGCACCGAGGCAGGTGCCTTGCATACGGGGAAGGGGTGACGTACTGGGCACTTGCAGAGATGGTGCGAATGCGTGCGGGCATCACCGAGGCGGAGGATCCCAGCTCTGCGCGCGACAAGCTGCGCGTCTGCCTCGAGCAGTACCTCACGGATCCGGAGGAGCGCCGTTGGGTCGAGCCGCGGCTGGCACAGTTGCTGGCACTCGAAGGACACGCGACTCAGGAACGGCAGGACCTCTTCAGCGCGTGGCGGCTGTTCTTCGAGCGGCTCGCCGATCAGCAACCGACGGTCCTGCTCTTCGAGGACATGCAGTGGGCCGACACCTCATTGCTCGAGTTCATCGAGTACCTGCTGGAGTGGTCGCGCAACCATGCGCTCTTCGTGGTGACGCTTGCGCGTCCCGAGCTTGTCGACCGGCATTCGACCTGGGGCGCCGGCAAGCGCAACTTCACGTCGATGTTCCTCGAGCCGCTTGCGGCCGCTGCGATGGAGCGCCTGCTCGACGGTCTCGTGCCCGGGCTCCCGGACGAGCTTCGCGAGCAGATCCTCGAGCGTGCCGAGGGTGTGCCCCTGTATGCGGTGGAAACCGTGCGGATGCTGCTCGATCGCGGCCTGCTCGAACGTGCGGGGAGCGTGTACCGGCTCACGGGACCGGTCGAGGACCTCGAGGTCCCCCAGAGCCTGCACGGACTGATCGCAGCACGCCTTGACGGACTGCGGCCCGAGTCGCGGCGCGTTCTCCAGGACGCCGCGGTCCTCGGCAAGACCTTCACCAGGGATTCCCTTGCCGCGATCTCCGCAGTCCCCGCGGAGCAGCTGGAACCACTGCTCGCGGACCTGGTGCGCAAGGAGGTGCTCTCCCAGCAATCCGATCCACGCTCCCCGGAGCGCGGTCAGTACGGATTCCTGCAGGATCTTGTGAAGCGCGTCGCCTACGAGACGCTCTCCAAACGCGACCGCAAGGACAAGCACCTCGCTGTGGCGGCCTGGTTCGAAAGCTCGTGGGGCGGCGAGGAGTCCGACGTGGTCGAGGTCGTGGCCGCGAACTACCTCGAGGCGTATAACCTCGCGCCGCAGGATCCCGACGCCGAGCAGGTCAAGAATCGAGCGGCGGATGTGCTCGCCCGAGCAGGCGAACGCGCCGCGTCGCTCGCCGCGAACGCGGAAGCCGCGCGGTATTTTCAGAAGGCGGCGCAGCTCGTGCATGACCCCATCCGGCGGGCGGAGCTGCTCGAGCGAGTCGGCGAGACGCTCGTGCAGCTGGGGCGTCTCGAACAGGCGGCGTCAACGCTCGAAGAGGCCAAGGCACTCTATGACGACGCCGGAGAGTCTCATCCCGCAGCCCGCACCGAGGCACGCCTTGCCGACATCTCATATCAGCTGGGCCACCTCGACGAGGCGATCCGGCGAGTGCGTGTCGCGCATCAGGTGCTCGCAGGCGATGAGCCGGACGCGGCGCTGGCTCTTGTCACCGGCCAGTTCGGGAGGTTTCTCGCTCTTGCCGGCGATCCCGAGGCTGCACCCGTGCTCGAGGAGGCGCTCCTGCTCGCCGCGGAGTTGCAGCTGCACGAGGTCTACTCCCAGGCCTTGAGCAGCCGGGCGATCTGGATACTCCGGAAGGGGCGGCTCGACGAAGCGGCGACGTTGCTGCGGCGCGCGCTCGAGGTCGCCATGGCCGGCGAGTTCACCGGCGCGGCCTTTCGTGCATGGACAAATCTCGGTGTGGTGCTCGAAAGTCAGGACCGATACCGCGAGGTGGTCGAGTCCACGGAGTCGATGCTTGCTCTCGCGCGCCGGAAGGGCGACCGCACCCGCGAGTTCTTTGCGCTGGTCGGGAGCCTGAGCTCGCTGTCCGCGGTGGGACGGTGGGATGAGGCAATCGCCACCGGCAACGAGACGGCGGCTGCCGAGGAGTTGAGCGCCATGCAGTACATTGCCGCGGGCCTTGTCGAGCTTGTCCCCATCCACGTGCGTCGTGGGGAGATGGCGCAGGCACGCGAGGTCTTCGCGCTGTGGGCGCCTGGGGTCGCGGGACTGGGAGCCGACGTCCGCGCCTCGGTCGGCTGCGCGGAGGCGGAGCTGCTAAGAGCCGAAAGCCGCCCTGAGGAGGCACTCGCCGCTGCAACGACGATCGTCGAGCTCATTCCCCAGCTCGGGCTGTCGAGTGGAGGCATCAAGCGCGCGATGACCCAGGGCATCGAGGCGGCGCTGGAGCTCGGCGACCTCAAGACCGCGGAGGCGATGCTGGGCATCGTGGAGCAGGCGCGCCCTGGGATGGTCCCCCCGATGCTTCGCGCGCAGGCCGCTCGGTTCCGTGCGCGCCTTGCCGCACTGCGCGGTGTTGACGACGGGGTCGAGGATGGATTCGCCACGGCGATCGCGGGCTTCCGCGAGATCGGCGTCCCCTTCGAGCTTGCCGAGACGTTGCTGGAGCTTGCCGAGTGGCAGGAAGCCCGCGGTCGTCACGGGGAGGCGCGCGTGTCTGCAACCGAGTCGCGTGACTTCTTCGACCGGCTGGGAGCGCGGCCGTGGATCGATCGCGTTCAGCGGCTGCTTCCCGCAGAAGCGCCGGTGCAGCCGCCACCTGGCGCGACGCTGCTCGTCAGTGCGCTCGGAGGGACGAGCGGCCCGACCCCGCGCTGATCAGGGCAGCGAGATCACGCGTTCAGCGACTCGAGGAAGCGCACCCCTGCCTCGTGCCCGTCGTCGAACAGACGCCGGCGAGTTTCCCGTCCGATCGAGAGATCGGTGGATGCCACGTACGACGTGTCAACGGTGATGGTTCGCGACGCCATCTTCGGCTCGTCCCTTTCGGCGTTGAGGCGGCCGTGCAGAGCCGTGTGCACCACGCCGCGCAGGAACGCGGGCCTGCTGCTGATCTCCGCGACAGGATGGGTGGCGGGCGGCGTGCTCACAAGCCCGACCTGGAAGGTCGGCCAGCGTGGCGGCTTGCCGTCCGTGCGTTCGAAGATGTGCAGCGGGAAGCCGCTGGTCAGCCCGCCGTCGACCATCAGTGACTCCTGTCCGGTGAGCTCGGAGCGCAGCCGCACCGGCGTGTAGAAGAAGGGGACGGCCGTCGACATCTGCACCGCAACCGCAACCGGGAAGCTGTCCGGCTCGATTCCGTAGCGCCGCCTCAGGTCCCAGGGAACGCGCACCATCAGCTCGCGGGTGATGTCGCTGGTCACCATGACCACGCGATAGCGGTGATCCGCGGGAAGGTTGGGATCGGCTCCTGGATCCACCAGGCGCAGCTCGGAGAACGTGCGCACCCCGAGCTCGCCAAGAGCCTCTTCGGCCGCATCGCGGAGCGCGTCTCCCTGGTACAGCCCGAGGTCGATCGCATCGCTCAGCGCCCGACCCAGCCAGCCGAGGTGCGCGGCCTCGACGCGGGTGGGATCGAGTAGGCGCTGGAAGTCGAGGCTGATGACGAGGTCGGCCGCCCGCCGCGCCGGCATCCCGGAGCCGAGCAGCGCGGCCACCAGCGCGCCAACCGAGGTGCCTGCCAATCGATTGAAGCGGTAGCCGGCCTCCTCCAGCGCG
>Ga0187780_10002717_pt1 | contig 13271 bp, 17 predicted proteins | sample 1015_Q2_SP10_20__FD_132429 | JGI IMG/M metagenome (GOLD analysis project Ga0187780, IMG submission 132429) | Tropical peat soil microbial communities from peatlands in Department of Meta, Colombia - 1015_Q2_SP10_20_MG | ecosystem: Environmental > Terrestrial > Soil > Wetlands > Peat | place...
ACGTCGCCAGGTATGACCACCCGGTAAGGCTCCACCTTCTTCCATTCCCGAATGATTTCCTTCGGTTCGGCACCCACAGAGAAAAGATAAAGTTGGAGTTGGTCCACGAGCTTTTCCAAGGGACCTAAAACAAGATTCAGGAAGATTTCGCGATGCGCCTCCGCAAGGACCTTCCCGGCGACCTCCTCTGAGAACTGAAAAGCAAGGCCATCATGATAGTATCGCCCGGTGTTGTAATCACGAGTGGACGCAAGGTAAATCAAACGGCCAAACTCTAGCCCAATTTTCGCCAGAGTCCGATTCTTGAGGTCTTCGCCTGCTGCTTCCACGTCAGTTCGTGTGAGTCGTCCCAACATCTGGTATGGCACCTTCTATTCTTTCCGCGTGTAAGCTACACGGGGCGCTTTTCTTTTTCTCTGCCCAACCCTGCAGCTGAAAATCTCATGACGACTTCAGAAAGCTGGCCCGAGAAGCCGTCGACATATCCGATCAAGCGGCCAAGGTCCGCGGGGCCGCGCACCCAAATCACCAGCGCGACGAGTTGACAAAGCATTTCAAAAAGGAGGTAGTTAACGGCCACTCTCACTTCAACCATGGGGGCAAGCTGGGAGCTCCGCCGCGCAGCTATGCGATGAACTCGGATCAACTTGTTTGCATGTGCGCGCACACACTGTACCCAGGAGAGCGCGAGCTCGCTCCGCTCATTAAGGAAGAGACGCCTCAGCTCAGCCGGTCCCTGCTTGGCCATGTAATCGTAGTCTTGCGATCCAAAAAGCCTGGCCTCCAACTCTTGCAGCAAGGGTTCCTTCAGAAGCGCGTCGTGCGGAGTTCCGTCTTCTGCGGGCTCAGAAAGTGCACTCCCTGCCTTTCCACCCCGAAGCAACGAGAAAATTAGCAGGATTATGAGCAGCAGACCGGCGACCAGGAAAGGCGTGGCCCCGCTCATGACCTAATCGCCCTTGCGAGGTGTGCGCGAACCTGAAGAAGACCTTTTCGCGTTGCTTCAGAAAGAAGTTCGTAATCCTGTTCGATCTTTGGTTCTGCTTTCTGCGTGGGCGCGGTTTTGTGTGACCAAAGTGTGGTACACCAGATGCACAACACTACGAAGTAAGTGAGCGGCTGCAGGTAATGCCATGCGGTTTGAAACGCTGTCCCTAAAAGCGCCCGAGTCGCAAGAATCATTACATTTGATCCGATAAATAAGCCATAACCCAGCAGAATGCCCGAGAGATTCTGCCCCAGGGGAATCCGGTAAAACATGATGACAATGACCAGGCCAATTAAGAGCCCGGCTTGAACCGCACGGAAGTTACGTTCCAACTCCACTGTAGTTCTCGCGAGCGACCAAGCCTCACTGTTCCAAAGACTCACGAGGACCTTGGAAATGGCAACGACCAGGACAATTCCTAGCACATTGTTTGCCATCCGAGAGGCGCCGGGGAAACATCCGAGTGCCTTCCGATAGATTTCCCAGACAGCTCCACACCCCAAACCAACGCTGAGGAATTCAGCATACCAGTAGCACGAGGCATAATAGCGTGGCGTAGTATAGTAAATGACAAGAAGCGATGACGATTGAATTAAGACCCCGGCCAAGTATAGGTAGAACATGGGGTACACGCGGAGACACCCTCCCTTCAAGGCTCTTAACAAGAGCACAGCCTCGAGTGCCAGAGTTATCACCCAAACCGCGAGAGAGAGCATTTATCGCCTGTCGGCCAATGGTTCTGAATCGTAGCACAGAACGGCAAAGAGGAAGGACGACAGTTCAATGCCCTCCTTCCCCTTGCGGTCACGCCTCCAGCAGTCTTCAGGAGGAGGTACTGGGGAAATAAGGGGCGGTGGCTGCTGGCTGTTCTCCATCAGCTACAGAGACGGATGCTCCGCTGTACGCCGGTGGAATTGGCCACGGAATAGGTTTCGGCGGCGGAGGCGGCTGTCCTCCATCGGCTATAGAGACGGATGCTCCGCTGTACGCCGGTGGAATTGGCCACGGAATAGGTTTCGGCGGCGGAGGTGGCTGTCCTCCATCGGCTACGGGTATGGCCGGGATCTTCGACACTCCTGTTGAGGGTTGCAAACCAACTGCGAGTGCAACAAGAAGCGCCGAGCTTACGAGCAGAGAGACACATATTTCTTTGTTGGCGTACATAATCTTCTCCTTTGTTACGTCGGTATGTCGGTAGACCCCATCAACTGAGAATCATCCGGCTGGTACAGCCTAGGAAGACAATCGTAGCCGGCACAAATAACCAGGAAGTTGCTTCGGATACCGATCAGATTTGGCAATCGGGTTCGGCCAAGACAAGACGCCTGGAGCGCAGCCTAACCACAAGTCTTCGTAGAGCAGAAACGCTGCATATCTTCTGCACGCGCAGCAAGCTGGGGGCAACATGAAACCGGCCGCACAATATCAAGCGAATTCTTTTCTAACTGTTTGTCTTGCGGGAATTGGAGTTGGTCACAAACAAAGTTCTCCGCCGGCAGCGGCATGCCTTTGGACAAGGATTGCCTGCTCGTCTTACCAAGCAGCCTTGGCTATTGCGGCAGCAATAGCGCCAGCTGTCGCAACGTAACCAGCTTCACAGACGGCGCTCAAATGTGGAGTGAAATGAGTTGCTTGAGACGCCCGAGTCAGCGCTGCTCCGCTAACCTGGCGAATCATTTAGGAAACCATTAGCTCGACCGCGTTATTCGGTTGCGTGGCTGGAAGCTTCGGCAGATCTCTTTTCCCCTGCTGAGGAAAGCCAGTCTTCGAGAACAGGGAGTTGGTTAGCGGGGACATTTAAGAAGGCGAGCCCCATTCCTTCACGCTCCACGGCGTACGCGACTCGAGCGTCTGTCACAAAGCGCATTCCATGGTTTCTGATTTCTACGAGCAGCAGCGTGCCCTTGGGGAATGATTGGCCCGCGCGCACAAAACAACCGCCTTTGCTCAGATTGGTCGTCTCCCCCCAAACCTCGCTGCCGGAATCCCATTCAGTTGCTCGGAGTTCGGCAGTGAAGGGCAGCCTCGCTAGCCGTCTCTGATGGGCATAGCCATTTCCCATAACCCTTTATCCCTGGCGATACCGCTATTACATTCCACTGAATCAATGATTCCTCGTTCGGCAGGGAGCTCGCATGATTAAAGCATGTCTGTTTAGGTTACCAATCAGCCTTGGCCAGCAAGACTGTAAGAGAGGGATCGGGCCACGCAGCGCAGTGGCAAGCCCCACAAGAGCGTAAGCCGCGGCTGGCGGGGAGCCGAGGACAGCCTCCTCTTCCAGGAAACACGCTTGCCCCCTGCTGGAGGGAAGGCGATGCGCAATGGGATCTTGAGGGCCGGGGTGGCCCGGCTGCTCGGTATTCCAAGCAGAATTGCGAATCGATCTTGTGAATGCTAGGTCCCGTCTAGACTTTTTTTAATAAGAGTGCGGAAACTGGAAAAGAATCTTTGCCCGGGCCTGATGCCCCGAAGCTTTGAAGAGTATGAGCTGCAGAGAGGGCTCGATGTTCAACGGATCGACGCAAGACTCAACGGAGGAAGTTGACCGCATGGGCGAATCCTCTCCTCAAGACCGGCGTCGAAGTCCTAGGATTTTGCTTCAAATCCCCGTCCTTCTGACAGTGCAGATGCAAGAAGGGTCGCCTGTGCAACGACACGCCCTCACCTTGGTAGTCAACGCCCATGGTGGGCTCCTAGAGACATCGTTGAAGGTCCGTCCGGACCAGAAAGTCGAACTTTTCAATCCGCGATCCGGAAAAACGGCGGCTTGCAAGGTGCTAAGAATTGAAGAAGCTTATGAAGCAAACTACACTGTGGCGTTCGAGTTCGATCAGGCTAACCCGCAATTTTGGCCCGTGAATTCTCTTGCTGAGTATCAGGACGTGGGCGAATGACTTCCCCAGCGTGTTCTTAATGAGCACATGTTTTTGTTGTCATAGAATCTCGCGCCTGTCCTAATCTCTATTCTGGCTACCCCTGCGGTGATCGGAATCTTCGCTCCCGGACGCAGCATTCTAGGAACGCTAATCTTGTATCAGAGGGCGCTGGCTCAGGACCCGTCAGCATCAGAAGTCCACGGGCTGCTGGCGCAACTTCCGCAATGAAGCCGGTCGCCAGACTTACTACGGTGTTCGCCAAGAGTGACCGTGGCAGCTGTCTCTGGAACGAAATGACAACGCTTCCGCTAGAGCATGGCACTACATCGGGGACTAACGAACGGCCCTTGAGGCGAAATGTATCAAACCAAATGATTTGATGCAGTGAAGCCGGCACCGCCGCGCATCTATGGTTCCATGCAGTTAGAGGTTGACCTTGGCAGACCGTTTGATGCGGTTGAAGGAGAGGAGCACGAAATTCAAATCACATTCTTATGTTTCTGCGCTATGCCTAGGGCAAGTGGGATAGTGCTAGGGTCTTTTGTAGCCTCGCTCATGAGGCGTCCGGAACAAAGATTCATGGGGAAACCACTACGTCCGTCGTTTATGTTTCCTAGAAAAATCCAGGAGAAATCTAGTATCGAGGCTTTCCCTTGGTCATTCCATATAGATCTCGCGCATTACCGCAACCTCGCCTTTAGTTGGCCCGGGAAGGGAGAAGATGCGCTCTGAGATCACTTCTCCATCACGCAACCGCGCGATCCTGAAGATACCGCCCCCGAACACCCTTCCCACGTCCCCCAAGATCGTGGATGGACTGGAGCCGCCCGGGAGCAAGTCCCAGATAAAACTCAAATTGCAAATGTATCCTGGTTCGATTTCGCTGGGATGATGCTCGATGCTCGTTCCCTAGATAATATATTTCGAAATCCTCGTTTAACTGGGGCTTTTGTTGGAATGGTTGTGGAGCTGTGACTGAATCCGATTTCTTGGGATATCGGTGGCCGAAACGGCCAAACGGCTCGACGTCTCTCCGGGCACTGTGCGGAATTACTGCGAGCGTGGTTGGCTTCAGTTCACCCGAGGGAGAGGCAACCACCGCCGTGTGTTGCTCCGATCGATCGCGACTTAGTGTTAATTCTTTCTTCTTTCATTGGGGTCCTTGCCCTGCTGAGCTCGCCGACCGCTGCCAGCGAGAAACCTCCAAGCGTTCCGTACGTAGCAAGCTTTCTAGCAAAGTACTTAGCAGCCTAGGTAGCGACTGGCGCGCGCGCACGTCGTCACAGCTTGAATTATTGGGGGTTTTGGCCCTTCGAGAATTTCATCCCAAAACGCCCTCTTATCCTCGGACCCACCCTCAGGAACCGGTACAAACGGGACATCCGGTACATCCCTTGTTGTCAAACTCATACGCGTACCGGATGATTCCCTTGTAGCAGATGCATCCGGTACCGCATTTCCATCCGGTACATGGAACTCATTGAAAAGACTCTTTTGTCCCACTTGTACCGCTTGCACCGATTCCTCCAACAGAAGCCGGGCAATATCGCTCCCATGCATCGCAAAAGGAAGTTTGCGTGTATCCTCGAATTACTTCTTTGCCGTCGCGCCACTGCTCAGGTCTAATGGCGAAACGCCGCAGCCGCTCTGATAGTCCGCGACCTGTTAACGGTTTGCCGTGATTCACTTCAGACCACGGCCCCTGATTATCTCCGTTGAGATAATCCCGTAGTGCGGCGGTTGAGATTTGTTCTGACTGGCTTTGGTTGAAGACCCTCTGGATATCCTGCAGGAGTCGAATTCCCAAAGACTCATCTCGAACCACCGAATCGGTGAAAATTTTGAACAACGCGCGACGTGACCGTTCAGGCCAATCGCCTCCGGCAATGTCAGCGATCGCGAGTAGCGGTCTCGCGATCTCGTTTTCACGGTCGCCCAGAGCTTCCATTGCGTCCGGTTTACTCGTTTTCAAACAATCAAAAATCCTCGCATTGCAGCCAGCCATCATCTGGCGCAAGGCCTCCGCTTCTTTCTCAATCTCGCTTGGCTGGAAACGTTCAACACTTTCGCTCTGCGCGCGTCGCTGTGGGCGAATGGGGAACGAGCGGTCAGCGATCGTGTCTGGAAGTGAGCCGATACCGGCGATCGCCTTTGGACAGAACACGGAGAAATCTTGATACGAGAGGCTGCCACTCTCCCCGACGCAGCACGAAGTTTTTCCGTCGCGCCTGTAGCCTAAGTTGAGAACGCCGCAGAGTGTGTCGCTGTATTCACTGTCATCTCGAAGGGCCGTGTCTGACTCGTCCAACAGAACCGTGGGTTGAAGGTCATCAATTTTTCGAACCAACACCGCAGCGGTGACACAGCCGGTGCGCCATGGGTGAACGACCATGAGCTCCAGCACCTCGAGGAGTCGAGTTTTTCCGCACCGTTTTTCTGCCGATGTGATAGAGAGGTAGCCGGTGACATCCGCCGCTTCAAAAGCATGCGTATGAAAAACCCACAACGCAACGATGTCTGCTTGAGCCGGTGACATCGCGACAAAACGCCGCAGAATCGCTACGTTCTTGCTGAGAATTTCGGCTGGAGAATCGCCGACTCGGAGGCTCTCTTGCGATCTCAAAGACAGCCTGGGAATAGGGACAATTCGGGGACAATCGCCAGAGTCTCGCCAAGCTCTGGGAAAGGCGATGCGCGCTAACTAATTAAATTTTCTACAAGTTAGTGGAGCCGAGAGTGGGAGTTGAACCCACGACCTGCCGATTACGAATCGGCTGCTCTACCACTGAGCTACCTCGGCCTACTGTTACGACAATAGCATCCGAGCATTAATTCTTCAATTCGCCCGCTAGACTTGCGTTGTTCTTGGTACAACGCGAAAGGTTTTCAGTGCGAGAAGGGATACATCGCCCAACCGATGCCAACACCGACCAGCAGGAAAAGAAACAGCGACCAAATTATATATTTGACGCGGTCGGCAGGGCGTCGCCGTCCCAAAAACCCAAACGCAATCGAAATGACAACCGCGAACAGCAGCATTGCTTGCAGGTGGCTGAGCTTCACCGCGAATTCCGCGATCATGCTTTTCGACCTCGCGCCGCTTCATACGCGTGCAACGCCGCCAGGAGGTTCAGCACTCCCGCAGTCGCCAGGAATCGAGTCCCGTAGTCGCCATCGGCATGGGAGACGTCCGCCCCGTCTTTTTCCAGCGATCTCGCGACTAGGTAGAAGCTTCCAGTGCCAAGATCGGCGATGTACCCGAGCGAATCGAATGCGTCACTCCCACCAGAGCTGAATAAGTTTCCCCGCATTTTGGCCCCTACAAACATAAGCAGGCCCACCGTCAGGAAGCACGCCAAGGCGCGGCCCCACATCTTCTGCAGAGCATGCCCCAATCCCGGCAAGAGCCAGCCTGCCACGCCGATCATCAACGCAACGGTCTCGCTCTTCGACTTGTACGGCGCCGCTACAGGTGCTGTCGTTTCGTTCGCCATCCGTTCCCTCTTCGCCGGTCTAGGCTAACAACGGCAGAATTTCGTTCTGTATAGCCCCGGTCACGCGCGCTTCTCCATCGCCGATATATACGTTCACTTCGCTGCGCACTCCAAATTCCGGCAAGTAAATCCCCGGTTCGATCGAATTGCAAGTGTGCGCGATCAGGTGCCGCACATCGTGTGTTTCCAATCCATCCATGTTCGCACCGTTCCCGTGAACCGATTCACCGATGCTATGGCCCGTGCGGTGAAAAAAATACTTTCCGTAGCCGGCTTTTTCCACTACTCGGCGCGCCGCTTTATCCACCTGCCAGCCTTCCAGCGGCTTTCCCTCCGCGATGCGCTTTTGAATGAGGCCAGTAGCCGCGTCGCGCGCCTCGCGTACGACCTTAAAAACTTTCGCATACTTTTCCGGCACTTTCGCACCCAAATACCCCATCCAGGTTACGTCGTAATAAACGCTTCCGAGTGTTTTCTTCTTCCCCCAAACGTCCAGCAGCAACAAATCCCCTTCGCGAATCGCCGCTGCCGACTCCGCCGTTGGCCCATAATGCGGATCGCTTGCGTGCGCGTTTACAGCGATATCCGGCCCTTCGTCTGCCCAAATCCCCGCCGCTTCGAATTCCTTCAAAATCCACTGCTTCAAATCGTATTCTGTCAGCGTCTTCTTTTCTCTTACGCACTTCGCGGCGTGCTCGAATGCCCCGCGAACGATCCGATCGATGGCCACACCGGCCGCGAGATGCGACTCCAGTTGCGCCGCGCTCCAGCATGCTTCGTATTTTTGAACCAGGTCAGCCGAACTCACGACCTTCGGTCCAGCGCTGCGTACCAATTCCAAAGTGCCAGCATCCACCATCGCTACGTAGGGAATCTCGTTCTTCGGCGAGTATTGCATTGCCACTTTTTTTGCACTGCCGAGCAGCTTGCTCAGATTTTTGTGCAGCTCCGCCTGACTCGCGTAATACAGCGTCTCCCCTGGCAGTGCCGCCAGCGATTCCGACTCTATTTTATGGACCAATTTCCTCGGCGTCCCTTTGGCCGGCACAAAGTAATACCAGCGGCGCGTCCGCATTGCCGCTGGCAAGGCCAGTATGTTTTGCGCTATGGGATCGCGTCCCCGAAAATCATAAAAAAGCCAACCGTCGAGCTTGGAGGCACGCAAATCGTCTTGGATACTTTGAATATTCGCGCTCATAGCAAGTTTGCTCCCGCTGCCCGGATGGCGTCTTAGCCGCTTGTTTCAAGCCTCTCCCATCAGTAAAGCCCGCACTTGCTGTCCTGTCACACCACGAATTTCGATGCGCTTTATGCGGCTTCGGTCCCCGCTGAGAATTCTAACAGCCGACTTCGGCGTTTTCAAAAGTTGCGCCAGAAATTCAATCAGCGCTTCATTCGCCCGTCCCTCTACTGCAGGAGCACGCAGCCGTACTTTCAGCGCCCCGGCCATTTCTCCCGCAATTTCATCCTTGCTCGCCCGCGGTTGCACTCTGACGCGAAAGCAAATCGTGTCATTTCCTTGATTTTCGGCAATTTCCAGCGGCATGCCGGTTCACCACCCCCGTTCGTACTGCACTGGCGCTTTGATCTTTTCGCCCAGCGCCTTCGCCGCTCGCCTTGGCCAATACGGGTCCCGCAACATTTCCCGCGCCAGAAAAACCAGGTCGGCCTGGCCGCTTTTGAGTATCGTCTCGGCTTGCGCAGGTTCGGTAATCAAACCAACTGCGCCAGTCACGATCTCCGCCTGCTTCCGCACCGCTTCCGCAAATCCAGTCTGATACCCGGGGCCAAACGGAATGTTCACGCCGGGCACCACACCTCCGCTGGAAATGTCCATCAGGTCCACGCCGACCAGCTTCAGCTTCCTGGCCAATTCAATCGTTTGTTCCAGATCCCACCCTCCCTCGCACCAGTCCGTGGCGGATACTCGGACAAACAGCGGAAACTTTGCCGGCCAAACTTCGCGTACCGTCGCGACAACCCGCAGCGCCAGCCGGATCCTATTCTCGAAGCTTCCTCCGTACTCGTCAGTTCTTCGATTGCAGAGTGGGGACAGAAACTCATGCAGCAGGTAACCATGGGCGGCATGGATTTCCAGAACGCTGAAGCCGGCCGCCATCGCGCGCTCTGCAGCTTTTCGGAACGCTTTCACAATGTCTGCAATCTCCTCAGCAGAAAGCGCATGAGGAACGGTGTAACCCGCGTCAAATGGCACTTCGCTGGGAGCCACCGGCACCCAACCTCCACTCTGCGGCGCGATTGGCTTGCCTCCCGCCCAGGGCGGCGCCGTACTCGCCTTCCTGCCTGCGTGCGCCAATTGCATTCCAGGAATTGCGCCTTGCCTTTGGATGAATTCAGCGATCGGCCGCCAGCTCTCCACATGCCCGTCTTCATAAATGCCGGCGTCGTCTGGCGAAATCCGGCCACGCGCTTCTACCGCCGTCGCCTCCGTAAAGACCAGGCCTGCTCCGCCCACCGCTCGGCTACCCAGGTGCACCAGATGCCAGGTCTGCGCATGGCCGCCTTTCGCGGAATATTGGCACATCGGCGAAACCACAATTCTGTTTCTCAATTCGATCTGTCTGATCCGAAGCGGAGTGAATAACCTCGTCATCCTTGGCTCCTGAAATTATTGCCGCGTCAGGAGCGCTTCACGTGCACCAAAAAGCGCCGTCCCCACGCGCACTTCTGTCGCTCCTTCCTCGATCGCCACTTCAAAATCGTGCGACATTCCCATGGACAAGACCGGCAACGACACGCCTAGTTTCGCCACCATCCTGTCTCTCAGCTCTCGTAATCGCTGGAAATACGGCCGCACTTGCTCCGGCTTTTCAAGAAACGGCGGAATGCACATCAGTCCCGCAAGTTCCAGCCGCTCCAGGCCCACAATTTTTTCCCCCAATCCCAGCACCGCCTCAACTTCCGCTCCGCTCTTCGTTTCCTCTGGCGCCAGCCGCACTTCGATCAGCACGCGGAGTTTTCCGATGATCCCTGCCTCGCCTCTCGCCCGGTTCAGCCTTTGCGCCAGCGCAAAGTCATCCACCGAATCCACGCTGTGAAAGAGTCTCGCCGCCCGCGCCGCCTTGTTGCTCTGCAAATGACCAATCAGGTGCCATGTCGCCGCCAGGCCTTCCGTCCCTGCGTGCTTCCCTTCCCACTCCTGCACGCGGTTTTCTCCAAAGTGCCGCACGCCTGCCTCGTACGCTTCGCGAATCGCATTTGCCGGATGAGTTTTCGAAACGCCGATTAACGTGATTTCATCGCTGCGCCGCCCTGCTCGCTGCGCCGCTGCGTCCATCTTCTCCCGAATCCGGAGCAAATTTTCCTGTATTGAAGTCTGTGACATGGCCCAACTCGAATCCTAGCACGCGCGGCATTGCAGCGCCGAGTCTCTGCGGTTAGACTGGCTTTCGACCGTCCACGCAGCTCAGGTCATCACAAAGAATGCCTGCTCTCGGAAAACTTATCGCCGTGGAAGGAATCGACGGCAGCGGCAAGCGCACGCAGGTCGAACTCCTGACCAATGCCCTCCGCGCTCGCGGCCATTCCGTCTATTCCACCGGCTTTCCTCAGTACGATTCCTGGTTCGGCAAAATGGTCGGCCAATTCCTCAATGGCGACTTTGGCCCTCTCGAAAGCGTTGACCCGCATTTCACTGCCTTGCTTTACGCCGGCGATCGTTTCGAAGCCAAGACTAAACTCGAAGTCGCCCTCGGCAGCGGCCAAATTGTTCTTGCGGACCGTTACATCGCTTCCAATCTCGCCCACCAGACCGCACGCGTCTCTCCCGACAGGCGCGCCGCATTTCTCAGATGGATTGAGCACCTCGAGTACGGGGTTTATGCCCTTCCCCACGAAAATCTGGTCTTGTATTTGCGGGTTCCCGCGCATGAAGCCCAGAAGCTCGTCGCGCAAAAATCGGCTCGCAGTTACACGTCTGCCCAAAAAGATTTGCTCGAAGCCAGCTTGCGTCATTTGGAGGACGCTGCGGCAATGTACGACTCCCTCTCGAAACGCCCCTCCTGGGCCACCATCGAATGTTATGATGCCGCGCGCGCCGTTATGCGCACGCCGGAAGAAATCGCCGTAGAAGTCCTGGCCGCCGTCGAATCGATACTTTCTTCCGTTGCCGCAGGGAGTGGGCGCTAACCCATGGGATTCTCCGAATTTCTCGGTAACGAGCGAATCGTCGCGGCTCTCCGCGGTGCGCTTCGCAGCGGCCGCGTTCCCCACGCGCTGCTCTTCACCGGCCCGCGCGGCGTCGGTAAATTCACCCTCGCGCGTATGTTCGCGCAAGCCGCCAATTGCGAGCACCTCCCGGACGATTTCTGCAGCGAATGCGCCACATGTCGCCGCATCGCTCTGCTGGCCAACCCGCAAACCCTCCTCGAACAAGGTCTTGTCGAGCGCGGCGAAAGCGCTGACGCCGCCACCGTCGAACGCGTCCCGCTAATCCTCCAATCCCACCCTGATGTCTGGGCTCTCGTTCCCGATCCAGTTCGCCTTAAAAATCCCGTCGCCCGCCCGATGCTCCGCATTGGCCAGCTCCGCGCCGTCCAGCGCGCCGCCTATTTTCAGCCCATGGGCCGCCGCCGCGTGTTTATTCTCGATGGCGCCGAAACCATGCGCTGGGACGTTGCTAACGTTTTTCTGAAAATCCTCGAAGAGCCCCCCGGCTCCGCGACTCTCATCCTCACCGCGCCTTCACCCTACGCGCTTCTCCCCACCATCGTTTCCCGTTGTATGCAATTTCAATTCGCGCCGCTGCCACAAGCCGAAGTCGAGAAAATCCTCAAAGAGAAAACCTCTCGCAAACCCACCGAAATCAAGCTCGCTGCCCAGCTCGCCGAAGGCAGCCCTGGCCGCGCCATCGAAATGGACGTTGAGCCCGCCGCCCTAGTTCGCAAACAAGCCCTCCGCATCCTCGAACGCGCCGCTCGCGGCCAGGGCTTTGCGCAACTCTTCGCCGACACTTCTGCTCTCGCCAAAGACCGCGAAAGTTCTTTCGAGGATCAGCTCGGCGTCTTTTACGGCTTGCTCACCGATCTCCTCGAACTCACGTCCAAAGTAAAGAACCCGGTTCTTCGCAACGCGCCGCTTGCCAAAGAGCTTGAGTCCCTCAGCCAATCCATCGACTCCGCCTGGGTGCTTCGCGCCGTCGCGGGTTTTGACGACCTTCACGCGGGCCTCCGCCGCAATTTGAACCGCCAGCTTGGTCTCGACGCTCTCGCGGCTTCTCTCGCGCCTGGCTCCACGCCAGCCCCTCCTCGCTACTAGGCCCAGCCCCGCCCACTCGCCTTTTTGGATTTTTCTCGCTACACTGAAACCTAACGAGTGGCCCCCGCATCTTAAGTACAGACATCCAACCCTTTTCTTTTAGAAGGAGCAGTCATGGTGAACCGCCGTATGTTTCGTCCGGGTTTTCCGGACGTCAAGGAGCCAAGCGCACCCCGCGTTTCTCACAATGGCCCACACAACGGGCCCGTCCCAAGCAAGAAGCCCGCGCCTCCAGAAGTGACCCACGCGGAAAACTTTTACTGGGTTAAACAAATGCAGTCGCATACCCCCATGGCCATCGTTCTCGAGGATGGTGAGGTTCTTCGCGGCACGGTCGAATGGTACGATCGGGATTGCATCAAACTTACTCGTCAGGGCAACCCAAATCTGCTTGTCTTCAAGCGCGTGATTAAGTACGTTTACAAAGACGGCGAAGAATCTGCCCAGGGCGGCGAAGAGTAAGCCGGCGCATCGAAAAGCCAGTACGTGCCGAACGCTAAAGACTGAGAACTCTCTTCAGTCTTTCATGGAGTGACCGGCCGCTGCTCCAAACGTGAGCAGCGCCTTGGCAGCCATCGATCCGCTTTCATTGTAAATTTCACATTCCGTCACCACAAAATTCCTACCCGCGCGCAG
>Ga0187780_10002718_pt1 | contig 13270 bp, 9 predicted proteins | sample 1015_Q2_SP10_20__FD_132429 | JGI IMG/M metagenome (GOLD analysis project Ga0187780, IMG submission 132429) | Tropical peat soil microbial communities from peatlands in Department of Meta, Colombia - 1015_Q2_SP10_20_MG | ecosystem: Environmental > Terrestrial > Soil > Wetlands > Peat | place...
ATTTGGATTTGGCGGCGGCTTTGAGCGCGGCTTTGGCTCTTTCTTTGGCTGCAGATTTTTCCAGTGCGTGCTTGTGCTTGGCGTGGGCGTCGGCGGCAGAGTGTTTTTCGCCCCCCTTGACGTGCTTCTTCTCTTTTTCCTTCTTCTTGGGGGGCTCCTTGATGCCAGAAAGTCTGCGAAGAATCTTGATGCGCTCTTCGGGGGTCTTGCCGCGACCGTTAAGTTGTGCGGCAAAGGTATCGTTGACGACCTGATCGAACTTGGGACCACGCGGCATGCCAATGCCTTCCAATTCGTTGACCACGGTCGGCAACGCTTGACGGATTGGGCGCCATTTGTGGAGATACGCCTTCAGTTTAGAGACGGCGGCGGACTTGTTGGACTCTGCCAGAAGATAAGCGACGAATTCGAGAGGGAGTTTTTCGATGTAGCGGAAAGCGTCGATTGGAGTCTTGGTCTTCTTCCCTCCGAGGTCCTTTTGGACGGCCCCAGCCTTGTCCGGAAAGTCTTCAATAACATCGATTTCGGCAGCGCGGAAGCCGAGTTTGGAGAGCATGTGACTCACGTCGCGGTCTTTTAAGCGGCCAAGGATGGCCAGCATCATGGGCGTGGCAAGACGCGGGCGCAAGCCAGCCATGAAGAGCTCATCGCGAACCTTGATGAGACGGGAGATGGCTTCGTAGTCGGGATGCTTTTTGGCGAGTAGCGCGTGGACGAGCTCGAGAAGGTCCTGCTCGTCCCAGTGTTTAAGAGTCAGATGCGGACGCTCTTCGCGGGCGAGGGCGCGGAGTTCGTCGCCGGCGTCTTCGGGAGTGATGGTGTGCTGAAGCTCGCGTTCGATGGCGAGGTTGAACCACTCCTGGGTGCGGGATTCGAGTTTGAAGCCCATGCGCGAAGCAAAGCGAATGGCGCGGAGGAGGCGGACCGGCTGATTCGTGAAACTGTGGATGGAGAGGGCACGAACTTCGCCGTGCTCGATGTCGGAGAGGCCGTTGGTGGGATCAAGGAGCAGGCCGCGAGAGGCGGGGTTCAGAGAGATGGCGATAGCATTGAGAGAAAAATCGCGGCGGCGCAGGTCCTCCATGATAGTAGACCAGCGGATTTCGGGGCGCGTGCCGGGGCGGACGTAATACTCGTCGCGTGCGGCGGAGATGCTGCCGTCAACGTCACCAGCAAATAGCAGCTCGACATGGCGGAGTTTTTCATCTTCGGAGAGGACTTTGGCGCCGCCCTTTTCGAGCTCGCGGGCCATTTTGGAGGGATTGCCTTCGACGGTGAAATCGAGATCGCGAAGGGTTGCGCCGGTGATGAGATCGCGGACCGTGCCGCCGGTCAGATAGACGTTAAAGCCCATGGCGGCAGCCAACTCCTGGACGCGCAGCATGGCGGCGCGCTGTTCGGGGGAGAGGCGGCTTTCGAGCAAAAACATGTAGTCTGGCATGGTGTAAGTTCCTCGACAAAAAACAGTCGGTCGTGAGAAGCCATTCGGCGTCAGCCTTGGGCCGACAGCCAGGAGCTCCCCAGGACCGCGTTGCGACTTCTACATAGGGCCTGCAACCACACAGCTTTGTGACCTTGACCCCGGCCTTGGCACCCGCAGCTCGTGTAACAGCGGTGGAAAGCCGCTGCTACGCGCGAGGGTGATGGGCCTTGTAGATCTGTTTCAAACGCTCCTCCACGACGTGGGTGTAAATCTGCGTTGTGGAGATATCACTGTGACCCAGCATCAACTGAACGGAGCGGAGATCCGCGCCACGTTCGAGAAGATGCGTGGCAAAACTGTGACGCAGCATGTGGGGCGTAAGCGCCACACGCAAACCTGCCTGGCGGCCATAAGCCGAAAGGATTTTCCAGATGCCGACGCGGCTGAAGGAGCCGCCGCGGCGATTGAGGAAAAGCGCGGGCGTATTGGCGAGCGAGCCTTTGCCGAGAAGTTTAGGGCGGGCATCGCGCAGATAACGCTCGACGAGAGCCACGGCTTTTTTGCCGATGGGAACAATGCGCTCCTTGTCTCCCTTGCCAATACAACGAAGATGGCCGACGGAGCGATCGAGATCCATTACGCGGAGGCCGATGAGTTCGGAAACGCGCAGGCCACTGGAATAGAGGACTTCGAGCATGGCGCGGTCGCGCAGGCCGATGGGCGTTTTTTCGTCGGGCTGAGCGAGAAGCTTTTCGACTTCCTCGAGACGCAAATAGCCAGGGAGAGAGCGGCGAATCTTAGGAGATTCGAGATTGAGAGAAGGATCTTCCTTGATCAGCTCTTGAACCTGGGCGAAGCGGAAAAAATTGCGAAGAGTGACGAGATGGCGAGCGACGGTGCGGCTTTCGAGCTTTTGGCGGTAGAGGCTGGAGAGGAAGTCTACCAGGTCATCGCGCCGGACAGCGGGGAGAGTGAGTTTGCGTTTCTTGGTGAAAGCGTCAAATTTGAGGAGGTCGCGGCGATAGGCGGCCACGGTGTTCGAAGAGAGCCCCTTCTCGACGCGAACGTGAGTGAGGAATGCGGTAATGGCTGAAGAGATGTCCATCAGGAACGTGCCCACTGTTCTGCCGTTTCGCGGCGAGTAGCGATGCCGTAGACTTCCTCAATTTCGGGACAACGGAAGATCCAAGTGAGGCCGATGTAGAGAACGGTGGCGCCGCCGACGAGGCCGATGAAGACCATGAGCTGTGTAAAGAAGGCGGAGTGTTGAGTGTAGATGGCACCGTAATTGCCGAGCCAGCAGCCGGCACCCATGAGTGCGGCGCAGAGGGAGATTTTTGCAATGGAGTGAAGGATCTCGACTGTGCCCAGCGCCCCATAACGTAGACGGAAGATGATGAAAAGGGTGAAGAAATCGAAGAGGGTGGCGAGGACGGTGGCGAGGGCGGGGCCGCCGTTTTGGAATCGCTTGTACAGGTAGAAATTATTGAGGAAGACGAAATTGAAGACGATGTTGAGGAAGAAAGAGATTAAGGCAACGATGACAGGGGTCTTGGTGTCGCGGGCGGAATAAAAGGCGGGGACGATGAGCTTGACGCAGGCGAGGGCGGGCAGACCGGCGGCGTAATAGAGTAGAGGCCGCGCGGTGAGGCGAGTGGATTCGGCGACGAACTGGCCGTGCTGGAAGAGCATGCGGATGATGGGTTCGCGAAGAATCATGAGGCCAACGGCGGCGGGAATGGTGATGTAGGCGACGATGCGGACGGCGAAGGTGAGCGTGCGCTTGAGGCCTTCGTAATCGTTGGCCGCGGCTTGGTGGGACATCATGGGGAGAATGGCGGTGGCGACGGCGATGGCATAGCCGCCGAGGACGAGTTCCATCACACGGTCAGAAACGTAGAGAGCCGCCAAGCTGCCTCGGGGCATGCGGGCCGCGCTGACAAAGAAGGTGTCCACGAAAAAGTTGATTTGCGCAATGCCCATGCCAAAGAAGCGCGGAAACATGAGACGAGAAAAACTGACAATGCCGGGATGGGAAAAGGAGATGCCAAAATCGAAGCGCATGCCGCGGCGGACGAGTTGCGGGACGAGGATCAAGAATTGAAGAGCACCGCCGACGAGAACTCCGACGGCGAGAGAGACGGCGGGGCTTTGAAAGTAGCGCCACACGAGCGCAGTGGAAAAGATGATGATGGAGAGGTTGAGGAGGACGGTGGTAGAAGCGGGGAGTGCGAAATTGTGGAAGGAGTTGAGGATGCTCATGCCGATGGCGGCCAAGCCGACGAAGAAGACGTAAGGGAAGATGATGCGGTTGAGGGAAATGGCTTCGGCCCAACTGGTGGCGCGGTCCTGCGAAGAAGAAAATGTTTGAATGACCGTGGGGGAGAAGATGACGCCAAGAACAGTGACGATGGCGAGGACAAGGGCAAGGGTCCAAAAGAGGCGGTTGGCGAAGTCCCAGACGCGCTCGGAGGAGGAGTCGCGCATGTAGGTGGTGAAGACGGGGATAAAGGAGGCGGCGACGGTGCCCTCAGCAATGAGGCGCCGAAACAGGTTGGGAATGCGGTAGGCGAGGACGAAGGCGTCGGCGGAAAGGGTGGTACCGAGGAGGAAGGAGATGCGCTGGTCACGGACATAGCCGAGGACGCGGCTAACGATGGTGACCAAAGAAATGATAGATGCGGATTTAAGGATTTGTTTCTTTTCGGTCAAAGGGGCCCCTCAGGGACCTAAACCCAGTAAAAACAATGACTTGACAGGAAAATCGTGCTTAACATAACATAAGCCGCGGCAGAGTGCAACGGATTCGTGGCCTGGGATGGATGAATTCGGTTTGAAGACAAAACAACCAGCCTCAACGCACAAGAAAGTGGTGGTCGAGCTTCAGGACAGGAAGCTGCTGCGGGGGTACATGAACCCCACGCGATTGCCACAGGCGGAGTCTATCGACCTGCTGACCCCGGAGGGCGAACACGAGGAGGTGCCCCTGGGGAAGCTGCGGGCGATCCACTTCGTGAGGAAGCTGGAAGAGGATATCGAGATGGACCGGAAGTCGTTCCTAAGCCGGCCCAAACTGGATGGGCTGTGGGTGCGGTTGAGGTTCAAGGACGGGGAAAGCCTGGAAGGGGTGATCCCGAATGACTTGCTGGGTTTTCTGGACAACGGGCTTCAGATCACACCGCCGGATTTTAATGCCAACACGGACCGGATCTTTGTGCCACGGTCGGCGCTGACGGGGTTGACGGTGCTGGGAGTGGTGGGGATCGCTCGAAGAAAACCAGCAGCGGCGGGAGCCGAGGCGGCCCAGCCGAGGTTGTTCAACGAATAGACGGATGGGCGGCTGAGGGCTGGAGAGGAAGGCTGCTGGCGGAAGATTGAAAGTGGGTTCGGCCCCGAGTAGCCGAACATTGGGACAAGTGGTTCCCGGGTGTCGTTAAGCGCCAGATTCCAGACTGATGACGACTTTTCCGCGGGCGTGCCCTTCTTCCAGATAGCGGAGAGCCTGAGGAACCTCACTCAGCTTGTAACGCTTATCAATCACCGGTGTTACTTTTCCGGCCTTCATGAGATCGTGCAAGACGGTCAGGTCCACCTTTGTCACTTTCGCCATAAACATGACGAACTTTTGGCTCACGAAGAGCGACAACGCAGGTGCGGCGAGGGCACGAATCAGGAAGATCGTGGGATTTTTGGGCGCGCCGGCGATGACGCAGATGCCCTTGGGATTCAGGACGCGCCTGAATGCTGACAGCGAAAGGTTCCCCACGCAGTCGAGAATCAAGTCGTAACGTTGACTGCCATTGGTGAGATCTTCCTTGGTGTAATCAATGACCCGGTCTGCGCCAATGGATCGGACCAGATCCACATTCCTTGTGCTGCATACACCGGTCACATCGGCGCCGAACGACTTGGCAATCTGCACAGCGAACGTACCCACGCCTCCGGCAGCACCGTTGATAAGGACTTTCTGCCTCGGCTGAATGCGCCCTTTGTCCCGGAGACCTTGCAATGCGGTGAGTCCCGCCACTGGAACGGAAGCGGCTTGCTCGAAAGTGATGTTGTCCGGCTTTCTTGCCAGTTTCGATTCAGAAGCACAGGCATACTCAGCAAGAGCCCCGAGGCACGCGCCGAACACCTCGTCGCCGGATTTGAATTGGGTGACGTTTCTACCGATGGATTCCACCTGACCGGCCACATCACGCCCGGGCCGCCCAGGCTGTGCGACCGTCGGTCCGCGCAGCCGGAATAGTAGCCGCACAATCTGGGGCGCACCTCGGAGCAAGCGCCAATCGAGCGGGTTGATGGAACCAGCGCGAACCTTAATTAAGACTTCATCGTCCTTGGGAACGGGTTTCTCCAGATCTGCGATCTGAATGACATCCGGTGGTCCGTATTGGGTATAGATGGCGGCTTTCATTGGCGTTTCTCCAGGGTGCCGGCGAGGGGCTTACATCGTGAGGCAGTTGCACCGATCATAAGGAGCCACACATACAGCGATTATACTTGCAACGGCCGAGCGGTGATGTTCCTCATAGCGAGGTTTCCCGCGCACACGTATGCTGTGCTTTCGAGGAGGAAAACACTCTCAATGGAGTTCCCGACGCTTGATAAGTTCCCGAGGAAAGTGCTCGCCAGGATTGACATACAGAGGGCTTTCATCCTTTCGCGACTGATCGTCGCCGCAGAGAGACTACAGATCTTCCGCGCGCTGCACTGTAAGCGCATGAAAGCCGCCTCAATTGGGCGCGCCCTCAAGATTCACCGGTACTATCGCGATCCGTTCCTGAACACGCTTGTTTCCCTCGGGCTACTGCACAAGGCAGGCGATACCTACTGGAATACGCGTTTCGCGAAAAAATATTTCATTGACGAGCGGTCCATTTACTGGACACGGCAATACTCAAAGGAATGCGTGCAGGCTTACGAGGCGTTGACCGTGCTGGAGAAGGCGCTGGCCTCAGGGCGAAGCTATGAATCCATTAAGGGGCTGAAGAAGCCACGCTATACGGAGGTAATGAAGCGGGACCGGCGTGTGGCGGAAGACTTCACACAAATGTTATTTCACTTGCATCAGGACGATGCAGAGGCGCTGGCCAGGTACCTGGACCTCTCAAAACACCATGCATTGCTGGACGTGTGTGGCGGGTCAGGAGTGATGTCAATCGCGCTGGCGAGAAAGAACTCACACTTGCAGGTGTGTGTTCTCGATATTGGCGCGGTGTGCAGGATTGCTGCGGGAAATATCAGGCGGGCGGGGCTATCCAGACGCATTCGCACTCTGACAGGAGACATTCGAGAGAGATTGCCCATCGGTTATGACGTGCTATTGCTGTGCGATATCGGTTCGGTATCGAAGAAGCTATTGAGAAATGCCTATGAGAGCTTGCCTGCGGGAGGACTCCTCGTCGCGGCGGATCGCTATTTCTCCGATGACGGCACAAGGCCGCTGGACCGGCTGATTTCTCACTTTGTTGGGTCGTCCTTCGGGCTGGCAACACGGGCAGACATGGTGGAAGCGATGCGGACTTGCGGCTTTCGAGCAGTTAAGGCCGCCAATGTCTATCGCGATTTGTGGTTTATCACCGGGATCAAGCCAAGCGGCCGGTCTGAATAACTAGCAACTCGAGATCTGAAGCGACGACCACGGAGCCGGTGCCTGTACTTCCGTCTTGTGGCTGTGCGAGACTCACAGGTTGAACGGGATTCATCAGCAAAGCGTCGAGAACTCAAAACGTTGTGCAGGCATGGGTCCAGGGCTTCGATCGGCTCAGGAGACGCCATGCTAGACCAATGCGCAGAAAGAAAAGGCACGGGTCTAAAGACGCGCCCCTACGGGAGCAGAAAGAACGGAGAGAGGCCATGAAGCTGCAGGAACTTGCGGAAAAGCTGGGGTGCCGATTGGAAGGAAGTCCAGGAACAGAGATTACAGGAGTCTCGGGAATCGACCGTGCAGTTGCGGGGCAGGTGACGTTCCTGGCGAACCGGCGGTATTCACCGCAACTGAAGACGACGCAGGCTTCCGCGGTGCTAGTGGAGGAGGGCGTGAAGCTCGAGCGAGAGCCTGAATTGGGTCCGCTGGCGGCGCTGCGGACTGCGAATCCGTATCTCGCGTTTGCGCACGCGATTGAGCTTTTCTATGAGGCGCCGGCGTACAAGCCTGGAGTGCATCCGACGGCGGTGATTGCGGGATCGGCGAAGATAGGAAAAGGCGCGCACATCGGGCCGTACTGTTTTGTTGATGAGGAAGTAGAGATTGGCGAGGACGTGGTGCTGCACAGCTTTGTGACGATATACCGAGCGGCGAAGATCGGAGCGAAGTTTTTTGCGCACGCGCATGCGGTGGTGCGGGAGAACTGCCGGCTTGGCGACAGAGTTATTTTGCAGAATGGAGCGGTCATTGGGGGAGACGGACTTGGATTTGCGAAGCAGGCCGATGGAAGTTGGTACAAAATGGCGCAATCAGGGCCGGCAGTGCTTGAGGATGATGTGGAGGTGCAGGCGAACGGGTGCGTGGACCGGGCGACGGTGGGGGAAACGAGAATCGGCCGGGGCACGAAAATCGATGATCTTGTGCTGGTAGGGCACGCGTCGCAGGTGGGTGCGCATACGATGCTGTGCGGGCAGGTGGGATTGGCAGGATCGACGCGAATCGGGGAGAGTTGCATCCTAGCGGGACAGGTGGGGACCGCTGGACATCTGACGGTAGGAGATGGCGCGGTGATTACGGCGCAGAGCGGCGTGCCAAACGACGTGCCGGCAAGGGCGCTGTATTCGGGGTATCCCGCGGTGGAGAACCGGCAGTGGTTGAAGATGATGGCGGCGCTGAACCGGCTGCCGGAATTGCAGAGGAGAGTGCAGCAGTTGGAGGCGGAGTTGGAGAAGAGAAAGAATGAAGTGAAGAAGTGAAGAGGTAAAGATGTAAAGAAAAAGAAAACCCAAGACCCACCCTCAGAAACCCGCCTTCGCCAAGGCTACGGCGGGCAAGCCGAGGGTGGGGCACCCTCCGATGTTCAATGAAAATCCGCGAGTTCATTTGGGTCGAGGCGTTGGAAACCACATTTCAGGTTGGCGTAAAGGAGAGAGCCGGCCTGAAGGCCGGCGCTACAGTTCAGGCAGCGCCGGGGAAGCCAAGGGGACGTTGATCGGGAGGAAGCGCGGCGGCGAGATGGTCGTGAATTTCCTTCAGCAATAATTCCCTTTCCTCGAAGGAATACCTGGTCGGGTCAATCGGGTCCAAAAATTCCACCACGATATTGCCGGGGCGGATCTTAAGTTTGCGCTTTTCCATGATCCGGTGAGCGCCGGAACACGCGATGGGAACGACGGGCACACCAGATTTGATGGCCATGACGGCAGTTCCCTTTTTGAGGTCCTGCAGGCGACCGTCGGGACTGCGCGTGCCCTCGGGATAAATCAGGAAAGACTGGCCATTGCGGAGCGCTTCGGTCGCTTTCTCGAGACTTTGGATGGCGGAATCGCGGTTGGAGCGGTCCACGGGGATGAACTGGGCAAGATAAAAGGCTTGGCCGACGATGGGCCAATCGAAGAGTGAACGCTTGAGAAGGACGGAGACGCGGCGTGGAATGGCGCCGACGACGGCGGGGGCATCGGCGGAGCTTGTGTGATTCGCGGCAAAGATACACGTACCGGCGGGAATGCGTTCCCTGCCCTTGACGTGGACGCGGACCCCAACGCAATTGACGAAGAACATCACGCCCTTGATGCCGGCCCAGTAGAGAGCATCTACGTGGCGGGTGAGGAAGGTGTAGATGAGCAAAGGCGGGCCGGCGATGAGGATGTAGAGGGTCATGAAAGTGCACATGAAGGCGGCGCGGAGCATGGGTAAGTAATAAGTTATAAGTTTTCGGTTCTAAGTAAAGCAAGAGTTAGGGGAGGGTGTGCGGAGGGGACGGGCAAAAGACCGCATAAACCTTAAGACGCAAAGCAGATCCCTCGCTCCGCTCGGGATGACATAAACGATGCGGACTTCAGAGCCCCTACAAGGGGAGAGTCAGGCATTCAGGCAATAGTCATCAGCCGTCAGCTTCGGAGAAAAGAACCCAAGACCCACCTTTCCCTCAGATACATCCGGGACGCAAAGTAGGCGCAAAAACCGAGGGTGGGGCACCCAGGAGGGTTACAGCGAAAGGTAGATCCGACGCTCGCCATGGCCGCAGATTTGGAATGACATAAATGAGGGAAATCAAGGGTTGCGAGCGGTGAGGGGGTCGGTGGTGCCGCGTAGGAGGCCGTCGCGAATGCGGCGTGCGAGATCGTTCGCACTGGCGGATTCGATGACCATATAGAATTTCTGGCGAATCTCACCCAGGCGGAGATCAATCTTTCCCTCCTGCTCATCGCGCCGAATGCGAAGATGGAGCTCGTCGCCGGGTTTCTGTTGAGAGGCCCAGCGCTCGGGCCGGCGCGGGATGTCGCCATTATTCCAGCGCACAATTTCATCGCCGACCTTGAGGCCACACGCTTCGGCGCTGCTGCCCGAATCGACGCTTGTAACGACCCAGGGGCCGCTGGGTTCGTGCTGAACACTGAAACCCAGAGTGGCGCGCACATCTTCCTTTTGTTCAAGTGAGAGGCCAGCTTGCGCGAAAAGTTCGGCGTAAGGAAGCGGCTGAGCGCCGCTGACGTAATTTGTGAAGAAGCCTTCGAAAGAAGAGCCGGCGATTTTTTCGGCGGTGAGGCGGATATCGAGCGACTCGCGATAGAACTTGCCGGACTTCGCGAAATCGCGGTTCATGGCGCGGAGAACGTCGTCGAGGCTGTGCTGGTTGTCGGTGCGCTGGCGAATAAGGATGTCGAGCAAGAAGCCGAGAATCTGGCCCTTGGTGTAGTAGGAGACGCTGCGCTGGGGCTGCCGGTACAGCCCATATTTTTCGAGCCAGGCGTCGAGGCTGGACTGTTCGGCACTTTGCCACTGTTCGGCCGGACGGCTTTCGAGGTCGGTGATTTGGGCGCTGAGATCCTGATAGAACTCCTGCTTTTTCCAAATGCCGGAACGAACGAGCGTGTAGGAGGCATAAGTGTTGGTGACGCCTTCGGCGAACCAAAGAGCGCGCGTGTACGTCTCGCGGGTGTAGTCCACGGGTTCGAGGGAGGCGGGCCGGATGCGCTTCACATTCCAGAGATGGAAGAATTCGTGAGCGGAAACGTTCGCGAGAAAGTCTCCAGAGGGGATAGAGATAGCGGTGGAATTGGCGTGCTCCATGCCCCCGCCACCCGCGGTTTTTCCGATGTGGAAGATGAAGGTGTAGTTTTCGTAGGGCGCACCATCCATGAGACGGAGTTCGTACTGAACGATTTTACGGAGGGAATCTTCGACTTCACGCTTCTTGTAATCGTCGCCGTGGATGACGACATTTACGAGTGGGGTCACGTCATGAAGGGTGAAAAGTTCGAAGTTGGACACTTCAATCGGACCATCAGAGAGGGCGTCGAAGCTGGGAGCCGTAAGCATGATGATGCGGTTCGGGCCGGAGACCGATATGACCCAGGGAGTCGCGGATGCGAGCTTCCAGGCTATGGGTAAATCCTGGAGGAAGATAGTGGCTTGTTCCGCGCGGCGATCCGGAACGTAGAAGAAAATCATCGCGGGATTGATGAAGGCATGCTCGGAGTTGAGTTGTGAGTTGAATGGGCCGGTGTCGTCCCAAAAGGTGTCGTAATTGACGGTGACGCTGCCGGAGCCTTTGACGCGCCAGGTGAGTTTGTCGAGTTTCACGATTTCGGCAGTTTGGCGGTTAACGAAGGCTTCGACCTGTTGAACGTGACTGCTGAAATCGCGGATTTGGTAAAGGGCGTTCCAGGCAGCCATTTGGAGATTCACTTCGCCCTTTACGTCCGGGATTTCCATGGAGACGCGGAAGAGATGTTGTTCTGGATGGGCGAGGGAGAGGGTGTAGCGGATGGCGGCAGAGGCGGGGGAGGAGAGGAACAGAAAAAGAAGCAGAAGAGTGAAAGAGTATAAGAGTGAAAAAGTGGAAGAGTGGAGGCGTGAAAACAGAAAAAGGCACGGGTCCCTTCCTGCGTCAGGGCAGGCTAAAGACCCGCCACGACCTGAGCGAGAAAGAGCGCTGGCATGAAAGACAGTGGTACACGGGGAAGAGTGGCGTGACCGGCCGAGAGACCGGCTGCTACATGTGGAAGGAGTCACTGGGAGCTGGCCTCAGAAGAAGATTGCCGCAAAGAGAAGCGCTTCAGGAGTTTTTCGCATAGACCATCGAAACTACCATTGGACATGACTAACAGCAAATCGCCGGGGCGGGATTCGGCCACGAGAAAATCGACGATGGCATCGGTGCTGGGGAGAACTCGAGCGTCTTTGCCGAGTTGGCGGACGGAAGCCGCGACAGTTTCGGGGTCGAGGCGCTGGTCTTCGGAGAGAAGCGTGGCGCGATGCACCGCGCCGAGGATGACGCGGTCGCCGAGAGCCAGGGACTGCGGAAGCGCGTCCTGAAAAACACGCCGGCGCATGGAATTGGAACGCGGTTCAAGAATGGCCCAGATTGGGCGGCCAGGCCAACGAAGGCGGGCGGCTTCGATGGTGGCGCGGATGGCAGTGGGATGGTGAGCAAAGTCGTCCACGACGAGAATGTTGCCGACTTCTCCCTTCACATCCATGCGCCGCTTGACGCTCTGAAAGGTTGAAAGAGCCTGGGCGATGATTTCCTGACGGACGCCGCGGCCTTGCGCAACGATGAGAGCCGCTAGCGCATTGAGAACGTTGTGGTGGCCGGTGGCGCTCAGAAGGAACTCGCCGTAAGGTTCGCCGCGGTAGTCGGCACGGAAACGCATTTTGTCGTCTTCGATGTCCACGCTGGTCGCGGTCCAGTCGTTTCCAGGTTCAAAGCCGTAGGTGATGACGGGACAAAAGGCCTTTTCGGTGGCTTTGCGGAGTGCGTCCCCGGCAGCCGAATCGCCCCAAACAATGATGCGACCGCGGCGGGGAACGAGGTTGACGAGGCGCTTGAAGGCAAGCTGGTACACGTCAAAATCGGAATAAATGTCGGCGTGATCAAACTCGACGGAAGTGATAATGAGATCGTCAGGATGATAGTGGAAGAATTTGGCGGTTTTGTCCCAGTAGGCGCTGTCGTACTCGTCCCCTTCGAGGATGAATTCCGGGCCGCCCTCGAGGCCGTAGCTTTTGCCGAAATTCTCGGCGATTCCACCGACGAGGAAATTGGGGTGCTTATTGGCGACGTGAAAAATCCAGGCAAGAAGGGCCGTGGTGGTGGTCTTACCATGCGTGCCGCTGACAACGATGGAGTGTTTGCCAGGAAGGAACTCCTCCTCAAGAATCTCCGGCAGCGACCGGTGGGGCAGTCTGAGGTCGAGCATCTCTTCGACTTCAACATTGCCGCGAGAGATGGCGTTGCCGACAACGATCAGATCGGGTGCGGGAGTGAGATTTTTGGCGTCGAAGGATGTGGCGTAGGAAATGCCGAGAGAATCGAGAAGATTGGAGGCGGGAGGATAGACGCCGGCGTCGGAGCCGGTGACATTGTAGCCGCGTTCGCGAAGCATACCGGCGAGCGGAGCCATGGCGGAGCCGCCGATTCCGATCATGTGAATGTGGTTTGGGCGAGTCACAGTGATTGCAGATAGTGTATCGGAGGTGGATGGATTTGGAGGAGGGAGGAGGAAAGGAGTTTCTAGAAAGAAGAAGTTAAAGAGTGCAAGGGTGTAAGAGTGCAAGAGTGAAAGAGTAAGTCGGGCCGGTAAGCAGAGCGGACGCTAAGGAGAGACGGCGGGTTCGAGGAATTCGAGGGTACCCGGACCTTTGGCGGTGAGATGCGCGCAAATGCCCAGGGGGATCGTCAGCATGGGTCG
>Ga0187780_10002720_pt1 | contig 13269 bp, 12 predicted proteins | sample 1015_Q2_SP10_20__FD_132429 | JGI IMG/M metagenome (GOLD analysis project Ga0187780, IMG submission 132429) | Tropical peat soil microbial communities from peatlands in Department of Meta, Colombia - 1015_Q2_SP10_20_MG | ecosystem: Environmental > Terrestrial > Soil > Wetlands > Peat | place...
CGCTCCTTCGCCAACTTCAGCATCAATTCGACGAAGTTCCTTCCTCCCTTGGCGCGACACGGGCTCTTCCCATACAAGGCAGAAGTTCGCAAGATGAAGTACTTCTCCGCGGAAGCGGCGATGAATAGCTCGCCGGCCAGCTTTGTATTTCCGTACACGTTGAGCGGAGCCACGGCGTCTCTTTCGAGATATGGCGCACCTTTCGACCCATCGAAAACGTAATCTGTACTGACGTGAATTAGGACTGCATTCAGATCACGAGCGGCCAGAGCCAAGTTCCGGGAGCCAAGGGCGTTCACGGCGAATGCCTGGAGCGGTTCTTTCTCACAATTCTCCACATGGTGCATTGCCGCCGTGTTCACGATGACCGCCGGGTTTGCATCTTCCAGGACGCGACGAACAGACTCCATCGATGCAATGTCGATGTCGGAATGAGTGAGTCGACAAACTTCATCGTCGTTTCGGGCAAATTCCTCCGAAACATCCGTGCCCAGCTGTCCGTTTGCGCCGATGACCGCGACTTTCACTGGATCGCTCCGATCGATCTGACGAGGACAGCAGGACCAGCCCCGTCGTTCTCCAGAGAGCGGAACACCTCGACGTTGTAATAGTCGGGATTGTCCCAGTCAGAAAAGCGGTCCATATATTTGATCAGGTGCCGGACAACGCTCCGCACGTCATGCCGCGGATGAAAGCTCAAGATGTTCCTTGCCTTGTCCAGGCTGACCTTGTAGTTGCGAAAATCCTGGAGCTGGCGGATTGTCAGCTGTATTTTGCCCCCGAGTTGCTCTTCGACTTCGTTCTTGACGAGATCACCCACTTCGCCGACCGTGTAGTTGCCCGAAGCAATGTTGAAGATTCCGGAAATCGTTTCGTGGGCTTCAATCGCACGAACATACCCGCTGACCGCATCCTCGATCGACAAGATCGGACGCCAGATCGTTGGGTTGTTGATCACGATCCTGCCGTCACGCAAGGCAGACTTGAACATCGTGTTGACAATAAGATCGAGTCGCATTCTCGGGCTGTACCCGGAAACTGTTCCTTTGCGCAGGCTGATGACGGAAAAACTGTCGTCCATCAGATTCATCACTGCCTGTTCGCCTTGAAGCTTCGAGATGCCGTAGGGATAGGATGAGGAAACGGGCTTCGTCTCGTCATACAACTCGTTCACTGTGTACCCGTAGATCGAGCATGAACTGCCGTATATGTACCGCCGCACGCCTGCTTTTTTCGCCACGTAGGCGAGGTACGCCGGGGCCGCGGCGTTGTAAATGAAATTCTTGCTTGGCGAGAATTCGGCCATCGGATCATTCGAAAGTCCGGCCAAGAAAACCACCTGATCGTATTTCTTCAGGTCATCCACCGATACGGTGAACAGGTCCTTGTTTAGTACGCCTGTTTCCGGCGGCAAATGGTTGCCGAACCAGAACAAATCGACTACATCGACCGAATAGCCGCGTTCCAGCAGTTGCGGAATCATCGCCGAGCCTATGTAACCCGCACCACCTGCCACGAGCAAACGCATCGCATCCTCCGTTGAAGGTTTCTGTGGTCGTCAAATCCCTACTGCTTGTGGAGCACAGGAAAAATGTTGGGCTTCCGGCGAGGCGAGCCATTGGGCCAGCGTTTGGGCGTTCCTGTCTTTTTCCGAAATGATGACTTCGCGGACGGGCCACTCGATTCCTATGTCCGGGTCATCCCAACGAATCGCCGACTCTGCTTTCGAGTTGTATGTGCCGGTGCACTTGTATTGCACCTCGACGTCATCCGTGAGGGCGCAGAATCCCCGTGCAAAACTCGCCGGCGCCCATATCTGCCTGCGGTTTTCCGGGGTAGCTTCCGCTCCGACCCACTTGCCCAGAGTCGGCGAACCCAATCGCAGGTCCACTGCTACGAGGAACGCAGCGCCGCGTGTTACGCGCATGAGTTTTCCCATCGGCGGGTCCCACTGAAAATGAAGACCACGCACAACTCCTTTTCTAGAGTAAGAGTGGTTGTCCTGCACGAAAGTCCCCGGCAATCCCAACTCGAGAAACTGATCCTCCCGGTACGTCTCCATGAAATACCCGCGGTGATCCGAAAACGCCTTGCCAACCAAGACCATGACTTCACCCAAATGACGTGACTCAACCTCAAACGCCATATGCGCTCTCCTATTCCGGATTGTGTTTGGGAGTGCTTTCCGAGAGGCTCGACCGCCAGGCTTATCTTGCCGCCTGTATTTCCAGTGCTTGTTTCGAACTCCACTTACAGGTAGGGAATTGGATACTTACGCTGTTGCGAGCTCCTGCTTGAAGCTTGCACTCGCCTCCGTTCTCGTCGCGATTTCTTGCAGAATGTCTTCGATCTTCTTGGATACAATCTCCCAGTCGTATCTTTCTTCCACGAAGCGCCTGGCTCGCACCGCCATTTGTGATCGCAACTGAGGATCCTTCAACAGCGTCAGCACGTGATCAGCAAACTCCACGACGGTCCTTCCGATCAGCAAGTGCTCTCCGCTTTTCACAGGCAGATCCCCACAGGCAAGAGGGGTGGCCACCACAGGAGTACCCACAGCGAATCCTTCCGCCAACTTGTTGCTGACTCCGGCCCCTACTGTAAGCGGCGCTACAGCTACCGTCGCCTTTGCCAGGTACGGCCGCAATTCCGGAACGAAATCTATGGCCTCGAAACCAACCCGACCTCGATAACCTGCAAGTGCCTCCTGCGCTCCATTGCCCACGGCCACAAACTTCACTCCGGGGGCTTTTCTCTGCACCAGCGGGAAAACCTTCTCGAGAAAAAACCTCGCGGCAAGGCAGTTCGGCCGGTACTTGAAACTTCCCGCAAACACTAAGGTCCTCGGCTCTTCTTCCCCTTGGCGTTTGAAAAAGTACTTTTCACAATCCACGCCGTTTGGCACCAACTCGCACCGCACGCCAGGAGCCTGTTGCTTGACACACTCCATATCGAGTCCCGAGCAGAACACCGTGACATCTGCGCTTTGCGCCAGCTTTCCTTCGTACTGCAAAAACTTCCTGTGCTCCTCCCAGCCCAGAAGCTTCTCCCACCAAACGCCGCCTTCCACTAGGCGCCGGTTGTACAAAGTCATCGAATCTGTTGGATCGCACGCGAGAGGTGCACTTAGATTCTCGGGAACAAATTGCAGCGCCCGCCATCTCTCGACGTACACGACGTCTGGCTGCACTTCTCCGGCCATCTTTTGTACTACATCCTGCGCAGGGTTCGAGCGGCAGTACGCGATTCTCATGGGGATCGTTGTCGGGAGCGCTGCGATGGAATGGATCATCCCTTTCAATCGCGTATGCCGCACGTACGCTGACTTCTTGCAGTACCTGTTGATCCATGCCTTCTGGTCTTTGTTCGGCTCAACATTTGAGACGCATACGAGGTAGATCTCATGCCGCCTCGCCAGCCGCGGTATCAGATTGAACGAGCGCACTTTCACTTCCCACGGCACGAACGGCACGATGTACAGGATCTTCATTTTTTCTTGGTCCAGCGAACGCTATGAACTTGTGCGTTTCCTCAGATTCTTCCGAAGGGCGCTAGCTCAATTTCATGGCTGTGCGGGCAGTTGCCGAAGTGGCGGGCGCTAGCCCAGTATGCGTGTATCGCCTCTTCTCAAGGAGGGCTTCATAGCAAGATTGAAATTGATCCGCAATTACGTCCCAACTGTAGGATTCGAGTATTTTTTGATAGGCGTTCTCTGCTAGTGCGCGGCGTGCCGCAGCGTTTGCCAACAGATAGCACGCGGCCTCCGCGAATTTTTCAGGGCCATCGGCCAAAGCTACCTCCCGGCCGGGTTCAGCGTCTATTCCTTCGCTGCCGAGCGAGTTCGACAAGACAGGCTTTCGCATTGCCATCGCTTCTAGAATCTTGAGCGCGATTCCGCCGCCACTCTCCAGGTAATTGAGCAACAATGCCGAACGCGCAATGTACGGCCTCACGTCTTCCACTCGTCCCGTCACAGTGATTCCCGGGGTCTCTCTGGCAATTCTTCGCAGATGCTCGGGCACGCCCTTTCCAACCACATATAACTTCGCTTCGGGTACTTTCGCCCGTATTCTCGGGAAGATCTCTCGGATAAGTTTTGACAGGCTCTGCTGCTTCGGCTTCCAATCAAAGCTCCCCGTGAGCGTCATCGACAAAGGCTCATCGGGAACATCGAGCAAGGGATGGAAGTATTCTGTATCCACGCCTGAAGGAATCATTTCGATCCGCGCTCTAGGTGAAACTTTCCGAAGATGGGCGGCGTCCGTTTGGCTTACTACAATGCATCGATCGAATCGTGAGGTGGCCTCCGCTTCATATCTTTTCACTCGCGGAGCCGTCCATTTTGCGTAGGTTCTTTCGACCCACGTCGATGCACTTTCGGCGTGCCGTTCCCAAACCTTGTATTCCACATTGTGCTCACGCAAGATCGTCGGCACAGAGCCCGCAAAGTTGCGATAAATGGCCGTGTTCAGATGATGAAATTCCACAATTTCGGGCCGCCGCCTTGCGATCGTTTCGCGAATGAGTTCTCCGGCTTTATCGTCCCAATACTTAGCGCTGGAGCCGGGCGGGGGAATAACCATTCCCTTTGCCAGGCGATAAACGTCGCGTGACGCATGGCGTTCATAGGTTTGAAGGTCCGCGCAATGTGTTTTTAGTTCACTGATCCATTCTTCCTGTTCACTGCCATCTCTCAAACAAACGACGGAAACCTCGTGTCGCCTTGAAAGGTATTTGATGGGATTGAAGAAGCCGATTCTTCCGCCATCATCCGGGGGGTAGGGTAAAAAAGGATAGACAAGCAGAATTCTCAACTTACAGCCTCGAAAACTTCGGCACATGTCCGCCGCATACTCATCGCACCGAGATCTTTTGCGCAACGACGCAGATGTCCAAAGCTGTCCTTGCCTTGATCGCTCGGACTACTTTCAACTCTGTTCCGTTTCTCCACATCATCCCGAAGTCCAATGTCGGCATCAATGCATGCCTCGCGGCGGCCAAGAAGAAGGAACCATATCCATAGACCGATTGGGGTTTCAGCCCCGCATCCATCACGAGCCCCGAAATCTCCCCGCTGCTGAATTCTGTTTCCCACCCGCCGTAAGGCCATTTGCCTAACCGGATCAGGACTTTCTTCAAAGCCGTGTAGAGCGAGTATTTCTGAGGCACCTGGACCAGAAGGTATCCTCCGGTCCGCAACACACGTTGTTGTTCCAAAAGGATTCCGGCCGGATTTTCGAAATGCTCGATCAACCCCACACTGAAGACAAAATCGAACGATTCAGCCAGGAACGGTAACTTTCCCGCGTCCCCATTTACAAACGTGGCGCGTCCCGTTGTCCCATTCCGTGTCTCCAAAGCTTTGCACATATCCAGTGCTTCGTTGGAGTAGTCGAGACCAACAACGTTCGATCCCTTCCGCGCGAATTCCAGCAAGGTCGCCCCTCGACCGCACCCCACTTCTAATATCGACTTGTTTTCAACTCCTCGGAGAAAATGCTCAGCTGTCTTGAGCACGTTCCTGTAGACGTACAGCCTCTTTCGGGTTCGCCAAAGCTCGTCCCAAGTGCCCTTTCCATTCCTCGGTCGAACGCTTGTTTGCCCCACCGGCTCGCCTTGAAGACCTCTATAGTCGCACCGCAACAAAAAACAATTCCGGGCCGAGCCCCACGAAATCAAGTAGCTTCTCGATTGGACAAAAAGGGATTAGCATCCGATCGAAGAGCCTGTTCAAGCGTGAGAGCACTTTCACTCTTTGATCGGCTGCTTGCGGATCAACGACTGACTTAGGCAATTCTTTGCAGGACTGTTGTATTCGCAAAAGTCTCTTGATCTGATGATGGAGGTTCACTTTCCGTGCGCTACCTCTCAAGATTTCGAAAAGGAGGTTATGCGCATCACCTCTTCTTGTCGAACTGCGCAGAACGGAAAAGCCCGTTTTTTCTGCTGCCAGTGTCAGCGCCTTTGTAGAAAACAGCGAGAGGTGCGCAGGAGCACCTACCCACTGCCAAGCCCAACCATTTATCCGAGCTGGCAAGCTCCGGATGTTCGGAGTCCTTAGCGCGAGAACTCCGCCTGGCCGCAAGCTCTCCCGCACAATTCTAAGGAAGGCAATCGGATTCTGGACATGTTCGATAACGTGCCACGCGACGACGACATCGAAGGTCGCGTCTGCGCGGCTTACAAAATCCTCAATCGTGCCACAATCAACTTCCAGCCGGAGTTTCTCCTTGGCCCACTTTGCAGCTGTATCGGATATTTCGATCCCACGTACCTGCCATCCTCGCCGACGGGCGGCTTCCAGGAAAAGGCCCCAAGAGCTTCCGATCTCCAATAACCTGCCCGGTCCGGCAATGTCCTCCAAAAGCTTGATGTCATTCAAGCCATGCCGACGAATGTTCCCCCGATATCCTTCGAAATCGACTATGTAAGCCTTCGCATAGTAGTCTCTCAGGACGTCAGTTCCCGGAACTGGCGCCACGCTTACGAACTCGCACTTGGGGCATCTGAAATAACAATGATTATTGGAAGGCCACAAGTTCTCCATAGCCTCACTGCAGATTGAGCAGCGGGCGGCTATTTCTGCAACAAGCTGCCCGACCGCGATCGAGCTCTGATTGCCGGCCATCGATACTGTCTAACTCCGAAGAGTAGTTTTCGGCGAGTTTGGCAAAGTCCTACTGCTAGTTCGGAAGGGCTACAGAACCAGTTTGCAGATACTCCCTCAAGACCTTCGAGTATGTGCGGAATACGCGAATCTTCTCTTTTGCACGCGAAGCGCTAGCGCCCCCCAGAAAGGGTTTGAGGATCGAATAGGTCAAAGCCAGCCGTTCGAAATGTACGGTCTGCAGCCGCATATACAATCGAGCCCGGTCTGGAGCTAGATACTTCCTCGCGAGCTTGCTTTGGCTGTTCACCATATGCCGGACAAATCGGTCCGACGAATCTACTTGGATAGAGTCCGCCCCTCGGGCGTGCACTACCTGCGCCCACGGGCAAAATACGACGCTCCATTTGGCATTCCAAAGACGAGCACATAAGTCGGACTCATCGCCATAGAAGAAAAACTGTTCATCGAATCCGCCCACCGACTCGAAGGCTTGTCTTCGCACCAATAGAATTCCGCCGTCAACATAAGGTACCTTTTTGGGCTTTTTGTCGACCCGACGTGGCCACAAGAACCGACGGATACCGCTTTGCAGTGTCGTGATTCCTAAGGCGTCCTTGATACCCGGCCAGATTCCGGGCAGTTCTCCGTAACTTCTCTGCCAGCTACGGTCAGGGAACATCTGTTGGGGACCGGTGATACCGATCTCCGGGTTCTTCCGCAGGAACTCGACCATCCGGTGGATTGAGTCGCCGAGGAACACCACGTCAGGATTCGATAAAATCACGAACTCACTGCTGGTTTCTTTGAAGCCCAGATTCATTGCCCGGCCATAACCGAGGTTCTCGCCCGTTGCGATAATCCTCGCCTGGCGACACAATGATCTCACGATCTCCAACGTGTCGTCCGTCGAGCCATTATCGACGATGATTGGCAAGGCTCCCGCCGCCACGATCGATTCGACGCACGCACCTATGTGCCTCACGCTGTTCCGCGTTACGACGACAACCTCGAGGTTGTAGTTCCTCTTGATTGTCATGAGCCCATCATAGGCTATGTGAAAGATCATCCGTGTTCACTGAGCTCACGCGGGGCCAAGGCGACTGCACATCGGGAAGCCGCAAGTCAATAGCAACCGTTCCCCCTATGACCAGCCCGATAAGCCATGAATGTTGGAATTCAAAGAAAGAGGGTCCAAAAGGCATGAAAACCACATAGAAGATAAAACTTGCCAAGGATGCCACTGTCAGCGTGGGGAAAACCTTTCGAAGGTCCCCAGCCATCCTAAGCCAGCCAATTGCAAACCAGAAAAAGATCGCTGTCCCCCCAATGCCGGTCTTCATCAGCAGGTAGCCCAGCCCGGTATCCAAAAACGTTGTTTCCTTCCATCCGAACAAGGGGTCGAAAAATGAATAAGAGGCCAGCGGTCCCCGCCCGAATAGAGGGTGTTCGCGAATGGCATCTGCCACTGCTCCCATTTCGGAGGCTCGCGCTAATAGCGACGTATCATCCCCTGAAGCCATCAAATATCTGCTGGACACATATCCCAACACCCCGCCCTGCGAGCTAAGTTGGGAAGGTAACCGTGACGAAAGGCCGAAAAACAGCGCGAGAACAGTCGTCGCCGCCAAGAGGCCAGAACGTACCTGAATCTTCGAGCGCCACACAAAAATAAACAAGAGGGAAACGAGCAGTTCGCAAACAAGAACTGAACGAGAACCCGAAAACAGCGTCGCCAAAAGAAGCATCGATGCGTTCAGCGAGGTCTGCAGCCACGTTAAACCAATCTCTGAGGACAGTACTTGAGCTACCAGCACAACGAAAACTAATCCCGAAAAGAACATAAGGTCTCTTTGAGAGTAGCTGAAGATGGCTGTGGTTTGATCTGTCCCTGAAACCCTTGAGAGGTACAGGAATTTCAGCACGAAATATGCTGAATATGCCAAGACACACAGACAGAGTCTGGCGAAGCTTCTCCCAATCTCTTCGAGTGAAGGAGAGAGCACAAAGCCGAGGAAAATGAACACGAGAAGAGTTATCAGGCCGCTGCAATCCCGCAAAACATCCGAGAATTGTGGGGTGGCCGCACTAGTAAAATAGCAATAAGCCAATGCCAAGAGGAACAAAGTGGCTAATACCACAATTCTGTACCTGACAGTGCGGCATTGGGGGAGGATCCGTCGTTGGGCCGCTGTCGATCGGGAGGATAATCCCACAAACGTTGAAGCCGCTACGACTCCCACCGCAAGGATGTACACTCGATAGGTCCCTTGAACAGAGGTTCCTAGCTCGTCGACTTGGACAGGGTATAGCTGAGAAGCAATGGCTAGGAGGAGAAAACCAACCCAAAGTGCTTCTGAGGGCCTTCTTATCAGGTACAGCCCTGCAAGAGTGATGGACACCACACAGAACGCGAATTCCATGTTGGAAAACATGGCAGCCTGACACGAAAGCAGAAAAGCGACTAGTACCAGGACAAAGGATTTGTTTTCACGGGAAAACATGCTCAGAGCGACTTCCTTGCGGCATGAAGTTGTCCAACAGCACAGGCCATCTTGGTTTCTACATTGCGTGCGCGCTCCTGCATGAAGGCAAGCCAGTCGGTGCCAGGCGAGAGCAATCCTTCGCTCAAATGCGTTGCAACGCCCGGAACGGGTACCCACAATTTTGCGGCGTCGCCAAACAGAACCTGCGGCCAGCAGAAGAGCCATGCCTTCACGGGTACCCTTCTATAAGGTTCACGACGCGCGAAATATCCCAGAATTGCTGCCGGGCTAAAGATTCCACGCTTCGTCAGGCTTAGCCACATCGCGCAGTCGTCATTCTGGCGGCAATACGTTCGGAAGACTCGCTCATACCTAGCTAGAGTGCTCCTGCGCGTTAGAAACGTGAGGCATGTTGAAGCAGCCGTCCGCCAATGATGGTCTCCGAAAACCGTCACCCACTTGGGTTCGCGGTGCAAATCCAGGCTGTAACAATCCGGATGGTCATAGGGCGCCACAAAATGCACGTCTCGCCCGTCGCGAAGGAATTGCAACATCAGTCCAAACTGGCTGGGCAGGTACAGGTAATCATCCTCCGCGAAATAGACATACTCGGCATCGCATTGGGAAAACAGTATTTCCAACTGCTTTCCAAACGTGGCTCTATTGCCGATGGCATTGACCTCTACAAAGATGAGATCTTCTGGAGGAAAATAACGTTTGAATAGCTCGCGATATTCTCCCGGGCACCCATCGAGAATCGCCCAAAGCTTCACTCGTAGGGAACCGAGCGATTCACGGAAAGATCGGAGGCAAATTTCTGCCTGACGCAGTTTGCTGTCGCCAAACGGCAATCTCTGCGCCGGTTTTGCGACCTTTGGATAAATCCGGTACGCGACTGCAAGATCATAGCTATGATCGCCATTCGTCGCCTCCGTGAGGTTACTCATTTTGAGCTCAGTTCGAATCATGTTTCTTTAGGAAGCTTTGCGGCCCACCGCCACCAGAAATATGGGCTGGCATAGACTCCGCCACTTGTAAGGGCAGATATTGTCGGCCTTTGCCGAGGCACTGTTTGCGAATTCCTCCCGAAAGCGCTCTGCGACCGGCTCCTGCGGGAAGACCCGGTCAATCGCCTTCAGCAATTGCAAACGCTCCAGAGTTCGGCGCGCGACCTTTCGGATGACATATGAGAAGAGCGCACGATTTTCCTGCGCAAATAGCTGTGTTGACGGGAAAACGCTGTACATGAGGTCTCTGAATTCGGCCGGATGAAACTCCCGGACGTGAAACGGATTGCTCGGACCCCAGCCTGAAATCTTGGAATTCGGCGTCGAGCATATCAGTAGTCCCCCAGGTCTCAGCACCCGCCGACATTCGGACAGAAACATTCGTTGGTCCTTGAGATGCTCGAGGGTTTCGAAGGACACCACAACGTCCATAGAATTGTCACGCAGGCACAGGCTTGTGGCCTCGGACTGTGCAAACTCGCAGTTCCGGTACCTCGCCTTTGCGAAGGCAATCGCCTCGGGATCGATATCCAATCCATACGCACTGCGAGCGCCTGCCTCACGCAGGAATGACGTTCCGATCCCGCTTCCGCATGCGACGTCAAGCACGTCCTTCCCTTCGACGTATCGTCCTGCAAAAACATAGCGTTCTTCATGTTCACGGAATAATGGTTCCGCAGTCTTCCCAGGAACAATGCGCTCCCCCGTGAACGCGAGGTCCGGCAATTTTTCGGCAGCCGCGACTGAATCCCTGTCTGCGAGTTCTTCCGTTTTCATTCGCTATGCGCTTAATCCGCCTCAACACTTTGAAGAGGGCTGCTAGATAATCCTCGCAGTGGTCCCAATATCGCGATAGCTGATGATCGGTCTTTACTGTCGAGCACCCACCGCCACGCCACTAGAGCAAATCCCGCAAGCCACACCGTGCAGAAAGCCGCATCTACAAGGAGCGTGCTTTCGAGAATTCGGTTTGTCACATACATTGCAGCCGCCGACACACAAAATGCTGCCAGTGCAATCCTCAACCTGCGATCTACCGCATGCAAAGAGGAAAGCCGGAACACTCGGTAAGCGATCCATGCCAGCAAGAGAACTTCGATCGTTACGCGGATGGACCATGCAGCGGCGGCGCCTACAATGCCATGCTGCCCGACCATCCACCACGTCAACAGCCCATAAGGGATCAATTCAGCCAAGAGCAGCTTTGCCGTTGTGTCCGGTCTTCCCAGAGCTTGCAAGAAGCAATAGGGGACGTGAGCGAAGGAATTAACAAAAACACCCGCAGCCAAGATTTGCAGCGGCACTGCGCTTTTGTCCACGAAAGCAGGACCCAGCCATTTCTCAACGATAGGGCGCGCGAATAGGATCAACGCGAGACTGACAGGTGCCAATGCGCAAAAAATATAGCGAATCGAACGTGAGTAGAGGTTTTGAAGATCGCTCGTCCGTACAGGGCCGAGGGCGCTGCAAGCCGGATAGATCGTAGCCATCAAGCTTTCGGGCACCAACCACAGATTGATCACGGCCTCGAAGGGAGCGGTGTAGTAGCCCACCATCGCCATCGAAACTAGCGAACCAAGCATGAACCGGTCCATTGACAACAGGATCGGATTTACGATGTTTGACACGGTTACCCAGCCGCCGAAAGACAGCAATGGGAAAAGCACACTTGAGCGAAACAGAGGCTTTGTTCTTAAGCTCGGCAATACTCGCAAACAATAGAAACCGTGCGCGAATGTGAACCCCACGCGGGAGATTCCCATCCACAATACAACTCCAGGCAAGCGAAGCCCTGCGGCAACAGCGACCGCAGGAATCGCGAAAGCCAGAATGCTCGAAGGAATGCGCAGCATGTTTGCAATATCAAAACGCTGGCATCCTTCCAGAACCGCCCGCAGACCGCTTCCCGCCAGAACGGCAGGTAGGACGGCAGCCAATATGTAGAAGGCGATCCGAGCCTCGCCAACCAGCGAAGGCGGTGTCTTCAGAACGCGCTGCACGAGTATAGGTGTAAGAATCGCAATAAGAGTCCCACCCACCATACCCAGCAAGACTTGGAGAAGAATCGAGCTCCAAACCATCTCCGAAACTTGGCCTAACTCTCCCTTGGCGAGCCACTCAGCAAGAAACTTCGTTGTTGCCCGGCCGAGCCCGAAATCGAGCAGACTGAAATAGCCGAAAACCACCCAGATGATTCCCAGCATTCCAAATCGATCTGGGCCAAGCTCACGTATGATATAGGGAATAAGGCCGATTCCGGCCACAAGCGGCAAGACCTGCCCCGCGAGATTAAAGGCCGTGTTCTTTGCGAGCCTCCGGCCGTCTACGGAGGTTGAGCGAGCCCCAAGGTCCGGTCCTATCGAGGGTGTTTCAATGCTTGTCATCACCGCTTATTGCTTTCCGGAATTACCGCACTTCGCTTCCTACTTACTTGTTACCAAACCTGCCACCGGTTCCACATCTGCGGCGTCCGCGTCGACTGCGACCGATCTCTGGATCAAGTCGATGGAAATAACGACGCGAAATTTCCCTTTGCGGCGCAGGAGAATCCCCGAAATCCCTTCGAGCGGTCCGCGCCGAAAGCGCACCCGGCTCCCAACCTTCAGGAAAGAGTGCGGCGTCACGATCATCCCGTTTGCAAGGCTTCTCCGTAGACTCTCGACTTCACCATCGGGAAGAGCGACCGGAGTCCCGTCGAATCCCACGAGCCGCGCGACGCCAGGAACCTGCTGTACTCGGAGCCGGTTGCGGAGCGGTATCCTAACGAACAGGTACCCTGGGAATAGGGGCAATTGCAGCCTTACCTTGCGGTCCTTGCGATGCCTCACGGTCTCATAAAGCGGCAAGAAGTGCTCCAATGCTCGTGCGGCCAGTTGCTCCGCCACACGCTTTTCATGGTTGGCACTCGTATATGCCGCGTACCACAGCGGCAAGTCCCAGCTTATGTGCTCCTCAGGCACCTGGATTCCGCAGGTCGAGGATTGTGTTGCGTCGATTGAAAGCGTTGTATTCACGACCACCTCATCCAGTGCGAGCAGGGCGGACACAGCTTCGCCCCGTCGCCTACATTGGCTGTTCGTCCCTAACTCTTGTCACTTCAATTAGAAACGGCCCACAGACAGCTACTTCTGCGCGAGGTCGTTCCTATGCCTTACCATCCGATTTCCAC
>Ga0187780_10002721_pt1 | contig 13269 bp, 12 predicted proteins | sample 1015_Q2_SP10_20__FD_132429 | JGI IMG/M metagenome (GOLD analysis project Ga0187780, IMG submission 132429) | Tropical peat soil microbial communities from peatlands in Department of Meta, Colombia - 1015_Q2_SP10_20_MG | ecosystem: Environmental > Terrestrial > Soil > Wetlands > Peat | place...
AGGCCGCCCATGGTGTAGTGCATGGCCGGGAAAACCTTCATGGGTTCGTCGTGGGGGTCGGTGCCCACGAACTTTTGATAGATTTCGAGAATCCCTTCCAGCTTGCGGTCGAGAACGTCGCGCGGGATGTGGGAGACATCGAGATAGACCGCTGGGGCGCCGTCCAGGCCTAGCTTCATTTCGAACACAACCTTGTGAATGGCTCGGGTGGCCACGTCGCGCGGCACGAGATTGCCGTACTTGGGATACCACTGTTCGAGGAAGTAGAAACGCTCGCTTTCGGGAATGTCCTTACCGCGGCGGGGATCGCCAGCCTGCTTGGGAACCCAAACGCGCCCGCCTTCTCCTCGGGCCGATTCGCTCATCAGGCGGCACTTGTCTTCGCCGGGGATGGCGGTGGGGTGGACCTGGATGAACTCGCCGTTGGCGTAGTACACGCCCTGCTGGAAGAGCGCCGACTGAGCCGAGCCCGTGCAGACCACCGAGTTGGTGGACTGTCCGAAAATCGCGCCGACGCCGCCGGTGCAAAAAATCATGGCGTCCGCCGGAAAAGTGGCCACCTCCATGGTTTTCAGATTCATGGCGCAAATGCCGCGAGCGACGCCGCCACCATCCACCACCGCAGAGAGGAAAGTCCAGCCCTCGAATTTTTTGACCAGATCCTGGGATTCAAAACGGCGCACTTGCTCGTCGAGCGCGTAGAGAAGCTGCTGGCCGGTGGTGGCACCGGCAAACGCGGTGCGATTGTAGAGCGTGCCGCCGAAACGCCGGAAATCGAGCAGGCCTTCGGGCGTGCGGTTGAACATCACCCCCATGCGGTCGAGCAGGTCAATGATGCCCGGCGCGGCGTCGCACATGCGCTTCACGAGCGACTGATTGGCGAGGAAGTCGCCCCCATAGATACTGTCGTCGAAATGCTTCCAGGTGGAATCGCCCTCGCCCTTGAGATTCTTGGCGGCGTTGATGCCGCCCTGGGCGCAAACCGAATGAGAACGCTTCACGGGAACGATGGAGAACAATTCGACCGGCACACCCGACTCAGCCACGCAAATGGTGGCCATCAGACCCGCGAGACCCCCACCGACGACAATGATTTTCGGCTGTCTCATGGGAGATAGGTATCGAAGGGCGTCCAGTGGTAGCGGAAGCCGACGATGATAGCCAGGCCCACCACCGAAAACGCCAGTGCGACGAGCGCCCCGAACCAGCCGGCGGCGCGCTGCGAGGGCGCCGTCACCGCGAGGCCCCACTTGCAGGCGAAGTTCCACAGGCCGTTGCCCAGGTGCAAGGAAGCGGAGAGAATCCCGACAGCATAAATGGATGCAAAGAGCGGGTTGGACATGGTCTGTGCGATGTCGGCATACGTGGTTTTGCCGTGCGAGAGGAAGCGCACGGTCCAAACGTGGTAGCCGATAAAAAGAAGGGCGAGCGCGCCGGTCCAGCGCTGAAGAACGTACATCCAGTTCGCCATCCACGGGTGCGAGGTGGCGTTTTGCTTCCCGCTCCACCAGATGTACAACCCGTAGCAGGCGTGGAAGGCGATGGGCGACCAGATGAAAAGAAACTCGAGGGGCAGGCGCCACGGGATCGTTTCCAGCTTGCCCGCCACATAGTTGTACTTAGCGGGGCTCACCAGGGCGTAGCTATTTTCGAAAAAATGTTCGGCGAGGTAAGCGCCAATGGGGATGACGCCGCTCAGGGAGTGCAGCTTGTCGAGAAAGAAGCCGGTTCGTGACTCGGCCACCGCCGAGGCCATGCGCGCTCCAAAAAAGATTTCCCGCAACGAAAGACTGAACAGTATAAGCAGGCGGGGACAGCTTGGCAAGAACGGATCGAGAAAAAGGCAGGGAACAAAATAGACACAAGGCAGCAACGGGACGCACTCGCGCAGGGGAGATTCACGGTAGAGTATCGAGAGAGGAAAGTGGGAGGGGCAGTACGATTCATATGTCCACTGAACATATTGCGGCCTTAAAGAATTGGACGCACGACCTGATGCAAGACGGCGAGAGCGATTCGCCTATTTCCCTGGACACGGCCGTCGAATTGATCAGCAAGAATTTCCAAGTGCACCCCCATGAAGTGGCCATCCTGGGCGTGACGGCGAACCGGAGTTTCTTGCGCTTCCTGGCGCCGGATAATCTGCGCTCCGTGGGACAGATCCCGCTGACCAGCATGCAATCATTGGCCTCGCGGACGGTGCGGGACAAACGGGCGGAGATGATCAACAATTTCGGCGTCGTTCCTCACGCGAGCGTATTCGAAGCCGTCCCCGGCGCAGACAAGCAGCGCACGGATCCGGTGCAGAAAATCATGAGCTCGCCGATCATCCACGAGAACCGCGTGATCGGAGTGGTGCAGGTCTGCCGGAAAGGAAAGGCGGCGGCGGAAGCCGGAGAGGATTTCACCCAAACGCAGTTGTGGGAGCTGCGGACCATTTCCGACGCGCTCGCGCCGTGCATACTACGGTGCGCGCAGGAATGAAGCGCCCGCAGGCGTTTCCCGAGGGAAAGCAGTTGACATGATGCGTGGCGCTTGCTAATTTTCGAGCGCCGCGTTTTCCGACTCAAACGACGGGAGGCACCGCAAACCGGCACGGCACATGGCGTTCGTCGCGAAGAAAATCTTTCTCACCAAGGGAGTCGGAAAGCATCGCGAGCGCCTTTCGAGCTTCGAGCTGGCGCTCCGAAACGCCGGCATCGCGGCGTGCAACATCGTTCGTGTCTCCTCCATCTTCCCTCCGCATTGCAAACTCATCTCACGGAGCGAAGGGCTGAAGCACCTGAAGCCCGGTCAAGTGGCCTTCACCGTCATCAGCGAGAACCAGACGCGGGAGGCGCACCGGTTGATCGCCGCGAGCGTAGGGCTGGCGCTTCCGGGCGACAAGTCCATGTACGGCTATCTCTCGGAGCACCACTCGTTCGGCGAGACCGAGGAAGTGGCCGGAGAATACGCCGAGGAACTGGCGGCGGAGATGCTCGCCACCACGCTCAACGTGGAGTTCGATCCGGACCTTTCCTGGGACGAGAAGAAAGAAGTCTACCGGATCTCCAACAAGATCGTGCGCACCATGAACATTACGCAGTCGGCCGTGGGCGATAAGAGAGGGCTGTGGACCACGGTGCTCGCCGCCGCTATCCTGCTGGCGGAAGACGACTGATTCACGCCTGAGAACTTCTGCAGCAAACCTTCCGGAAGCGGACACAGCCGCCCAATATTCTTCAGCATTCTGTTAATGCTTGGCCCGGCGAGCTTTGAAATACGCGAGGCGTTCGAGCACGGCGCCCACAATGAGCGGGAGCGCCACGGTGGCATCGTCGAGGACCTCGGCAAACCGGCCACCTTCTTCCGGAGGCACGAACTTCCCCCAGGAGACGGCTTCCGTGTACGTGCTGCCGGATAGCCCGCCCCAGTTGACCGGCTCAGGACAAATGCGCAAGCCATAGTTGTAGCGCTTGAGCGGAAGCGTTTCGTGGCGCCGGCGCGCCAGCAATTCTGCGTAGACGCCAAACTGCTGCGCCCAGTTGCGCGGTACGCCACCGCCAATGGTGAAGATTCCCATGCGCTTGGTTGCCAGCATGGTGCAAGCGAATTTCTCGAAGTCCTCGAAGGGATCAAAGCGCAGCAGCGGACGCTGTTGTTTCTTGCGGAGGCGTTCGTTCAGAGCGAAATCAATCCCCAGCTCGGAATCAGTGAAGGCGGGTACGAAAACAGGGACGTCGTGCTCGACGCAGGATTTCAGAATGCCCCGGCCCTGCGAATGGTGCGCCAAATATTCGCCGATGCGGCGATTGAGTTTCCAACTGCATACGGTTTCGCGCGCGTCCCAGCCATCGAGGATGTGGTGCATCACCTCTTCGACGTGATCGAGATTGACCTCGGGCTCGAGCGAATCGTAAACGCGGTTGTAACCCGCGAGGAAAAGCTTGCGGTCGTCCATGCGGGCGTCGTAGCGGAAATGCGAGCGGCCGGTGGCTTCCACCAGCCCGTGGGCCATCAGCGCTCCCGTGGAGACGATGGCGTTGACCATGCCGGATTCGATTAGATCGCAAAAGACCAGGCCCATCTTGCCGACGGTCATGGCGCCGGAAAGCGTGAGAACGACGAAGCAGTCCTTGTCGCGCGCCATGGCTTCGAGCACGTCGGCGGCGTCGCCAATCTGGCGGCCCGTAAACGCCGTGCGGCCCATGGCCCGGACCAGGTCGTCAATGGTGCGGATGCGGGAGAGATCGAGCGGATAGATCGGGGTCAAGCGGTCTTCGACTGGATCGTGGAGGCATCGTCCCGTCGCACCCTTTTTCTTTGCCATTCAGCGTCCTCGCAGGTAATGTAGTCGAGCCCGGCCGTGCCGGGCGCGCACATGCGCGTTTGCGCGCTTCATTGATATTACAAATGGGGCGTCGAGCGAAAGAGATATCTCATTTTTGGGATACGCAACCGAAAGCCATGACGACCTACGCTGCTATGCCATTCGACATTTTTTTCAGCCTGGGCGTTCATAGTTTCATCGGATGGGTCGTCATCGGGCTGCTGGCCGGATGGCTGGCAGGCGTGGTGTCGAGGGGACGCGGGTTCGGCTGCGTGGTCAACGTGCTGCTGGGCTTGGTGGGCGCCGTACTTGGGGGCTGGATTTTCAGTCGTCTCGGCATCGCGGCGTGGGGATTCGTGGGCAGCCTCGCGGCGGCGACAGTGGGAGCGGTGCTGCTCGTGGCCGTGGCACGATTATTTGCGGGCGGCGAACCGGATTAGGCGGGAGGAAGAAGCACGAAAGAGCCACCTTTTCCGCCGCGGCGGACGAAGCCTGGGACACCGGCAAGAGCTTTCTCCGCAGTAAAGCGCGGAACTTCTGGGAGGCGATGCTAGCGGGCGAGGAGCCACTGGTAGGTGAACCAGACGACCGGGGCGGCGAAGATGAGAGCGTCAACGCGGTCGAGCATGCCGCCGTGCCCCGGCAAGAGAGCGCCCGAATCCTTCACGGCGGCGCCGCGCTTGTAGGCCGATTCCATCAGGTCGCCCATCTGGCCCGCGACGTTTCCGAGTCCCGCGACGACGAGCAGCACGTGCACGTCTACTTCGAGCCAGCGGGCAAACAAGACAGCCACCAGCAGCGACCCGAGCAAATTGGCAAAGGCGCCCTCCCATGTTTTCTTGGGACTGAGCACCGGGGCCATGAGCATGCGTCCTAGCGAACGACCGACCAAGTAGGCGAGGGTATCTCCTGCCCAGACCAGGCAGAGTGTGAAGAGCAGGAGCTCGCGACCGATGCGCTCGAGTTCATTGATACGTACGACGTAGCTGAACGGCAGGGCGATGAAGAGCAGGCCGGCGGAGCTGATCGAGACCGCGGGAAGAACTTCCGGCAAGGGGCGGCGCGTCCCGAGCCCGATGGCCGCCGCACCCAGCAAAAAGAGTAGGAGAACAGCCTCGATGGATACGTCACTGAAGCGCGCCTCGCGAACCAGGAAAAAACCGAGGCCGAAACGATGAGTCTCGCGAAGGCCCTCCGCATATTGCGCGAAAAAGAGGGCGGCGGCAGAAAACATCGTCCACTTCTGGAAGGCCCTCAACCCAACGCGTTCGCCGAGAAGGAAAAATTCGCGGAGCGCGACTAGGGCCACGACGGCTGCGCCGGCGGCCACGATTTCGGGAGGAGAAAACCACACCAGGGCCGCCACAGCAGGGGCAAGCACCACGGCAGTGAGAACGCGGGTGAGCATCCCGGCGTCAATCCCGCGCCGCATCTGCACGACCACCAGCGGTCGCCGCACGAGCGGACGTTGCGCTGCGGCCTCGCGTCGCGCCCAGTCCGCCGTAGCGACGCTCGCGCTTCTGGAAATCCACCAGGGCGCGGAGAAGGTGGGCACGCGAGAAATCGGGCCAGAGGTCCTCCGTGACATAAATCTCCGCGTAGGCAATCTGCCAGAGCAGAAAATTGCTGACGCGCATTTCGCCGCTGGTGCGAATCAGAAGGTCCGGATCGGGAAGGCCCGCCGTGTAGAGGTAGTCCGAGATGGATTGCTCATCGGCGCGGAAGGCGGTCAGGCCGTTCTGGCGGACATGATCGAGCATAGCATTGAAGGCGTCGGCGAGTTCCGCGCGGCCACCATAGTTGAGCGCCACGACGAGCTTCATCCCCGTGTTGCGGGCCGTCAGACGCATGGCGTCCGCGAGGTCGTTGCGCACGGCATCCGGAAGTTGCGCGGAGCGGCCAATCACCAGGAAGCGGATGTTGTTCTTGTGAATGGAGGGCATTTCGCGCTTGAGGTATTCGCGCAACAGGCGCATCAGAAAATCCACTTCCGCCAGCGGGCGGCGCCAGTTTTCGAGGGAGAAGGCGTAGAGGGTAAGGCACGGCAGGCGCAACCGCGCGCAGCTCTCGATGACCTGGCGAGCGGCCTTCACACCGGCGCGGTGACCCGCGACGCGCGGCAGGTGGCGCCGCTGGGCCCAGCGGCCGTTGCCATCCATGATGATGGCCACATGCTGAGGGAGGCGCCGGAGATCAAGTTGTTCGAGAAGCTCCGCTTCCTCGCGGTTGGCAGGCTTCAACAGGTCGCTGGCTTTCACGGAAAAAGGCTCAGACAAGTCCCCCGCCGCGAAAGTAACACAGGCGCCTACAGCGCGCAACTCCGCGAGCGCCTCACGGGCCGCTGACTTTTCTGTACGTGGCCACACACGCAGGGCCACCGCGTCCACTGCCGCCATTTCCATCTGAACTGGCGGGGAGTACGATTAGCATCGTCTCGGGCCGCCTGGCAGGCTATCGGCCGTCGTGACACAACAAGATTGACACCGAGCTAGTCAGTGGCGGTACAGGATCACACTCTGGGAACTCAATGTCGCCTTCTCCGCCACTCCGGGTTATTCATCTGACCAAGCGCTACCACCAGCGCTCCGGCCCCGACTTCGAGGCGGTCTCCGACGTTTCCTTCGAGGTTGCCCCCGGCGAATGCTTCGGGTTGCTCGGCCCCAATGGGGCCGGGAAAACGACGACCATCAAGTGCATTTCCGGATTTTATCCGCCCAGCGAGGGAGAGGTCTTCATCGGCAGCCACAATGTCTACTTCCATCCGAAGCTCGCGCGACAATCGCTGGGTGTGTGCGACCAGGAGGAAACCTTGGACAGCGACTTCAATGTCTTCGACCAACTGGTCTGGCATGCGAGCTATTTTCGCGTCCCTCTGGGCGTAGCTAAGGAGCGGGCCAAGACTCTTCTGGCGCAATTTGGCCTCAGCGAAAAGGCTCGCGAACCGATCGAAAGCCTTTCCGGCGGACTCAAGCGGCGGTTGCAGGTCGCACGGGCCCTGATGTCCGATCCTCACGTGCTGGTACTGGATGAACCCACCACCGGCCTCGATCCCGATGTTCGGCGCATGGTCTGGGAAGTTCTGGCGCAGGCGAGAAGTCGCGGCGTCGGAATCCTCCTTTCCACGCATTACATGGAAGAGGCCGAACGGATTTGCGACCGCGTCGCGATCCTGCACAAAGGGCGAATCCTCGATATAGCCGCCCCGCCACGCCTGGTCGCAAAATACATCGCTCGCGACACGGTCGAAGAAGAGGTGCGTCCCGGCGTGGTTTGGAAACGCGCTCCGAATCTCGAAGATGTCTACCTCAAGCTGACGGGAAGCCGCCTCGGAGTCGAGGGCCTATGAAACTGCCCGATTCCGTGTGGGGCGTCTGGTGCGTCTGGCGAAGATATTTTCTGATCTTCGTGAAGAGCATCGGATATTACCTGGTCACGACGTTTCTCGAGCCACTCCTCTACTTGCTGGCGTTCGGTATCGGGGTGGGCAGCCTGATTGGAACGATTCAAACGAACGGCGTGCGCCTCTCTTACCGCAGTTTCATTTTCTCGGGCATCATAGCCCAGACCTTGCTCTTTCAAGGTTTCTACGAAGGTGCTTTCGGAGCCTTCGTGCGCATGTACTACCAACGCATCTTCCAGGCTATCGCCATTACGCCGATCACTCTTTCCGAGGTACTGTGGGGAGAGCTCGTTTGGGACGCCAGCAAGTCAACGCTTGCCGCGGAAGTCGTGGCGCTGATCGGCGTGATCGCTGGTGATTTCCCGCCTTCGTCGCTTCTTACGCTTGTTCCGGTTTGTTTCTTGAGCTCGCTGCTGTTTTCGGGAATGGGACTTACCGCGGCAGCCTACTCGCGCAACATTGACGAGCTCTCCTATCCACAGTACCTGCTGGTATTTCCGATGTTCCTCTTCTGTGGCGTTTTCTATCCGGTTGAAAACCTTCCGGGAGCGCTTCAGCGGATAGCCTGGATTTTCCCGCTGACGGCAGTCAACTCGCTGGTACGGACCTTGACGGTCGGCCTGCCGTTCCAAATCCGGGCTGTGCCGATACTGCTAGGTTGGCTCCTGATCTTGGTCCTTCTGGGCCGGCGCTCGATGACCCGGCGGTTAGTGAAATGAGCAGTTAGCCCTTGCCAACACTCACCCCAAACCCGCGGCGGCGGGTTCGAAGATGGCGGCGTAAACGAGAACCAGCGTAAGGATAATCATGACGATGCTGGCGGCCCAGGCAACCGCGTTGAATCCCCAGGAATTCGTGTGTTCGCCCATGAGGTCGCGGCGGTTGATCAACAAGAGAATGAAGATGAGCACGATGGGCAGCCACACGCCGTTGGCCACTTGTGAGAGCACCAGAATCTTCAGCAAGGGCGCTTTGGGAATCAGGATGATGCCGGCGCCCACGACAATCAGCAGCGTATAGAGCGAGTAAAATGTGGGGGCTTCCCTCAGTTTGTTGTCGAGGCCGGCTTCGAATCCCAGCCCTTCACAGATGACGTGGGCGGTGGAGAGCGGGAGGATAGAGGCGGCGAAGAGCGAGGCGTTCAGCAGGCCGAAGGCGAAAAGGCTGGCGGCCCATTTGCCGGCGAGCGGCCGGAGGGCCTGGGCAGCCTGGGCGGCATCCGTGATTTGGGTCAGGCCATGCACGTTGAGAGTGGCGGCACAGCAGACAATGATGAAGAACACGATGACCATGCAGGAGATGCTGCCGACCAGAACGTCGAGACGCGCGTGCTTGTACTGGCGCGCGGGGACGTGTTTTTCGACGAAGCCAGCCTGCAAATAGAAGAACTGCCACGGAGCAATGGTGGTGCCTACCAGCGCCGTGAGCATCAGGAGGTAGCTGGCGTTGAGGGGCACCGAGGGAATCAGCGTGCCTTTAGCAGCCAGCAGCCAATCCGGCTTCGCCAGGATGGCCGACAAAATATAGGAGAGATATAGACCGCAGGCCACCAGGAAAATCTTCTCCACCTGGAGGTAAGTGCCGCGCACGACCAGAACCCAAACGACAATGGCCGCGAGCGGCACCGCGATGTATTTGCTGACGCCGAAAATTTGCATAGACGCGGCCACGCCGGCGAATTCCGCCACGGTGTTGCCCAAGTCCACGGCGAGAGCTGCGAGCATGACGAAGAATGTCGGCCGAAAGCCGAACTCCTCGCGGATCAAGTCGGAAAGCCCCTTGCCGGTCACGACGCCCATACGGGCGCACATCTCTTCGCTGATGTACAGCAAGATGGTCATAGGTATCAGCGACCAGAGCAGCGCGTATCCGAATTGCGCACCGGAGGTGGTGTACACGGTGATGCCGCCGGCATCGTTATCCACGTTGGAGGTGATGATCCCCGGGCCAACGACGGCCAGAATGACGGCCAGGCGCCGGCGGAGGGAACGGGTGCGGCGGGCGAAGTCCTTCCCATGGCCGGCGAGGCGGGAGAAGGTGTCCGTCAATGTGACCCAAGTATTCATGGCCTTGAAGCGGCCGGCACAACCAGCCGGGCCGAAAAGAGAGCCTTTGTCGTTCCGTCCCTCAGGTTCGATTCCAAAACATCAGCGGAGCACATCAGACGCCTGAGGCCGGAGGGGACGACCTTCCTCAGCTTCACAGTTTGGCGCGCAGGCGGCTCACCACATCGTCCACGCTGATGGCGCCGATGGGGCAATTCCCATCGTTCACAACCGTCAGGCTCCGCAAGTTGTATTTGTCGAAAAGTTCGAAGACGTCCTTATCGGAGGTGTCCGGCTTCACGGAAAGCAGAGGCACGGCCACTAGGTCGGCCATGCGCTGGTCGCCGGACGCCAGCACGAAATGCGCCAGCGGCACGGTGCCGGCTAGCGTCGCATCGCGACTGATAAGGATGATGTTGTCGAGCTGGTCGGGCTTGATGTCATGGAAGCGAATGTAGTCAATGACCTCGCCGCGGGTAGCGTCGTCGCCCACCACGACAATCTCGGTGGTCATCATGCCACCGGCCGTGTTTTCCTCGAAGCGCAGAAGCTCCTGGACCTCGTGCGCCTCGGTCTTCTCCATCTCCTCCAGGACTTCCTTGGATTTCTCGGGCTCGAGGCTCTGGATGAGGTCGGCGGCTTCGTCGGGGTTCATTTCCTCGATGATGTCGGCTGCCCTTTCCGGGGCGAGCTTTTCGACGACCTGGGTTTGCAGGCGCTTGTCGAGCTCCGCGATAGTTTCGGCGGCAGTTTCCTCATCAAGAGAATCAATGATGGACTGGCGCTCGGCGGGCGAGAGTTCCTCCATGATGTCGGCGAGGTCGGCCGGGTGTAGCTCGGCGAGCTTCTCGCTGGACAGGCGGAGCTTCACGCGACGAAGCGGGTCGGATTCAATGAGGTTGACGAACTCCCAGCGGATGGTGCGGGGCGGCAGCTTTTCCTGGACACGGCGGATGGCCATGGGCGGAACGATGCCTTGTAACAGGCGGCGGACCGCGGCGGGCAACCCCACATCCACCTGCGTGATGCGCAGCTCAGTATTTCCGTTGGTGCGCTGGTCGGCAAGGTTCACGTCGTTGACGCGGACCACCTTGCGACCGTTCGTGTCAATGATTTGCTGGTCGAGCAGGTCCTTGCGGACCGCCAGCCAGGCTTCATTCGGCTGAAACAGCTCAAGGGCGGACTCGTCGGTGGTCAGGTCAATGCGGCCGGGACTGACCGAGGCAATCTGATCGTGGCGGGCCACCAGGGGGCGATAGCGGCCGCGGCCCAGCATCAAACGCGAGATGCGGTTGGGCTGTTCCGCCGGGACCACGAACATTTCCTTCACGCGCCCGACAAAATGCCCGGAGGCGTCGTAGGCTTCGGCTCCCAACAGTTCTGTGGCATGCAGCATGTGATGACCCCCTTTCCAACGGACCGAGTCCCGCGACGGAAACGGCCGACCCGGCGTTCCATTTGGGCACAAAAAAAGCCCGGAACCGGCAGCGTCACCGGCCACGGGCAATTAAGGAAACCGCCCTTGGATTACCTCAGGCCGGGCCTTGCCTCCCTGTGCCCGCGCAGCCAGTCACTCTGGGCAACGGCAGGCACCGTGCAGGCGTCCGAATAGAAAGCCGCGCGCAGGCGGTGATTAGAGAAACACCGCAAGCCAGTCACCGCGGGCCAGCTATCGTCAGCCGGGCCGTCGAGGCAGCTGCTTCCGGACGCTTCATTGGACGAACGCGGTTGCATGATGGTGCGCTTGTCCTCAAGTTTGACTAGTAAAGGCAGATGCACATTTTGTCAAGCAGAGAGTGGGCATTTTCGAAGATTTTTTGCGCCTAAAAGAGCATATGGCGCGGAGACCGCCCGAGACGGCGGCAATAGGCGACGAAGACGTCCCAGTAGGTGCCCCGAATGTAGTCCCGGGGCGAAAAACCGAGCGTACGGGCTACGCGGTCAATGGCGCTTGGAGCGCCTTCCAGCTCAAGGAAATTGCCCACAGGAGTTTCGTCCAGGTCCAGGTTGAGGCCGGGGAGGCGGAAAGCAGTCCGGTATTTTTCGTAGCGGAAGGTGGGCCGCAGCCCCAGCGAGCGAAGAATCTCGGTCCAGCGCCGCCGGGGTACCACCGCCATTTCCCTTTCGAGCCGCTGCTTGTAGCGCGACGTGGCAGACGACGGCACGGGTGCCTTGGCGGTAAGCAGTGCGCGCCGGGAACCGCCCCGCGCCCCCCAGAACGGCGCGGGAGTTTCTATACGAAGCCGGAGGAGTCGTCCGCGGCGCCGGAAATCGCTGAGAGGGGTGTCATAGAGGGCATTGCGCTCGAAAACGCGGCCTCGGGATACCGCGCGCAAGTGGCGCAACGACCGGAGCAGCGCAGTAATGTCGCTTACGGGAAGCTTGATTTCGACTTCGCGGAAAGCGGGGCGGCGAGCAGGCACGGCTCAGTATAGCCTAGCCGCAAAGGCGCGGAGACACGCAGAAAGGTAAGGCGCTTCAACGGCGCTTGCGCGGGTTTGGTACCGAGAGAGGAACGGTGTTGCCAAAGGCAGGAGCGAGCCAGCATAATCGCTTCCCTGCCGCGGTTTCGCGCGGAACTATGACAGAACCTGCCACTCCCCTAATGCGGCAGTACCACGCGGTGAAGAAGCAACATCCCGGAACGCTGCTGCTCTTCCGGCTGGGGGATTTCTACGAGCTGTTTTACGACGACGCCGTGGTGGCGTCACGCATCCTGCAAATCACGCTGACCGCCCGCAACAAGGAAAAGGGCCAGCCGGTCCCCATGTGCGGAGTGCCCTACCACGCGGCTGAAAATTACATCGCGCGCCTGATTCGCGCCGGGCATCGCGTGGCCATCTGCGAACAACTGGAAGAGCCGGGCCCGGGCAAGAAGTTGGTGCGGCGGGAAGTCATTCGCGTATTGACGCCCGGGACGGCAACAGGGGCCTCGCTGGTCGAACCCAAGGAAAACAATTTCCTCGCGGCAGTGGCGCGAGCTCCGGCGGTTCGGGCGGCGGTGGCAGCGGGAGGACGATCGGAGGGTCGCACGGCCGAAGCAAGGATCGGGCTCGCATTTGTGGACCTCTCCACCGGAGAATTTCGCGCCACGGAGTTCACTGGTGAAAACGCCGAGACACGGCTGCGGGACGAACTCGGAATCCTGCGGCCGCGGGAAATTCTTCTGCCGCAGCCGGCCACACTCTTTCCGGAAGAAGCGCCGGCAGGTGTGAATGGACTGAAGGCGGCAGAGACGCGTCTGGACGAATGGATTTTTGACCCTCACTACGCGGCCAGGCAACTCCAGGAGCATTTTCGAGTCGTGGCCTTGGAGGGTTTCGGGCTCGGGGGACACCCTCAGGCAACGACGGCGGCCGGGGCGCTTGTTCATTATCTACGCCAGACGTCGGCGATCGGCGCGCGCAGGCCGGAGGACACACTGGTGGTGCCCTCGCTGCGCCCGGCGGCTGCGGGTCTGGAACACCTCGACCGCATCGCTTACTACGAGCAGCAAGACGCGATGATCCTCGACC
>Ga0187780_10002722_pt1 | contig 13267 bp, 10 predicted proteins | sample 1015_Q2_SP10_20__FD_132429 | JGI IMG/M metagenome (GOLD analysis project Ga0187780, IMG submission 132429) | Tropical peat soil microbial communities from peatlands in Department of Meta, Colombia - 1015_Q2_SP10_20_MG | ecosystem: Environmental > Terrestrial > Soil > Wetlands > Peat | place...
CAACCAACAGGTGTGCACGGCGTACCGGACGCGAAGGCCGAGGCGAGCGCGTCGGCAACTGAGCCACCAGGCCCTGCTGATGGGCCAGGCACTGGCTGTTTACCGGGCACTGCGTGCAGCGCGCATGCGTTCGGGTACAAATCTGGGCGCCCAAGTCCATTATGGCCTGCGTATAGGGCGCAATTTGATCGGCTGGCGGAAGCAAACCGCGTGCATGTTGCCAGAGCATGTTGCGAACTTGCGCTCGCTTGGGGTCGCCGCTAACGGCGTACTGGCGCGCGAGTACTCGCTGTACGTTGGCGTCGAGAATTGCTGCACGTTCCCCAAAGCAAAACGCCGCGATCGCCGCGGCGGTCGAGGCGCCGATGCCGGGCAATTGCTCGAGCGCTTGCGCCGTGCTCGGAAAGCGTCCCTCGTGCTCGCGCACGAGTAGTCGAGCACAGGCGTGTGCTTGGCGCGCCCGCGCGTAGTACCCCAGGCCGGCCCAAACCCGCAAGACCTCCTGCAGCGAAGCGGCGGCAAGGCAAGGCAGATCGGGAAACCGCCGCAAAAAGCGCGAGTAATAGTCCATCACGGTTGCTACGCGCGTTTGTTGCAGCATGACTTCGCTTAGCCAGACGCGGTAGGGATCACGCGTTTTTTGCCACGGAAGGTCGTGACGTCCGTGCGCGCGGTGCCAGCGGATGAGCGCCGGCGCAAATTGTGCCTGCCCGGCAGGGATCAGGTTTCCGCCCGAAGTTGCGTGTCGGACTCGTCTTCGGGCGCCGAGTCCTGCATCGAGTCGGCCGATGCGGCAAACTCTTGCGCGTTGGCCGCAACGGTCCGCTCGGGCGCCGGTGATTGGGGCGAGTCCGGCGTTACCAGCGGCAAAGCCGCTTCCTTCGGGGGCGGCTCGGCATGGGTGCCTGCACCTGAAGTTTCTTGTGCGGGCGCACAGATCCGATCCGCATGGCGCTTGAGTTCGGCCAGCTGGCCCTGTGCCTGCTGCAGCGCATCTTCCAACTGGCCAATCCGTTCATCAAGCGAGCCCTGCGCATCGCGGATACGGGAGACCGAGTCGGTGCGCTTTTTCAACTGCTGGCGTTGCTCGCGCACTTGCATCTCCAGCGGGGGCAGCAACGAGCGCACCCAGGCTTCTGCGTCGCGCTCCGCGGCCGCAAAAATCGATCGCGACCTCACCACCACGGTGTCGAAGAATCGCTCGATGAGCGACCATTTGTCGCGGGTGAGCAGCGCGATCGTGCCAAAATGATTGCGGTACGCGACTTCTAGTCGATCGACGTCGGCAATGTAGGTTTCCAGCGAAAAGCTCATCGGCGGGGGCAGGCTCCAGCCAACCTGCTCAGCGAACAGCCGCTGTACGCCAACGATCATTCGCTCGATCTCCGCCAAAGATGCGTTGGCCCGCCGCAGCAGCGTGCGCAGATGCTCAAAGTAATCGCGCGTGACAGCACTAAATTGTGGCGTCAGCCGCGCTTTGCGAAGGTCCTCGCGTGTGGCAAGCACGCAGCTGCGCAGTGCATCCAGACGCACCTGTCCATAGGCTTCGTCGGCCAGGCGCCCGAGCACGGAGCGGGTGGCAAAAAGCTTGCGCACGTTTTCTTCGAACTCTTTTTGCTCAGCGCGTGCGCGCAACAGCATGCGTTCAATCGAGCTCTGGTTCTTTCCTTGCAACGTGCGCAGTTCGTATAGCTGCTCTACGAGACTGCGCTCGCGCGCGGTCAAGGTCTGGCGCACCTCGGTGATTACGCGATCGACTGTGGCGATGGTTTGCTTGCGCACCAAATCGCGCTTGGCCGGTACGAGCAGCTCCACCAAGGCCGACTCCAGTTGCGGCAGCCGGCTTTGCTGCAGCAGCGGCTCATCGTGCGTGACCTTGGCCACGAGGCCCTTTTGTGCCGAGACCGGAAAGACCCGCGCCACATCGATGTGCAGTGTCTCGGCAACACTTTGGACTTGGCGCTGTACTTCGGCATCGATCTCGGCCGCGCTCTTGAGTTGATCCCACAAGCCGTCGATCTTGTTAAGAATCGCGATGTGGTTGCTGTTGCCCGACTCACCACCTACGATGTGCCGCCACACTCCCAGGTCGCTGCGCGTCACCCCCGCATCGGCCGCAAGTACGAACAAGATCGCGTGCGCACTGGGAACCAGCGACAGCGTTAACTCGGGCTCGGTGCCGATCGCGTTGAGCCCGGGCGTATCCAAGATCACCAGACCGCTTTGCAGCAAGGGATGCGGAAAATTGATAATTGCATGGCGCCAGCGGGAGATCTCGATCATGCCGTTGGCGTCAATCGCGGCGGCCTGGTCGGGGTCAGAGGCATCGTACAGGCCGTACATTCTCGCCTCATCGGCTGATACGCGCACCGTTTCAGCGACGAGCTTGAAGGCATCGAGCATGCCTTCGGTCGAATCGGTATTGAGCGGGAATACACGCCACTCGACGGCCGAGCGCTTAAAGTCGCTGGTGCTGCCCAGGCGCGCGCGCGTCTCAATCGGAAGGGCCCGGATGCACGGCGGCAGGGTTTCGTCGTACATCAGCTCCGTCGGGCACATCGTGGTGCGTCCGGCCGAAGACGGCAGGATGCGTCGCCCATAGTCGGCAAAGAAAATCGCATTGATCAGCTCCGACTTGCCGCGAGAGAACTCGGCAACGAAGGCGATGATCATTTTGTCGCCCGCCAGGCGATCTTGGGCCAAGTCCAGCCGACGTGCGGCGTCCTGATCGAGCAGTTGCCCCGCGTTGAGCCAGCGGCGCAGCTTGTCGATCGAGGTGGCTAGCGCATCGCGCCAGGCGCCAAGGTGCTGAAAACTGGAAACGAGTTCGGACATGGAATCGTTTACAAGTCGTGCGCGACCCCCCACCCGACGTGGGCGCGGACGCTCATTGCCACACTAGCATAGCCGTGCCCCTCTTCGAGCCGTCGCAAACCCGCCCCTATTGGGGCTAATTGTGCGTATTAAGGGCGTTGACAACGCGGGCAGAAGTACGTCGCGCGCTGCCCAAGGACGAGGCGCCGAATTGGTGTGCCGCAGCGCCCGCACGCCAGACCGTCGCGCCCGTAAGCCTGGGCAAAGTCGGTGTAACGTCCGTGAACTCCGTCGGCGCCGCGAAAGTCGCGCAAGGTCGACCCGCCCAGGTCGATAGCCCGCTCCAAAACGCTGCGAATGGCGGCCGCCAGGCGAACGTATCGTCCGCGCGTGATCCGGCCAGCCTGCGTTTGCGGATGGATGCGCGCCGCAAACAGGCACTCGGTAGCGTAAATGTTGCCGACGCCGACCACCGTTTTGCCCGCCAGCAGTACCTGTTTGATTGGGCTGCGGCGTCCCCGGGTGGCGGCGAAGAGCCACTCGCCATCAAAACGCGGATCAAAGGGCTCGATTCCCAGCTTGGCAAGCAGCGGGTGCTGCAGCACATCGCCGCCCGAACGCGCGTGCCAGAGCAAAGCGCCAAAGCGTCGCGGGTCATTCAAACGCGCAATCGTGCCATTGCACTCCAGTTCAATGTGATCATGGCGCAGGCGTGCCGGCGCGCACTGTGCGTCGTGCAGGTGCCAGGATCCGGACATGCCCAGGTGGGAAATCAGCACGCCAGACGGCAGGTGCCACAACAGGTACTTGCCGCGACGCGATATGTGTTCAATGCGCTGCCCGGTGAGGCAACTGGCCAACGAGTCCGCAACGCGCCAACGCAGATGCCGGTTGTAGATGCGAACCGCGTTTACCCGCTGCCCGTCGAAACGGCGCGCCAAGGCGCGCGCCGTGACCTCGACTTCGGGCAGTTCGGGCATGAAGTTTCCTCCGATAGACCCGCCTTTCGGGAGCATTTCTGCGGCGAAAGAAAGGGCGCCGGGAGGATAATATGATGGAGCTGTTTCCAACGTACGCCGTCTTGGCGTGGATCCGATGGTATCGATTGCTGGCGCACCTGCATTTTTTCGCGGCCGGAGAGTTGCTCTGGTTGCGCTTTTCCTAGCCGGGGCGATCTCGGCGTGCTCGACTGCTCCGGCTCAGACGGAGTCGCCGCTAACGGCGGGCGGCCCGCGGGTTCCTGAGTCAGCAGCGCCGCTTGCTTCCCCCGAGCAATTGCCGGACGTGGAGTTAACTAGCGACCTGCTCTTTCGCCTGATGTATGCGGAAATTGCCGTGCAGCGCGGCGAGCCGGCTGCGGCCTTTGTTGAGCTAATGGCCGTGGCACGCCAAACCCACGATCCACGCATCGCGCGGCGGGCCACGGAAATCGCCATTAGCGCACGGGCCCTGCCCCAAGCATTGGATGCGGCCGAGCTTTGGCGCAAACTTGCCCCTAGCGATAGCGAGGCGGATCAGTCGTACACTTCGTTGCTTGTTGCCAACGGCAAATACGACGCCGCCCGGCCGCTGTTGGAGCGGCAAATCGCCGCGGCCGCTAGCCCGCTAGAAATCCTCGATCGTCTGCAAAGGGTACTGGCGCACGCACCAGACCCCGCTAAGGGCTTAGCGCTGCTCGAAGCGATGGCGCAAAAATATCTGAATGCGCCAAACAGTGGATTTGATGCGCACTTAATCGTCGCCCGCGGGGCGCATGCGGCCGGCGACGATCGCGCTGCCGTGGCACACGCACGAGCTGCGTTGGCGATGCGCCCGGATTCGGAACTGGCGGTTATCACCGTGGTGCAGCTGCTGATCGAGGGAACTTCAAAAGCCGCGCCTGAGGTAACGGACGGCGCAGGCAAGGAGCCAAACATCGCGGCGCACGCTGAGGCCCTGTCGATGCTGGCGCAGTTTCTCGCGGCGCATCCGGCTGCCGCCGACGTGCGACAGGTCTACGCGCGCTTGTTGGTGGGTGAAGGGCACCTGGAGGAGGCGCGCCAGCAGTTTGAGGAACTGTTGCGCCAGAACCCCAAGAACCTCGATCCGTTGTTTGCCTTGGGCGTGCTTGCGCTGGAGGCCGAGCGCTTTAGCGAAGCGCGCGGCTATTTTGAGCGCTACCTGGACGCGACGGGGTCGTCCCCGGATCGCGATCTGGACCTTGTGTACATGAACATGGCGCGCGTTGCGGAAGGGGAGCGGCGTTTTTCCGAGGCGCTAGATTGGCTGCAAAAGGTACGTGGCGCCGATCAGCTCGAAGCCGCGCGGGAGCGTCAAGCTTTTGTGCTCGGGCGGATGAACCGGGTCGAAGATGGTCTGGAGATTTTGCGGCAGATGCCCGCGAACACCGCCGAAGAGCGCACGCAACGCATCCTCGCCCAAGGTCAATTGCTACGAGACGCGCACCGTTACGAAGAGTCGTTCCGGCTGCTCGACGAGGCTCTGCAGGCAAGTCCAGACGACACGGGCTTGCTATACGAATCTGCGATGAGCGCTGAGCGGCTCGATCGAATCGATCTGATGGAAGTGCGGTTGCGCCACTTGTTGCAGCTACGTCCCGATTACGCGCATGCCTATAACGCGCTGGGATATTCGCTTGCCGACCGAAACATTCGTTTGCAAGAGGCCTATCAGCTGATCAACCACGCGTTGACTCTGGCGCCCGACGATGGCTTTATCGTCGACTCCATGGGATGGGTCCAGTACCGCCTGGGAAATCTGACGGCGGCGCGCGAGGCGCTTACGCGCGCGTTTCAGCTCAAAGCCGATCCAGATGTTGCCGCGCACTTGGGCGAAGTCCTTTGGGCGACGGGCGATCACACGGGAGCACGCGAGCTCTTGCTTGACGCGCAAAAACGCGACGGTGAAAGTGACACGCTGCGCGATACGCTGCAACGGCTGAAAATTCAGCCCTAAGGGGTTCCGCGGGCGATGCTCAGGCTGGCGGCCGGTACGGGTACGGGAGTGGGGGTTCGGTCGCGCTGCCTCGGCCAAGGCCTGCTGCTGCTTTCGGCGCTGCTAATCGGTGCCTGTTCGAATCTGCCGGCCCCCGCGAGCGTCGAGCGCAGCTACTCGGGACGCTTTTCGCTCGCCGTGACAGCCGCCCAAACGGGCAACGAAACGCAACGCGGCGCTTGGACGGGACGGTTCGCGCTGGCCGTGGGGCCACAGTCTTTGACGCTGGATTTGGTGACGCCCCTAGGCGCAACCGTCGCGCGCTTTGAGACCGATTCGCGCGAAGCGCGCTTGCTCGTGCCATCCGATGGTGGCTTGCGAGAGGCGCACGGAACCGACGCGCAGGCCCTCGCTGAACAAGTATTGGGCTGGTCTTTGCCGATCGAGCGTATGCCCGATTGGATCGAGGGACGGCCTTCCAGCGGCAGACCGTTTCATCCGTTAGCAGCCGAAGAAGGCAGCGAGCGCTTCGAGCAGGATGGCTGGTCAGTCACGGTGCAGCGCATTGTCGACGGCAAAAGCGGCCGTCACCTGCAGATTGAACGTCCCGCGCGCGACGGTTTGCCATCGGTTGCGCTGCGTGTGGTGCTGGATGGGCCGACATCATGATCGGGCCGCGTCAGTTTCTTGGGCTCCCCGCGCCCGCAAAGATCAACTTGTTTTTGCATGTGTTGGGGCGACGTGCCGATGGCTACCATCGGATTCAATCGGTCTTTGTGCCGATTGCGCTGTGGGATACCCTGGATTTCGTCCTTCGGCAAGATGGTCAGATCGTGCGCCAAGGCGACCTGACAGGTCCAATCGACTTGGACCTGGCCGTGCGTGCGGCTCGCTCGCTGCGGCGCCATGCGGCCCAGCATGGTCGCACGCCATCGCCGACGGGCGCTGTGGGTGTGACGATCCGAATTGAAAAACGCATCCCCGTGGGCGCGGGTCTGGGGGGCGGGTCCTCGGACGCAGCCACAACGCTCATCGCGCTGAACCGACTTTGGGGCTTGCGGTTTTCTCGAGAGGCACTGATCGACGCGGGACGGGACCTGGGAGCCGACGTACCGTTTTTCCTCGGCGCGGGCGCGGCGTTCGTTGAGGGCATAGGCGAGCGCTGTACCGCGCTGCGATTGCCCGCCACTTGGTTCGTGGTGGTGTTTCCGCACGAGCAGGTTTCCACTGCGGAAATCTTCGCCGATCCAAAATTGACACGAGACACCAAAGGAACGACAATCTCTGGCTTTTCTGCGGCGCTTTGTGAGCCGAACGCAGGCCTGTTTGGCGCCAATGATCTGGAGCCCGTGGTGCGGTCCCGTTACCCGTCGGTGGGCCAGGCGCTGGACTTGATGGGGCGCTTCGGACCCGCACGAATGAGCGGCTCCGGATCCGCGGTGTATTGCGTCGTGCGCAGCGGGGCCGAGGCGCAACGGGTTTTGGATTCGGTGCGGGCCCAATTGCCACCGCGCTGGTCGGCCTGGGCAGTGCCGGGGCTTGAGGAGCTGCCGTTGGCAGACTGGTTGAGAGAGGGCGAATAACAGGGCGCCGCAAGCGCTATGGCAGGCGCAAGTGTGGCGAGTTGGGTAAAAGAGGCGGGCCGGTGGGGCCAGAAGGCTCGCAGTGGCGGTTTTGCAAGTCTCGTGCTGGGGAGTCGCCAAGCTGGTTAAGGCAGCGGATTTTGATTCCGCCATTCGAGGGTTCGAATCCTTCCTCCCCAGCCAAAGCTACGTGCACAAGAGCAGTAACCGCGGGGCGCGAATTGCACTTGGCCAGTTAGGCGCACTCGATCGTTCTTGCTGCCACGTTCAAGCGGTACTTTCACGGTTTTGGTTTCACTAAGGTACTTTGATGTCGGCGTTGGTACCAGAAAACCTGATGGTGTTTTCGGGAAATGCGAACCCGCGGCTGGCACACGCGGTAGTTCAGCACTTGAGCATTCGGCTCGGTCGCGCCATGGTCTCGCGCTTCTCCGACGGCGAAATCATGGCGGAGATCAACGAAAACGTGCGCGGCAAGGACGTTTTCGTATTGCAGCCAACTTGCGCGCCCACCAACGATAACCTGATGGAATTGGTGATCATGGTCGACGCGCTCAAACGGGCATCGGCCGGCCGCATCACCGCGGCGATTCCGTACTTCGGTTACGCGCGGCAGGACCGGCGCCCGCGTTCGGCGCGCGTTGCGATCAGCGCGAAGGTCGTGGCCAACATGCTGCAGGTGGCGGGCGTCAACCGCGTCTTGGTAATGGATCTGCACGCCGATCAGATCCAGGGCTTCTTTGATATTCCCGTCGACAATATCTATGCCAGCCCGATACTGCTGGGCGATCTGTGGAAGCACAATTATCGCAACCTGGTGGTTGTCTCGCCCGATATCGGCGGCGTGGTGCGCGCCCGCGCACTGGCCAAGCGCATGGATGCCGACTTGGCGATCATCGATAAACGCCGTCCGCGAGCCAACGTCGCGGAGGTGATGAACATCATTGGCGAGGTGCAGGGCCGCACCTGCGTGATCATGGACGACATGATCGACACTTCCAATACGCTGTGTCAGGCCGGCGCTGCGCTGCGCGATGCGGGAGCTACGCGCGTGATCGCGTATTGCACGCATCCGGTGCTGTCGGGGCGCGCGGTCGAACGCATCATGGACTCGGTGCTCGACGAGGTCGTCGTCACGGACACGATTCCACTGAACGCGCAGGCCGCGGCTTGCCCCAAGATCCGGCAGTTGTCTTGTGCGGCATTGCTGGGGGAGACGATTTCGCGCATTGCGCGCGGAGATTCGGTGAGCTCCTTGTTCATCGAATGAGGTTGCCTAGTGGCGGCGCCCCTTGGCGCAGCCGGCGGGCAAGTAGCAAGACGCGTCCCATGCGGTTGGTCGCGACCGGCCGGACGCGGTGCAGTAGCAGTTGTTTCGCAATTGGGCAAAACGCGGCGTGCTGCCGCAATAAACGCAAATTTGGAGTAAGCAATGAAGGTCATGGCCAACAAACGAACCGCGCAAGGCACTGGTGCGAGCCGCCGCCTGCGCCACCTGGGCAAAGTCCCGGGCATCTTGTACGGGGCGGGCGCCGCGCCGGTGAATATCGAAATTGACCACAACCCCTTGTTTCATGCGCTGCGCCGCGAGAAATTTCACGCGTCCATTCTCGATCTGGACATCGACGGCAAGCCCGAACGGGTGCTGCTGCGCGATTTTCAGATGCATCCGTACCGGGCGCTGGTGCTGCACATCGATTTTCAGCGCGTCGCGGAGGATCAAACGATCCACATGCGAGTTCCACTGCACTTTGTCGGCGCGGAAAACTCCCCCGCAGTCAAACTTTCGGCCGCGATCATCGGTCACGTCCTATCGGAGATCGAGATCTCGTGCTTGCCGCGCGATCTGCCCGAGTTCATAGAAGTGGATCTGTCTAACCTAACGGCCCAGCAAACGGTGCACGTCTCGGACCTGAAGCTGCCCAAGGGCGTCTCGGTGCTTCGACGCGGAAAGGACGACCCGGTAGTGGTGAGCGTTTCGATGCCAAGCGTGCAGCTGGAGGAGGCAGTGCCGGCCGCGGAAGCTGCCGCACCGGCAGCGGCCGCGACGCCAGCGCCGGCCGCCCCGGGTGCGAAGGCGCCCGCGGCAGCCCCGACGGCGCCTGCAGCTGCCAAGGCGGGTGCGCCGGCCGCCAAGCCCGCGGCCGCGCCAGCGCCGGCCGCCAAGGCGCCAGCGGCCAAGAAAAAGTAGGCGACCGCGATACGCTCTGGCCCCCGAGCAGCGGCCCGATCGCAATTGAATCGCGATCGCCGGCCGCGTGTTCGTCGGGCAGCGACCAGGAAAAACCTCATCCGTGGCTGCAGTCAGCCCAGAGTCCAAGGGCATTCGCCTGATCGTTGGCCTTGGCAATGTTGGCGCCGAGTACGAACGAACCCGTCATAACGCCGGATTCTGGTTTGTTGACCACGTTGCCTCCCACTACGGGGCGCACTTTCGCAGGGAAAAAAAATTCTTCGGCGAACTTGCGCGCGCATCGATAGGGCAGGTTGATGTCTGGCTGCTCAAACCCGGAACGTTCATGAACCTTTCGGGACAGGCGGTCGTCGCTGCCGCGTTGTTTCACCGACTGCTGCCCGACCAGATACTTGTCGCTCACGACGAACTGGATTTGTCGCCCGGCGATGTGCGATTGAAAAAGGGCGGGGGCATTGCGGGACACAACGGACTGAAGGACGTGCGTGCCCGCTTGACCAGTGCCGAGTTTTGGCGGCTGCGCATCGGCATTGGACATCCGCGCGACTACCAGCTGCAGCAGCCGGTAGCCGACTACGTATTGCATCGACCGCGTAAGGAGCAGGAGCAGGCAATCGAAGGCGCGATCGAGCGTGCGCAATCGCTCTTGGAGCTGGCCGTTGTGGGGCAGTTTGACTTGGCCACGATGCGGCTGCGCGCAGCCGCGGCAAAGGCCGCTGCCCCCAACCCGGGGCCAGACCGCAAGCAATGAATCAATCTGACCCATCCGGCGCGCCCAACGATCCCGACGCGCACGATGACAGTGCCGGGCAAAGCGCGCGGGCGCCACGCGCGCGCGGGCAAATCGCGGCATCGTTGCGCGACCTGGGCAGGAACCTGCGCACGGCGCTCGCCCTAGCGCTGTTTCGCCGCAGCACCGCGCAATTGCTGCGCGCCAGCGGCGCGCAGCTGCTGATTTTGTTTTTGCTCAATCTGCTTCTCGGAGTGGCCTACGACCTGTATTCCGTGGGCTGGTCGGCAGGCCACTTGGATGTGCTGGCATTGCCAGCAGTGAGTTTTTGGGCGCTGCCGTTGTTGCTCTCGGGCGGACTCATTGCATCCATTCGGGCCCAAGGCGCTATGGCCATGCCATTGGCAACGGCCGGCTTTTCCCTTGCCTGCTGGCAGTCGTTGGCCACCTATGTGCTGGCGTGGGCGGCCGATGTTTGGTCGCCGATCGATCAACAGTATCCGCTGCTGTCGTGGGTGCCGCCGATCTGGATGGCACTGGCTTACGGGCGCTGCGCGGTTCGGATCAATGCGCAACCCAATGCGCAAGCGGTTGCGCGATGGCCCACCGGGGTCTTTGTTTTGGCAGCTGTGTTGGCGCTAACGCCGCAAGCGGTGGTTGATCCGGCCTCGCGCCTTTGGAGCTCGGAATCGACTGCAGAAAACGAAGCGGCGAGCGGTCCGGACGCGCCGCAGTCGGAACAAACGCTTTATAGCCAGTTCGGTTTGCTCGAGGACGCGCTCGAGGCCATCACTCCGGGGCAGGCCGGCGTGACCGAGCTTTTCACGATCAGTTTCGGGGGCGACGGCACACAGGACGTTTTCCTGCGCGAGGCCGTCGGCGCCGACTCGGTGATGGCCGACGTTTTTGACAGCGGCGCGCACAGCATCGTGCTGGCTAACAGCCAGGCTCACCCTCAGGAACAACCGTTTGCAACGGTAAGCGCACTGCAACGTGCCCTTGCTACCGTGGCCGAGCGCATGAACGGCGACGAGGACGTGCTGGCGTTGTTCATCACGTCGCACGGCACGCCCGATCATCACTTGGTCGTATCGCTTCCGCCCTTTAATTTTGACGATCTGACGCCCGAGCGCTTGCGTGATTTGCTCGATGATGCGCGGATACGCTATCGGGTCATCATTATCTCCGCGTGCTACTCGGGTGCGTTTGTCGCGCCGCTGGCAGGTCCGGACACGATGGTAATCACGGCCTCCGGCGCCGACCGCGCGTCCTTTGGCTGCCGCGATGGTGCGGAGTGGACGGATTTTGGTCGCGCGTATTTCGGTGAAGCGCTTGCGCAGGCCGCCTCGTTCGAGGGGGCATTCCGCATTGCGAACCGGCGTCTCGCGGAGCTCGAATCCGAACAACGGCTGGCGCCTTCGATGCCACAGATCTCCGTGGGCGACGGGATCCGGGAACACCTTCTGCGCTTGGAGACCCGGCGCGGGGGACGAATCCTTTTCGCTATGCGGTCGCGCGTCGACCAGCTTCGGCGGTAGAAAGCGGGGCTCATCGATGGCTGTCAAATGTGGCATTGTCGGCTTGCCAAACGTTGGCAAGTCAACACTTTTTAACGCGCTCACCAAGGCGGCAATCGCCGCCGAGAATTACCCCTTTTGCACCATTGAGCCAAACATCGGTGTTGTCGAGGTCCCCGATCCGCGCCTGCGAGCTCTCGCGCAGATTGTCCACCCCCAGCGGCTGATGCCCGCGACCGTCGAGTTCGTCGACATTGCCGGCCTTGTCGCAGGTGCCAGCAAGGGGGAGGGCCTGGGAAACCAGTTCCTTGCCAACATCAGGGAGTGCGACGCGATCGCCCATATCGTTCGTTGTTTCGAGGATCCAAACATCGTTCACGTTGCTGGCCGGGTCGACCCGGTCAATGACATCGAGGTCATCGACACCGAACTTGCGCTTGCGGACCTACAGACTGTCGAAAAGCAAATGAATCGCTACGCCAAGGTGGCCAAGACGGGTGCCGCCGGCGAGGAAAAAAAGGAGGCGCAGCGACTGGTCGCGGCGCTCGAGAAGATCTTGCCCGCGCTCAACCAGGCGCAACCAGCGCGTTCCGTTGGCCTGTACCCCGAGGAGCGCGCAGTCCTGCGCCCACTGTTTTTGTTGACCATGAAGCCCACCATGTATGTTGCCAACGTCGCGGAACACGGTTTTGAGGACAACCCGCTGCTTGAGGCAGTGCGTGCCCATGCCGCGCGCGAGAACGCACCCGTTGTGGCTGTGTGTGCCCGCACCGAGGCGGAAATTGCCGATCTGTCGGATGAGGACAAGCAGGTGTTCCTGCAGGACATGGGTATGCGGGAACCGGGACTGGACCGAGTCATCCGTGCTGCCTACTCCCTGCTTGGGCTGCAGACCTTCTTTACCGCTGGCCCAAAGGAGGTGCGGGCATGGACCGTGGCCAAAGGCGCTACGGCACCGCAGGCGGCGGGTGTAATTCACACTGATTTTGAAAAGGGCTTTATCCGCGCCGAAACCATCGCCTACGACGATTACGTGCGCTGCAAGGGCGAAGTGAACGCCAAGGAGGCTGGCAAGATGCGCTTGGAAGGAAAGGACTACGTCGTCAGGGACGGCGACGTGATGCATTTTCGCTTTAACGTCTAGTCCGCAATCCTCGGCGGGCCGGGAAGTCGTAAAGTCGGCGCACGTAGCGATAGCCGACATTTGACTTCGGCGTTAAGTGCGGTCAGGCCACGCCCGATTCGATCCGAAGCCAAGCACGGCGACGCCGAAAGGCAGATAAGAGACCTCTAGGATCACGCAACCCGAAGATCGTACGGACTGCGTCTTCAGGCAGCGCGGTTTTGAGAAAAAATCCGCGCCGCGCCAATTACCGGACTGAAGTTGTCGATTAACGACGTGCAGTACGGTGCTTCTTTATTGCTGGGGATGGACTGCCGGCTTTTCGATGAGCTTGGGGCTCCGGCGGCGAGGAGCCCCAGGTCAGATCAGAGC
>Ga0187780_10002723_pt1 | contig 13267 bp, 12 predicted proteins | sample 1015_Q2_SP10_20__FD_132429 | JGI IMG/M metagenome (GOLD analysis project Ga0187780, IMG submission 132429) | Tropical peat soil microbial communities from peatlands in Department of Meta, Colombia - 1015_Q2_SP10_20_MG | ecosystem: Environmental > Terrestrial > Soil > Wetlands > Peat | place...
AGCACTCCCCGTTGCCATGGCTCCGCAGACAGGCGCGAAAGCGTCTTAATCAGGCTAAAAATCTACTCTAGCCGAAAGCCAGGGACTGTTCTATGAAGAACGCCCCAGCCCAGGAACCTTCGTAACCGGGCACCGGCGGAGGGGGGCTCGAGAAATCGTCCCCTAAGAAACGAAGCGGGCGGCCCTGAGGCCGCCCTGTAGGTTCAACTAAAAAAATAGGGAGGGACTACTTGGCCGGCTTCTTCTTGTTGCCGTACTGGGTCTCGACGCTCGCACCAATGCTGGCCAACATCTGTTTGGCGGGTTCGGCAAACTGGCCATTCGGCTGCAGTTCGAGATATTTGTTGAACGCCTGGGCGGTGCCTTCGGGAGCCACCATCTTGTCGCCCTTTAACGTGGCCTTGCCAATCATATTGACACCCTTCCAGTAATAGGATTCGGCACGGGTCGGATCCGCCGCTATGGATTTATCGAAGGCCGCGATGGCATCATCCACCCGGCCGGCATTGGTCAGGACCGCTCCGGTATTAAAGTAGTACTGCGCTGCGCCGGAGGGATCGACTTGGACGGCCTGAGCATACGACTTGACGGCATCATCCGTCTTCCCGGCTTTGGCTTGCGCCTGTCCTAAGTTGTTGTAGTAGGAAGCCAGCTTTTTGATCTCGTCCGGTGTTTTCTTCGAGGGCTCAGCGTCGAGAGCCTTCTGCTTCAGATCCACGGCCTTCTCGTAATCGGTGACCGCCTCGCCATAGTCCTTGCTTTTTTCCGCAGCATCCGTGCTCTTACCACCGGCGCTTTCTTCGTAGTCGCCCAGCTTGGCCCAAAGCAGATCGCGATTGGGATCCATCTGAGTAGCTTCGTTCATGGTGGCGATCGCAGCATTGAAATCTCCCTGGTCCGCCTCTTGCTTGGCTGCCGCCAGCTTGTCGTTGAGCGATTTGACGTTGAGATTTTCCTTGGCTATCTTTTGTTCCTGCTCCTGGTGAGCCTTCAACTGCTCGGGAGTTACGCCGGCCGCTTGAGCGTTTGCGGCCTGCTCCTTCTTCATGTCGAAGTCGAGCGTGGTCTCATCGAGAGTGACACTCACTCCGCCGAAGTGATAGATTTCCTTGCCGCCGCTCGATAATGTCACCTTGTACTTTCCGGGGACAATTCCCAGAGAAAAGTATTCCCCCTTGCCGTTCGTCTTCAGTTCGTACTTTCTGCCGTTCTCGGTGTTCAACCACTCGACCTGGGCACCGGTAATGGGTTTACCGTCCACGTCTTTGCATGCGCCCTTAACCGTACCGCTGTTCTGAGCCTGCAGCCACGGCACACACACAACCGCCAACAGGCTGAATAGGATGGGTATCAGTACCCGCTTCGTCATCTTCGCCTCCCACTCGCACTCTTTCCTACAGTTGCGACTTTCGATTCTCGCTTGCCAGCGTCGTCCAGCCGACCCGGCAGGCCACCCACGGGACACGCCGCTCAGGTTCTCGAGAATACAGCCCGCAAGCGGCCATCACACCCTGTCGGTTACCTCGTCGTAGGGGATCGGATCGGTGGCTCCAGCCTCCTGAAATGCTCGCAGACGGAGGACGCAGCTGTCACAGACCCCGCAGGCGCGGTCCTCATGGCTGTAACAAGACCACGTTAAATCGAACGGCGCGCCGAGTTCAAGGCCGAGCCTCACAATCTCGGCTTTTCTCAGCCCGATCAAGGGGGTGAGGATTTGAATCCTACCATCCTTGGTGCCCGTCTTCACCACCTCGTTGAACGCGTGATAATAAGCCGGACGACAGTCGGGGTACCCTGAGCTGTCTTGTTCGACCGCACCGATATAGACCTTGGAGGCCATACGGACCTCGGCCCAGCTCACGGCCACAGATAGAAAATGCGCATTGCGAAAGGGCACATAGGTGACGGGAATCCCGTGGCCGATTGGCCCTGACTCGGGAACTGGGATGCTCCCATCCGTGAGCGCGGACCCGCCGATCGCCCGCAGGGCCTCGTTCCGTACCATCAGCCTCTGGGAAATGCCCAGCCGCTCGCAGATAGCCAAAAAAGCTCGCCGCTCCCGCCCTTCGGTCCGTTGCCCGTAGCTGATGTGGAGTGCGGCCGCATCGGAGTCCCGCACCGCCAGCGCAGCACACACGCAGGAATCCATCCCCCCGCTGAGCAAGACCACAGAACCTGGTTTCATCGCTGCCATTCGAAAAGGAAAGGTACCTGCCCCAGCCCTTGCCTCACACCCCCTTCATTGCCGGATCCCAAATGAACTTATGAATCTGCAACCCGAGGCGGGCGGAAATGTCATCCGCCACCATCCACTCCGCCAGCTCTCGCGGGTCGAGCAGGCAATGGGACGCATCGCGGGTTCCCTCGGCCTCCTTGCGAAAGGCGGGAGAAAACAGCACGGCGTTCACCCGTGCCGCAAGCTGGTGGTGGCTGACGAAATTTCGGGCGAACTCATAGTCAATCCGATCGCTGAGCACAAACTTCACTTCATCTCTGGCAGTCAAAGTCGCAAGATTCGCCAGGCGAAAGGTGTCGGGCGCGCCCGAGTGGGGGCACTTCACGTCCACAACCTTCACCACCTGTTTGGGAACGTCCTCGAGGGGACGCTCGCCGCTGGTTTCGAGCAGCACCGTGTAACCGTCCTCGAGCAAGCGTTGCATGGTCGGCACCAGCTCACGCTCTTGGAGCATGGGCTCGCCACCGGTAATCTCAACCAGGCCTCCCTCTGGACTCAGCTGTTCGACTTCCGCAATCACCTCTTCCATTCCCATGCGATGTCCACCGCTGAACGTGTACTCGCTGTCGCACCAGGAGCAGCGAAGATTGCATCCGGTCAGACGTACGAAGACGCAGGGTAGGCCGGCAAAGGTGGACTCCCCTTGGATCGACTTGTAAATTTCGCTGATCTGCATAGGGCAGCCGTCAGCCCTGGCGGCCAGTCGCCCGAGGGTGGCGAGGGACCGGGCACGAGCGACGCCGACTAGTCCGAATAGGTCGCCGTCGTACTCTCCGTCTCGAAGACGGTCACGTTCTTGATACGGACCCGCCCGCCGCTCATGCGCTCCAGCCTTTGATGAACCTCGTCGTAAAAATATCTGGCCAGGTTCTCGGCGGAAGGATTCACGGTCGTAAAGGGTGCCACTTCGTTGATCATCTGGTGGTCCAGACGGTCAATGACTTGCCGCATGGCTTCCCGCAAGTCTTTGAAATCGACGAGCAGCCCAGCCCTGTCCAGCGCTTCTCCCGCCAACGTAACTCGCACTTTATAGTTGTGGCCGTGCGGTTTCTCGCATTTTCCTTGGTAATTGCGGAGAAAATGTCCTGCGGCAAATGAATCTTCAACGCTGACTTCGAACATGCATCCTTTGCGGGCCACCCCGGTTCCTGCCGATGACGGCCTATCCGCTCGTCTCTTATTGTATCGCGTTGCCGCCACAAACCTAATCGGCGGGGAGGGTCGCCCCACCCACCAGCCCGCCCCAACCGCCGTCCACCAGGCAAGATGGTTGAACCAAGGATCGACCCTTGGGATGCGAGAAATCCACGCGCGGCCAAGCGCTTTCCTGCCCCTATCCCAACGAATTAACCAACCGGTTAGAAAACTTTTTTAGCCGTGGCGGGTTTGCTTCTCCTAGAGGATCGGAGGCAGTTATGAAACGAGCGATTGGGATTTTGGGTTTGGTGCTGGCGGTGAGCGCGTTGAGCGCAGGACTGAGGGCCGATACCACCCCTCCGGCACAACGCGATACGTCCATTCAGTTGAAGGCTACGCACGAGTTCGCCAAGAGCAAGCAATTCCGTAATATCCAAGCCTCGGTGGAAGATGGAATTGTCACCCTCACCGGCCAGGTTGAGCTTTACCAGCAAAAACTGGACGCGGCCAGGAAGGCCGGCAAGATAGCCAAGGTTCAAGGTGTGCGCAACTTGATCGAGGTTAAGGGGAAAGATGTGCCGGATGCCGAGCTCACGGCGCAGTTGGACCGCAAGCTCTACTACGACCGCATGGGCTATGACATTGCGTTCAATTACCTTACGGTGTCGGTAGAACACGGGGTGGCTACCATTAACGGCGAGGTGAGGACCGGCTACGACCGCGACTCAGCCATGGCGCTGGTGAGCCATACTCCCGGGGTGAAGGATGCGATCGACGATGTCAAAGTCGCGCCGACGTCCATCTTTGACGACCAGATCCGGATCCGAGCCGCGCGAGCGATTTATCGTGACCCGGTGCTCCAGCGTTACGCGATCGATCCGGCGTATCCCATTCGCATCGTAGTCGACAACGGTCATCTGATCCTGTACGGCACGGTAGCCAGCCAAATGGATAAGAACGTGGCCGGGATTCGCGCGAACCAGGTCTTTGGAGCATTCAGCGTTCAGAACAACTTGGCGGTGGCGAAGGTCTCTTGAAATGGCACCGGACTGGCAAGGCAGGCGCGGCTTCGGCCGCGCCTCTTTCCCTTCCCACCGGAGCGCCGTTCCTGTCCGTATCGTGCCCTGAGGACTACAGGCGATTGATCAGAGACGCCACATAAGCTGCGCCGAAGCCGTTATCAATGTTGACCACGCTGACGTTCGACGCGCAAGCATTCATCATCCCGAGCAGGGCAGCCACTCCTTGAAAAGCAGCGCCATAGCCCACGCTGGTGGGAACGGCGATCACAGGAACACCCACCAATCCGCCAACCACGCTGGGCAAGGCTCCTTCCATCCCGGCACACACGATCACCACCCGCGCCCGCAATAAGGTGCCATGATTCGCCAGCAGACGATGAATGCCGGCAACTCCCACATCATAGAGGCGGGCCACGCGGTTGCCCAGGATCTCGGCGGTGATGACCGCTTCTTCCGCCACGGGAATATCGCTCGTGCCCGCGGAGACGACGGCGATCGTACCCTTGCCGTAGATTGCCGGGTCGCGCCGCAACACGATGGCTCGTGCCAGCTCCGAGAACTCAGCTTTGCGCAACTTCTTTTTGACGGCGGCGAACTGCTGCCGAGTGGCCCGTGTGGCCAACACGTTGCCCGGCTGCCGCGCCAGTCTTGCGAAGATCTTGGCCAACTGCGCGGGGGTCTTCCCTTGACCAAAGATGACTTCTGACATCCCGGCCCGCAGCGCACGATGGTGATCCAGCTTGGCAAAGCCCAGATCTTCAAACGGCAGATGACGCAGTTGCTGCACCGCCTCGTCCGGAGACAGCCTCCCCGAGCGGACCTGTTGGAATAACCTGCGAATCGATTCAGCGTTCACGGCAATTGCCGGCGGTTGGGTGTACGGCCGGAAGGTCTCTCGACTAGATTACACCGCGCTCGAACCAGGGATCGAGGCCAAGCCAGGTGTGGGGTGCCTTGCCGTGGCCCCTAGCTGCGCACCGATGCGCACGGTTTTTTCCCTCCGCCGCGCGTCCGGCGGACTATTTCGTTCAAGACCCGGCCAGCTTCGCCGGGTCCTTCAAGACGGGAAAGGAACAGGTGGCGCAGAGTGGTGCAGCCGACGGAGCCTCGAAGATAAGCAGCGTAGAGCTCGGTGCCCACGAGGTAGCCCAGCTTTTGGGCCGTGTCATCGAATTTCTTCCGATCGTTCGATACCGACTGTTCCGCCCATTTGTGGCAAAGCCGCTGCGACAAGATCCCATCCCCGGCGGCACCTTCGGCGCACCGCGCCGGATACATTACGCAGGATCCGAAGTAGGCGAGAGCGTGTTCGACCGTGCGGGCGAAGAACCTGTCTCGTACGTCTCCCGTCGCGGGAAACCAGGCATGTCTCCGCAGCGGCAATCCGCGGCAAGCGTGATGCAGGAAGCGGGCCACCTCTTCCGCTGTGTAGGACATCTGAAACTGGCGCAAGTAAATTGCATTGACCGAGGGTAGATACACGCTGCCCCGTGTCTCCACCTTCGCCAGCATACCTTCGATCTTCCTGGGGTCGTAGCGCGCGCGGGTCAACAATTGGCGCAAGCGCGCGTCGGAGGAGCCACAATACACTTCCGGGAGCAGATCCACCAAGAATCTGGGCTGCGTGCTGTTTTGGGACGAGTAGCGGTTGATGCCGAGAAAACAAGACAAGCTTTCCACTAAATTGTAAATCGTAGGAACCGCATCCTGCTGGCCCGCCTCTCCTTGGCAGCGTGACAAATAGAGACGATAGCTTTCGTATTTCTCGAGCGGCGTCGAATTGAAAACACAAACCACATCCTCATTCACCTGCACGGCCTCGACCCGATCCTGCTGCTCCCGGGTTGCCTGCCAGTAAAGGGCATCGACGTTTTGCAGAACCGTAAGCACGCGATTGCCCGGCAAGCGCTCGTGCAACCAGCGGGGAAGATGCCCGGGGGCAAGGTGGGACTCGCCGAATAGAATGAAAATAACGGCATGCGGATGGCGTTGGCGAATCTCAGCGAGTTTCTCCGCGGCATGGCGGTCGCGGGTTCCGATCCTTCGCATGTCCTCCCGTGGCATGCAGTCCACGCCATAGACGCCTTCGCCGTGCTCGCGGGCTGCCACCAGAAGCTCGTAGATGGGAGCCCAATCGTATCCCCAGTCGGTGGCGAAGCGAATCCGTTCCCGCAGCTCGTGTTCGTCAATCTCGCGCCGCCACCATTCGTCGAGCACGTGCTGGTGGTGGGAAAAAATGGCCTCGACTCCGAGGACCACGGGACGGTCGCCGGCCCGCTCCTCGATGAGACCGGCAGCATACCTCTGCGCGGCCGGGAGCGCGTGATAGTCGCCCATCAGAACAATGTCAGCCCGCCGAACCTCGGCCATTAGTTGTTCGTGATCGAGCACAGCCTGGTAAGAACTGAAGGACTTGGTAAAGTCTTTGAGATATTTTGTTCGGCCGGTAGAGTCGGTGGCGCGAAGCTCGCGTTCTACGCCTGCCAGCGCATGCAACTGGGCAGCGTTGCGTCGAAGCCCGACGGTACTACGTTCAGCCATAAAACTCCGCGTTCGCTGGTGCTCGTGGCCGGTCGGCAAAGCCTCCCGACGGACCGAACCACCGGCTTGACTCCGTGGCGCGTGAACCCTATGCTCAGAACTCGCCAGGAGCTCGTTTGCCCAACCTTCCACCCGAAAACCTGACGGTTGCCACCACGGGCGCAAGCGGGTCACTATTCCTCAAACATCTGCTGCTCACCGTCGACCGTGATCGGCGCATCCGGACCGTCAACTTCATCGCCTCCGATAGCGCGCTTCGCGTCATGGCCGAAGAGCTCAAGCTCGAAGGCCGGAGCCACCTCATCCGCCAGATCCTGGGCAAGAACTCGGCGAAAATTCAGCAGCTGGCCAACGCCGACATCGGCGCCCGGGTAGCGAGCGGCTCCTACCCCGCCGACGCCATGGTGGTGATCCCCTGCAGCGTGGGAACGCTCGGCCGCATCGCCAATGGCGTCGGCGCCCATTTGATCGAGCGCGCCGCCGACGTCACGGTCAAGGAGCGACGCCCGCTGATTCTTTGCCTGCGCGAGACGCCTCTCAACAAGATCCATCTCCGCAATATGTTACGGGCCGCCGATGCCGGAGCGACCATCTTCCCCCTCATCCCGTCGTTCTATGACCACCCCCACAATGTTGATGCTATGGCACGCCAATTCGCCTATCGCGTGCTGGCTCATATCGGCCTGCCGCAACCCGACGCATATCAATGGAAAGGCTGACACAGCAAGCACTTACCTGCACAAGCCCGAGCTCTGGGGAAATCTAGGCGGAAGCTTAAAGTCTAGGGGGATCTGGGGGGCTGCGGGCAGAGTACGGAGGGTCATTGTACCAGCGGGTTCGATTCCTAAGAACAACCATCGAGCGGTAACCAGCCACGTGGTTCCTAACGTAAATTGCAAACGCGCCCGTTGACTTCAGTGGTTCGGTAAAGTCATCCCGGCTGGTTTAGGGCAATAGGCTATTTGCCCGGGGGTATGTTTTCCGGTAATCTGAAATCACACCGGAAAGGAGGTGGTCCGATGACAAGTTCTGACTGTAATAGATGTACCCAAAGACCAGGTGAGGTGGCTGAGACTTAGGGCTGGTTGCTCTAAGCGGGGCTTCGGGCAGAAGCGCCCGAAGCTACAGCCCGCACACTACCGGTGAGTTTGGATTCGATTCCGTCCGGCGTAAAGGTCGCGCTGGAACCCGGAGTTGCCTGGGAGGCCACGTAGAGTGACCACCTCATGGTCAATCCTAAACAGTCCACCGGGGCGGCCTGCGTTCAAGACGCGGGCCGCTTCCTTTTTCAGGCATTGAGTATCAGGCGGTTACACTCGCGATGCGCCTTCAGCTTTATCGAATCCGAGCTTGATGACCGCCGCCGTATCCTTTGGCAACGGGAGTTGAGCGACCTCCTCCTGGCTGAACCAGCGCACTTCCGCTGCATCGCCCGCCGCATGCGGCTCTCCCGAGACGCGGTGGCAGAGATAATCGACCAGCACGTAGTGATAAAGAGTGCGCTCATCGGCATCGCGCAGAACTCGGTCATAAACGCCCAACAAGCCTGCGGTTTCAACCCTTAAACCGGTCTCCTCCCAGGTTTCGCGCACTACCGCCTCCTCGAGCGCCTCACCCAATTCGAGAACGCCGCCCGGGATCGACCACTCTCCCAACAGGGGAGCATGGCCTCGCTTCACCAGCAGCACACGCTCGTTTTCGACGATGATGGCGCCCACCCCCACCAGGGGAGAATCTGGATACTCCCGTTTCATGAGCACGGGAAATTGTACTCGAATTCCCGGGCCTTTCCCTTCCCGGCTGTTTCCGCAAATCCGGCTCCCTGGTTCAATCACTTCACGCCCGGAGTGGTTTAATGGTTCTATGGCGCTAGAGGAATACCGGCGAAAACGTCGCTTCGACGAAACTCCCGAGCCGCCGCCCAAGCTGAGCTTGCACTCGAAGCACCGTTTCGTTGTGCAGAAGCACCGGGCCACGCGGTTGCACTATGACTTCCGCCTGGAGATGGAGGGGGTGCTCAAGTCCTGGGCCGTCCCCAAGGGGCCTTCGCTCGATCCCGCCGACAAGCGTCTGGCCATGCAGGTAGAGGATCACCCGGTTTCTTACTTCGACTTTGAAGGCATCATTCCGGAGGGCAACTATGGTGCCGGCACGGTGATGGTTTGGGACGTGGGCACCTGGGAGCCGCTTTCGCCGCAGCCGGTTCGGGGCAAGTACCTCCCCGGAACCGACGCCGAAGCTTCCGCGATGTTAGAAAAGGGTGACCTGAAATTTCGCCTCCGTGGCGAACGACTCAAGGGAGACTTCACGCTCGTCCATATGAAGTCGAGGCGGGCGGGAAGCAAGGGAACGGAATGGCTGATGATCAAGAAGCAGGACGAGTACGCCGTCCCCGGCTTCGACAGTGAAGAGTACGAAACCTCGGTGTTGAGCCGGAAAACCATGGGTGAGATCGCGGGGGACGAGAAGGCGGCCTCCTGGGGAAGCGATCGTAAGGCCTCGCGGGGAAAATTGAAAGCTCCATGGCTGGCGGAAACTCTGGCCAAGCTCGAGAAAAGAAAAGCTGACCCGAAGTCCAAGGACACGCCGGCGAAAAAAAAAAGAGTAACCTCTTCGTCAGGGACTCGATCGATCGCCGCAAAATCCGAACCCCCGGCAAAGAATGAGCCTCCCTCCCGGTCTCCCGAGCTTCGGTCCCTCGAGGGCGCCGTAGCCGGTAAGATGCCGACCGTGATCCACCCCATGCTGGCCACACCGATCGACAAACCGTTCGAGGATCCCGACTGGCTGTTCGAGATCAAGTGGGACGGTTATCGTGCCCTCTCGTTTATCGAACGAGGAAGATTGCGTTTGCTCTCGCGCAATCAAAACGATTTCACCGCTCAATTTCCCGAGCTCGGAGAACTGCCCCGCGCGGTCCAAGCGGAGGTCGCCATTTTGGACGGCGAAATTGTTGCGCTCGACGAGCAAGGTCGCGCTTCCTTCAGCCTCATGCAACAGCGCACCGGCTTTCGCGAGCGCGGGCGGAGAACGGCGGGCCGCTCCGACCTGCCCATCACCTACTACGTTTTCGATCTCATTTACCTCGACGGCTACGATCTTCGCCGTGTCTGGCTCGAGACCCGTAAACAGGTTCTTTCACAGATTCTCCCGACCAGCGACATCGTCCGCTATTCCGAGCACTTCGCGGAGCGGGGAATTGCCCTGTTTCGAGCCGCCGAACAACAAGGCCTCGAAGGCATTCTCGGCAAACGGCGGAGAAGCTTCTATGAGGAACGGCGCAGCCGGGAATGGCGCAAAATCAAAGTTACCAAAACCCTTGAGTGCGTGGTCGGAGGCTACACCGACCCGGAGGGCAGCCGAGTGAACTTTGGCTCGCTGGTTCTGGGGCTTTACAACCAGCAAGGACAGCTGATCCACGTGGGCAACGTAGGCTCCGGGTTCGACCATCGCTCGCTCGACGAGGTCCGAGCGTCGCTCGAGCCCCTGGCAACCGAGGAAAATCCCTTCGACGGACCGGTCGAAGCGCGCAGCGTCCACTGGGTGAAGCCAGAGCGCGTGGTCGAAGTCAAATTTACCGAATGGACCCACGAAACCCGCGAAGGCGGTGTCAAGTTGCGCGCCCCTGTATTCCTGCGCTTGCGGGAGGACAAAACCGCGAAAGAATGCACGTTCAACGACCAGATTCCATCGCCAACCAGCGAATAAAGTCGGAGAGTTAGAACGGAGGCAGTGGCGATTTCTTCTTCTGCTCTCGCCTCCTCTGAACCCCGAGCCGGGCTTGATCAATGAACGTCTTTCATCGCCAACAGCGAACCGTAATCTTTGCCGGAGGGTTCGACGGCCCGGGCTACCAGTCCGTCAAAGGCCTGGCGAAATTCCGGGAACTTGGTCACCAGTGCCCGCATCACCGCCATATTTTCCTGAAAAGTCTTGGCGACGTCTGACACGTCGGTAGACTGATACTTCACCACCAAATCCAGATCCTGGCCCACGGGAAGTGGAAACATGGTGGTGAGCCGATAGTTCTTCCCCCCGGCGGCGAGATCGATCTCATGTCCTTCGACCGGCAGGTCAGCGGGCTTCACGGTTTGCGACTCGTCATAGAGCTGATCCGTCAGCTGGGTGGACATGAACGGGACCGCGACCAACAGCTCTCGCGCTTCGAGGTAGTAAAACCAGGCATTGCGGTTCTGGCCCTTGGCCTTGAAGGCGCGGGCCTGGTCGGCGAACCAACGCCCATCATGCCCCTTGGCTTGGGGATTCTTCACGTAAAAACCCCCCATTTTCCAATCGCTTGCTTGTAGTTCGAGTACGAACGAAACGGTGCGCGGCCCGCTGGCCCCATGGACGTCAAGGATGACAATGCCGTAATTGCCCGCAGACAAGTTCGGGATGATGAACTCGGTGCTGTTTGCGGTCTGGCCACTGGGGCCGAAGACGCCGCAGAGAAACTCGCCTCGCGCTTCGGAGGGCTTTTCCTCCTCCTGCAGCAAGAAAGGAGGGCGGGGCGTGACGGATGCACCCGAAAGACTCGGCTGGTTGTCTTTCACCGCGGCTTCGATTCCGCTGAATTGGCTGGCGAGACTAGGAATCGCATTTTGCTTTAGCGAGGCACTGTCGCCCCGAGCCGCCATATCAAAATAACGCTTGGCGGCGTTCTCCAACGCACTCCGCGTTGGCTCGCTCATCTCACTGGCGGTCGAACACGTCTGTGCGATGGCAACTCCCGCCGAAAGCAGCACCAGGATGACCTGACAAGCGAAGGATGGAGAATACTTGCGGAGACGTTTCACAGATCGGTCCTCTTTCTACAATACGACGTGCTGTCTCCGATGCCAATCGTCAATCGCGTCGCGAAGTTACTTTCGCCGGACGCTCCCGCCCAAGCGTACCTGAGACGCGCCAGCGCCCCCTCTGCCATTGTCGTCCACCGTCCATGCTGCGCGTATTGCGCCGGTTGGAGGCGTGTGTTACCGTCCCTTTCATTCTACTGGGGAGAAAGGAAGACTGAAAATGGCAGGCTGGGCCAGCCTCGGCTTTCTCATCGTGGTCGGCTTCATGCTCATGAGGATGTACAACCGGCTGGTCCGCTTGCGAGTGCGCGCGGATGCCGCCTGGTCCGACATGGACGTACAACTCGAACGCCGCCACGATCTGATTCCCAAACTGGTCGAGACCGTGAGGGGCTATGCCCCCCACGAAAAAGCTAGGTTTGAGAATATTCGAAAATATCGCTCCCAGGCGGTCGAGGCGACCAGGCCGGCGGATCGAGCGCAGGCGGAAAATCAGCTCGCGGGCGCGCTGACGAGCCTGCTGGCAGTCGCGGAAAACCATCCTGGCCTCAAGGCGAACCCGGAATTCCTCGAGTTACAAGCTTCCTGGAACCAGACGGAAGAGGCCATCCAGAATGCCCGCCGGTATCACAACGCCGTGGTCCGCGATCTGAATAACAACCTTCAGTCATTCCCCACCAACATCCTTGCCGGAACCTTTGGATTTAAGCAGCGCCAGTTCTTTGAAACCGCAGCCGCCGAGCGCGAACCGGTGGCCGTCAAGTTCTGAGGGCAAGGACCGGGTTTCTCTAGCCGCGCGGCGACGGTGCATTCTGAGCGACCTCAGAGGAGAAAGATCCCTCTCCGGCTGGCTCACATTTCGAAAGCTAGCCACTCTAGCTTGCCGTCACGTTCGATCTGCAGTACCAACGGGGAATTCGGAGCAAGATTCTTGAGCAGAGCACGCAATTGCTCGACGGAATCGATGGGCTTGGCGTTCACGCTGTGGATCACGTCCCCGGTTTTTAGCCCCGTGTCCGGACCGAGAAGGTCGGCGGCGCGGGCGATGACAATCACTCCGTTGGGAAAGCGCAAGTCGCCGAGCACGGATCGGAATTGATCATCCAAGCTGACGGCTAGAATCCCCAGCGGCTCGACCAGGCTTTTTTCGGGATCGACCTCGTCCATGAGCTTGTCCATGGGGTCGCGGTGCTCGCTCACCGGAATTAGCAGAGTTTTCTCTTCGCCTCTTCGCTTCACCACCAACCTAAGGACCTGGTCGACCGGGTGGAGATACATGGCAGCGGTCAGGGCGGGAAGAGTATCGATCGGCCGCCCGTCGGCACTGACGACAATGTCTCCAATCCGCAAACCAGAGGATTCGGCGGGACCTCCGGGTGTGACGTCGCACACGATGACACCGAATTTCTGAGATAGCCCTAGACCTTCGGCCAGGGCAGGAGTGATGTCCTGGGTGGCCGCCTGGATCTCGATGCTGTGGACGTGGCCGTATTTTCGCAGGCTCTGATAGACGAAGCGCACGACTCTGGCGGGAA
>Ga0187780_10002724_pt1 | contig 13264 bp, 9 predicted proteins | sample 1015_Q2_SP10_20__FD_132429 | JGI IMG/M metagenome (GOLD analysis project Ga0187780, IMG submission 132429) | Tropical peat soil microbial communities from peatlands in Department of Meta, Colombia - 1015_Q2_SP10_20_MG | ecosystem: Environmental > Terrestrial > Soil > Wetlands > Peat | place...
CGCGCGTGTAGCGCAGGGCGCGAGCCATTTCGTTTTCGCGCTTCTTGCGTCCGAGCGCCCGTAGCATCTTCTCTGGGAAGCGGTAGACCATCGGGTACCAGATAGCGCCGGAGAACTGTAGAAAGTGAGCATCGTAAGGCCCATAGCTATTCAACACATCCAGGTCGATTGGTCGCGAATCGTTTTGATCAAAGATGCGTGTCTCGCCATCGTCCACCATCAATCCAGAATCGCCCAGCGGACCATCGATGGGGGCAACCATCGCCATAATCATGAAGCGCAATCCATTGACTTCAGTTGCCTGTCCATTTTTTGTCTGGATGAATTTCGTGAAGCCAAGGTCTCGAAGTCTGCGTTCGAGCAGGTTCAATGGGTAATCTGGTAGAAGCACGGTTGTGTCTTTCCAGACATGTTCGCTCAGAAACTGGGGATCGAAATGGTCATGGTGTAGATGCGAAACATACAGGTACGTTGGACGTGAAATTTTCTCCAGATCCACATCCTCATTGCTAGGGAAGGGGAACCACGAAGCGAAATATGCCGGGTTAAACCAGGGATCGCAGAGAATACTTCCATGCCGGGTTTCAATAAACAGGCCAGCCTGGCCCAGGAATGTAATCTGCAAAAAAAGCTCCTATCTGTGTAAATCAATTGAAATGCGTTTGCCCTTATGGAAAAATGTAAAGGCCAGGCGTGTCCAGCCCTCTGGCCAGGATGGATGTGTGGTATGCCCATCACCGGTAAGGCGTAGTCCAGCAAATCCTAGTATCGTTGCCTGCCATACTGCTCCTGCACAGGCGTCATGAATGCCTTCATTTGAGTTTCCTCGCGGATCTTCAAGATCGACTACCGCACCTTTCATGAACATTTGATAGGCTGTCTCAACCAGACCCAACTCACATCCCAGAATGACATGGAACGCTGGAGTAAGCGAAGAACCATAATCGTGATCTGTAATTGGGAAGTAATAATCCCAGTTATCTAGCTTTGTTTTGTGGTCAAACTGCTGATTCAATACCGTCAGTAACATCAAAACATCGGCCTGCTTAACGATTCGATAGTGCTGAATTTGCTCTACGCCCAGAATGCCTTGATAGGAAGTAATACGTCCTTTGTATTGCTCCTGATCAAGAGGCTCAAGTTGGAAAAAGCCGTCAAATTGTTCAAATAGACCAGTTTGCCTGTCTTGTAGAATACGCATGCGGTCAATAACATCGTGCCAGCGTGCCAGGTTTTGCTTATTCAAATCAAGTTGCTGTACCAATTCCTTTGCTTTATCAGGAGCCATGGACTGGAGCCAATGGAGAACATCAATGGCGATCTGAATGTTATACCTTGCCATGTAATTCGTAAAGGCATTATTATTGACGTGTTCATGCCATTCATCGGGACCAATCACATTGTCGATCTCATAGACATTGTGTTCTGCATTCCACCTGGTGCGACTCACCCAGAAGGCAGCGGCCTCCAGCAGTATTTCAGCTCCAAAATCGCGCATAAACTCGTTATCACCGGTGATTTGCCAGTATTGCCAGACTCCATGTGAGATGCTTGCTGTTATGTGCAATTCTAACGGACCGTTAAGCACTGGGATCAGCTCCCCGGTCTCCGGATGTAGAATGGCAGGCGGTGTCGTTTCAACTCCACTTAACGTACTTTCCCACGGAAATTGCGCACCTTCGTAACCATTACTTTTCGCTTTGGCTCGAGCGGCTGGCAGAAGCCGGTAGCGATACAGCAACAAGTTTCTGGCGATGTCAGGATGCACATAGGTGAAGTACGGAAGCATGAAAATCTCTGTATCATGAAAGACGTGTCCGCGATAGCCAAAGCCAGTCAGACCTTTTGCAGCAATGCTAAAACGACTGTCATGCGAAGAGACGCTGATGCGCAGTTGATAGATATTGTAGCGCAGCGCTTGCTGTGCTTTTTCGTCACCCTCAATGATCACATCAGAGACTTCCCAGTAGTTCTGCCATGCCTGTGTATGTTCGGCAAGCAATGTTTCATACGGGTCAACTGCTACACATGGATTGGCATGTCTTGTGCCTTCGACTAAGAGTTCATATTGTTTACCAGGTTCAGCTTGAGTTAAGCTGGATTGTAAAATGTTATGATGATGCTCAAGCGCGGCCTGGAGAGGATTTTCTGTATCGCGTGAGGTGTACATGACGACAACTTTTTCTGCTGTCAATGTTTCACCAACAGCCAGTTGCTTATAGATGCGGAGGCTAGGCGAAATATCTGAGCGGATTAACTCTTTCTGGTATGCGCAATCCCTGGATGTGAAGCTCATCGTCTGTACCAGTTGTACCGATGAGTGGCGTGTTTGTGTATGTAGCCAGAGGAGTTCTCCATCTCGACGCTGCTCTACAGGCTCCCAGTGTAGCAAGTCGTAATTCCCCACCGCCATATTGAGAGCAGCCCAGAGAATCACATCAAGCTTTCCTCTCACCCCGGGCTGTTCCTCAACTGCCAGGCTATAACGAATTACTCCAACGTGTTCATCTGCCAGGCTGGCAAAACGCTCGCATGTAATCTTAAGACGAATACCACCTGGACTTTCCCATCGTACTGTCCGGCTCAGTACACCATTGTGTATGTCCAGAGTGCGGTGGTAGTCGAGGATTTTGCCCTCATTGAGGCGAAAACGTTCATTATTCACAAACAGCTTTATCGTCAACCAATCGGGTACGTTTGCCAACTCCTCTTTAGCTATAGCAACTTTATCAAATACGCCGAAAAGCAAGGTCGCAGGGGTTGCTTTTGGATATCCCTCCTCAAATGTGCCTCGTGTCCCAAAATAGCCATTGCCGATCGTGTACACTGTTTCACGACTATGAAGTTTCTTTGAGTCAAACTCCGTTTCTTCAATCAACCAGGGATTCACAATCTTCCCTTTCTTATCTATATTGAAAGGACACCTGCAAGGGTGTCCTTTCATTAGTGTAACACATCTGCTAAATGCAGAGAAGCGAGTGTTGGTAAGACTTTGTCTGCTCTGTGGAAACGATCTTGCGGCCCAATTCCCAGGGCCTGCATTCCAGCAGTCTTAATGGCCTCAATGCCCGCGTCGGCATCTTCAACTCCCAGGCAATCTGGAGTGTTAACTTGCACTATTCCTGCAGCAAAGACGAACAGGTCAGGAGCAGGTTTAGTATTTACTACGCTATAGCCATCTGCTATCCCATCAAGCAGGCTCAAAATATCAAGTCGTTCCAGTACTGTGCGGCAGTTTTTACTGCTGGATGCAATTGCTGCTTTTATGCCTGCTGATCGAATCTCACCCAGCAGCTCTCCGCCTCCTTCAACCAGGTCTTTCGGCGTCATCGATTTGATCATCTCTGTATAATAACGATTCTTGCGGTCCATCATCTCTTGAATCTGTGCTTCAGAGTAGGTTCGACCTCGAATGATGTACATTAATGACTCGCGGCGGGCAACGCCGCGTAAATACTTATCATTTTCCTCTTTTGTAAATGGGATGCCCTCTTCATCAGCGAGCTTTTTCCAGGCCCGGTAGTGGTATTCAGATGTATCGGTTAACACTCCGTCCAGATCAAAAATGATGGCCTTTGGTCTTTGCATAACGGAATTTCTCCTTTTTGTGTGTGGGTATTTGCAAGGCCTCTTGAAATCCCTTGCTAAACAGTTACATACATTCAAATTTACGTATTAAAAAAATCCATTGCTGCACGTGTCAGCACCTCTACCCCTATAGGTAGGGCATCTTCATCAATATTAAAACGTGGATGGTGGTGAGGATAGTTTGCTCCCTTTTCTTCATTTTTTGCGCCCACAATGAAGTAGCAGCCGGGCACAGCTTCAAGGAAACAAGCCATGTCATCACTTCCCGTAGTCATGACGTCCTCACTCGCATCAACCTCTTCCTCACCTACCGCAGCGATAGCTGCCTTGCGCACGATCTCAGTTATATTTATATCATTCACACATGGCGGACAACCATCAATGATTTCTACCTCACACGATCCACCCATAGTGGTTGCTATGCCTTGTGCAACCTCGCTAATACGACGTAAGAGTTTACTACGACGCTCCGAGTTAAATGCACGCAAGGTGCCGTGCATCTCTGCGCTTTCAGGTATGATGTTGAAAGCGCTTCCAGCCTGAATCTTGCCAATTGTGATGACAGCCTGGCTCATTGGTGAAGTCTCACGACTGATGAGCGTTTGTAGCGCAGTCACGATGTAAGCCGAGATGACGACTGGGTCGACCGCTGTTTCGGGCATAGCGGCATGTCCGCCTTTACCTTTAACTTTCAGAATAAACTTATCGGCACTGGCAAAAACTGCGCCGGCTCTCACACCAACGCGACCGAAAGGGTAATCACTAATCAGATGCAGGCCGATGATGCTATCGACGTCTTGCATAGCACCTTCTTTGATCATTGGTTCAGCTCCACCAATGCTTTCTTCGGCTGGCTGGAAGACAAATTTCACATTGCCATCAAGTTCTTTGCGGCGCTTATTTAAGATATCTGCCACAGCGAGTAATATAGAGGTATGACCATCATGCCCGCACGCGTGCATTTTTCCGTCAATTGTGGAACGATAGTCTATGTCATTCATCTCGTGGATAGGGAGGGCATCCATGTCTGCTCGAATCGCGATGGTTTTGGCCCCTGGTTTGCTTGCACCGCCGCGCAGTAGACCAACAACACCTGTTTTGGCAATGTTCGTCTGCACCTCCAGTCCCATGGTCCGCAGGCGCTGCTCGACAATTCCGGATGTACGCACCTCTTCAAATGCGAGTTCGGGGTGTTCGTGCAGGTCGCGGCGCGTTGCTATTAAATCGGGTACAAGCTCATCGATATCGGATTTTAAATGGTCAGATCGGGACATGGAACCTCCTGGATGTGTCGAATCTTGGGAAGGCTTGCCCATTGATTCCAACAACTTGCATGACGTATCACCCACCTTTGTCATTCTGAGTGCAACGAAGAATCTCGTAGCCAATCACGCGAGATTCTTCGTTGCACTCAGAATGACAAGACAAACGACTCCTCTTTCCTTCACCCGCGTTCTACCTCTCAGAAGACTTCTTCACACATGTGTTGGAATCAATGGGGGAAGCCCAGCCCCTACATTTTATAACAGAGCAAGAATCCGATAGATTCTGCTTTCATCTTATCCTATCATACAGAAACGAGGTATGTGTAACAAGCAATGAGTACAGATGGTATAGCCGTCATCAGGTAGACATAAAGTGAGCCAATTGTGGCCCTTTAAGTCTACATTGGCTCTAGGAAAGCACATCGTTAACATGTACTATTGATAATAGAGAAACACTGACCGAGTTCTTAAAGGAGGGTATGATGATACCGGCTCTCTTGATAATCTTGCTGATCGCATTAGGTTATGCCGCAAATAGATGGGGTGTAAACAGTATTGATGGCCTCTATAGTCCCGAGTGGGAGAGACGACAGCGCTGGTATGGATTTCATTAACGTAGACTGGACATTTCATGAGAGATATTGACTCTACTGAAACAGGACTGGAGCAGGTAGAGCATAAAAATATCGCGGAAAGGATCATTCCGTCTTTTGGGTCGAGTCATGCAACCATACGTGATCGGATGTTCATCATTCTTTCCTTGCTCTCACTCTACTTCCTTTGGGGTGGGACATACCTGGCGATGCGTATTGCATTACAAGGATTTCCTCCGTTCATACTTGCCGGAGTGCGTCAATTAACGGCAGGCATTCTCCTTTTTCTCTTTTTATGGCTGCGTAAACATGAATTACCAACACGCAAGCAGTGGTTGACAGCCATCATAGTGGGCGGGCTATTGCTGGTCGTCGGTAATGGTGGGGTCGTTTTTGCTGAACAGTGGGTCTCCTCTGGCCTGGCAGCGCTTGCGTTAGGAGCCATCCCTCTCTGGGCGGCTGTCTTCTCGGGACTTTTTGGACGCTGGCCTACACGCATCGAGTGGTTCGGGTTAGGGCTAGGTTTCTCTGGATTAGTGCTTTTAAACCTGGAAAATGGATTGCATGCAAATCCTCTAGGTGCGATTGTATTGTTTATCGCTCCGATAGGTTGGGCGTTTGGTTCCATATTGAGCCAGCATCTCCCCAGCCCTAAAGGCCTGATGGCAAGCTCGTCTCAAATGATTGCCGGTGGTGTCCTGCTATTTATCGTTGGTTTTGCGACTGGCGAGCACATGACCGGCATGCCTGGTCCTCGACCTCTGGCTGCGATGGCCTACCTGATCATTGGCGGTTCACTTGTCGCTTTCAGCGCATACGGCTATCTCCTGAGTCATGTGAGGCCAGCGCTGGCGACCAGTTATGCCTATGTCAACCCGTTGATTGCCGTAGGCCTTGGTGTAGCGCTGGCAGGCGAACAAATCACGATGTTAGGGCTTCTCGCGATGCTCACAATTTTGTCTGGGGTAGGGCTGGTATCGTTAGGACGTGATCGGCAATAGAACAGGATATCCGCTGGCACTTACCCGCATTGCCAAATTATAACGGGATATCCGCGAGGGATATCCCTACATTTCATCTGCTCATATGAATCATGAAAGATTCCTAAGCTTTGCCTACGTTAAACCTGAAGTGTGCGATATCCCCATCCTTGATTACGTAGTCTTTGCCTTCCAGGCGCTGCAGGCCTTTCTTCGATGCGGCAGCAAATGAGCCGCCACTGGCCATAAAGTCATCATAATGTGTCACTTCGGCGCGAATGAACCCGCGCTCAATGTCTGTATGGATCTTGCCTGCTGCTTCGGGCGCTTTCGCACCCCTGGTGACTGTCCAGGCGCGTACTTCGTCCTCGCCTGCAGTCAAAAATGTAATCAAATTGAGGAGTCGATACCCGACTTGAATCACACGATCTGTACCTAGTTTTGGCAGCCCCAGAGATTCCAGGTACTCGGCTGCGTCCTCCTCCGGCAGTTCAGAAAGCTCGGCCTCAAGACGGGCAGAAACCGCGACCACTTCGGAACTCTCTGCTTTGGCTCGTCGGGCAACTTTTGCAATGCCAATGAGTTCGCCCTCCAATTTTTCTACATCTACATTTTCGCCTGCAGCGATCCGCTCCAGTAGATTGTTTGCAGCGCCCAGCACATCTTCACTGACATTTAAGACATACATGCGCGGTTTCAGAGTGAGTAGAAAAAGTTCATTTAGCACTGTCCTGTCCTGCGCAAGCAATTCAGTATTGCTAACAAGCCTCAAATCATTGAGAGATTCTTGTAGGAGTCGCAGCACCTCTAGTTCTTGCAGGTACTTCTTATCGCCCGCTTTGGCAGCCTTCCTGGTGCGCTCGATACGTCGTTCTACTGTCGCGAGATCGGTCAAGGCCAGTTCGGCATTCAGGCTGTCCAGATCACGGTTGGGATCGATTTCACCGTAAATATGCGGGACGTTGCTGTTCTCAAATGTGCGAAGCACGATGGCAAGAGCATCGGCGTTGCGGATATGTCCTAGAAACTCGGCGCTTAAGCCCTCGCGTTTCTCTGTCGCGGTGTGTGCTCCCTGGCCTATGCCCGCGACGTCCACGAATTCTACCGTTGCATACGTAACTTTCTTGGGATGGAAAATTTCCGCAAGTGGCTCCAGGCGGAGGTCTGGGACCTGGACAACGGCCATATTCGCTTGTACGGTGCTCGTTGCGTAGCCACTGATCGGAGCCCCAGCTTTGGTCAGTGCGTTGAATAGGGTTGTTTTGCCGCTCTGCGGGAGTCCAATAATTCCTATAGTGAGTGCCATCTACAGTCCTCTTGACGATATCTCAACAAAACAATACAATATCTATAATATTATAGCGTTTCTCGCCAATTGGAGGTAACTTTCAATGCCATTGTACGAGTATTACTGCTCGGACTGCAAATCCAAGTTTGAATTGCTAGTGAGCCATCAACATGCTGATGACGTTGTTTGTATGAAATGTCACAGTGAGAAAGTGCGACGCCTGCTTTCAGTTTTCGCTCTTGCTTCGAATGGTAGCGAAGAGAGTGCGTATGATAACGTAGGGCTTTCTGCCGGTGGTAGTTGCGGCTGCGGCGGCGGCAGTTGTGGCTGTAACTAAACAAGGCCATTCCTGATGTTTAATAAAGTCAGTTACCGGCGCGGCTTGATAGAGGGAGTGTTTCTCTACACGCTGGGCCGCCTGGGTGCTATTATTACCCCTGCAATTTTCCCCGGTTGGATGTATGTCCTGGCCCCCTTGCTTTTCCTGGCTTTGCAATTCTTGATCGCTCCCTTTTGGGCAACGCGGCGAATTCAATCGACAAAGCGGGAGCGACTGAGTAAGCGTTTCTGGCTGCTTGGGCCACGAATGGCTGCTATTTGTTTCTTCATCGACTTGATGGTTTCGCTTTCAGTAGGACTCGCGCTCTTCACATTTGAAGGTGTGCAGCAGGGTCCAGGCATCTGGCGTTTCTTCACGAGCGGCTCAAATCACCTTAGCCTGCTGCAATTTGGTATCTATGAATTGAGAAGCGCTGCGCTGCTTTTGTCATTTTTTACGCTTACGGTAGTTTGTACGCGCCTGGCTCAAGGTGGCTTTTTGCGCTTTACTATGCCTGCTGGGGGAAATAGAGTAACATTGTAAATGTTATAGCCCGCGATCGAATCTCGCTGGATCGAATAACTCCATATCAGGATCCATCTTTCCCTGAACCAGTTCGCTGACAAGCTTGGCCGCGTGTATCGCAAATGCGTTTCCATGCCCGGAATATCCACCAACAATAAAGCAACCTGGCACACCTGGCAAACGCCCTATGAGTGGCAGGCTATCAGATGTAAAACCCATGATACCGGCCCAGCGATTGGTAATGTTTACGTGTGGCAGGTTGAGAGTAGTATGGACGAATGCATCCAGATGTTGTTGAACTCCGTCATTAGGGGTCTCGTCGTACGTCTGCAGCTCTGTATCAAATGAGCGATTGCGCCAGCCTCCAACTACGAGTCGTCCATCAGCAAGTTGACGCCAATACTGGTAGCCTTCATCCGCAGAGCAGGGAGTCGGGAAAAGTTGTTCTTTAACTGGCTCTGTGGCAATGATCTGGCCGCGTGTCGGAAAAATGCAGCTAGATAGCCAGTTTGTTTCTAGCAACGCTCCCAGTTCTGGCAGCCACGCGTTGGTGGCAAGCACCAGCGTGCGAGCATGGATGGTTCCCCCAGGTGTTTGGAGCAAAATTCCATCTTCATGAGCGGAGATTCCGGTGACGTTGCTCTCGCAGTGAAAAACGGCCCCTGCTTGCTGAGCAAGCCAGGCCAGGCCGGTTACAAATCTGGCCGGATCAAACTCACCGTTGGCCGGATAGTACGTGCCACCGTAATAGCTCTTACGTAATCGTGGGGGCAGGTCATTTCTGTCCACTACCTGCACTTCCCATCCATCTTCGTTGAGCAGCGAGGCGCTTTGCATGACCTGTTCTAGTTCTGGCTCGTTAAGCGCTAATTTCAAGGTTCCGTTACGACGATAGGAACATGACCAGCCGCCCTGTTCCATTTCATCGATGAACTCCTTGAGCATTTCGTGGTTGCGCACGGTAAAAGCCCAGAAGCGCCTTGCCTGTTCGCGACCGTAGCGTTGAATGACATTTGCGTAGGATGCAGTAGTTCCAGAAGCGATAAACCCGCCATTGCGCCCACTTGCTCCCGCTGCAATGCTGCGTGCCTCTAATACTCTGACATGTATTCCTGCACGTGCCAGCCAGAGTGCCGTTGCAGTGCCAGTAATACCTGCTCCTATTACAGCGACTGCAGTTTCGAGTGTGCCTGTAACGGGGTCTGTGACAAGTGGAGGGTTCTGACCATGGATTTCAGCTTGCCAGAGAGATGTGCTGCCCATTATTAAACCTTTCTTTTTCTATCTTCTGCTACTCTCTTTGACATGGAAAGATGATGTGGTTATTTCGTTACCGGCGTATCCATTGACGCTATTGATACCTCTACAGTCAAGGAACATGACGAATATGGTTTGCAGTAGCGTCCTCAATCGCTCCCAACGTGAGCAGCGACGCCTTTTGTGCCTCGGTCACCCCTCTGATTCCTGTGATATTGAGTCGTTCGTAAGGCCGGTCGCGTCGTAGCGTCCCTAAATGCTCGCCTGTCTCCAGATCCCATAACTGAATGACATTGTCATCTCCGCAACTAGCCAGCCTCTTGTTATCGGGACTCACTCTGAGCGACTGGACCGCGCCCTGATGCTCTTGCCGAAGCACCAGGCATTCTCCTTGCTGCACATTCCACCAGCGCACGCTCCCATCGCTACCACCACTAACTAATATCGCTCCGGTTGGACTCCAAGCCAGCGCATTGACGACCATGTTCGGCTCACTCCAGGCTTGCAGGCGCTCCCCATTCTGCGCATTCCAGACGACGAACTCTCCGCTGCCTCTGCTTCCGCCCCCACTGGCAAGTCGAGTGCCATCGTTGCTCCAGGCTACACTCATGACTATGCCACGATGCTCCTGGAATTGCTGTAGCAGCGTGCCGTCCGAGGTCTGCCACAGGCACACGCTGCCATCATCGCCGCAACTTGCGAGCCGGGTGCCATCGGGACTCCATACTACACGACGTATCCTGGTTGACTGTGTACGGCTCACCCATTGGCGGGTGCCGGTGGTCACTTCCCACACCTGTATCCCATGCTGATAGCTCGCACCGGCGATCTTTGTGCCATCGGGACTCCACGCCACTCCAAAGAAGAGGGTATCGGCGTGGTCTGGGTCTTGTAAGACTTGCCGCGCCTCTCCCGTGGCGGCATCCCACAGCCGGATAGTATTATCTAACCCGCTACTGGCCAGAAACTTCCCTTTGGGACTCCACGTCACTCCAAATACCAGAGAACGATGACCGCTAAGTACTCTAGGTGGAGTGGCACCAGTCACCTCCCAGATGGTCACCAGCGTATTCGAACCCGCACTAGCAAGCCGGTCGCCATCGGGACTCCACGCTACATCGTATAGCGAGACCGCGTAGCCATGCATGGTACCTACACACTGCGCACGCTCTACATCCCACACCCGTAAAGTTCCATCCTCACTGCCACTAAGCAGGATGCGGCTGTCAGGTGTGAAGGCAATATCGTACACTCCAGCACTATGCCCGTGCAGCCCAGCCCGATAGCTGCTCCGATCGCAATCCCAGAGCCAGATCGTGTGGTCGAAGCCACAACTGGCGAGGAAACGCCCATCTAGGCTCCAGGATACTGCCCGCACCCGCGCCGTATGCCCTGTCAGTGTCTTGCGCATGCTGAGACTTTCCAAGTCCCACAGCCTCACGGTAGTATCCCAACTTCCACTGGCGAGCTTTGCACCATCAGGGGAAAAGGCCAGTCCCAAAACCCAGTTGGTATGACCCTCGAGCAACCGGACAGAGGTTTCAGGTTGCGCCTCTGATATCTCCCATAGTCGAATTGCTCTTTCGACGCCCCCACTGGCGAGCGTGCGTCCATCGGGACTCCAGGCCAGCGCGAACACTGGACCTGTAGACCCGGAAAGTGTTTTGCGATGCTCGCCAGTAAGGACGTCACAGAGCTGAACCGTGGCATCATCTCCACTACTGGCGAGCGTGCGTCCATCGGGAGAAAAGGCCAGGCACTCGAGGTTATCGGTGAACCAACTCACCCAGAGTAGGGTGCCGCTCTCGATGTCCCACAGTTTGAGGCTTCCATCCCAGCTCCCCGTGGCGATTGTACGTTCATCGGGGCTGAATGCCAGGGCGCGCACCGTGTCGGTATGCGCCTGCCAGGCCAGGTGTAGGAGTCTCCCTACATGTCGCCACACGCGTACTTCTCCCCGCCTGCTGCCAACAGCCCAATACTTCCCACTCTCGCTGGTTGTCACCGACCAGGGGATATCAAAGGACTCGTTCAAGACCGTCTCAAGCAAACGCGCCCCGGCTAGGGAGGTATCTTGCATCTCGACCCCTTGTAGCAACGCCCCGCGCATAGCGAGCTGCGATAGATCCAGGCCCCGCAGGTGCCCACGCTGCTCGCGTATGAGTGCTATCAAGTTTGCCGGTCCATACCCCTGAACTTCCTGCGCTCGACTGCGGAGTTGGTCGAGATAAGACTGCAACACCTCCTCCTTTGAAGTTGGCCACAGAGCTATATTCTGCAAACGTGCAAGTAATGGAGCAACAATTAGCCTCTCCTGGATCTGTCGCACATAGTCCTTCGCGTGAGCCTGCACAAGCCCATGCTCAATCAGGTGTACAAGCCGTCCATGTTCCAATTCGCGGCTCACCTCCGTGATGAGTCGCATTGTCACGTATTCCAGCACAACTGATTGTAGCGTGAAGCTCCCTGGGTGTTGCCCACGCTCGATCAGGCTGCGCCTGTGCAACCCATCAAGTGCTTCCAGCACTTCTGCTTTCGGCCTGGGCGATACCAAAAGGGCGTGAAGTTCACCCAGGGTTACCGGCTCACGCACAATCGCCAGCCAGCACAGGAGCGTCCGCTCCAGGTCTGAGAGGCGAATGTACTGCTCCTCAAGCATTTCACGCACGCCGCCAAAGATTACCTCGCCCTGCTCCAGGAAAGGGGCGATCTGGCCAGCGAAGAGGTCCACAATGGTCTGCGCGACGATGTTGATGGCCAGAGGATTGCCCGCGTACGCCTCGATCAACTGCGTTTGCTCAGCAACTGTGCCTGCTACCCCCTTTTCGGTCAGCAACTGTTTGCACGAGTCGGCATCCAACCGGGCGAGGCGCAAGGCACGCACTGGTGCTTTGTTCCCTTCCAGCGGCACGAGCTCGCCTGGTTTCTCGCGGCTTGTCAGCAGCATGCAACTCTGGTGCCCGGACTCCGCCACCCGGCGTAGCAACTGGGCGAAGCCCTCGTAGTCGGGACGCATGCGACCAGTATCCTGGCCTTCCTCCAGGAATACTTCCAGATTATCGAGCACAAGAAGGACTCGTGTTTCGCGCATGCACTCCAGCATGAGGCCCCGGCGTCGTTCGAGACTGAGAGATACTTCGCGGAGCACGTGGGGAGCAAGCACCTGGAGGCAGTCATCCAGCAGAGACTCGCAAGTCGGGACATCGCGCAGGGAGCGCCAGATGATCACCTCAAAGCGCCCTGCTACTCGATGCATCGCCCTGATTGCCAGCACCGTTTTGCCGATGCCTCCCAGACCTAGCACGCTTATCACCCGGCAACGCTCCTGGACGATCCAGGAGGTCAACAGGTTCAGTTCCCACTCGCGACCATAGAAGGTCGTAACGCCGGGTGCGTCACTCCAATCCACGCGCGGCCCTCCGCCAGCTGCAGGAGCGAGGACGGAGGTC
>Ga0187780_10002726_pt1 | contig 13263 bp, 12 predicted proteins | sample 1015_Q2_SP10_20__FD_132429 | JGI IMG/M metagenome (GOLD analysis project Ga0187780, IMG submission 132429) | Tropical peat soil microbial communities from peatlands in Department of Meta, Colombia - 1015_Q2_SP10_20_MG | ecosystem: Environmental > Terrestrial > Soil > Wetlands > Peat | place...
ACTTTTTGAAGGTTAGCACCCCAAGTACGTTTTGAAGCATTCATAGCGTGAGAGCGACTGTTACCAGAACGAGATTTTCTTCCTGTAATAACACAAACACGAGCCATCTATATCCCTCCTTACATACAAACGGAATAACATTTAAACAGTTATTTTCATTTAGAAATACTACTATAATTTATCATAACCCTATATAGAATGCAACAGTTATTAAAAAGCAATTCAAGAAAAATTACTTGACATAGGTTTGTATAATATACTAAAACTAGTAAAGTGACATCTTATTTTTTGTTAAAATGGAATTAAAATTGGTTCATATAGTTAAGTTGCTTTTTCTGCTGATAAGAAATCATCGCTCAAATACATATACTTAATAGAATTATTAAGTCAAAAAGTATACAATAATAGATAAGCATAAAGATTCATAACTACTTGGTACTGAAAAAATAAGGGGGACCAGTAAAATGTCATTAGAACTAAAAACACAATATGGATCAATTGAAATTAGTACAGAAGTAATTGCTACAATTGCTGGAGGAGCAGCAACTGATTGCTACGGTATTGTAGGAATGGCTTCAAAGAACCAAATAAAAGATGGAATCACAGAGATACTAAGAAAAGAAAACTTTACTAAAGGTGTTATCGTACGTAATACAGGAGAAGATGTACATATAGATATGTATATAATTGTAAGTTACGGAACAAAAATTTCAGAAGTAGCTAGCAATGTACAAAATAAAGTGAAATACACACTTGATCAAACTTTAGGGTTATCAGTTGATTCTGTTAACATTTTTGTTCAGGGTGTAAAAGTTACGAACATGTAAGACACTCTAAGGAGGAGAATTTGTGTCCATTAAGCGTATTGACGGTAGATTATTTGCGGAAATGGTTATTCAAGGGGCAAATAATTTAACGAAAAATGTGAAATTTGTAGATTCATTAAACGTATTCCCTGTACCAGATGGTGATACAGGGACAAATATGAATTTATCCATTACTTCTGGTTCTAAGGAAGTTAAAGAAAATCCAAACAATCATGTTGGAAAAGTAGGACAGCTTTTTGCAAAAGGACTACTTATGGGTGCTCGTGGGAACTCAGGCGTTATTTTATCTCAATTATTTAGAGGATTCTCTAAATCAATTGAATCAAAACAAACAATCTCGACAGTTGAGTTTGCCGTAGCACTAGTAGCTGGCGTAGAAGCTGCTTATAAAGCTGTCATGAAACCGATAGAAGGAACGATATTAACTGTTGCAAGAGAAACAGCTAAAAAATCTGAAGAAATCGCAGCAAATCATGATGAATATATCCCATTTCTAGAAAAAACAATAAAGGAAGCAAAAGCATCCTTAAATCGTACTCCCGATTTATTACCTGTCTTAAAGCAAGTAGGAGTAGTAGATAGTGGTGGACAAGGGCTAGTTTTAGTATATGAGGGCTTCCTAGCAGCTTTAAAAGGGGAAGAAATTTCACTTGAAGGTGCTGAAGAAGCATTATCGTTAGAAGAATTAGTAGAAGCAGAGCATAGAAATGTTCAAAGCATGTTAAATGCAGAGGATATTGTTTACGGATATTGTACAGAATTTATGGTTCGATTTGAAAAAGAAAAAACGGACAAAAATCCTTTTGATTTAAATGTATTTCGTGAAGAACTAAGTGAACTTGGAGATTCATTACTAGTTGTTGCAGATGATGAAATTGTAAAAGTTCACATCCATGCGGAATATCCAGGTGAAGTATTTAATCGAGGTCAACGTTACGGTAGCTTCCTAAAAATTAAAGTCGAAAATATGCGAGAACAGCATTCAAACCTTGTACATGATGATAAAGAAAAGAAACAATTAACTCCTATTAAAAATAATGAAAAACAAGAGTACGGAATCGTCACTGTTGCTATGGGTTCTGGTATTAAAGAATTGTTTGAAAGTATTGGAGCTACAGTAGTAATCGAAGGCGGCCAAACAATGAATCCAAGCACAGAGGATATTGTAAAGGCTATTGAAAAATGTAATGCTAAAAATGTGATCGTTCTACCGAATAACGGGAATATTGTTATGGCTGCAGAGCAAGCTGCAACAGTTTCTGAAGCAGATGTTGTCGTTGTACCTTCTAAGAGTGTTCCACAAGGAATGTCAGCTTTACTAGCATTTAATCCAACTGTAGCGATAGAGGAAAATGCAGAAGGAATGAAAGATGCACTTCAGTATGTAAAAACTGGTCAAGTGACATTTGCTGTTAGAGATACAGAAATTGACGGAGTAGAAATTAAGAAAGACCATTTTATGGGGATTTTTGAGAATAAAATTATTACTACTGATGAAAATCAATTAGGTGCTTCTAAAAAGCTACTTTCAGAAATGGTAGATGAAGATTCAGAAATTCTAACAATTCTACAAGGTGAAGACGTTTCTGATGAAGAACTTGCAGAATTAGTTTCTTATGTTGAAGATCAATTTGAAGAAATTGAAGTAGAGGTACATAAAGGGAATCAACCTCTATACTCTTATATTTTTTCAATTGAATAATTTGTAATACTAGATTATTTTTCAAGAAGTTAATTCTCGTTTCTTCTTGATGAGATAAAATGAAAGTCTTTTATACAAAAACAAATGAAGAGGGACATCAATTAATGATGTCCCTCTTCATTTGTTTGTTAGCAATATTCTTCACTAACATAGCCTTTTATATTAGCACGTTTCTTTTTTGTTATATAAATTCTTCTTTACATATATGAACGTTTTTATGCTATTTATTTATTCGATTTATTTTTATTGAACTAAGTTCGGTTGGGATATAAATCTTATTTTTAAGTACAACATTCCCCATTGAGTCACATAGATTTTCAACTAGTAATACGAATAAATTATTATTTGAACGTAATTCATAGTTTGAAGAAGGAAGGACTGATTCAGTAAATCTTATATCGATTGTTGATGAATGGATTATCTTATGTATATCATCTTCAAGTATTTTTAGTACGCTTTGCTGATCGTTGAGATTCATTTGATATTGGGAAGCTGTCTCACTTGGGAACATTGTAAAAGCATGTGCCACAATTTTATTTTTGGACTTGTACCACCTATTAAAACGAATCATCACTGCTGAATCGCGATTAAAAATCCTTTTAATGTAATCATAGTCATCTGAAAAACTAACGTCTAAGGAAGCATCTATATCATCAATCGTTTCTGTACAACATTGAAAAACAGTATTATCTATTTTTTCTAAGCCAACACTTCTTACATTTACATTTTGTTTTATAAAGTTCCCTTGTCCATGGATTGTATCAATATAGCCGTCCTCTTTTAGTAAACCCAATGCTTGTCTTAGGGTCATTCTACTAACATTCATCATCTTGGAAAGTTCGGGTTCTGAAGGTAGCTTACTTCCAATTGGATAGATTCCCTCATTAATTAATTTAAATATTTTTTCATAGATCTCTACGTATAGAGGTAATTTTTTTTTATTTTCACCGGGCATACCAACACTCCTTACTAAATATTATATCGAGTTATAAAATATTCGCAATCTTGTCTGATAAGTGGAAATGTAAAACATGATTAATATTCTTTTAAATCAGTACCTAAAATTTTTAATTGAAGATTATTGTGGATTATTAAGATTGTTATTGCTAAATTTATTTTCTTGAAATATAATTTAGTTGAAATAAATTAGACAACTATATATACAACTGTATCTCGTAGTGCTAATTCAGTTTCTTTAAAAAGGAAGTAATAAGAAGTTAGGGAAAACTAGTTGTTTTTTCTAAATTTGAAAACGAATACAGTTTAAGAAAGAAAAGAATTGTACAGAATACTTGAATGTGAAAGGCGTAAGAATAATAGTTGGATTATAGTTTTTGATAGTTAAATGAATAGAAATGGAGAGATTATAATATGACAACACCACATAATACAGCAAAAGTTGGAGATATTGCAAAAACAGTTTTAATGCCAGGTGATCCACTTCGCGCAAAATATATTGCGGAAACATATCTAGAAAATCCAGTACAATTTAATACTGTACGTAATATGTTTGGCTATACAGGAACTTATAAAGGAAAACAAATTTCTGTAATGGGATCTGGTATGGGGATGCCAAGTATTGGAATTTATTCTTATGAATTATATAAGTTTTATGATGTAGAAAATATTATCCGTATTGGTAGTGCAGGAGCTTATACAGATAAACTGAACATACATGATATTGTGCTTGCGGATAGTGCTTGGAGTCAATCAACATTTGCAAAGACACAAGCAGGCGTAGAAGGTGATATTCAGTACCCTAATGAATTATTAAATAACAAAATTGAAGATACTGCAAAGCAAATTAATACTTCTATTGTTAAAGGAAGAATACATTCTAGTGATGTATTTTATCATGAAAGTTCAGTTCCAAATTATGTTGATTTTTATAATGAGCATAATTGTATTTGTGTAGAAATGGAAAGCTATGCATTATTCCATAATGCGAAAGTGTTAGGTAAGAAAGCAGCTTGTTTACTTACTATTTCAGATTCTTTAGTTACTCATGAAGAAATTAGTGCTGAAGCAAGACAAACTTCATTCGATAAAATGATGAAACTTGCATTAGAGGCTTGTTTGTAAAGTGTAGATGTTTTTGAAATTTGTATTTATCTACTTTATATTGAGAATATAAAAGAGTTGCTTTAAACTAAAGTCATAATTATGATCAACTGTTTTGTTTGTTAATATTTAACACACAAACTCTCACACGATTGTGAGTGGCGGAATTTTGTAGAGTTTTCACTCTGTTTCGTTCGCCCGTTGTCCTAAACTGGACAGCGGGCGTTTTTTTTTATTTATAAGGAGGATTTTTTATGGATAAATTTAAGTTTTCATTATTAGTTTTATTTGGTGCCTGCAGCTATGGCATACTTTCAACAATTTTCAAGCTCGGCTTTAAGAATGGTTTTTCTGCGTTTGAGCTATTAGGAGGACAATATGTATTTGGATGGATTGGACTATTACTACTCGTTCTTCTTTTCTCACGTCATAAAGTGTCAACAAAACAAGTTTTTTCATTATTAGTTGTCGGAACAACAATGAGTATGACGAGTATTTTCTATGCAATCTCTGTAGTAGAACTACCAGCTTCGATTGCTGTTGTTTTACTCTTTCAATTTACATGGATTGGGGTAACTATTGAAGCAATTGCAACTCGAACATTTCCAAGCCGTGAAAAGATAATATCAATTATTATTTTATTTGCCGGAACTCTATTGGCAGGTGGGGTGTTTGAAGGGCTTGGTCAAAACTTCTCTACAAAAGGTATCATTTTTGGACTATTATCCGCTGTCTCTTTTTCCTTTTATATTTTTGCAAGCGGCCGCGTTGCTACAAATGTACCACCATATACGAAAAGCTTTTTGATGACAACAAGTGCTACATTTATCGTTTGCTTATTTTTTCCACCAACCTTCTTAATTAATGGTTCCTTGCAAGCTGGATTATGGAAATATGCACTTTTCCTTGGATTCTTCGGTGTTGTTGTACCGGTCATTTGCTTCTCTATTGGTGTCCAAAAAGTAGGAACAGGACTAGGAACAATTTTAGGTGCTGCTGAGCTCCCAACAGCAATCGTTGCTTCTATTACACTTGCTCATGAAGTCGTATCACCATTACAATGGCTCGGCATTGTTTGTATACTAATTGGAATTTTCGCACCGCAAATTCTTACTGCACGAAAAGATGAAAACCGTAACATAGAACTCAGCGCCTAACAAAAAGAGCACACTATGAGCTCTTTTTTAAAATTACCTAATCTCAGAGAATTTGTTTGGAGGAATATGTGATAAGTTCGTTCGATGAAACATAAATGATTTTCTTAAAAATTAACATTAAAGTATAACAGAACTTATTAGTAAAATATAATTAAGTAGGTATAAAATTGTCATTTAAGGGAATTGAACTTGAGAAAATTTATGCGATTACAGAAATAATTACGTAATGGGTAAAATTTCAATAGAACTATCAATGATTTCGTATTAAACTAAGAATTGGGTTATCTCAATGTTTTTTTAATGTAGATAAAATAAAAAGAGTAAACGTAATTCATAAGTTTGTTCTTCTATTCAAAAATAATAGAAGTGGGGGAAATGACATGAAGTATAAAAGTGTTTTTGATATAATTGGCCCAATTATGATTGGTCCTTCTAGTTCACATACTGCAGGTGCGGCCAAAATTGGTCGTGTTGCGAGAAATTTATATGGTAAGTTACCTAAAAAAGTAAGAATTTCACTATATGGTTCTTTTGCAAAAACGTATCGTGGACATGGAACAGATATCGCGATTATTGGAGGACTTTTAGATTTCGATACATTCGATGAACGTATTAGAGAATCGTTAAAGCTTGCTACTGATCAAGGAATGGAATTTCAATTTATAGAGGAAGATGCGATTACAAATCATCCTAACACTGTGAAAATTACAATTGAAGATGATGACCAAACTTTTGAGTTGGTAGGAGTTTCAATTGGTGGCGGTAAAATTGAAATTATTGAATTAAATGGCTTTGAACTAAAACTTTCTGGAAATTATCCTGCAATCTTGGTCGTACACAATGATCGTTTTGGTGCAATTGCTGGAGTTACGAATGTTTTAACGAAGTATTCATTAAACATTGGCCATATGGAAGTTTCTAGAAAAGAAGTTGGTCAGTTAGCATTAATGACAATTGAAGTAGATCAAGTGATTGAAGATAAAGTATTAGAAGAACTAATGTCGTTACCTCATATTGTACAAGTAACGAAAATGGTCGACTAATTAACGGGAGGTGTAGTGAATTGTTTAAAAATGTTGCAGAATTAGTAGAGTTAGCTGAATCAAAAGGCGTAAAAATAGCTGAAATTATGATTCAACAAGAAATGGAATTCACTGGTAAAACTAGGGAAGAAATTATTGGCAAGATGGAAATGAATCTTGATGTTATGGAAAAGGCAGTTGAAAGAGGACTTGAAGGAGTTCATTCACCTACTGGCTTGACTGGTGGAGATGCTGTTCTTTTACAAAGATACATTGAAAAAGGAAATATGTTAACTGGTCATACAATTTTAGATGCAGTTAGTAAAGCGGTTGCTACAAATGAAGTAAACGCTGCAATGGGTACAATTTGTGCAACACCAACTGCTGGGTCAGCAGGTGTAGTACCAGGAACATTATTTGCTTTAAAAGAAAAGCTAAACCCAACACGTATGCAAATGATTGAATTTTTATTTACCTCAGGAGCTTTTGGTTTTGTTGTAGCGAATAATGCTTCAATTTCTGGTGCTGCAGGAGGTTGCCAAGCTGAAGTAGGATCTGCTAGTGGGATGGCTGCAGCTGCGATCGTTGAATTGGTTGGCGGGTCACCTAGTCAATGTGCAGAAGCATTTGCAATTACATTAAAAAATATGCTTGGACTAGTATGTGATCCTGTAGCAGGTTTAGTAGAAGTTCCTTGTGTAAAAAGAAATGCAATGGGTGCTGCAAATGCAATGGTAGCAGCTGATATGGCATTAGCGGGTATAACAAGTCGAATTCCGTGTGATGAAGTAATCGATGCAATGTTTAAAATAGGACAAACAATGCCTTCTGCGCTAAGAGAAACAGCAGAAGGAGGATTAGCTGCGACACCAACTGGAAGAGAATTAGAAGCTAAAATATTTGGTGTCTCACTAAAGAAAAAATGAGACAAGAAATATTACAACCTGTTGTAATATTAAACGGCATCGGTGAAGAAACTGCTAATTTACTAAAAGAATTAGACATTCACACAATTAATGACTTGATTAACTATTTACCTTATCGATATGAAGATTTTAAACATAAAGAATTAACTGAAGTGAAACATGATGAAAGGGTTACTGTTGAGGGTACTGTTCACAGTGCCCCTTTAATTCAATTTTACGGCAAAAAAAAATCTAGACTTACTTTTAGATTGTTAGTGGATCGTTTTCTTATTACTGTTATTTGTTTTAATCGTCCTTATTACAAAACAAAATTAAACTTAAATGAACAAATAACAGTGACAGGAAAATGGGATCAGCACCGCCAGACGATAACAGTATCTGAATTAGTATTCGGTTCTAGACCTAATGGAAATGAAATCGAACCAGTATACTCCGTTAAAGGGAATTTAACGGTAAAAACAATGAGAAAATTTATCGGACAGGCACTAACAAAATACGGTGAATATATAGAAAATATCGTTCCAAATCAACTTGTTAGTAAATATAAGTTGCTTCAGCGAAAGGATACTATAAATTTATTACATCATCCCATTGATGGTAATAGTTTAAAACAAGCTAGAAGAACATATGTTTATGAAGAGTTTTTTCTTTTTCAATTAAAAATGCAAGCACTTCGTAAAGTTCAACGAAATCATTCTCAAGGGATTGCCAAAAAAATTAGTCATCGTCAAGTAAACAAACTAATTTCCTCTTTACCATTTCCATTAACAGGAGCTCAAAATCGAGTGATAAATGAGATATTTGATGATATGAGCCAGCCTTATCGAATGAATCGATTATTACAAGGTGATGTAGGTTCAGGAAAGACAGTTGTAGCGACAATTGCTCTTTATGCAAATATGATTGAAGGATACCAAGGTGCATTAATGGTTCCGACAGAAATATTAGCAGAACAACATTTCGAATCATTAGTGAAAATGCTAACAAATTTAGACGTGAATGTTGAATTGTTAACAAGCTCAGTCAAAGGGAAAAGAAGGAAAGAGCTTTTAGAGAGATTAAAAAATGGAGAAATAGACATAGTAGTTGGTACACATGCACTCATTCAGGATGAAGTTCAATTCCATAAGTTAGGTTTGGTTATTACGGATGAGCAACATCGATTTGGTGTCAATCAGAGGAGAGTACTTCGTGAAAAGGGGTATTATCCAGATGTTTTATTTATGACAGCAACACCGATACCTAGAACATTAGCAATAACAGCCTTTGGTGAAATGGATGTATCAATTATAGATGAATATCCTGCTGGACGTAAAAAAATTGAAACATATTGGGTTAAACAAGAAATGTTTGATCGAGTATTAACATTTGTCCAAAAAGAGATTGAAAAAGGCAGACAAGCTTACGTTATTTGCCCACTAATTGAAGAGTCAGAAAAATTGGATTTACAAAATGCACTAGATCTACATAGTCAATTATCATTTCATTTTCAAACGATCTGCAAGGTTGGTCTAATGCATGGGAAATTGTCTTCTGCAGAAAAAGATGAAGTAATGAAGGTATTTTCAGCAAACGAAGTTCAAATCTTAGTATCGACTACTGTAGTTGAAGTAGGAGTAAATGTACCTAATTCAACGATCATGGTTATTTATGATGCTGAAAGATTTGGTTTATCTCAACTTCATCAGTTAAGAGGTCGTGTCGGCCGAGGTTCGGAACAATCTTACTGTATTCTAGTGGGAAATCCCAAAAATGAAGTAGGAAAAGAACGACTACGAATTATGACAGAAACGAATGATGGATTCGAACTTTCAGAGAAAGACCTTGAACTTCGTGGCCCTGGGGATTTTTTTGGTAAACAGCAAAGTGGAGTTCCTGTGTTTAAAATGGCGGATATGGTGCACGACTATCGAATTCTTGAAGTTGCAAGAACAGATGCAGCTATGCTAGTAAATTCGAATTCCTTCTGGGAGGACGATCATTATCTTCCACTCAGAGACTATTTAAAAAATAGTGGGATATTTAATTCTGAAAAACTAGATTAGTACTAGGTATTAAAAGTTTGTAAAAATGTATTGATAAACTAGATGTTTTATTATAAACTGATGTTAATACCAGGTAATAAAAAATACTGAGGTATCGAAAATGAGAAGAAATAAAAAAGATCGCCAAAAAAAGTTAAAAGATATAATTGAAGTGAATCCGTTTATTACAGACGAGGACCTTGCTAATCAGCTTAGTGTCAGTATTCAAACGATAAGACTTGATCGCTTGGAATTATCGATTCCGGAATTGCGTGAAAGAATCAAAAATGTAGCTACACAGCAATTAGAAGATGTAAAATCATTGCGTGTAGATGAAATTATTGGTGAAGTCATTGATATTCAACTGAATGATAGTGCAATTTCAATTTTCGACGTAAAACAAGAGCATGTGTTTAGTCGAAACGGTATTGCTCGAGGTCATCATTTATTTGCACAGGCGAATTCTTTAGCAGTTGCAGTCATTAACGATGATTTAGCGTTAACTGCTAAATCGAATTTAGTGTTTATTAAACCTGCAAAACTAGGTGATCGAGTAATAGCAAAAGCTAAAATCATTGAAGATGAACGCGAAACAAGGCGTAAAACAGTTGAAGTTAATGGTTTTGTTGAGAATGAACACATCTTTGAAGGTACATTCGAAATGTATCATCGCTCGCAGCAATGATTACTAGGAAGGAATTAATGATATGAGACTAGCTATAGACGCAATGGGTGGAGATCATGCTCCAAAAGCAATCGTAGAAGGAGCTATGCTCGCTGTAGAAAAACTTGAAAATATAACAATCACGTTAATTGGTGATGAATCAAAAATTAGACCTTATTTAACAAATGATAAAAACATCCAAATTATCCATACAGAAGAGGTAATCGAAGGAACGGATGAACCTGTAAGAGCAGTTCGTCGTAAAAAAAATGCTTCGTTAGTTCTTATGGCGAATGAAGTGCAAGAAGGTAGAGCAGATGCTTGTATATCAGCGGGTAATACAGGTGCACTGATGACTGCTGGTTTATTTATTGTTGGCCGTATGGAAGGCGTTGAACGTCCTGCCTTATCTCCAACATTACCTACTGTAGATGGAAAAGGATTTGTATTTCTTGATGTTGGCGCAAATGTCGATGCCAAAGCAGAACATTTACTTCAATATGCAATTATGGGTTCGGTATACTCTGAACAAGTTCGTGGCATTAACAAACCTAGAGTTGGATTGTTAAATGTAGGGACAGAAGATAAAAAAGGTAATGAATTAGCCAAACAAACATTTGAACTGTTAAAGAAGAGTAACTTAAATTTTATCGGCAATGTTGAAGCAAGGGACTTAATGGATGGAGTAGCTGATGTAGTTGTAACAGACGGTTATTCCGGAAATATTGCATTAAAAGCCATTGAAGGAACTGCATTAACCATGTTTTCTTTGTTAAAAGATGCATTGTTATCTAGCTTTACATCCAAAATATTAGCAGCACTTTTAAAGCCGAAGTTAAAAGGGCTTAAAAAGAAAATGGATTACTCAGAATATGGTGGGGCAGCTCTTTTTGGATTAAAGTCACCGGTTATTAAAGCGCATGGAAGCTCAGATGCATATGGATTTTTCAATGCAATTAAACAAGCACAAACAATGGTGGATCAACGTGTCGTTCATTTGGTTAGTAAACATATGGAGTCACAAAACAGTGTGAACGATTAAGGAGGAATCTACTTAATGGGAAAGACAGCATTTATATTTCCAGGGCAAGGGTCTCAAAAGGTTGGTATGGGACAAGATTTATTAGATCATTTTGAGGATAGTAAAGAATTATTTCATAACATTGATCAAACGCTTGGATTTTCATTAACGGATATTATGTTTAACGGTAGTGATGAAGATCTAACTCTTACATACAATGCTCAACCAGCGATACTTGCAACATCAATTGCTTTTTACGAAAAAATAAAACAAGCAGGTATTCAGCCTGATTTTGTTGCTGGTCATAGCTTAGGGGAATTTTCTGCACTTGTTGCCTCTGGATCATTAGAATTTAACGAAGCTGTAAAGCTAGTTAATACTAGAGGGAAATTAATGGACAAAGCAGTCCCAGTTGGGAAAGGTGCAATGACAGCAGTGTTATTTTTATCAATGGATAAAGTTGAAGAAGCTGTCAAAAAAGCTGTATCTCAAGGATACGAGGTTGGAATAGCAAATTATAATTCTCCAACTCAAGTTGTTATTTCTGGGGAAGCTGAAGCGGTGAAAGTTGCTTCAGAATTCTGTAAAGAAGCTGGAGCAAAACGAGTAATACCATTAAAAGTAAGTGGTCCATTTCACTCAAGTCTAATGGAACCAGCAAGTACTGATTTCCGTAATGAATTAGAAAAAATAAATGTTTCTGACAGTAAAGTTCCTGTTATAACAAATGTTACTTCAGAGCCTGTTACGAATGCTTCTGAAATTAAAGAATTACTTGTTCGCCAACTTTTCTCTCCTGTAAAATGGACACAATCAATTGAAAAACTTGTTGAACAAGGCGTTGATACATTTGTAGAAATTGGACCTGGTAAAGTATTAACTGGTTTAGTAAAAGCAATTAACCCATCAGCTCGATTAATTAATGTGTACGATATACAAACACTTAATGAATTTTTAGAAAAATGGGAGGAGATCAAACCATGTTAACAAGGAAAGTAGCTCTTATTACAGGTGGATCTAGAGGGATTGGAAAAGCTATCGCATTAACACTTGCTAAAAATGGTGCAGATATTGTTATTAATTATTCAGGTAATGAACAAGCTGCTAATGAAGTTGTTAACGAGATCCAATCTTATGGAAGAAAAGCTATTTCGATTAAAGCGAATGTGGCTAATTCTGATGAAGTAACTAGTATGATGAAACAAGTGATTGATACTTTTGAGAAAGTTGATATTCTTGTTAATAATGCTGGTATTACAAGAGATGGCTTATTACTTCGCATGAAAGATGCTGACTGGGATGATGTAATTAACACAAACCTTAAAGGTGTGTTTTTATGTACAAAAGCAGCTGCAAAACATATGACTCGTCAACGTTCTGGACGTATTATTAACATTACGTCAGTTGTTGGTCAAATCGGAAATCCAGGACAAATTAATTACGTTGCCGCAAAAGCTGGGGTAATCGGCGTTACGAAAACAGCTGCAAGAGAGCTTGCGTCACGACAAATTACTGTAAATGCTATTGCACCTGGATTTATTGAAACAGATATGACAAATGAGTTATCAGAAACAGTTAAATCGCAAATGCTATCTAATATACCATTACAATCTTTTGGACAACCTGAAGATATTGCTAACGCAGTTTTATTCTTAGCTGCTGATGCAAGTCGTTACATTACAGGACAAACAATTAATGTTGATGGTGGATTAGTAATGTATTGATTTGATGAAATAACATGTTATCATGTATAATGTGCTATAGAATTACTTTGGGGGGAGGTGAAAGATGATGCAAGATGTATTAGAGCGTGTTTCTAAAATTATTGTTGACCGTTTAGGTGTAGAAGAATCTGAGAT
>Ga0187780_10002727_pt1 | contig 13263 bp, 9 predicted proteins | sample 1015_Q2_SP10_20__FD_132429 | JGI IMG/M metagenome (GOLD analysis project Ga0187780, IMG submission 132429) | Tropical peat soil microbial communities from peatlands in Department of Meta, Colombia - 1015_Q2_SP10_20_MG | ecosystem: Environmental > Terrestrial > Soil > Wetlands > Peat | place...
CTCGCCCCGCAACTCGCTTCCGGGCCGGTTGTTTTTGTATTCGTCGCCCACGATGATTTGCGGACGCCCACCGAAATTATTAAAAGCTAGCCGCGGAAGATCTCGATGCAGACCCAAAATAAGCGCCTACGCCTCAATTTGCCAAGGGCAATGCTCCCGCAACTGTTGTTTTCAAAGCGTAACTTCACAAAAAACAAACAGCAACCGCGTGCGCAAAATGGTCGAATGCCATGTAGTCCCCCATGTCCGCTACCGCAGCCGACCGGCGCAACATAATCCGAATCGGGCAAGTGCACCGCATTCGCTGCGAGCGTAAGCAGGGCCGAAGCACTGCCGGTGCATCGGCTTTTTGCCGAGACGGCCATTGGCTAGCGCTTTATTGCGCAGGGGAGGCCGGAACCTGCTGCCAAGCGGTGGAGCACTGCCGAACATATGGGTAGTAGCTCTGCGAAGTGGGGCAGTAGTACCAATATGTAGTTGGGGGCGGGATGCTTGTCCCGGGCAGCGTCGCGGCACCGTCCACTGCGTAAGGATCCATTGTCGGTTCGCCGTATCCGGAGTCCAACCACAAGTCCGGATCCCAGAACGGATCGACTACATCGATACCCCACCCACAGCACCCAAATCCGCGATAGTAGTAGCCGCGTCCTCCCCACCAGCCGCCACCCCAGTGGCCACCCCAGTGGCCGCCCCAGCCGTGGCCGCGGCCGCCGCCCCAACCCCGCCCGCCAGCCGATCCGTGGCCACCGCCATAGCCGCCAAAGCTGCCCCCGCCGGCACCGTGGCCACCGCCACCGCCGCCGCCACCGCCACCGCCACCGCCACCGCCACCGTGGGCAAGCGCAACTGCCCCGGCGCAAGCAAGCGCGACGGAAAAAATGCAGATACTGGCGATACGAACCAGCCGTCGGCAATCGGATTTCACGGCCACATCTCCCGGGTGCGTCTGCGACCGCCCGTGCGCCTGAAATGCATCTGGCTGACCGTTGCAGCCGTGGCAGCGTACGAACGGCTACGTTGCAAGCGGTAGCAGTTTTGCTGCGTTTGGCCGACCCGTTGCCGGCCTCGAAGACTTAGAGGTCCCCACCGCGTAAATTGTTCCGCGAGAGAGGATTCACGGCGCTCCGTCACAATGGATTTGGCGCGCGAGTCGATCTCGCGCGCTTTCCAACGCCTTGGCTCCGGTAACGCGGCGCCTGGATCTAATGGCAGAATTTCCGCCGAGTTCCCGCAGGAACTTTGGGGAGAGGTCTATGCGGCCGATTTGCATGCCGCGGTTTCTTCGATTCGTGGGATCGGGGTCGGGCCGTTGAGTACCGCCCGGCGCATGGCGTCCAAACCGAGCCTGACTGTGGCATCGGCCGCAAGAAAAGGCGGTGGTGCATCAAGGCGGTCTCGAAAGTTCCTCGCGGGCCAGTCCCGGGCGCGTGCGAGCGTTCCGCTGTTGGCTGTTCGCCGGTTCCGACTCTTTTTGGTTTCTTGCGAGGGACAATGATTGCGCGCGATGAACCGTCTGCGGCGGCGCGAACGCTTCTTCGCGAGCTCTTTGCGGGAGCAGCGGATACGGCCGCCGATGCATTGGAGCAGGCCGCAAACCGGGCCCGCGCCCAGGGTTTCATTGTTTTGCAAGTCGGCGTGCAGCAGTCCGGGCAGGTGCGCGAGGTTGCAAATTTTCATGCCGCAATCGCCTTGCAATGCGCGCGGCATGGAAACCCGATGGCGCCCACGGTGATCGTCTCGGCCGGCCCGCTCCTCTCGGGTGCGGCCTGCGCATCGCCGGCCGACTTCCTCCTCGCGCTGACGCTGGCGATCGACGGCCACCGAGGCATGTACGCGTACGCCTGTGGATCGATTCCGAATCGCGGCGAGTTCTCGGGCCTTGGGGCGTTCATCGACCCAGGCACGCTCAAACGGGCGCGAGAATCGCGCATTGATGTGACCGCGCGGTTAATCGCCGGTGATGCCGTGTCCGTATTCGAGCACTTGGGCGACTGTGAGGATCTGGCGGCAATCCCGATTGCCTGGGGCGTGTTGCGAGCAATCCTTATTACGCCGGAGTAAGTGCCGGCATTCGTAACAGGGCATTGCCGGGCGCGCGAGGCAACGATTGCGTACAATTGCGCGTTAGCCTTCTTTTGCTCGTCGGTCCGATCGCCGTCCTCCGCGCCTAGCGCCGTTTGCGCATCGACCTCAGTGCGGCCGCGACTTGCCGTCGCGCTCCACGCCATCCGAATCGGAAATCTATGCGTAGAAAACGAAACGCCAAGATTGTTGCAACTTTGGGTCCCGCTAGTTCCTCGGAGACCGTAATCCGCGATCTGTTTCTTGCCGGGGTCGACGTGTTCCGTCTGAACTTCAGTCACGGAACGCATGCGGAACACAAGGAGCGGTTTGATACCGTTCGGCGTATCGGACGCGAGTTCCACCGGCCGATCGGCATTTTGGGAGATTTGCAAGGACCCAAATTACGCGTTGGCAAGTTTGCCGAAGGCGCTGTAACGCTCGAGGCCGGGGCGATGTTCCGCCTTGACCTCAATTCGGCCGATGGGGACGTGCATCGGGTCAGTCTGCCGCATCCGGAAATTTTCGCGGCCCTTGTGCGCGGTGCCTCATTGCTGCTCGATGATGGCAAGCTCGCGCTGCGCGTCGAGGATTTTGGCAGCGACTTCGCGGTGACGCGCGTGGTTGTTGGCGGCCGTCTTTCCGATCGCAAGGGGGTCAATGTACCGGGAGTAGTACTGCCGATTTCTTCCCTGTCCGAGAAGGATCGACGGGATCTGCACTACGCACTGGATCTGGGGGTCGACTGGATTGCCCTGTCCTTCGTGCAGCGCCCGGAGGACATTGCGGAGGCCCGGACTCTGATCGGCGACCGGGCGCTGGTGATGACCAAACTGGAAAAGCCCGCCGCAATCGATCGGCTCGACGAGATCGTGCGCGTTTCCGATGCGGTGATGGTTGCGCGGGGCGACCTCGGAGTCGAGGTTCCGCCCGAGCGCGTGCCGATCCTGCAGCGCGCGATCGTTCGTGCCTGTCGGCGCGAGGGGAAGCCCGTGGTCGTGGCCACACAGATGCTCGAGTCCATGACAGTGAGCCCGGTGCCCACGCGCGCCGAGGCCTCGGATGTTGCCAGCGCCATCTTTCAGGGCGCCGATGCGGTCATGTTGTCGGCGGAATCTGCCGCCGGCAAGTACCCGGTCGAGGCCGTGACGATGATGGACCGCATCATTGCTCAGGTCGAATCCGATCCGCATTATCGAGCGCTGCTCGAGGCAAATCACGAAGAGGCACGTTCGACGGTTGCCGACGCGGTCTGCGCCGCGCTGCGACAGACGGCCCACATCGTCTCGGCAAAGGCGACAGTTACGTATACGTCCTCGGGCGCTTCAGCACTTCGTGCGGCGCGTGAGCGACCGGAGGCGCCAATTCTTTCACTCACGCCCAGCACCCGGACCGCGTGCCGTCTGGGCTTGGTATGGGGTGTGCACTCGGTATATTCGACCGAAGCGCCGGACGTCACGACAATGACGGATCTTGCCTGCCGGGCAGCGCTGCATGAGGACTTTGCGGCGGCGGGCGACTACGTAGTAATCGCCGCGGGCGTGCCGTTTGGTCACTCCGGCACAACGAATTTGCTGCGCATCGCCAAGGTCGGTACGAATGGTGCTGACGATGGCGTACCGACGCGCAAATAGCCGCCAGCCAAAGCGCCCGGGTCGGGCGATGCGTGCGGCGGGCGCGCTTGCTCGTCGCGCGTTGGCGTAATCGACAATGGACACGACCATCCGGACTCGCGTCGCTCCAAGTCCAACGGGGACGCTGCACTTGGGGACCGCGCGCACCGCACTGTTTTGCTGGGCTTTTGCCCGCCGGTATGGAGGCACGTTCATTCTCCGCATCGAGGACACCGATCGCGAGCGCTCCACAGAGGAGGCAGTGCGCGCAATTCTCGAGGCATTGGCGTGGCTCAAACTCGACTATGACGAAGGACCGATACGGCAAACCGATCGGCTTACTCGATACCAGGAACTGATCGAGCGGCTGCTTGAAGAAGGCAAGGCCTATCGCTGCTATGCGACGCGTGCGGAACTCGATGCACTGCGCACCGAGCAGACCGCGCGCGGGGAAAAGCCACGCTACGACGGCCGGTGGCGGCCGGAGCGCGCCTTGGGCAAAACGCCCCCCGCCGGTGTGGCGCCGGCGATTCGTTTCCGCAATCCGGACGTGGGCGAGGTCTGGTGGAACGACCTCGTTAAAGGCCCCATCCGCGTGGCCAACGCCGAGCTCGATGATCTGGTGATTGCGCGCGCCGACGGTGTTCCGACGTACAACTTTGCGGTCGTCGTCGATGACATCGACATGCGCATAACGCACGTGCTGCGTGGCGATGATCACGTCAACAACACGCCGCGCCAGATCAACATCTATCGTGCGCTGCTGGGGGAGGACGCGAGACTGCCGCAGTTTGCGCATCTGCCCATGATCCTGGGTCCGGACGGCCAGAAGCTCTCAAAGCGGCATGGCGCGGTCAACGTGCTGCAATACGAGGAAGACGGATTCTTGCCCGAGGCACTGTTCAACTACCTGGCGCGCCTGGGATGGAGCCACGGTGACACGGAAAAGTTCACACGCGAAGAACTTGCCCAGTGGTTCGACCTGCAGCACGTCAACCGCGCGCCGGCGCAATACGACATGAGTAAGCTCCTTTGGCTCAACGGGGAGTACATCAAGGAGGCCGATGATCACCGCCTGGCAGCTCTCGTCGAGGCGAGGATGCGCGCGCACGGCGTGCGGATTGGCCTGCCGCCTCTGGGCGCGGTGATCGCCCTGTACAAGGAGCGGGTCAAGACGCTCAATGAGTTGACCGAAGAGGCGATGCTGTACTACGTCGATCCCCAGGTGCATGTGGACTTGCTGCGGGAACACATTCAGGGCGCAGCGCGCGATGCTTTGCTTGCCTTTATCGCTCATGCGGAGGCGCAAGCGGACTGGCAACGGCTGTCCATTGGAGCGCTCTTCAAACGCGTATTGGGCGAGTTCGGACTCAAGATGCCGCAGCTGGCAATTCCGTTGCGGGTCGCGATCAGCGGCCGCACGCAAACTCCGTCGATCGACGCGGTGCTGGAGCTTCTCGGACGCGAAACGGTAGTGCGGCGCACGCGAAGCGCGCTTTTGGCCAGCGCCTCCTAGGGTCCTGCCGACGCCCGTCAATTGCTGTGCAGACCGGAGGTTTTTTCCCGGGTGCCCGCGGTACTTCTTCGGCCCGTCGCCTTGGCAGGCATGGGGCCCCTGCGTATAATGAAAAGTTCCGCGTGGGGGTATAGCTCAGCTGGGAGAGCGCTTGCATGGCATGCAAGAGGTCAGCGGTTCGATCCCGCTTACCTCCACCATCAGGGTTTGTCTGCGTCGTGCTCTGCCGTATAGCTGATGCGGTGGGGTTTTTCTCGCGGGCCTACGGCAACGAGCGGTTCGTTCCCCGCGTGCGCGAAAAGCCGGTGGGGCAGCCTGGCCGTGCGCGGCCTACGCTTGTTCCTGAACTTTCGAGTGGCCCTTGCTCCCGGAGCGCGACCCCCATTGGGGTCGCGCCGAAGCTGACCGTGTCGAGCTTGACCATTCCGGAGCTTGCGTTGCGACCCCGCTCGGAGCTTCGAGCGACGCGAGCAATCGCGGTAGCGCGGCGACCGCGGCGCTGGTGCGCTCGGCGACCCGCTTGGCGAGATTCATGCGCTCCATGTCATCGGGCGCCACACCGCGCGTGAGCGCGTCTCTGTATAGCCGGCACTGCGACAGCCACGCGTGCAGCGCCGGCTCGGTGCGCCATCGCGCTATGTTGGCGAGCGTCGCCGCCCACATGCGCAGCCAATCCGCCGGCACCTCAGGAGGCGGAACTGGCGTGCACAGTGCGTTCTTCCGCGCCGCGTCGGACACGTGCGATTCGACCCACGCAATCAGCGCCGCGCTGAACACCGGCTGACAAATGCGCACAAAGAGCAGGTTGATTCGGTCGCCTTCGAATACCGGAACCGAAGGCGCCGGCTGGATGCCCAAGGCGCTACAGTCGATGTAGAGCGTATCGGCAATGGCCGGGACCTCGCCGCGCTCCAGCACCAGCCGTTTCGCCTCGATGCGCCGGAGCCGGCCTTTGCGCACGATCTCGTGAATGCGGCGCAACGCCGCGAGTTCGCCCGCCGAGACGATTGCGCAGCGGAAGGCGCTTGGTTCGACTTCGGGATCTAGGCGGAGCAGCGCGCCCCCCGCTTCAAGTCTTGCCAGCAGGTCGGGCAGGTCGCGTGCAGCGACGATCGCGTCACACTGCTTCAGGGTTGCGCCCACATTGGTTTCGAAGTTCTCGAGGCCAGGCTGGAAGTTGCGCCGGTCCAGCAACCACGCGTCGCGCGGCATGATCCAGCGGATCCGCTCCGGCTCGACCCCGTTTTCCATCAGCCAGATGCAGGCATCGATTCCGGTCTTTCCCGACCCGACTACGGTGTAGCAGGCGTAGGGTCGCGAGACCCGAGGCAAGTCGTTGACTGGAATGCAGCTCACGCCCTGCGCCGTCTGGTACTTCGGTGGATGGGTTGACGGTACCTCCGTGCGGGCATGGGTCCCATCGACAACCTTGCGGCCGATCGCAAAGCGCCACGACGCGCCACCTGTCAGCGAGTGCGCACGCCATGCGCCGTCTTCGCCGAAAGTGGCCTCACTCATCGGCAAGAACCGCACCCGTCCCGAAGGCAGGAAGCGTTGGCGCAGCACCCCGTCGAAATGCGCGAGCACCTCGGCGCCCGAGGCGAGGCTGTAGTAACCGGCGTTGAACCCGACCTGGTCAATGGTCCTGCTGGCGAGTTCGCGCGATGCAACGCCATACCAAACCGCGGGCTGGTGGAGTCGAACGAAGGGGTAGGCGTGCAGCCAGTGTCCGCCGGGACGATCGTGACGATCGACCATCACGATTTTCGCGACTGGGTCTTCCGTGAGCAGCGTGTCGACGAAAGCCATCGCGGTAGCGCCGGCGCCCACGACAAGATAATCGGTCGAGACCAGTTCTTCTTGCATTTCGCCCCTCCGTTATCTACCTTCCCGCAAAGTTAGACTTCGTTCCCGCCCAATCCGCGCAAAGTCACCTTTCGCGAAAGCTTAATGGCCAAGCTCCCAACCGGGCGTCTGGAAACCTGCAGGCATCCCGGCTTCGGTTTGGTTGCCGTCCGTGCCCGAGCGGAGCGGAATTCGCTTTCAAGCGCGGCGCCACGCCGATCGCCGCTTGCGCTCTACTTCTTTGCAGTCGGATCATCCATCGGATCAACGTACGTGATCTGAAACGGTCCCATGAGATTTACCTGGACGACTGCGCCCGTGTCGGTCCATGCGTAATGGTGCATGTTCGCGACCGCGATCGCATAACCGCCAGGATCAAGTACTTTTGATTGTTTGCGATCGAGCTTGTCTCCCATGCCAATGGCAAAAGAGCCCGAGATCACGGTGACATGTTCATCGGTTGGATGCCAGTGCGCGGGCAGCCGATAACCAGGCGGTATCTGAAGGCGAATAGTGACCGGGCCGCTGCCAGCGGGATTGCCCGCAAGCACCGCCATCTTGGCGCCAGGCGGAAACACCGGTGGTGCCGCACCCCATTGAATTTCGGTCGCCTGAAGCGGCGCGGGCATCTCCAAAGCCCAGAGTGCCGTGGACCCGCAGAGAAGCACTATGAGAAGCAAGCGAGAGACGGGTGCGTTTGGCGTTTTCATGTCGGCTCCTTTCACAATTGCGGCTGAATGTTTTGATTCACGCGGAAAAAATTCCCGCGATCGACCTTGGACTTGATTGCGGCCAGCCGCGCGTAGTTGTCCCGATACGAGGCTCGCACGCGTTCCTGGCCCTCGTCCATCATGAAATTTACGTAGGCACCGCCGGCGGAGTACGGATGCAGTGCTTCCCAGTAGCGTTTGCACCAGCTCCTAATTCGTTGGTTTTGTGCGGGGTCGGGATCAACGCCGATGATGACTTCGGCCCAACGCGCGTCTCGATAGGAAAATGGTGTTTCCGCACGTCCAACGCGGTGGACGGCCCCATCGATCGGATACAGGTGCATGGATGAGTGCAGGGTCGGCAGCTGGGAACCGTGCTGCACATGCAGGTCAACTGCATTGTCTGAGAGCTCGTTGACAAAGTCCGCTCGCCAGTACCACTGCAGCCCGGGCGGATACAGTCCGTCAAATGCGCGTTGCAGCATCGGGTACGGAACGGGGCCAACGTGCTCGAAGGTTGGCTGCAATGCACGCACGGAGGCAAAAGTCGCCTCCGCGCGCGCGACATCGCCCGCGTAACACCAGACAATGCCGCACATTTTCTCCCTATGCAGCGCATCCGGGAAAGGTGGTGCGGGTGGCACCGTTAGGAACGCAAAAAAACCGTTGAGCTCTGGCGCTGCGTTCGGCAGAAATTCGCGATACCAGTGCAAGACTTCTGTGGCGCGTTCCAGGGGCCAGAGCGTGGGTCCGGCCACGACATGGCTCAGCGGATACAGCCGAAATTCAAACGAAGTGACGATTCCGAAATTGCCGCCGCCGCCGCGCACTGCCCAGAAAAGGTCGTCGTTGTTTCGCGCGCTCGCCGTCGTAAAACTGCCGTCGGCGAGCACCATGTCTACCGACAGCAGGTTGTCGATCGTCAGGCCGAATCGCCGCGAAAGGTATCCGATGCCCCCACCGAGCGTCAGGCCACCCACGCCTGTCGTGCTTATGATTCCAGCGGGCGTTGCGAGGCCGAAGGCGTGCGTTGCGTGGTCGACATCGCCCCAAGTGCAGCCACCTTCGGCACGCACCGTGCGCGCGACGGGGTCGACACGCACGCCGCGAAGTCGGCCAAGGTCGATCACCAGACCATCGTCACAGACGCCGAGGCCGCCACCGTTGTGCGCGCCGCCACGGACGGCTACCAGCAGATCGTTTTCCCTGGCAAAACGAACGGCCGCGATGACGTCGGCGACGTTCGCGCACTGGGCAATAAGGCGCGGTCGCTTATCGATCATGGCGTTGTATACCCGACGAGCGGCCTCGTAACCCGGCTCGCCAGGCTCTATGAGCGTTCCGCGCATTTGCGCGCGAAAGGCCTGCAAGCTGGCTTGTTTGACCATAACCACAACGTCATTAGGGAAAGTACTTTCCTACGTTCCTCGGAAGATCGCTGCTTGGCCTGTATACCGCATGCGGCTTAGCGAACCACACAGCGATTGCAGACCCTACGCTGCCAGTCTATGCACCGATGGTCTGATTGATAATCCACGGGCCTGATCATTTTGATGATCGTGAAGCGTTTTTCTCCCTAGTCAGGATTGACTACTTTGCCTGCAAGGCGCCCAATAACGTCGCGGCGGCGCCGCCGTCATTAACGCAAGGAGGTGCAAGCCATGCCGTTATTTCTGGTCGAACGCCAGTTTGCCGATGCACTCGAAGTCACGGCCGCGGACGTGACGCAAATACAGCGAATCAATACCGATGTCGGCGTGAACTGGGTTTTCTCGTTTCTTTCGGCTGACCGAAAGAAGACGTACTGCTTGTACGAGGCACCGAACGCGGAAGCCATTCGGCAGGCAGCGCGACTGGCGAACCTGCCTGCGGACGCGGTAATCGAGGTGACGCGGATGGGTCCGGAAGCGTTCGCTTGACGCGCTCTTCCTCGTTTATGCAGTGCTCCCAGTGCGGACGTGTTTGTCGCGAGGACGCGAGGTTTTGCGACGGCTGTGGCAGCCCGCTCGCTAGCGGGAGCGATGGCGCGCGCGAGCGCGCGAGTTCTTCGCCCCGGTTTGTCGGGCGGGAGCGCGAGCTCGAGGCGCTTGACCGGTTGCTGACAAGCGCGTTGTCCGGGTGTGGCGCGATCGCGGCGCTGACTGGCGACCCCGGGATCGGAAAAACGCGTACGGCAGAAATGATCGCCGAGCGCGCCGTCGCGCGCGGCCTAGGCGTGCTTTGGGGTCGTTGCAATGAGGAGCCTGGCGCCCCACCGTACTGGCCGTGGCAGCAACTGGTGAGCGCCTGGGTGCAACTGCATGAGGACGCTGCAAGAGGCCGAACGTCGAACGGTCTTGCCACCGTATTGCCGGAGTTCGGACCAGAGTTTCGAGAGCAACCCATTGACACCGCGGGCGACCGCTCGGCCTCCATACCGGCTACGGAGAGCGTACAGGCGCGCTTTCGCCTGTTTGATGCAACCAGCAAATTCTGGCAGCGCGCGACCAAGGAGCGGCCGCTCTTGCTGGTTATCGATAATGTTCACTGGGCCGACGCCTCTTCTTTGCGCCTGCTGGAATTTTTGGCGCCAGACTTCGGAAGTTGTCGCCTGGTGCTGCTGCTCACGTATCGGGACATCGAGCTCTCACGGCAGCATCCCTTGTCGGCTACGCTAGGCGAACTTTCTCGCGATGCTCGCTTTGCGCGATTGCGCCTGACCGGTCTCACGCACGCCGAAACGGTTCGTCTCACCGAGATGGTCGGAGGCGTGAAATTGGCGCCCGAGCTCGCCGATGCGATCTACGCGCGGACCGAAGGTAACCCGCTGTTCGCGGGAGAGATGACGCGCGTATTGTCCCAGGAGACCCCCGCCCACGAGCGTGGCCGCCCGTTACGCATTCCGGAAGGAATCCGGGAAGTTATTGGACGACGTCTGAACCGACTGTCAACGACAGCCAACAAGGTCCTAGCGGCGGCTTCTGTGATCGGCCGCACGTTTGATGTGCGGCTGCTGGCGCCCTTGCTCGACGGCTTGGACGAGGACGCGTGCTCGGAGGCGGTTGAAGAGGCCCTGCGCGCGCACGTGCTTGAGGTGTCGCGCGAACCGGGTCAATATCACTTCGCGCACGCTTTGTTTCGCGAAACGCTCTACGAAGAGATCCCGGCGCCCAGTCGCGGCCGCCTGCACCTGAGACTGGCACGTGCGATCGAAGTGCTTCATAGCGATGATCTCGAATCGTATCTGCCGCTTCTGGCGCATCACCAATGGTCGGCGCTGCCGGGTGGCGATGTGTCCCGGGCGGTCGATTACGCGCAACGCGCTGCTCTTCGAGCGGCCCGACAGCTCGCGCATGAGGAGGCCGCGCGGTATTACCAAAGAGCACTACAGGCGATGGACTCTGGAAACGGGTTTTCGCGCGAGGCACGCTGCCGCATGCTCAATGCGCTCGGAACAGCCCACAATCGTGCCGGCGAATACGTCCAAGCGTTGCAGGTCTTTAAAGAGGCGGCGCGGCTGGCGGCAGAGTGCCTCAGTGCGCAAGAACTGGCCGAGGCGGCGCTTGGCTTCGAAATGGCAAGTTGGTGCCCGGGACTGCCGGGCGGAGCAGCGGCAACGCTGTTACGCGAAGCATTGGCGGCGCAGGACGACACAAATCCGATCGTCGTATCGCACCTGCTAGGTGCACTTGCGCGCGCGCTAATTTTCAGTGGCGAGGAAAAACAAGCGACCCTCGTGCACCAAGAGGCCGTTGCCGCGGCGCGTCGATCCGGAGATCCGGCTGCGCTCGCGAATGCCCTCATTACAACCCTTTCGCTGCGCTGGCAGCATGAGCGTCTTTCGGAGCGTATCGCCGCTGCGGATGAAGCCTTCGGACTCGCTAAGGAGGCCGGCGATCGATTGCTGATGTATTCGGCTCGTGCGTGGCGAATGTTCGACGCGTTTGAAATCGGCGATCTGGCCGGGTGGCGTAACTACATTGACGACTACGAACAGGCAGCAGATGAACTTCGTCAGCCGTTCCTGCGGTATGTGGCCGCATCTTCTCGGACAATGCATGCGCTGTTTGAGGGCCGATTTGAAGATGGGGAACGACTCGCACACGCGGCCCTCCAAATTGGCCGGCGAATGCCGGGGCTGGATGCTACGGGTGTGTACGGCGTCCAGATGTTTACCCTTTGCCGGGATCAAGGGCGACTGCAAGAGGTCGCGCCGCTGGTGGCGCAGTTCACACAGGCCAGCGCCCAGACCGGCGTTTGGCGACCTGGACTTGCGGTCATGTACGCCGAGTTGGGGCAGTCTGATTGCGCCAGAGAGGAGTTTGAAGCGCTTGCCCGGGACGAATTTCGAGGCATTGCCCGCGATGGCGTCTGGGTCGCCAGCGTCACGTATCTGGCGATCGTATGCCACGCGCTGTCGGATGCAAAACGAGCCGAATCGCTCTACGCACTGCTCGCGCCCTTTGGCGGCCGAAATCTTCTGGCGGGCACGACGATCGCTTCGTTCGGCGCGGCAGACGGCATTCTAGGTATGTTGGCCGCGACACTTCGTCGCTGGGTTGAAGCACAGACGCACTTCGATGCCGCGCTTGAATTGAATGAACGCCAGGGAGCGCGGCCAGCGCTAGCGCGCACGCAATTTCATTACGCGCAGATGCTATTTCGACGCCAAAGGCCGGAAGATCGTGAGCGTGCCAACTTCTTGCTGGCGGCGGCCGAGTCAGAGGCCGCGAAACTCGGTATGAATTCGTTGCTCTCCGCGATCGAGAGCGAACGGAAGATGCACATGCGCGTCCCCGCGCCGGCACGCCACCCGGCGGGGTTGAGCAGGCGCGAGGTGCAAGTTCTTCGACTGATTGCCTTGGGCAAGGGGAATCGCCAGATCGCTATAGAGCTATTCGTCAGCCCAAACACGGTGGCAAATCATGTTCGCAATGTCCTAAGCAAGACGCGCTCATCCAATAGGACAGAAGCCGCCGCCTTCGCCGTCCGTAACTCGTTGGTGTAAGCACTCTCGATGGTTGCCAAAGAACTGGCTGCTACGGACTCTTTTTAAGATTCGGCGAGAAGGGAAGGGTCGTTCAAAACTCGGGATCGGCCGCTATGGAGCTAGGCCATCTCGACGGCGGCCAATGCCTTTTCGCATCCCGCAGTCGCCATGACCCTGTACCACGGCGGTTGATTCTTGATGCTCGAACCTGGTCTGGCGCAGTGCGGTCGCCTAATTTGGCGCATCGCCGTCAGTGCCTATTGGCGATTTGCGGACCGAGTGCCGGGGATTTTGGATTTGGGGGCGTCGCGCGTATCGCACCTTGGCCAGTGCCTCGGCGGGGCAAGTTGCCGACAATGTGTAAAATGAGCGGCTTTACGCGTGGGCAAGTCGTCGGAGGCGGGCACGGGAAGGGCGGCGGCCCGTCATGCTACGCGTAGCGAATTTGGCAAGCGTTCACCTGAGTCACAGTGGTCCCCATCGTCTAGAGGCCTAGGACACGACCCTTTCACGGTTGTAACAGGGGTTCGAATCCCCTTGGGGACGCCA
>Ga0187780_10002728_pt1 | contig 13253 bp, 14 predicted proteins | sample 1015_Q2_SP10_20__FD_132429 | JGI IMG/M metagenome (GOLD analysis project Ga0187780, IMG submission 132429) | Tropical peat soil microbial communities from peatlands in Department of Meta, Colombia - 1015_Q2_SP10_20_MG | ecosystem: Environmental > Terrestrial > Soil > Wetlands > Peat | place...
CGAGAACATCATTGATCAAACCGAGTAGGTGCTTGCCGTTGGCCTCAAGCCGTTTGAGGATGCCGAGCATCTTCTCGGATGGCTCACCGTAGGCGCCGTCCGCCATCAGTTCGGTGTAGCCCAGGATGGCATTGAGCGGCGTGCGCAACTCGTGGCTCATATTGGCGAGGAATTGCGACTTGTGCTGGCTGGCCTCCTCCAGCTGCCGGCTCTTGTCCTGAATTTCGTCGAACAGCCGCACATTCTCAATCGCGATCGCGGCCTGGTCGGCGAACGTCGTCACCAGCTCGATCTGCTTGTCGGTGAATGGCTTCACTTCCGAGCGCGTCAAGATCAGGACGCCGATTGGGATGCCCTCGCGCAGCATTGGGACGCACAGAATTGTGCGGTAATCTCCCAATCTCTGTCCTTCGATCAAAGTGTATTCTGGATCAGTCTTTACATCGGCAATATGAACCACTCGGCCTTCGAGTAGTGCGCGCCCTGACGCCAAACCGCGCTCGGCTTGAATTGGAATTCTTTTGATGTAATCCATGAACTCGTCGGAGTAACCATAGGTCTCGGCTGTGTAGAAACCTCTGTCTTTCTCGCGGATAATCGCGGCGTTGTCGGCAGCGCAGAACCGGGCAGCTGATTCAACGAGGGTCTGCAGCACTGCCCGTAGATCAAAGGCTGAACGGCTGATGATCTTGAGAACTTCCGATGTTGCGGTTTGTTGCTCCAACGATTCGGTGAGATCGGTGGTGCGCTGGCGCAATTCATTGAGCAGCCGCGTGTTCTCGATAGCGATGACGGCCTGCGCAGCGAAGTTTCGCACCAGCTCGATCTGTTTCTCAGTGAACGGGCGAACCTCCTGGCGGAAGATAGTGATTGCGCCAATCAACTCGTTGTCCTTCAGCATTGGCACAACGAACAGCGTTCGAGCACTGGCCTTGTCCACCATGGCGGTGAACGATGGGTCTTTTTCGAGGTAGAGCGGCTCCGCTCTCATGTCGGCGATCTGCAGCACCTGCTTCGAGGCGGCAATGCGCGCAAGCGGGTGATGTGGGGCAGGGTTCAGTATTGGATGACGGAGGCGGTGTTCGACGTATGCTTCGGGCGCGTTATGCGCCGCCGCTAACGGAAATGAGCCATGGTCGTGAAGGTTCAGGGTGCCGAAATTTGCGTCGCAAAGGCGCGTCGCATTTGCCAGCATGCTCTCAAACACAGGCGTAAGTTCATTTGGTGAACTCGATATTACGCGCAGCACCTCTGAAGTTGCTGTCTGCTGTTCAAGCGATTCCGTGAGGTCTGCAGTGCGCTGACGCAACTCGTTGAGCAGCCGCGCATTCTCGATTGCTATGACGGCCTGGGAAGCAAAATTCTTCAAAAGCGCAATCTGTTTTTCCGAGAACGGCCTTACTTCCTGGCGATAGATGCCGACACCTCCGACCAGTTCATCGCCCTTGAGCATGGGTACAATGAGCAGGCTTCGGGCACCGGTAAATTTGTTGAGTGTGTCGTCGGGCGCTTCGGCAAGTATGTCGGCAACGTGTACGAGCGCTTTGGTATCGGCGAGCCTGTACAGTAGGGGCGCTTGATCGCGGGTTCGGCGTGGGTCCTTGTGACAATCGACCGCCCACGCCGCTGGTGCGTTGTAAAGTGCGACACGGTGAAAAATTTTGCCATCATAAAGGATAAGATTACCAAAATTGGCCTGACAGATTCGGGTGGCGTTTTCCAGGATCGCATCAAATACTGGCTGCAATTGGCCCTGCGCCGAGCTGATGACCTTAAGCACCTCAGAGGTTGCGGTCTGCTGTTCCAGGGACTTGCTCAAGTCGTCGGTCCGTTGCCGCAATTCGTTGAGCAGCCGCGTATTCTCGATGGCAATGACTGCCTGCGCGGCGAATGTCTCCACAAGGGCGATCTGCTTGTCGGTGAACGGTTTGACCTCGAGCCTGTAAATGGTGATTGTGCCCACTAGATCGTCGCCTTTGACGATCGGGACCGAGAGCACCGTGTGGATCGGCTCTACGTCGCGAAGGACGTAGGCATATTCAGGGTCGGCCTGAACGTCAGGCACGTGCACTGTTCGCCGCTCGAGCGCAGCGCGCGCCGAAACGGTCTGTCGTCCCGGTTTGATCGGGTTGCGACTTACGAACTCCCAGTTCTCCGGGCCAACATTGCAGGTGGCGACCGCCCGGAGGAACTCGCCGTCGAACCGAAAGATGAACGCCCTCTCGGCCTCGCACAGCCTGACAGCGTTTTCAGCTACCGCGTCAAATACAGGCTGCAAGTCGAAGGCGGATCGGCTGATCACTTTCAGCACCTCAGACGTGGCAGTCTGCTGCTCCAGCGATTCGGAGAGATCATCAGTGCGTTGTCGCAATTCATTGAGCAGACGCGCGTTCTCGATGGCAATCACCGCCTGGTCGGCGAAGTTCTTTACAAGCTCGATCAGCTTGTCGCTGAACGGCCGCACTTCCTGTCGATAGATCGCGATGATGCCAACCAGCTCATTTTCTCTGAGCATTGGCACCCCAACCAGAGTGCGGGCTTTTGCAAGCTTGATCGTTGCGGCACGCATCCGGCTCCCATGAGTCGGCCGTTTGGTTATGTCATCGATCTGAATCACCTGGTGCGTACGAAGAATTCGCCCCATAGCGCTTTCCGGCTCGGGATCAGCTACGGGCTCGTTTTGTAGATATTCGCGATATTCGCGCGGAGCGCCGTGCGTCCCGGCGATGCGGAATATGTCGCCTTCGCGCAGCCACAGATTGCCAAATTTTGCTTCGCAGATGCGCGTTGCGTTCTCCAAGATGGTCTGAAACACCGGCTCTAATTCGCCAGGCGACGAGCTGATGACGCGCAACACTTCCGACGTAGCAGCCCGCTCTCTCCGCACCTCCTCAAGCTCGCGCGCTTGCCGCTTAAGTCGTTCGTGCAGATCAGCAACAGACGACTGGCCGCCGCGCCCGGATAACGGCACGCTACCCCTCGGCTTCGCCTTATTAGTCTTGCGACGCCCTGTTTTCGGGATTTTGGGGCTTATGGTGTTATGCCTACTCACCTAGCCCTCCAGCCAGTCGGAGGACCGTACACTACCACAGCATTGGGCTGCGTTGTGCGCTACAGCAAAATTGGTCGCTCGACTTCCGCTCCGGATCATAAGCAGACATTGAGGCTCGTCCGACCCATGTCTGCTTTACCCGCGAAAGCGGACATGGATCAGCGCGGTGGTGATGTCCGCTTTGTGGCAATTCCAGACTCACGCACCGCAGTAAATTGGTAGTCTATTGTATCACATCGTCAGTTAGAGCGAGTAGCTTATCGGGTATCTTGAGGTTGAGCGCCTTTGCTGTCGCGGCATTGATGACCAGTTCGAACTTAGTTGGCTGCATGACCGGAAGATCGGCTGGCTTGGCACCTTTGAGAATTTTTCCTACATAATTTCCCGCAAGGCGATATCCGTCCGCAAAATCAGACCCGTAAGTGATCAGGCCACCGCTTTCAGCGAATTCGCGCGAATTATAGATCGTCGGTAGCTTGTAACGAGCTGCCAGCGCCACAAGCTGATTGCGCTGTCTGGCGAAAAACGGGTCTGAAACAACGAGAAGTCCGGCCACTCCTTCGTCAGCTGCTGTGGCGAAGGCCGTATTTATCTCTTCAGTGTTGGTCGCATGCAGGATTTGGATTTTACGTTTGAGGAGTGTAGCCGCATCCTGCAACTCGTGAAGTTGACGATCGGCATCTCGAAACGTTGGATTCACCAAGATACCGATCGAGGCCGTGCCCGTAACCAGCTCGTTGAGAAGGTCCAGGCGTTTTGCCTCCAACGCTTGCGCGAGTAAGTAAATCCCGGTGACGTTTGCACCAGGTCGATTGAGGCTAGCGACAAGACCGGCTTTGACTGGATCAGCCGCACTGGTGAAGATGATCGGGATTGTATCGGTCGCCTTTTTTGCCTCAAGGACAGGCGGATAGTTGGCCACTATCACACTCACCCTCTGACGGACTAGATCGCCTGCCAGTACCGGTACACGGTCATACTGACCCTCTGCCCAACGGTATTCGATAGTGACATTCTGACCTTCGACGTAGCGTTCCTCGGCAAGGCCCCGGTGAAACCCTTCCAAACGATGCGCGAAGGCACTTCGGGATTCACTGCTGAGAAAACCGACTACCGGCATCCTCGGTTGCTGCGCATGCGCGGCGAGCGGCCACACGGCCACGCCGCCAAGTGCCGCGATGAACTCGCGCCGCCTCATAGCTAAAACCCTGGCGAGGATTGCACCCCTAGAATATCGTCAAAGAGGAACGCTGTGCACTCAGCAAATTCAGCAAGGCAATGACCAAGACGGGTCGCATTTGGCTAAAGTCGGCTGATGTCCGCTTTACCTCTCAAAGCAGACATCGCACGAGCGCATCGGGATGTCCGTTAAGTGCCAGTTGCAGACATTCAGGGGCTCAGTTTCAGCCTCTGGGAATTTTCGGATTCCCGGCGGGCGCAGCTGCACCTTTGATTTATATCAATGCTTTTATGACCGTCATTTTGCACGCCAACCACCATCTCGCTCTATGGCAAGTAACGCGCTCTGCATTGCAGCAATAAAGCGAAAGCTACTACGGGGCGGCGATGATGGCGATCGACAAGTCGGGCGATGCTGAGGCATGGTTGTCAAACCTGCCGCCGACATCCCGGCAAAGGTGGTCAGCTCTGGCGGTCGCCGCAGTGTTGGCAATGGGCTGCGCAGTTTTAGTTCCTTTTGCGAACAGACAACTGCCGCGAATTGATGGATTCATTCCGGCCTTCGAGGGCACAATATTTGTCACCGACTTCATCACCTCGATCATGCTATTTTCGCAGTTTTCGATTTACCAGTCCCGCGCACTTTTGGCGCTTGCGAGTGGGTATCTTTTTACTGCGCTGATTGTCATTCCGCATATGTTTACGTTCCGGGGCGCCCTTACCTCAACTGGACTTCTCGGCGCTGGCCTCCAGAGCTCAGCGTGGCTCTATAACTTCTGGCATATTGGTTTGCCCACAGCCCTACTGGTGTACGCATGGCTCAAGGATGAAACGCGCACGAAGTCTATCACGCGGTGGCCAACGTCAACTGCGATCGGCTCAAGCGTCGTAATTGTAGTCGGTCTGGTTTGCGGTCTCACGTTGCTCGCCACGGCGGGAGAAGGATTTCTACCACGCCTTGTTCTGGACAGTACCCACTTCTCGCCACTGGTGCTTCACACTGCCGTATTCATGCTGTTGATCTGTGTGGCTGCGCTTTGTGTGTTGTGGGCCCGCCGACGCTCGGTGCTTGATTTATGGCTCATGGTGGTGGCGTTGGCAGCGATTTTGGAAATGCTATTTACCGGCATCCTCAGCTCAGGCCGCTTTAGTCTTGGCTTTTATGTGGGCCGCCTATTTTCGCTCGTCACTGCAACGGTTGTTCTGGCGGTTTTGCTCACAGAGACGACACGGCTCTATGCACGCCTTGCGCGCTCTAATGCGATGCTTCAGCGCGAACGAAATAATAAGCTCATGAACTTGGGAGCGATGGCAGCTTCAATTTCACATGAACTGAAGCAGCCTTTAGCAGCCATTGCGGTGAATGGTGGCGCGCTAGTGCGATTTCTTGGTCACGCACCGCCCAACCTGGACGAGGTACGATCAGCCGCGCGAAGGATGATTAGCGACGGACATCGCGCCAGCCAGGTGCTCGACAACCTTCGCGCCCTATTCGGGAAAACAGATCAGCCACAGGAGCCAATTGACGCTAATGAAATTGCACTTGGAGCGCTTCGTGCTCTGCGCGGGGAATTAGAAGGCCATGATATTGCGACCCGCGTCGAGCTGACGCCCGAGTTGCCACCGGTCTTGGGCCATAAAGGCCAATTGCAGCAGGTCGTCATTAACTTGGTCCACAACGCGATAGAAGCGATGGACTCGCTCAACGATGACCGCCGGGTATTGCGAGTAAGCACTGAACACAGTGGCGACGATGCAATTATTATAGCAGTAGAGGACTCAGGACCGGGGATTGATCCCGGAAAATTGGACAACATCTTCGATGCGTTCGTCACAACCAAGCCGCACGGGATGGGATTGGGACTGGCTATTTGCCGCATGATCGTCGAGCGCCATGAGGGGCAACTTTCGTCCTCATCAGTTAATCCGCACGGCACTGTATTTCGGGTCATCCTACCGGTTCGAAAGCATGCTGTTGCATGATCTTAACTAAGGGAAAGATCAGGGTTCTAGGGCGGGCGCGTACCTATAAATTTGCGATGTCTGCTGTGCCTCTGATAGCGACCGAGGAGCAGATATCGATTCGCGTCGGCGAAGTGCCAGTGGCGGCTATCGGGTCAACTCTCGCAGATCGACCCTTTGGAACTCGGCGAAGCCCGGCTCCAAGGGGTTGCACAACGCTTTAGATAATCTCGCTACCGGTATTCTGGAGGGATAATTTCCAGTAGTCCTGGCGAGCTTACGGTGCGTTTCTGTTATGGTGCATCACAGATGTGCGCGGATAAATCCTCCCGTGCTGGTTAACGCGTATCTGGCGGCTTCCAGGTGTGCGTTCCACAAATGCCAAGCGTGTATCATATGCGGCCAGATCTCGAGCGTCACAGCCACATCCGCGCTACCGGCAGCACAAGCAAAACGAACTGCATCAGCAAGCAGTGTCTCCGCTGATCCGACCTGAATGAGCGTCGGGGGAAATCCTCTGAGATCGCTAAAAATTGGCGAGACTCTTGGATCCGCGCGGTCCATCCCAGTCGGGACGTAAGCGCCCGCAAGCTCTGCGAGGTAGGTTTTGTGGATCAGCGGATCCACCGCTTCCTTGCTGGTCATCGTCGAACCAGACATGGTCAAATCGACCCACGGCGATACCAGCCACGCGCACCCCGGTAATTCTTCTCCAGCCGCGCTCAGTCGGGCGATCAGTGCGGCCGTGAGGCCGCCGCCAGCACTGTCACCGCCGATCGCAATGTGGGCCGCGGCAATTCCGGCTTGCCGCAAAAAGCGCCATGCCGAATGGGCATCCTCCAACGCCGCGGGGTAAGGGTGCTCAGGTGCCAAACGGTAAGCGATCGCCAGCGTGCGCACCTTTGCAGTCCGGCCGGCCTCCGATACCATCCGTCGATGGCTGCGGATCGAACCTGAACAGTACCCGCCGCCATGAAAGAATAGAAGAACTCGGGAGGGGTCGCTGCCCGGAACACTCGACCATTCGCCTTGAACACCGCCAGCATCAACCGGAGTGAGCTCCACATCGTCGGCCACTGGCCAGACCGAACCTACGTCGTCAAGACGTTGGCGCCGCTCAGTCCATCCGACGGGCCGGGGTTTTGACACTAGCAACGTTCGGATTGCTTCGATTTCGCTTTGAGCCATGGTCTGAGTCCGTAGCCTAGGGTACGCAATAAGCCTTCAGAATGTGCTGAATTAGAACGCTTCATTACGTGTCATGGCTGACTATGTCCGGCACCGAAGGAGATCGGCACCCTCAACCGGATAGGTGAGCACTCCATCTGGACCAAGTCTGGCAGCGGGCGTCATGAAGGCTCGAGCGATGTGATCCGCCCCGAGAATGTGAAAGACAACGTCGCCGGCAGCGATCAGATAATCCGAAATGATCCGCCGATGACATTGCCACCATAATGTCTCCGCGCACATGATGGCGCAGCGCTCGGAATGACCGAGTTGCCGCAATCTCTCCAGCGCCGTGTGAAAGTCATCGCCCATCGCGTAGTCGGCGTAATTGTGAAAACTTTCGTTGTGCCAGAATGCATTCGTGGCCCGCGGCACGTTCGGCTGTCGTCCGCGGCGGCCGCCCAACTCCGGGATATGCCCGTAGCCAATCTGAAATCCCGACAGTGAGCTCGGTAGGGCATCTCCGTTATATTGCGGATTGGTGCGCGAGCGCGGAAAGGCACGCACATCGACGACGAGCCGCACATCGGCGGTCTTCAACAACCCAATAAAGACGCTGAGCGGCCGAACCGAATGCCCAATTGTAAGGAACGCATTCGCCATCTAAACCCGGCGCCGGGCGCGTTGCAACGCAGCCCCCTTGTGCAGAGCGACATGATCGGTCTTATCGCTCTTAATCTCGTACTGGGGGTCGTCCTTGCTGGCGTGGTGCGTATAACCTTTGTAATCCAAATCTTCGGTGTGCACTTTCACAATCTTGCCGCTGACACGACCAGCCTCCGAGTTCCAGATTACGCGATCGCCGACGTTGAATCTCTGTTTCATCGCTCTCGGCACTCCTGTTTCGCTGGAAAGCCTGAGGCATTATTTGCCACTACCAACTCCCGGTCGCCACGCACGTTCCCGGGTGGCGTGTGAGCTGGATTTGGCCGATGCTTCGCTGCGACCTGGAGCGTAGTTGAATGAGGGCATTGTCCGCTACGGGTCAGGACATCCCCATCGCTAAGCGGCATGTCTGCTTTTCCCTCAATAGCGGACATGAAGTGGACGTCCGACGATGTCTGTTAAGTGCCAAAAGCTGCCGTGAGCAGGTGCAGCAAAATTCGGCTACCCAAAGCCAGCTTCAACCTCGTTTGAGCTTTGTTCAATTGGCTGCGCATTTTCGGCTTAAAACGGTAGCAAGATCCGCCCCACCAATATCGACCTCACCGATGCCGAAGGTGTGACTACTAAAGTCCAGTTTCCCAATCCTTGTACCGGCACTGCTAATCCATTTGCCCTCGGACGTCTTCTGAAAGTCTTTGCACTTAATTTTCGCGGCGAGAGTGTTTTCAGCCGCAGCTTGTTTAGTCGTTTGCGTATGCGTTGGATCGGTCGGGATAATGACTGCAAAAGACGCGGCGATGACGCAAGAAATGAACTCGCGCCGCCTCATTCGATCACCTCGTCTGCGCGTGCGAGCAGGGTCGCTGGCAGTTTGAGCCCAAGTGCTTTTGCGGTGACCGAATTAATGATCAGTTTGAAATGTGTTGGCTGCTGTACTGGAAGGTCGGCAGGTTTCTCACCCTTGACGATGCGAGCACTGTATTGACCCGCCGCGTGATACATCTCTATTGCGTCGGGGCCATACGCGATCAACGCACCGTCCTGGGCAACGGGCGGAAAGCCGTAAATGGTAGCGCATCCAATGCTCGTTGCGCCTTCAAAGATCCGTTTTCTGTAGCGATGAGCAAATGGGCCCGGTTGGATAATTACGATCGTTGCGCCATCTGATTTCATTGCTGCGAGTTGCGGCTCCAGATTATCTATGTCGTTCAGTGGTCTTGATCGGAGCGTCATCCCTGCCGCCCGCGCCGCCTGTTCCGTCAGTGAAAACCTGTGTCGTCCATCTTCCCATGCCGTGTGCCAGAGGTAATCAATCGGCGCTTACGGACCTACGAGTTCTCTGGCGATGTCCACGAATTTACCAGACAAATCCGCAACCGCGTCGGCGAAGCCGGTGACGTTGCCACCAGGATGAGGAAAGCTCTTGACCAGCCCTATCCCAATCGGATTGCCCACGTTGACGAAGACGATTGGGACGGTCGAAGTCTGCTGTTTGGCTATAGAGGACGCGCTCGAACCCGCCGTTACCAGGATTGCCGCACCTCGTCCTATCAACTCGGTCACTTCTTCCGGATACTCACCTGCGCCCCGTGTCCATACGATATCCAGAATTACGTCCTGCCCTTCTAGCAAGCCGCCGTCCCGAACGCCTTTTTTAAATGCCTCAACCAGGGACAAATCAGTACTTTCGGACGGCGAGCCGAGCGGCAGGAAACCCATTCGCGTCGGAGGTAATGCTCCCTGCTGCGCGCGCCGCGAGTGGCCAAGATGCCGCGGCGCCACCAACGAGTGTGATAAACTCGCGTCGCCTCATGACTTCCCTCCCTGTGGGCCGAGACTACCTTACCACGGCGGCGGAAAGCGGGATTAGGCACGCTCGGATCAGGATGCCCGCTCCCACCCTCACGACGCTTGATCGGGGGTCAAGGTCAACGCGGATGCTTAAGACCAAACCATCTGGCAAGTCGAAAGAGCGCGAAGGTCCGCAACGGTTTTTGCGGTCACGGGAATATCCTGTTCAACCTCGGCCCTCATGTTGTCGCAGTAGCCAATTAGAAGTTTTTGCACGTCCTCGATTGTATCGACTTGATATCGCAGCAAGTCAGTCCTCCTGGCGAATCGATACAGGATTCAGGAGAGAAGACGTTTTCCGGCAATTTGTCGCCGCAATCCGTCGCGCCACATCGCGGGTGAGTAGGCGGTTCTGATGGAAGGGTCCTTTATCGCCCAAGCGCACCACTCCACCCCGTTATTCACTTGCTGTGTCAGTTACGGAATGGAAACGCTCGTGGCTGCGGTTCCAGCAAAAGGGATCGCTGTTTGCTGCATTTCTCGTGCTTTGAACATTTTGGCTGCAATCGTATGTACGGAAATGCGGTAACGAGCGCTTGGGCCTTTCGTGTCACCGGCGATGCCCCATGCTTCGCCATCGGGTCCCGAACCCATTGGTAACTCGGCATCGCCACGGTCTGGCCATTGGAGATGGGCGCACATCTCAGCGGTCTCACGTGTCGTGAATTTGAGGTTCTTTCGACAGTGAGCAAAACCATTACGAACCACTCTAATGATTTCCAAATCGTTCTTTGTCACGTCGCCAAATAGACCGAAGGAATAGCCCCTCTCAATCTTTGCTTTGAACCCTGCTAGGGGCCCATCATAACCAGACAAGCTGCGTTGCTCGTCGGCGTCGAGGTCTTGGCCTATGTGTGACCGCAGATATCTCTCTAAGGCCGTCTCCGCAAAGGCTCCTAAGAGGATGGCTACGGCGCGATCACTGGGAGCATGTTCAGCGGTGCCATATAATTCCTGTTCGAGGTCGGCTAGATCCTGCATCGTTACATCGCTTTTGGAAAGCTCTCTAAATGCCTGAAAATATGATGGCTCTGACATGGCGACTCCATTCAGAAGGATGGGCCCGAATCTTACCAAGCAATTCTGGCAGCTTCACTACGTTACCCGTAGTCCGCCGCGCCTCGTCGCGCGTTAGTAATTTTCCCACCGGGCGGCCGATAGATGTAATGGACATCACACAGTGATTGGCGCTTAATTGGTGCTCTGCCGCCAGCCTCGCGGCAGATATATAAGGAAGGCGACTATGTACGTTCGTGTGACAAGTGCCCTTACTGCGGCCACGCTGCTCACGCTGGTGTCTTATGCGCAAGCTCAATCCATACCGCCACAGGGAGAGCTGCACGTTACGTTTGCCGCAACTGCCGTGCCGCCTGTTAGTCCGATGCCGATTGGCGAAGGTAAGCAATACTTACAAGTCAACCTGATCATGTCGGCGTCGAATGATCAGGGCAATCCGATCCTGAACAACATGGGTGGGCGCTGTCAGCTGACGCGGCTGATTGAGGGAGGTAAGCTTATCGAGCAGCATGGCTACTGCACCTACAACGATGCCGACAACGACCAAATCTTCGAGAAGTGTGATGTTGTTCCCGGTCAGGCTTTGCCGGCTGGAGCAACGAATATGTGCGAGTTGACTGGCGGTACTGGCAAGTTCCAGGGCTTGCAAGCCTCGGTGGCGATCACGTCGATGCCAGTCAAGAGCACCTATGAAGGCGCTTTTCAAATCGTCGGCCACAAGAACGGGACGTATAAAATCGTGCGTTCAACCACAAACTAGTTGGCTCCGCTGCCGCGCATGAATATCCTCGCCGGAAGAATTAAAACTTCCGGCGAGTTTTCGTCAGTGCGTCATCACACCTTCGCAAAAGCTCCGGCAGCTTCGCCACGTTCGTCGCGATCCGCCGCGTTTCGTCACGCGTCAGCAACTTGGCCGCGATGTCCGCTCTCCCCCAACAGCGGACATCAGGTGAGTGCTCTTGAATGTCCGCTTTGTGCCAAAACCGGCTCTGAGCAGGTGCAGCAGGCGGCGTCCTATTCGATCACCTCGTCGGCGGTGGCGAGCAGCGATTGCGGGATAGCCAGTCCGAGCGCTTTGGCAGTCTTAACATTGACCGCCAGTTCGAACTTCGTCGGGAGTTGCACCGGCAGGTCCTCCGGTTTTGTCCCTTTGAGGATGCGATCCACATAACCAGCCGCACGGCGTTGCAAGTCGAGTAAGTCGACTCCATAAGAAAGCAGGCCCCCTGCCAAGGTGAAGACGGTGAACGGATAAACCGCCGGTAGGTTGGCGCGATTGGCCAATGACACGATCAGATCGCGATGCGTGTACGTGAAGATGTCCGGAAGCACGATCAAACCGGTATGATGCTCCTGTGCCGTGGCGGCAATTTCAGTCTCTATGGCGGCGACGTCCCCGACCGGGGCCAGCTTCAAGGCGATCGTTAGCGATCGCGCGGCGGCCTCGATCGGTTCTCGGTAGTAGTTCACCTGCGGCCCGGTTGCAGGATCGAACAGCAGCGTGACGCGCGACACATCCGGCGCTACTTCCTTGAGCAGCTCCACCCACTTGCCGCCCATGGAGGACTCGATATTGATGAAGCCGGTAGCGTTGCCGCCGGGATGCGACAGGCTGGCTACGAAGCCGGCAGCTACGGGGTCGGTCAGAATGCTGAACACTACCGAAATCGTCCGTGTCTCGCGCAGCACTGCGGCGGTTCCTGGTGTGGTCGTCACCTGAATCACATCCGGCTGCTCAGCGACCAATTCTTTCGCCATCATCTGGATGCGTTCGTTGTTGGTGCCCCCCAGCGTAAGTCTACTTCCAGATTGGTGCCGCGCTTCCATCCCAGCTCTTGCAGACTTCGTAGCAGGGTCTGCGCCTGTTGCCGTCCTTGCGGGTCGTCTTCCCCCAAAGCAATGAGCACACCGATGCGCCGCACGCGCTCGGCCTGTCGGGCGCGTGCAGCGAGCGGCCATGCGATCGCCGAGCAACCAAGCATCGCAATAAATTCGCGTCGCCTCATGGGATGCCTCCCGTGCCGACGCTATAGAGCAAGTCGAGACTATCACAAGAAGCCCGTATTGTGCGTTACAACAAAATCGAGTGCCCGACTTCCGAATCGGGTCAAAAGGCGACATGCTCCTGTGTTCGAGCGATGTCCGCTTTTACCCCAACATCAGACATCCATGGACGCGCTTTCGATGTCCGTTAAGTTCCATAAGCGGACATTGAGTGGCCTCGGACCACTTCGCAGATTCATCTCCCCTTCTGGCCCCAAGCCTGAACTACCAACTTATCGATAAGCGTCGTTTCGGGATCGACGAGATGCTCGGATAATACCGTCATATGCCTCCTAAGTTCAGCCTTGGTGATCCG
>Ga0187780_10002729_pt1 | contig 13252 bp, 17 predicted proteins | sample 1015_Q2_SP10_20__FD_132429 | JGI IMG/M metagenome (GOLD analysis project Ga0187780, IMG submission 132429) | Tropical peat soil microbial communities from peatlands in Department of Meta, Colombia - 1015_Q2_SP10_20_MG | ecosystem: Environmental > Terrestrial > Soil > Wetlands > Peat | place...
AGGGCCACCAGGGTCCAGTTCGTGACGATCGCCGCGAAGCCGCCCAAAGGCGTTGGCAGGTTAGCGAGTCCCCAGATCGCAAGCGCGCCGCTCACGGCAAGCCCGGCGAGGCTCACGGCGTAAATGACGAGGTCGACGAATTTTCCGATCTGCGGCATGCACTGAACGGATTCGGGGTCGAGAGTGAGCAATGATACGCCGGGCGCGCCGCAGCTACGCGCTGGGCGCACGCTTCTCGGCGACCGCCTGGAACACGACGAAACGGCGCTCTCGCAGATTGCGGATGTTGTTCTGGAATTTGGTCTTCGCGTTGTCCCCCATCAGCAGATGCAGCCCCAGCGGCGGCGGGGCGGTCGACGCCAGTCGGTCGGACGCCGCGGCGAACCATTCCAGCGACTGCTGGCTCTTGTCTTCCCAGTCGTGCAGCGAGAAGCCCAGGGCGGCCAGGATATCGCGCACGGCGTCGGGCGCGGCGAGAAAGCTGATCGAACCGTCTTCCGACCAGGGCACGGGGAACCAGAGCGGGCCGCCTGCGCCTCCAAAGATGTCGTGGAACAGCAAGCGCCCGCGGGGAGCGAGGACGCGCGCGATCTCGGCGTAGAACGCCTGCTTGTCCGCGATGTTCATCTGCACGTGCTCGGTCCACACGACGTCGAAGCTGTCGCGCTCGAATGGAATTTCCAGCGCGCTGGCCTGGCGGAATTCCACCATGCGCTCGAGGCCCACGATCGCGGCGAGGGCATTCGCAGTGTCGACATACTCCGACGTCAAGTCGATCCCGACCACTTCGCAGCCGTGCTGCGCGGCGAGGTAACGAGCCGAGCCACCCAGGCCGCATCCCACGTCCAGAACGCGAAGCCCGCGCCGCAGTGAAGCACGAGCGCCCAGCTCGATGGTCGCTTCCCGCCCGCGGATGTGAAACTCGTCGACCGGCGCGAGATCGGCCGGGGCGAGCCGGTCAAGATCTTTTCCAGCTTGGCGCAGGGCGCGCAGGATGGAATCGAGGATCTGGCCGCGGCCGTAGTGTCGCTCCACGCTCTCCGCCGCGGTTCCCTCGCCGGTTGCCGCGGCCACGTGCGTGCTACTGCTTCGGAATGAAGTCGCCCTTGACGTATTGATGGATGAACAGCACACAGTCATCCGGCCCAACGCACGCGTCGCCGTGCATGCCCATGCCGGGCTGGAACACATAGGAGCCGGCCGGCAGCTCCCGTTCTTCTCCGCCGTCGAAGGAGTGGCGCCACGTTCCGGCCACGTTCATGCCGTGATAGTCGCCCGTGTGGGCATGGATGGGCGCGACGAATCCTGCGGGGATCCTGATCAGCATCGCATACTCACCCGTGTTGCGGTCGCCCCACAGAACAACCATCTTTATCGGCGACCCCGGACCGAGCTCTTTCCACTGCATCTGATCCTGTGCGGTCATCGTTCCATCGGCGGCGTGGCCGAGCCCGGCCGCGGCGACGAACCAAAAGGCGAGCAGAAAAGATTTCCCTAACATGACAGTCCTCCTCCCAATGTGGCCTGGCCAAGGATTGGCCGAGCCAAAAAAATCTGCGATGTGTGCGTTCAGTATAGCGGCATCGTTCACCTCGCGAACCTCTCAGCCGCTCGCGTTCGGGCCTTCGCAGCCTCCTCCTCGCGGTTTCTGGGCGGCGCATTCGTCTCCAGCGAGTCGAGCAAGCCCCTGGAGATCGCTGCGATCTTGTCGACGGCCGCCGCAAACGCGGCTTCGTTCGCCTTTGACGGCTTGTTGAAGCCGCTCACCTTTCTCACGAATTGCAGCGCCGCCGCGTGAATCTCTTCGTTCGTGACAGGCGGCTCGAAGTTGAAAAGAGTCCTGATGTTTCGGCACACAGCGCTACCTCCATGGCCCGGTTTTCAGGGCTGGACGCGGGTTGTCAGAATCTTGCCCATGCGGGCGCCCGGGATCTTCACGCCCTTTGAAGTCGTCACTTCCATGCGCTCGATCACCGAGAAGCCGCATGCGGAATAAAGGGGCTCGCCGGCAACGGTCGCGGCGAGCTCCAGCGACTTGAAGCCCTCCCGCGCTGCCGCGGCCTCGCACAAGGACAGAACGAGCCGCCCGATTCCTCGCCTGGCGAAATCCGGGTGCGTATACATCGCGCGCACGCGAGCCGGCTCCGCAGCGGGATCGAGCAGGCGCGCATCCCGGCTGGCGAAATGATCGCCGCCAAAAAGTGTAGCCCGGCGGCCCCAGCCGCCGCAGCCCACGATTCGTCCCTCGTGCTCGATCGCGAAGTAGGTGCCATCGTCGATGAGCTGGGTATCGACGCCCATGATCTCGAACGACGCTTCGACCCGGGCCGCGTCCAAGTACGCGCCGATCAATTGGCGGATCGCTATTGTCATCAAAGCCTCGAGCGCGGGCAGGTCTGCTCTCGTGGCCAGGCGGTAGGAGAAAGGGCGGGTTCCGATCATTCCTCGACGCCCCGTTCCGGTTCTGCGGCGTCGTGTCCGTACAGCCACGCCACTGCCTTCAGCGACCAGTCCGTCGCCCCGCGCATCATCTCCGCGTCGCGTGCCAGCTGGGCCGCTCCGTCGGGCAAATGGAAGCGTGTCTTGTTGGCCTCCGACAGCGCCTGCACGCGAGACGCCCTCGGCAGGCGCAGCGCCTCGTAGCGGCCCAAAGCTGCGGGGATGTCCCTTGCACCGACCCTCGACAGACACGCTGCCAGCGTGGCGCCGTCTTCGATCGCTTGCGCCGCGCCCTGCGCCATGAACGGCAACATCGCGTGGCACGCATCTCCAAGCAGCGTCGCCCGTCCGACCGACCAGCGCGCCATGGGCTTGCGGTCGAAGAGCGCCCAGATGAACGTCTCGACCGCCGCTTCGAGGATGCTGCGCAACTGGGGATGCCAGCCTTCGAACGCAGCCATTGCGTCGGCAAGCTCGCCGCGGTCGGTCCACGACTCGCGTATCCAGCTATCCTGGTCGATGACACCGACGAAATTGACCAGGCGGCCACTCTGAACGTAGTAGTGCACGAAGTGCTTGCCGGGTCCCATCCACACCTGCGACGCGACTTCGAGATCGAGATGCGCGAGCCGGGCGGCCGGGACCAGGCCTCGGTAGGCGACGCAGCCCGTGAAGCGCGGCTGCTCGGGGCCGAACAGGATGTGGCGTACCGTGGAGTGGATGCCGTCGGCTCCGACCAGTCCATCTGCCTCGACGTGCACGCCGTTCTCGAACATGGCCTCGATGTGATCTCCGCGATCGGCGAGCGCGGTGAGGCGATGACCGATGTGCAGACGCTCTGGCGGAAATGCGCGCACGAGCGTCGCCAGCACGTCGGCACGGTGCATCTGATAGTGCGGAAAACCGAACGCTGCTTCGACCGCCCCGGCGAGCGGCGTGCGGAGCAGCGTCCTGCCGTCATCCCAGCGGCGCTGATGCCACGCGAGCGGCTTGACACCGAGCTGAGCCAGGGAATCGGCAAGGCCCAGTCGGTGTAGCACGCGCGAAGCATTGGGGCTGATCTGAACGCCGGCGCCGACCTCGCTCAACGTCTTCGCGCGCTCGTAGACATGCACGTCCACGCCCGTGCGCAGCAGCGACAGCGCAGCGGTCAGACCGCCGAGGCCGCCACCGATGATCGCTACCGAAACGCGGTCAGCGGTACTCACCGGGTTGCAGCGAGACCCCTTCGGCGAACACGCCTTGCCCGGGAACGTGGTTCAGTTCCAGGCGAATCCCGTCAGGGTCTTCGAACAGGACCGAATAGTAGCCTGGAACCCAGCCACCCTCCTCGGGCGCGTGGACGATCTTGGCGCCGAGCTCCAGCAGAAACTTGTAAAAGGTGTCCACGTCGCTTCGCTCCCGCGCCCGGAAACAAACGTGATGCAGACCCACGCGGCTCTGGACGAATTTCTCGTGTGCAAAACGCTCCTCGCATCTCGAGATCGCCACTCCCGTTCTTCCGCCGACGTAATAGAGAAACGCCTCTCCCTTGAACACCTGAGTGAGGCCAAGGAAGGCCAGCAGCCGCTCGTAGAAGGGGACCGCGGCCTCGAAGTTGCTGACGGTGAGGACGACGTGCGCGATGCCGTTGATCTTCATCTTTTGCGCCTTTCAACTCAGGTGTACCTCACTCCTTCCTGCGCGCGCGAAGCGAGAGGAAGGCGACTATCAGTGCGGCGATGAACCCAAGCAAAACCAGAGCATCCGACCAGCGAAATGGGGGATGCGGTATCGGTGCGAGAGATGCCGGTCCGGACACTTGTGGATGGATCACGTTGCGCGCCAGCGCAAGACCGCCGATGGCATAGTCGTGCGCCACGGCCAGCCCGCCGACCGCAGCGTACCAGGCAATAGCCGCACCGCCCAAAGCGACGACGCCAACGCTAACACCTCCAACCGCGCAGAAGCCAAGTGCCAGCCCGCCGATCGATAGCAGTCCGAGCGCTCCGCCTCCGAGTGTGATTCCCCCGATGGCTACCCCGCCGCACGCGACGAGAACCCCGAACGCGATATCGCCAACGGCGACCCAGCCTTTCGCTATGCCGCGCCGATACCGCCCGTCTACCAACGCGCCGGTGGCGATGTGGACGAGAGGTAAACCGAAGATGCTGGCTTTCGATCGATACTCCATGACGTGTATCCCGCCTTGGCGTTCAAAGGTTGGTAATCCCAGGTGGCATTCTCAGCGCAGCGCCTTGCGCACGACCAGCTTGAGACCGGACCACACTTCGTCGATCGCGCACACCTTGACGTCGACAAAACCGAGCGGAAGGGCTACCTTGGGGATGACGTCTTCGGTGATTTCGCTCGGCACTTTGGCCGACTTCTTTGGCCACGAGACCCACACCACGGCAACCGGATCGAGCTTCTCGCGGCAAGCAGTGAGCGCCTTCGAGAGCTGCGCCTTCTTCGTGCTGAAAATGTGGACGAGGCTGGTATTTTCGTTCGCCTTCGAAACGAAACGCACCGAAGCGGGCAGCGGCTCGAGAAGGTCGCGATAGTCTTCCGGCGCGCTGATGGCCAGGATCTGGAACCGCTCCTTGATTCCGAGCTTCTTCGGCAGGGGAGTGCCCGAGTAGCCGGCCATGCCGGGGATTCCAGTCTTGTCAGGGCTCGGGCCAGGCCGGCAGCTTGGGACGCATCGTCTCGTAGACTGCGGCAAGGCGGAGCACGCCGGCGTCGTCGAACCGATGGCCGACGATCTGCAGGCCGATCGGGAGTCCGTTCTCGTCGAAGCCCGCACAGATCGAAGCGGCCGGCTGCTCGGAGAAATTGAACGGCACCGTGAAGCAGACATGGCCGAGCGCGCTCTCCGGATCGTTCCCAGGCGCGGCGTCCTCGGCAGCGTAAGCCGTGACAGGCGAGGTCGGGCTGAGGAGGAAATCGAACGGCTGAATTGCGCCATGCGCCTTCTCCCGCATCAGCATGATCTGGCCCAAGGCGCGCAATGCATCGACGGCGGTGAGCTTCCTGGCCCGGAGGCACCAGGTCAAAACGAACGGCAGGATCTTGCGCTGACGCTCCGGCGGGAGCAGCTCGACGTCGGCGAGCAGGCGGGCAGCGAAGAAACGATCGATACCCTCGGCGGTTTCATCGCTCAGAAACGGAGCGACCGGCTCCACGATCGCACCGGCGCTCTCGAAGGCTTTCGCTGCCGCCTCGATCGCGCGACGCACCGCAGGTTGCGGGCGCACGCCCATCCCCATGTCTAGGAGGAGTCCAAGCTTCTTGCCTTTCAGCTCGCCTTCGCGGGTGGCGGCGGGCCAGTCGCGCTTCTCGTGCGGCAGCGCCATGTAGTCGCGCTGATCCGGCTGGGAAAGCACATTCATCAGCCATGCGCTGTCGGTCACAGTCCGCGTCATCGGCCCGGCCACACGCCCGAGGTAGGGCGGGTAGATGGGCACCCTGCCAACGCTCGGCTTCAGCGCAAAGATCCCGTTCGCCGCTGCGGGCAAGCGCACAGAGCCACCGATGTCTGTGCCGAGTGCCAGCGGCCCGTAGCCCGCCGCGATGGCAGCGCCGGCACCGGAGCTGGAGCCTGCGGGGTTTCTGGCGGTATTCCATGGGTTGCGCGTGATCCCATGCAAGCTCGAGATGCCCGACGCGAGCATGCCGAAGTCCGGCATCGTGGTCTTGCCGAGAATGACACACCCGGCTTCTCGTACTCGGGCGGCGGGCGGCGCATCCGCCGCCGCGGGCGCGAGGTCGGCAGACGCGGCGCCGACCGGGACCGGGACGCCTTTCATGGCGATGTTGTCCTTAATGGTGATCGGGACGCCGTCGATCGGGCTCAGAGGGCGTTTCTCGCGCCAGCGCTTTTCGGCGGCCGCGGCCTGCGAGAGCGCACCTTCGGCGTCGACCACATACATTGCGTTCAACTTCGGCTCGTAACTCTCGATCCGCGCCAGCACCGCCTTCGCTGCTTCGACGGGAGAGAGTTTGCCGGAGCGGAACTGAGCGGAGAGCTCCTCCGCGCTGAGGTGATGGAGCGCTGTCATCTCGGTAGTTTTCCTCGGGGGTGATCTGAGATCGAAAGTGTTCGCCAGCCTTACCCTATCCTAGAACATGTCGTTCTCGTTCGCTGCTCCAACTTTACAGGCCCAGGTCCGAAAGCCCGGGGTGATCGTCGGGACGTCTCCCCAGCGGCCAGTGGTATTTCCTGTCGCCGGCGGCAATGGGCAGATCGTTGATGCTGGCGATCCGCCGCCTCATGAACCCCCGGTCGTCGAATTCCCAGTTCTCATTGCCGTAGGATCGGAACCAGCTTCCTGAGTCGTCGTGCCATTCATAAGCGAAGCGGACGGCGATCCGGTTGCCCTGACAGGCCCAGAGCTCCTTGATCAAGCGATAGTCGATCTCTTTCGCCCATTTCCGGGTGAGGAACTGTTGAATGGCTTCTCTGCCAGCAAAAAACTCCGCGCGGTTGCGCCAGACGCTGTCGGGTGTGTAGGCGAGCGCGACGCGCTGAGGATCGCGAGTGTTCCAAGCGTCTTCAGCCATTCGAACTTTCTGTGCAGCGGTCTGAGAGTCGAATGGAGGAAAGGGTGGACGGGGTGCTTCGGGAGTGGTCATAGCGCAATGCTCCAAATGTGTGATCGGCTCGCGGCGACACCCCTACTGGGGATGCATCGTCGGCAGCGACACTCGGATTCGTCGCGGAAAGTCTTCGGTATTCCCAGCGCGCTGCGCAGCGTCGTTGATCCAGGAGCGCCGGCGCAGTTCGGAGAAGGGCAACGCCGAGCTCATCCTGCCGGACGCATAGAGATAGCCGTCGATGAGCCCGTTGAGAAGGTGACGGAAGTCGAAGCCGCCCATTCTGCCGGCTGCATTTGCATAGCGGATGATGTTGACAGTGCAGCTGTTGCTCAGCAAATGGTAGAACTCAGGATGGTCCGCAAGCTCGTTGATCCGCTGCAGGTAGACCATGAACAAGCGGCGCACCGCTTCGGGCGGCGCATTGAGGCGATACAGGAAGACGTCCTCGTTTCGATAGTTCGTGCGAACGCGCACGATGTCCTGCTCGTCGCCCACGACATAGATCAGCTCGAAATGCTTGAACAGGGAAGCGAGAGGGTCGTAGCCCTCGCCGACTTCGGGGCGGGTCTCGATGGAGACGCTGAGCGGTGGTGCATTGTCGAAGATGAAGCTCACGAAGGTGTGCGAGACCAGCCCGATCTTCCAATAGGAGATGTAGAAATCCACGGCAGTCAGGTGCGAGATCTGCACGTCCCGCTCCTCGTATCTCACGGTGAAATCCTCTGTGCTGCGGTAATCGAAGTTCCGGACTCCGGTGAAGTGCACCTTGTCGCCGTCGATGATCGCCCGGGGCATCACCGCCACCTCGGGGCGCCACGGGCGATCGTGCGACGGGAGTACGAAGGTCCAGCCTACCGCCACGATCAGGAACAGCGCCGCGAACGCCCATGACATGCGCCGCCTCTTGGTCACCCGCAATGCCCAGATGCTGAAAACGAGGAACGCTGCTGCCAAGCCCAGTCGCAGCCAAGCCCATGGCAGGGGCGAGTACCAGATCGCGAGAGTGGCCCAGGCGACGAGGACGATCTGGAAGAGGACTCTGATCGCCCTGAGGAGCGACCGTCCGATGCGGCCAACCATCATGACAACAGTCTACGCCTAAGCCGCTGACACCAGGTCAACCGTTGCGCGCTTGAAGGTGCGTCCAGAGGACGCCGATCAGGGCCAGCACCGATCCGAGCGCGACGCCAAACACGAAGAGCAACCCGAAGCCGATCGGATTTGGGTTCCGATCGGGCCAAAGCCCAAGCTCCGCGGCGATGCCGACGAAGAGTAGCGGCAACGAGCCGATCACGGCGATCACGAGCCCGCCCTTGACGCACCACGATTGCCAGTAGGTCTTCCGCTGGTCTCCGCTCATTAGCATCCAGGCCACGATGGCGAGCGGAGAGAGTGTGATCGCTAACAGCAGCGTTACGGGGAGGCGCCAAGCGGAGGGTGGGTTACCCATGGCTTCGATCCCATTGTGCTAGTTCCACGGTGATGCCTTCCGGCCCCGATAGGAACACCAGTTTTCGATCATGAAACTCCATGCCGCCGTTCCGGAGCTGGACGCCTTTGGCCTTCAGCTTTGCCAGCTCGGCCTCCAGATCGTCCACGGCAAAGCAGACATGGTTGAATCCGAGTTTGGTGAGGTTGCGAATAGCCGGGTCGGGAAGGGCATCGGGATGGCGGTACTTCAGTAGCTGCACCTCGGTCCGCGGTGAGACGCCGGCAAGGAAGAGCGTCACGTGTTCTGCTTCGATGCCGTCCACCCCCATGTACTTCGAGAACTGTGGGCCTGCGATCACGACGGACTTGTCCACCTTGAAGCCGAGCAGGCCGAAAAACGCCTTGGCCGCGTCGACGTCTCTTACCACAATGGTGACGTGATCGAAGTGTTTGATCATGACCTGGCCTCCGGCTACCTTCGTCGACGCCAATCCTGAGACCGAAACGCTGGTTCTCACGTAGTTTGTACGCTTCCACGCCTTCTCTGGACATTGATGGCGGCCACCAAGTCCGGATCCGGAAGAATCGAGTCGGTCCGTCTCCGATTGTCCCCTCGGCGCGCTTTCCGCCCGCCTTCAGCAAAGCGGCCCGAAAAGGTTCGACTCCAGAGGGGATAGAAAAACAAGACCAAGTGACGTTCGTTGAGACGTTGTGCCACTCCCAAATGTTGGTCGCATCTGGAGGAACGAACTCAGGCAGCCAACCCCGGTCGAAAGCCCCGTCGCGCCGAGCGATCGCCACGTCCGGGTAATGGCTTTCCATGTTGTCGCCGCCGATGCATCCAACAAGGACGAGACCAGCCGCGGCGACGACAAGACACCTCACACTGTGTGAGCCCAGCGCTACAGGTGGGCTGCGGCCGGCACGCGAAGCGGAACAGGGTAACCTCACTACTGCTCATGATCTCGATTGTGGTAGAAGAACTTTATGGTGCACAGAACAGCAGCCGACCCAGCGAATAGCACTACCGAAGTTCCCAGGATCTTTCCATTCGTAGCATGGTGTTCCGGTGCCCAGATCATTAACAGTCCTGCGACTACGCCCATCGCCGCCGACAAGAGCGCAACAACGACGGCTACTCTATTGAGGTTCGAGAGAAATCCATCACTCATTTGGAACGCCTTCATCAGAACGGTAGGCAGAAGCCAGAAGATAAGAACCACCGGCAAGACGAGACCTCCGAGCGCTAGGGCGAGCGAGCCGAAGCGGATGTCGGTAGGACGCGGGTGCGCCCCGATCAGAAACCCTCCAAGGACGAGCACAGCGAATCCAGCACCTACCGTGGATGCCCAGATGAGACGACGCGCGCCCCTCACTCCGACCGTGCTCCCAGCAGACCAATTGCGGCCATGACATTTAGAAGCGGAAGATTGACCGTCCGGAACGCAAGACAAGCAAGATCGTCACCAATCTACCGCCGATGCCTGATGACGCTGAACATTTGGGCGTCACACTCGGCAGCCTCCGTTGGTTACCGGATGACCTCATCAGCACGGAACAGGATCGACTGTGGAAGCGTCAGTCCGTTCTCCTTCGCTGCCTTGAGGTTGACCAACAACTCGAACTTGGATGCTTTTATCACTGGAAGATCCGCTGGGTGCGCACCCTTGAGTATCTTGTCGGCATAGAGCGCTGCGGCCTCGAGCTGCTCGATGAGACTTGGACCATACGACATGAGTCCGCCGGGGAGTTCCTACGAGAAAATGGACGCTCGCTGGTTAGACACATTGTGCTTCAAACTCAGTTGGTGTGCGATAACCCAGCGCCGAATGTAGGCGTCGGTTGTTGTAGAAGTCGACATACTCGCGCACCGCTTGGCGCAACTCGGCATCGGTGTCGAAGCGACGGCGATGGTACATCTCCGATTTCATCGACTTGTTCCACGCTTCCATGTGCGCGTTGTCATTCATCCGGCGCGGGCGATTGGCTGACTGTTCGAACCCGGCGTGCTCCAGCGCCCGACGGAACTTCGCACCCAGGTACTCGATGCCTCGATCGGTGTGGAACACAGCCCCGGGTTGCGGGCGGTGCGCGCGAAGCGCGTTACCCAGCGCGCGTTGCGTCAGCGTGACCGTGCGATCGTGCCCAAGAGACCACCCCAGCAGCTTGCGGGTGTGGCGATCCATCACCGTAGCCAGGTAGCGCCATTGATCGCCCACTTTCAGGTATGTGACATCACCCACCCAGACCTGATTGGGCGCGCTCAGCGCAATCGAGCGCGCTCGGTTGTGCGTGCCACCGAAGAACTCCCCCATCCCGGGCATCCGACGATACAGGCGCGAGGTACAATTCTTTACCCCGTGCTCTCGCATCAGCCGTTCAACCCGACGCCGCCCCACAGGGCGCCCCAATCGTTGCAGTGCCGCGTGCACTCGCGGGCTGCCGTAGGTGTGATCGCTCGCCTGATGAATTGCCCTGATCTGCTCGACCAGCCCCGCATCGCGTTGACCGAGAGGTTAGGCGTTGACGATGCAACGCTTTGTCCGAGTGCGAGGCAGAGAAAGTGGGGCCAGACTTCCATTGAGGCTCAATCGACCTTGTTGTGGAGGAATAGCGCCAACAGAAACACGCAAACAAGAAACCCGGCGTATCCAAACCACTCGCCGGGAAACTTGTGAGGATTGCCGACGAAGGCAAAGAAGACACCCGCGAGGACAGTCGAGGCCACGGCATATCGAATTCTAGGAGAGAGCTTCATTTCCAGTACCCGTCGACGCCTAAACGCCAAAGCTCAGCGGGCGGCGACAGGCGCCAAACGTGGCTGTTGACGCTCCGCTGCAGCGCCGGGTTGGACGTCTTCATGGAATCTCAACTTCGAAGTACGTGCCAGGAGCCGCGCCATCTACCGCAGCAACGACTGCATCAGCGACTCGTTGGATGCGCGGCCAGCTCGTTGTGGTCAGTACGACGATGGCGAGTTTGCGAGATGTGAGACTTTGCTGATACTTCAAGTTTGCGTCGGTCGTCACTAGGACGGCGAAACCTTCCTTCTCAGCAGAGTCGAGCAGCTCTCCGTTCTTGAGCTGAGACCAACCCCTCTCATGGGCGGTTATTACGTCATGCTGAGTCAGCAGTCGCCTGAGCGGTACCGGAGTGCCCTGGTCAAACAGTACGCGTACTTACGCTGGAGCTAAAGCGCTGCGCGCCGCATGCTCCAGTACGGCGCGTACCTGCTCAATAGTGACGCCTGGAAACCATTCAACGAACTGCGATACGAGCGCGCCGTCTTCCAGGTTCTCGAAGAGGGCGGCAACCGGTACTCGAGTGCCGCGAAACACCCAAGCCCCGCTCACACGCTCAGGATCGCGCTCCACAGCCGGGCATGTAGACCAGTCAATCACGAGCTAAATGATACCACCCACACGCAGACCACGAAGACGCCCAACGAGTCTGTAGAAAAACCATCATAGATGAGGGTTGCACCGCTCCGCATTGGCTTGCTCGGCGTCGATGCGAATGGGCTTTAGAGTGTGGGTGCAACAGTGCTTGCCTGTTGTGGGTCCTCTAGTGCAACTTCGGTTGGCTTCCTGATTTGCCATATCGCTGTATCTTGCCTATGTTGTGCACCAGCGCGTAGAGCAGCCACTGGTTGTTGACCTTGCGCCGCCCACGTAGCGATAAGCGCCTGAGCCTGTGGCTGCTGCAGATGTTGGCAAACACCGGCTCGACGATGGCGAGCCTGCGGCTGTAGTAGTAACGGCCCTGTTCGCTGTCTATTTTGTTCTTCATGAGCGCGCTGTAGGTGGGTGGCTTGCCCGGGGCACGGCCCTTGAAGAACACGACCTGGCGCGCAGGGGTGCGCTCGGGATGCTTTAAGCAGCGATCGCGCAGCGTGCACGGCATGCAATCGCGCTCGGCGCCGTGGAACTTGACCCCGGCGTAGCCGTTGATCAGCACGTTGGCGCCATTGCGATACAGGCGCTTGCCCGCCGGACAGATGCAGTGCGAGAGGTCTTCGGCACAGCGAAAGTCCCGAGGCCGGAACAAAGCGCTATGGTCAGGCTGCTTTGGGGGCTTGTGCCGGCCGGCATCGGCAAAGCGCACATCGCGCTTACGAAAGAAGGTGTCGGCTACGTAGCCGTCGATCGCGTGCTCGGCCAGATACTTGAGATTGGCTTCGCTGTGAAAGCCGGTGTCGGCGGTGAGCTTCAGGTGCTCGAAGCCAGGGCTTAAGTCCCGGCACGAGTTGGCTGCCACCTCCAGCACCGGGATCAGCAGCCCGTGTTCCTGGCCTTCGCCAAAGGCTTGGGCATGCACGATCACCTGATGCTTCGCGTCAACCAGCGCCACGCCGGTGTAGCCTTGGATAACCCCCTTGGCCCCTTTCATCTTGGCGCTGTCGTTGTCGGTGATGTTGCTCTTCTTCAGCTGCCCTTGCGCCCCGACTTTGTCTTGCCCGCATCGAAGATACCCCCGGATTTTGGTGAGCGCCGCTTTGAGCGTGTCGGCCTGCTTAGCGCGGGCGGCTCGAAGCTGCGGCTCTTCGCCCTGGGCGTCGACTGCGCGGTGGCGCGCGAGCAGCTTCTCTAGCGCCTGCTCGAGCTTGAGCGCCTTCTTCTCGAAGTCAGCTTTCGTCCCGCTCCACTCCTTGGAGGCGTTGCTGGGCAGCTTCACCCCATCGACCGCAAACATCTGCTTGCCGATCAGCCCCTGCTCATCGCACACCAGCAGCACGTCGCGGAAGATCGACACGATCTCGCCTTGTTGGCGGCTGATGAAATCTGCAATCGTGGTGAAGTGCGGG
>Ga0187780_10002730_pt1 | contig 13251 bp, 12 predicted proteins | sample 1015_Q2_SP10_20__FD_132429 | JGI IMG/M metagenome (GOLD analysis project Ga0187780, IMG submission 132429) | Tropical peat soil microbial communities from peatlands in Department of Meta, Colombia - 1015_Q2_SP10_20_MG | ecosystem: Environmental > Terrestrial > Soil > Wetlands > Peat | place...
ACCTACCGGGACTTTCTCCCGTTCACAACGAACCCTTTGCTAAAGGGTGCTTGACAATCGCGCCCTTCGAGAGCATCTTCCCGCCCACACGCCTACCTAGGGCGCATGTGACAGGTCCCCGTACTCGTCCCGTTCAGCTGGAGTTCGCAAATGATTTCGCAAGCAACAATCGAAGGGCTTAAATCCGCTATTCGGGGCCAAATTCTTCGTCCAGGCGAGCAGAGCTACGACGAAGCGCGGAAAATCCACAATGCAATGATTGACCGTCGTCCCGCGTTCATCGTGCGTTGTGCCGGGGTCGCGGACGTCATCGCAGCGGTCAAGTTTGCGCGCCAACACAACATTCTCGCTTCGGTTCTCGGCACCGGCCATCACGTGGCGGGCGTGAGCCTGTGTGACGACGGAATGGTGATTGACCTTCGCGCGATGAAAGGCGTTCACCTAAATCCGGGGGCCCGCACCGTGCGAGTGGAACCGGGCATCACCTGGGGCGAGCTGAATCACGAGTTGCAAGCGTTCGGCCTGGCAGCGACTGGCGGCTTCGTGGGCACCACGGGTGTCGGAGGGCTCACACTCGGCGGAGGCTTGGGGTGGATGGTGCGCAAATACGGCTGCGCGCTGGACAATCTCATCTCAGCGGATGTGGTCACCGCGGACGGCACGTTCTTGACTGCGAGTGTGAACGAGAATGCGGATCTATTCTGGGGCCTTCGAGGAGGCGGCGGAAATTTTGGCATCGTCACGTCCTTCGAATTCAAGGTTTACCCGGCAGGAACCGTGATGGCGGGACTCGTGCTGCATCCGCTCTCCAAAGGCCGTGAAGCCATGCGCTTCTGGCGCGAATACGAAAGAAGTGCCGCAGAGGAGATGAGCAATAGCGCGGTTCTTTTCACGGCCACGCCGGAACTGCCTTTGCCGGATACGCTGCGCCGGGAACCGATCGTGGCGATTGGCGGCGTGTTCGTGGGGCCGCTCGCGGACGCAGAGAAGGCGCTCCGGCCGCTCCGTGAATTCGGACCGCCCGGTGCAGACATTTATCAGCCGATGCCGTACAGCGCGGCGCAGGCGATGGCTGATTTCCTGTGGCCCAAGGGACTTCACAGCTACTGGAAATCAAGCTTCCTCCGGTCGCTCAGCGACGGCGCCATCGACACCATTCTCGACTTTTACGCAAGAACTCCATCGCCGCGCACTGTGATTGTCGTCGAGCATGACGGCGACGGCGCATTCGATCGCATCGCCGCCGACGCAACCGCGTTCGGACATCGCAATTGGCCTTACAACCTGGTAATCACCACTATGTGGGTGAACGCGTCGGAGACAGAGGCGAATATTCGCTGGACCCGCGAGTTTTGGGAAGCTATGAAGCCTTTCTTGGCTGACGCGGTCTACGTGAACTATCTGGGCGAAGTGACCGAAGAGGGAGTTCGAACGGCCTACGGCAAGAAGTACGACCGCTTGGTCGCCTTGAAGGCAAAATACGACCCTACGAATTTCTTTTGTCTCAACCAGAACATCAAACCGAATCGGGCAGCGTCTCCCACAAGAGCATAGTACCTCATTCCGACATTTCCCCTCGCGGCCCGTACCAGATGTCCGGTTATCCGACTAATCAGGACTTGTCCGGCCCGCTAGCGTGTTATTAGTGGCAGGTACTTCTCGCCAAACCGCTTGTGTCCTTCCGTTGCTGTGAAACGCTGCAGAATTTCGCCCGTGACGGCGTTCACGCGGTACACGTTGAACTCACTCATGTATTTGCAGTCGGACGTGTTGCGGATGAGAACAGAAAGCAAGATTTCCTGCGATCCATTCAGCCAACGCCCGCCGATGACGTGGTAAGGTTCGCAATAATCATCAGCGTCCCAAAGCGCCCGATATTCAGGAGTGTCAAGTTCCGGGTCAATAGGCAATCGCCGAACTCGACGCTCGAAATCTTTACGCGCTGCATCCTCGACTATAGGGAACTCATGAACCCCTGACTCATCTACGCCATATACCTGCATGTGCCAAGGTCCCAACTCCCCACTCTCCGTCCACGTGACGAAAAACTTTGTCGAGTCCGGTGCCCAGCCGAGTTCCGCGTCGTGCTTTGTGAAGTTGTCGATGTCCGTTTTGAAACTCTGAGCGCCGATCCTCAGAGTGACGTCTGCTCCGACGACTTCGATCAGCTTCCGGCGATCCGGGGAATAGACGGATATGTGGCGGCCCGGATTGTCGTCCAGGGCCGACCAGGTGTTGAATAGGGAAATAGTTGCGGCGGACCAAGAACCCGTAGTAACCGCGTATCGGCGATCGATTTTAGGTTCAGGCGCGTTTTTCACGGACGCCGTACTCGTCGCTTCAGGCTTTGGGGCCTGTGGGTTCGTCTTCGACTGTGCCTTGAGCGATGGAAGGACGATGGTCCCAATCACGACAAGCAAGCATCCAGCAACCATGCGCATGTCGCAGTCATTGTAGTTTCCGACTGGCCCACGCGGCAATACGGCTTGGTTGGTGCCTGATTAACGGCGTAACCGGAAGTGTGCTTTCCGTCAGCACGAATATCCGGCGATCGTTTAGCTCGCCCAGCGACTCTTCGCCGTGCCGAGCCGCGATCTGATCGCGAATGCCATCCAGCAGCGGACGCGAGTCCACCGCGAACCCGCAGCCCTCGAAAAATCGCCGCGCGTGATCCAGATCAGCGAAATAGTTCGAGTCGAGGCTGCGACCCAGAATTTCGCGTTCGCCCTGATGGTAGGTCGCACTTTGTCGTTCGGCCCAGCCTTTCAAGTGGATGTCGGGCGTGATCCACCATCCTCCGTAGCGCCGAAGAATCTCGTGCACGTTCGCAGCGAGCTGCGTTTTCTCTTCGAAGGTCAGATAGCGCAGCAGGCCTTCCGTCGTGACCGCTACTGGCCGCCCGCTGACGAACGCCGAGCAACATGCCAGCAGTTGCGTGCGATCGATCACGCTGGCCGCGCATAGATGCAGATTTTCCGGCACCGAGCCGAGAATGGCGCTCACAATTTCGCGCTTCAACGCGATCGACTCCGCCAGATCGGCTTCCACGTACACGAGTCCTCGCTCGGCGAAGTCCATCCCGCGCGGAGAGAAGCCTGCGGCGAGTTCGAGCACCTGCGTCGCGCGTTTTTCTTCAAGCAGACGGCTGACGGCGCGAAAGCGCGCCTCAAACCACGAAGCGTATTGGCCGGGTGCGTCCTTCGTCCACGGGCCGGCGGACAGCTCGGCGCCCCGCGCGCGCAAAATCGCCAGCATCTCCTTCGCCCACGGAATCTCCGTGTACTCGCCGCGCGCGAACGCAGGTATGAGCGCTGTGACCGAGACTCGCCGAAAGTCGTAGCCCTCCATGTTTCGCAGTCTACCATTCGGCTCGGCTGCTTCGGCGAGGGCAGAAACAGAGCGCGGAGTCGGATTCTATTTCGCTGTCGCCGCTTCGCCACGTTCTCCGAAGAGCAGCGAGTAGATCCCTCCTCCTAACGCTCCTCCGATTAGCGGCGCCACCCAAAAGAGCCACAGCTGATGAATCGCCCAGCCGCCCACGAACACGGCCGGTCCCGTGCTGCGAGCCGGATTGACCGATAGATTTGTCACCGGGATGCCGATCAGATGGATGAGAGTGAGTGCGAGACCGATCGCCATTGCGGCAAAGCCCTGAGGCGACCGCCGGTCCGTTGCTCCCATGATGATCAGCAGGAAGAACAACGTGAGAACGATCTCTGCGATCAGGCACGCCGCCAGAGAATAGCCTCCGGGAGAATGCTCAGCGTACCCATTGGAGGCGAAACCGCCGGCAACGGAGAAACCGTCTTTGCCGGACGCAATCACGTAGAGAACTCCCGCCGCGGCCACGCCACCAACGACCTGCGCGATCCAGTAGGGGATTAGTTCAGAAGCGGGGAATCGCTTGCCCACTACAAGTCCCAGCGAAACGGCTGGGTTCAGATGACCTCCGGAAATGTGGCCGATCGCGTAGACCATCGTGAGAACCGTGAGACCAAACGCGAGTGCGACTCCCAAGAAACCGATTCCCAGACTCGGATATGCGGCATCCAGCACCGCGGCTCCACATCCGCCAAATACAAGCCAGAAGGTACCGAAAAATTCAGCTGCTGCGCGTTTGCCGAGCGTCATTTTTCGCCTCCGAAATGTGTGGGATTTTGATTCCGCCCCCAAATCCTTCGCGGGAGCGCGAAGCGGCAGGGATGGTAACACGTCCTCATGAAAGCGATCCGGTCTTCGCAACGTGTCAGCGCTGACAGCTCGTGAAGCGGTTGGCCGGCCTGGTTTTCACGCTGGCGATTACGGCGCTTTCAACGAAAGGAGAGGTTACGTAGCGCGAACCCGGCCTGTCACAGTTCCACCAAATCGTTGCGCACGGCGAACTTGACCAGCTCGCTGAAGTTCCCGAAGCCCATCTTTTTCATGATGTGATGCCGGTGGCTCTCGACGGTTCTCGTCGACACTTTCAGATCTCCCGCCACCTCCTTGTTGCTCCTTCCCGACGCAAGCAGCCGCACCACCTCGGTTTCGCGCGGCGTGAGCGTGTTTCCGCCGTCGCCACCCGCTTGCGGCGAGACGAAATTCTGCGCCATCGTCGCGGCCAGTCGGCTCGTGAAAAACGGCTGATGGTGCCGCGCGTTATCGACCGCCGCCAGCAGGTCCGTGTCCGCGTCGGATTTCAAAACGTACCCGATCGCTCCCAGCCGCAGCGCTTCGCGCGCGATCTCTTCCGAGAAGTGCATGGTCAGCACGAGCACTTCCGTTTCGGGCATTTCCGCGCGAATGGCCTCGAGCACCTCGAGACCGTTCTTCTCCGCCAGCGTCAGATCGAGAATTACGAGATCGGGCTTGCATTGTTTGGCTAGCTCGATCGCCTCCTCGCCGGTAACGGCCTCGCAGCAGAGTTCGACGCCGGGCTGCGACTGTACCAGCGCGCGCAGGCCCAGCCGCACGACCGTGTGGTCGTCGACCACCATCACGCGATACGGCGGCGCAAAAGCCTGCTCCTCTTCGATTGCCGCTGGCTTGCGAGCCATCTCACGTCGCCTTTCGCGCTGCCGCACCCCGGGCAGTCATCCGCGTAACGCTGCTCGTCGACGCGTCCGCTCTTTCCCCGTCGCTCGGCAGCGCGACGTGCACCATCGTGCCTTCTCCCAAAGTGCTGTGCAGCTCAAACTGTCCTCTCAATTGCGCGACGCGCTCGCGCATTCCGGCGATCCCCACACCCAGCGCCTCGGCCTCGCGCCACGTGCGGTGTTTCTCGACGAATCCGCGGCCGTTGTCGCGCACTTCGGCGTGGATGTCGCCGTTCCGGCACCAGACGCGAATTTGCGCCGTCGCGCTGCCCGAATAGCGGTGGACGTTGGTCAGCGCCTCCTGCACGATCCGGAAAATCGTGGTTTCGACTTCTTGCGGCTGTCGCGGCAGCGCTTCCGGAATCTCGGTGCGGACGCTGATCCCGCTGCGTTCGGAAAATCCCCGCGCGTACCACCGCAGCGCCGGCCCGAGCCCCGCTTCGTCGAGCATCGGCGGATGCATCAGATAAGAAACCGTGCGAACTTCCCGTGCGGCCGTTTCGGCAAGCTCGGTAGCCGATTTCAGCAACGCATGCGCCAAATCGTCGACGTCTTTCATCGTGTCCCTCAGTCGGCCGAGCGTCATCTTCATCGCCGCGAGGCTCTGCCCGGCCGTTTCGTGCAGCTCGCGCGCGATGTGACGCCGCTCGTCATCCTGCGTGCGCATCAGTTGCTGGGAGAGCCGCCGCAGCTCCTCTTCCGCGCGGACCTGGTCGGTGATGTCCTGCGCGATTCCGACCCGCCGCACCAACTGGCCGGCGGCGCCCAGCACCGGTACCGCGCGGAGATGCATGTGCCGGACCTCGCCTCCGACCGAAAAAAATCGCGCCACGCACTCGAAGGAGTCTTCTCCCTTGTGGCGCGCTCGACGATTTGGCGAACTCCTTCCCGGTCGGCCGGATGCACGCGCGACCAATAAACGTCGTTCGTCCACGCCTCGTTTTCGCCGAGGCCGTAAATCTTTCGAAGCTGCGCCGAGAGCGTCAGGGTGTCCGTTTCGAATTCGTACTTCCAGCTTCCCAGGTTCGCGATCTCTTCGGCCTGCGCGAGGAGCGCCTCGCGCTCGCGCATTTTCGACTCCGCCTCGTGGTGCGCGGTCACGTCCTGCACCACGCCGACACGATACGCAAGCTTTCCCGATGCGTCACAGAACGTGATCCCGCGCGTGCAGAGGTGCGCCATACCGCCGTTCATCGGCGCGAATCGCGCGATGAACTCGAACGGCTTCCGCTCCCGGGTGGCGCGCTCGAAGATCGCCTGAGCTCGCACGCGATCGGCCGGATGCACACGCGACCAGTAAAGTTCGCTGCTCCAGGAGTCATCCGGGCCGATGCCGAGTATCTGGCGCATGTTGGGCGAGAGAGTGAACGAGTCGGTCGAATAGTCGTATCGCCAGCTCCCGAGCTTTGCTACCTTCTCGGCGTATTCGAACAAGGCGCTGCGCTCCCGCAGCTTTTCTTCCGCCTCTCGCTGCTCGGTGATGTCCTGTACGATTCCGATGAGCTGCGTCGGCCTTCCAGCCAAATCCGACTGCGGCGAGCCTCGCACTTGCAGATAGCGCATCGCGCCGCCGGGCGGCGTGAAGCGCATCACGAATGTAAACGGCTTACCGGATTCGGTGCCTCGCGCCATGCTCTCGCGAACCCGGTTGCGATCCTCCGCGTGCACTCGTTCCCAGCACGCTTTGGGGTCCCATTCTTCGCCGTCGCGCAAGCCGAAAATATTCCTGAGATTGGTCGAGAGAATCGCCTTTCGAGTGGCCAGGTCGTACTGGAAACTTCCCAAGCTGGCGATTTCCTCGGCATGGGTGAGCATGGCATCGCGCTCGCGCAGTTGCCTTTCCGCCTCGCGCTGTTCGGTGACGTCCTGCGTCATTCCGCGGAGACGCACGATCTTTCCGGTCTCGTTCCGAACCGCCAGCGAGCGGGTGCGAAAAAGTCGCACGCCGCGAGTCGGCGTCACAAATCGGACTTCACTCTCCATGGGAGTTCCGTCCCGTAGGAGCGCGTCGAAACGTTCCAGTGCGGCTTCTCGGTCGTCGGGATGTACTAGGCCGGCCCAGAATCCCGATTCCATGGGCCGATTGCCGGGAGGATATCCCATCAGGCGGAAGAGCTGTGGAGACCAGCGCAGCTCTTTTTTCTCGAGGTCGATTTGCCAGCTGCCGACGTTGGCAAGCTCGGCAGCCTGCCCGAGCAATTCCGACTTCCGGACCAACGCCTTGCGGCTGGCCCCGTCGAAGGAATCCCTCGTTTGTTCGCGAGCCATCTGCCTGTCACTCCGACTGGGTGGGCGACACAACAGCTGAAATCAGCGATCGACTGCGTGACTAGGTGTTCGGAATGTTCCCAAGCGTGCCTTTGTGACGTCGGAGTTTACTGTCGCGTAACGTGGCTGTCAAGGTTGTCAAGAAAATTATTCTGGGACAAGGTGCGTACGTAGTTTACGCAAGACGGTATCAGTACTCCCACCGATTCAAGCCTGTTCCAAATTGAAACCGAGCGCCCCCTCGCCTGTTTTTTGCGAAAAATTACCTCTATTCCTCTGCTGTGCACTGTCCGATAACGCTCCTTAAGAAGCTCGGCGTACCCCTCTCTGCGACCGGTTGCTTCCGGGTGAGGTGGAACTTTTCGTCGCAGTTCACAGAAGGAGAACGCCATGTCGGGTATAGCGTTTCGTCTCTTGATGATTGGAAATTCGTTGCCCAGCACGCAAATCACTCTGGGACGCCTGTCGGAATGCGGCTGGGGATCGTACGCCGCGGATTGTGTCCGCGACGGCGAGCGGTTGCTGAAGAGCTTCCAAGTCGACGTCGTCCTCGCCGCCGAAACTCTTCCCGACGGGCGCGGCTACGATCTCGCCGATTGCGTCGCGCGGCAACTCGGGACTCTGATGGTCGGCGTGGCTCTATCGGAAAACGCGCTCTGGCTGCCAGTGATCGACCGCGGTCGGCGCGTCTTGGGCAGCCGTGCAATCGGTGCGCGCATGCTCGAAGCCGAACTGATCAGGGAACTGACCGAACGCGCGTTTGCCCGCGGCGCATCTGTCGCGGTCGCGCCCGGACCCGAGCCGCGCGCTGCCGGTGTCCCGCGCGTTTCGAACCGCCGCCGCACCATCTCGGCCGCCTAGCGCCGCCCGCGCTGCTTTTCGTAGCGCCGGCGTCCTCGCCGGCGTTTTCTCTTGTGTGGAAGCCTGCCTGTCAGCAGACAGGCGCGGGGCTTCAGCCCCCCCGAAAAGGTCGCTCTCTAATTTGAAGGGCTTTAGCCCTGGCGCGCTTCAGTCTGGAGCGGCTTCCAGAATCGCGGTGCTCTGTCCCACGTCGATCACGCGATCGAGACGCCACCCCGCGCCCGCGAGCAACTGCTGATACTCGCTTCGCGTTCGTTCGCGGCTGTGCAGAAACACCAGCATGAAGAGATCTGTTTCCTTGGCCCAATCCCGTTCCGGCGTCTCAGGGACGAGCAACTCGATTAGCAGAAGCTTCGCGTGCTGTGGCGCAGCGCGCCGGATGCCGCTCAGGATTTTGGTCGCGTCGGCATCGTCCCAGTCGTGGATCACCTGCATGATCATGTAGGCGTCAGCGACAGGCATTGCGTCCTTGAAGAAATCGCCTCCCTGAAACTTCAGCCTGTCCGACCCGGCGCTTTTCGCTGCGTCGGTCACGTGCGGGAGATCGAAGAGAATACCCTTTGCGTTCGGCGCTACTTTGAGCACGGCCTGCAACAGGTGTCCGCGCCCGCCGCCGATATCGGCAATCGTGCCGAATCGGGAGAAGTCGTACTGGGTCACAATGCCGGCGATCGGTCCTTGGGCTTTTCCCGTCATCCCATCGTCGAAGATGCGTGCCTCTTTGGGATGCTCCGCAAAGTATTTGAAAACGCCCTCGGGATGAATTTCCTCGAACGAGGGCTTGCCGGTGGAAAGGGAGTAACTCAGTTTGCTGAAAGGCTCCCAAAAAATAGGCATCAGCGCCATCGCGAAGCCGCGCATCGATTGCGGATGATCCTTCCTCAGCAGCCGCGAAGCGGGCGTATGAACGTAGCTGCCGTCGCGAGCTTCAAAGATTCCCACCGAACAGAGCACGCGAAGAATTCGGCTGAGCGCGCCGGCATGCGTGCCGGTCGCAGCCGCGAGTGCCTGCGCAGTCTTGGGAGTGTCGCCGAGCGCGTCGGCAATGCCCGCGTGCGCGACCGCGTGCACGCTGCTCGAAACAACGAATCCATAATAAGCATCGGTGAGTGTGCTGAACGGAGTTTTGGCCATGAGTGTGCGACCTCCTTGAGCGTGAAGTTGAAGGTTCGAAGCGCGGCGCGCCCGCGCCCGGTTGCCCGCACTATACTCGGCCCGCGGCCGCTGTCAATCCGCGCAGTGTTCGTGGGGAGGCCCGCCGCGACGCGCTAAGCCCGGCGAACGAACTTGGCGTAATGCAGCCTATCGCCTTCGCACAAGCGAGAGCCTGGTGTCATCCCGAGCCCAGCCCCGAGGCTCTCTTCGGGGATGGGGGGGCGAGGGATCTGCTTGTGCGCTCTTATGATTTTCGCGAAACGCGCCACCACAGCGCCGCCCCCGCGATCATCGACGCGACGCTTGCTGCCTGCGCGTTCGTCAATCCGAAAAACGACCGCGGGTTGATGCGAATGAATTCGACCAAGAATCTCGCCGCGCCCGTCATCACCAGATACGCCGCAAACACGCTGCCGGATGGAAGAGGTTTTTCCGGGTGCTCCATCCTCGCTTCTTCTGCGAGGGTGGGAGTCGCCGCCGCGATCTGCCACGCGCCCATCCTCCACAGCACCCACGCGATCGCACACGCCGCAATCAGTTCGTAAATCGGCGTCGGATGGACGCGCTCGGTCGTCGGCACCAGCCCATTCGGAAAACTCATGCCCCAGGGGAGGGAAGTCGGCACGCCGTAATCTCCGTCGCCCGATAGCAGGCAGCCGATCCGCCCGATGCCGTACCCGAGCGCCGCGGCCGCCGAGCCCGCGTCGAACGATTCGAGCAGCGCAATTTTCTTCGCTCGCGCGACAAGCACCCACGCGATGAACCCTGCGATCAGTCCGCCGAACCACGCCAGACCGTAGCGGCTGAGCAACTCCTCCGCGGGATGCGCGAAAAGTTCCCGCGGCGTCTCCAGCACGTGATACAGCTTCGCGCCCACGATCCCCGCGAGCGACGGCACTACAATCATCACTTCGGCCGTCGACGAGTTTTTAGGCGCGATTCCGCGCCGCGCCAAGTCCGCCCGCAGGACGTAATACGCCGCGATCATCGCCGCCGCGACCATCAGCCCAAACGTCGGCAGCTCGATCGGCCCGATATGTATGAACGGAATCATTCGCTAGTCGAATCGCGCGCCGTAGCGGGCCCCGCCCGCGAGTATATCCGATCGCACCGCGCCCCACCGATGCGGCTGCGCCCTTACTTTGTAGGGGCACGACATACCTGCCTCGCCGACAGGCGGGTCGGCCCCGCCGCTCATCCTTGGCTTCCAGTCGCCCACTCACCTCGCGTTGTCATCCCGAACCCAGCCCCGACGCTTTCGGTCGGGGATGGCGGTGAGGGATCTGCTGTTGCTTTTGGCGACCGAACCCAACTGCAGATCCCTCGTCGGCCAGAAAACAGTTTCGCTCGGGATGACAGCTCTCTTGGTGCGGAAGGCATGTTCACCCGGGCTAAAGCCCACTTTTCGCCGCCCTCTTTCGTGGGCCTAAAGGTGCCCCTGCTTCCGCCCATCTGCAACCCGCCGCCTCCGGCACGCGTCGAATGATGTAGAATCGCTGGCGTCCCCTCGATTCGCGAAAGAGGGTGCGAACATGACGCGCAACACGCTGTTTCGCCTGCCTTCTGGTTTCGCCGCGCTGGCGATCGCCACACTCGTTTTCGCGCCGCACGCTGCACTCGCGCAGCGCGGCGGCCACGCTGGCGGTGGTGGCGGCGGACATTTCGGCGGGTTCACGGGTGGCGGCGGACACGTCGCGGGCCACGCTGGCAGCCATTCCGCGTCGTCTTCGCATTCGACCGCGCCGCATCCAGCCGCTACCACGCCACCAGCTAATCCCGCCAACGCCGCGCGCAGTCCTGCCGCTGATTCGCTTCCGCCAGGAATGGTCGGCGCAGCTCGCGCGCTCCTCGCGGGAACGGTGAGCGCCGGCCTTCATGCGCAGTCGGGTGTACCGGTCGCGCCAACCGGGAAGGGAAACTCAGAATTTGACGCGCGCCTCTCGCACGTCACGATCGGTTTCCCGCCCGTCGAAGGCAGCCCGAGCACGTTTGCAAACGTGCGCGCTCACTCCGGCCCGCTGAGCTTTTCCGGGCAAGGCCACGAGATCTGGCAAAACTTCCCGGCGTCAACACCTTCGATCACTAGCGCCGATCGCAATCGCCAATCGATCGGAATGCGGCCCGTGCCGCCGCACAAAATTCACGGGCAGCCGCCGTACTACTATCCCTACACGTTCTTCCCGGCCTTCGGTTTCTACGGCTTCGATCCGTTTCTCGGATTCGGCTGGTATCCGGGCTGCGACCCGATCGATCCGTGGATGTTCGGCTGCGGCGCGTGGGGCTTGGGCTACGGCTACAGCAATCCCTACGGCTACGGTTATGGCGGCTACTATCCGCCTGCGCTCGACTACAGCGCTCCTTCCGATTCCGGCGACAGCTCGAGCGAGTACGGTCCGTTCCTCTGGCAGAACCCGCCCGCCGAGTCGAGTCCGCCAACCGGAGATTCGACTTCGCAAAGCAATACTGCCGCACCGAATAGCGTGATCTATCTGCAGGACGGCACGAACTTCGACGTGCGCGACTACTGGGCGGCTGAAGGCAAGCTGCACTACGTCACCGCCTACGGCGGCGAAAATTCGGTCGATCTCGGACAGGTCGATATTCGGCGCAGCGTCGACGCCAGTGCCGCGCGCGGCTTGAGCTTCTCGCTCCATCCCGCGCAAGCCACGCCGCTCACGCCTCCGCCTTCATCCGATAACGCTCCGCCCGCATCCACGCGACAGCGATGAACGCTGCGCCGGGTTTTGTAGCGCCGGCGTCTCGCCGGCGTATTGGTTTTTCTTCGTAGGGGCACGATATACCTGCCTCGCCGACAGGCGGGTCGTGCCCGGCGTCAATCCTTGGCGTGCTGCCGCCCATCCGCCCCGTGCGTCGGGGCGGTTTTTCCCTCGTAGGGGCACAGCAGGAAGGGCCCCCAGGTCGACGGTTAGTCGAGCCTGGGGGATCGATCGTGCCCGGCAATCTGTCTTGGCTCCGCGCCGCCCCGGCTTCCACCCCGCCGCTACAATCGGCCTCTTATTTTTCGCGCGAAATCGTAAGTCCGCGCGCCGTTTACCTTGGACGATTTTTTCTTACACAAAAAAGGGGAATTATATAGTTAACTTCCAACGCTTGAAAACACGACACTTAGGAGGTGTCCTATGATTCACTTCGCAGACCAAGCAGACTTTGCAACAGAGCAGTTTTGTGAGACTATTGGACCTAACATGGCTACTGCGGCCAAGGTAATTCAGATCGCTCGTGAGCCGTTTCCAGTAGGGGTGCGCCGTATGTATGCCATTGCCTTCGATCTTGATACCACGCAACTGCAAGCCGAGTATCCCGGTCCATCGTGGCAAAATGCCTACAGCGAAATTAAGAAAACCCTACTTCCGCTAGGCTTCAAATGGCAACAAGGCAGCGTCTATTTCGGAGACGAGAAAATGGACGCCGTTAAGTGTGTCTTAGCGGTTCAAGCCCTTAGTGAGGCTCACGCTTGGTTTAAGGGTTGCGTCCGCGATATTCGAATGCTCCGAATCGAAGAACTCAACGATCTATCGCCAGCGCTGTAATTTGCGTTTCTTTCCTTTCGGTTTGTGCTTTAGAGCCTTGTCTATTGCTTGCTCAAAAGTCATTCCGTAAAGCGATAATTTTTTCTGATATTTTCGCGGTCGTTTTTTCGACATTCAAGCAGTCTACTCTGAGATTGCCTTTGGGTAGTAATATGTCGGCACCATGTCTCCGGTCGCCGAAATTATCGAAGCTGTTCTCAAATCACTTACGGATAGGTTTGCCTTGGCCGGACTCTTTCTAGCAATTTTATTTCTACTATTTGCCGAACTTCTTCCGAACACCGCAATAGGTGGGTGGTCGAGTAGCCATCTAGTATTGGTATACGGTGTAGGTCTGTTCT
>Ga0187780_10002734_pt1 | contig 13245 bp, 13 predicted proteins | sample 1015_Q2_SP10_20__FD_132429 | JGI IMG/M metagenome (GOLD analysis project Ga0187780, IMG submission 132429) | Tropical peat soil microbial communities from peatlands in Department of Meta, Colombia - 1015_Q2_SP10_20_MG | ecosystem: Environmental > Terrestrial > Soil > Wetlands > Peat | place...
GAACAACCGGATGTAGAGCCGGCCGGATGAGCGAATCACCTCGGCTCCCAACTGCTCCTTGCCGCCGGGGAAGAAGTGATACAGCGACCCGAACGGCGCATTTGCAGCCGCGACGATCTGCTTGACGCCGGTGCCCGTGTAGCCCTGGCGGCGAAACAGCTCGGCGCTCGAGTCCATGATCCGGTCCTTGGTGTCGCTCGCCATTGCTCATCCCCTCCTGCTGGTGGTCGGTCTCGTTTGGCTGGTCGCGCTCGCGATGATAGGCTTCCCGCTCTCTAGAGCGATCTATCAAATCGTGTGGGAGGCGATATGTCCGAAGTGGAGTTGTCGGCGGGGACGATCGAATACCAAGACACTGGCGGGCCCGGTCCAGTGATCGTGCTCCTGCACGGCTTGGCGATGGACGGGCGGCAGTGGCGTCATGTCGTCCCTGACCTGAGCAGGGATTACCGCTGCGTACTGCCGACGCTGCCCTTCGGTGCGCACCGTCAGCCGATGCGCCCGAACGCCGATCTCTCCCTGCGGGGCTTGGGACGGATTGTCGCGGAGTTCTTGGAGCGCGTGGACCTACGAGATGTGACGCTGTGCTTCAGCGACTGGGGTGGCGCGCAGACCATGATCGCTGACGGGCTGACTGATCGGATCGCGCGGCTGGTGCTGTGCTCGTGCGAGGCTTTCGAGAACTACCCGCCCGGCATACCAGGGCGCGTAGCCGCGCTCTCGGGCAAAGTCCCGGGCGGCATCTGGATCATGCGACAAACGCTGCTTGTGCGCCCTCTACGCCAACTTCCGTTCGCGTTCGGCGCGATGTCGAAGCGTCACATTCCAGACGAGCTGATGCGCGATTGGCTTCAGCCGCTCGCACGTCCGGAGATTCGCCGCGACCTGGCCAAGTACGTCGGCGACGCCAGACAGGGCAAGCGTGACATGCTCGCCGCCACTGACAAACTCCCCTCCTTCAACCGCCCGGTGCTCGTGATCTGGGCCACCGAAGACCGCCTCATGCCACGTGACCACGGCCGGCGCCTCGCCGATTCCTTCCCGCAAGGACAGCTCGTCGAGATCCCCGACAGCTACACGCTCATCACCGAGGATCAGCCCGCCGAGCTGACCCAGCGCATTCGCGAGTTTCTGGCCCAGACCCAGGCCACACCGTTGGATTCGTGTGAGTGAGAAGATTAGAATCCGCTGACTCTTTCGATGAGCTGCGGGCCCCTGGTAGGATCTCTGTCGCTGTCCCACACCTGTGGAGGAGCAGGAGCAGGGCGTCGATCTTTGAGAGGAGTTGTCACGTGAAGTTACGAGCGCCACAAGAGTCAAGGGGCGACCAACTTCTTCGGGGTATTCATCTTTACGCCGTCGCGTTGATCGCGGCAATGGCGCTGCTGCTCATGCCCGGCGGCGCGGGCGCGGCCTCGCCGGTGCTCGAATTCGTCGTCCCCGGCCATAGTCTGCCGGTCGGCTTTACCACCGAAAGCGGGGTGGTGAGCGCCGAGATGGCTGGTTTTGCGCCGCTCGTGCACTGCACCGCCTCCCACGGCGAAGGCAAAATCACGGGACCGCGCACGACGGTTTCCGAATATTGGCTCACGGGGTGCACCGCGGGGGGGCAAAAGTGCAAATCCGAAGGCGCGAAAGAAGAAGAAGAAATTAAGACGCGCACAATCGACGCGGAACTCGTCTACATCGATCAGGCCAGGCGTGAAGTCGGCATGCTGCTCAATCCGGGTGGCGGCACGTACATCGCCTTCGAATGCGGAGGCATACCCGCTGAAGGACAGGGTCCTTTCCTTGCTCCGGTAGGTCCGATCGACCAAGAAGCCACGTCATTCACGGCGACGCTCAATCAGCTGGACAGCGTACAGACGCCTGACGAATACGAAGACGAAAAAGGTGAACGACTCCAGGCGATCCCTATGGGCAGCAAGGAAACAAACCCATTCGTGCCGACGGGGGCGGAAGCGGCGTTCACCGTTCACCCGAGCGTACCGGGCGAGATCAAGGCCATCTCGACGCAAGAAATCGAAGCTGAACAGCATGAAGAGCAAGTCAAGACGCTGGAACGAGATCTCCAGCAAGAGGAAGTAACCCTGAAGAAGCAGGAAGAAGCTCTCAAAAAGGCCGAAGAACGCGCCAAGCAGGGCGGGGAAGAAGCGAAGAAACGCGAAGAAGAATTGAAAAGCCAGATCGCCGCGCTCAAGAAGCAGTTGGAAGAATCAAAGCCTCCCACGCGCGCCCAGTTGCTGGCACGCGCGCTGCGCGCATGCCAGAGGCAGCCAAAGAAACAACGGGCTCGGTGCGCTGCGAGCGCGCACAGGAAGTACGGAGCGAAGGCGGCGAAGACAAGCCGGCATTAAGGTGGCGGCTACCGCCGGTGCTCAGCGAAGAGCATCAGTGCATAGCGCCCGGCGGGGTGTTCGCGTGCACGCTGCACGAGCGCCGCGGTGGCGGGCGGCAGGATCTCGGGCTGTGGGAGTGGGATGCCGTACTCGGGCGGCACGACGATCGAGGCGGACAGCGCCGCGAAGGTCAGGTCGGCCGCACCGAAGCGCTCGCCGCACAGGTACGGGCGGCCGTCTGCGAGGAGTTCTGCCACGTAATCGAACTCGCGCCAGACCGCGGCCTCGTCCGCGACCTCGATCCCTGGACTGATATCGAGCACGCGCTGCAAGAGACGAACGATCAGCGGCCATCCATAGCGGAGCGTGCGGTCCTCCCACGCGGGCACGCCGTTGTCGTTGAAGTCGAGGACGAGCTGGCGCTGGGCGAGCATGTGGACGTACATCAGCCGCCGTCCCTTCGGCCCGAGCTCCTCGTCAAAGCGCCGGCAAAGGCGCTCGACCTCACCTCGCGCCGCTGGCTCTTCGGGAAACAGCCGGTGCTCGGCGGGCGTGCGCTCGTCGACCCACGCGACGATCTGCTGCGAGTCGCCGATCGCGCCGGCGGGCGTGACGAGCACGGGCACCGTGACGCCGCCGCCGGCGCGCCGCGCGGCCAGCCGATGGACGCCCTGGACGTGGCGCTCCTCGCGGTAGGGCATCCCCGCCCGCTCGAGAGCCCAGCGCGCCTTTTCGCAGTAGTGACTGATCGGGATCGTTACGAGTCGCAGCACTCCGGGGGAGTATGCCTGCGCTGCTCGTCAAGACCTCGATCGGGACGGCGAATGGTGGCGTGTGGGCTCTCGGCGAAGCGACGGTTGCCACGGCGTGTGCCTAGGGCCGCGCCTGGAGGACGATGTTGAACGGCGTCTCGGCGACGCGCTGGAAGCGTGTGAAGCCGCCCTCGGTGATCACCGCGCGCAGCCGCGCCTCGCCGGCCTGGGCGCCGAGCGCGAGGCCTACCTCCTGGTGGCGTGAAGCCGGTGTGCAGACGAGCGTCGAGGCGCCGTAGAACACGCGCCCGACAGGGTTGATGTTGTCCTCGAGGCTGTCGCCCGCGTTGGGCTCGACGACCATCCACGTGCCGTCGTCGCGCAGTGCCTGCAGGACGTGCGCGGCGGCGCCCACCGGGTCGCCCATATCGTGCAGGCAGTCGAACATCGCCACGAGGTCGTAGTCGGAGCCGGGGAACTGCTTCGCGGTCGCGACCTCGAAGCTGACGCGGTCGGCGAGCCCGGCCTGCTTGGCCGCGTGGCGGGCCGACTCGATCGACGCTTGGTGGTAGTCGAAGCCCACGAACCGGGAGCTCGGGAACGCGTGCGCCATGATCAACGTCGAGGCGCCGTGGCCGCAGCCGACGTCCGCCACGAGCGCGCCGCGTTCGAGCTTCGCCTGCATGCCCTCGAGTGCCGGAATCCATTCCGGGACCAGGTGTGCGGCGTAGCCCGGGCGGAAGAAGCGCTCGGTGCCGCTGAACAGGTCGTGGTTGTGCTCGTGCCAGCCGACGCCGGCGCCATTGCGAAACGCCTCGGTGATCTTGGGCTCGTCCTTGGTCAGCGCCGTGGCGACGTAGAACGCGCCGGGGACGAACGCGGGGCTGCCATCCTGCGCGAGCGCAAACGACTGCTCGGGCGTCAGCGAGAAGCGCTCGCTGACTGGGTCATATGTCACGTATCCGCCGGCGGCCTGGTTTGAGAGCCACTCGCGCACATAGCGCGCGTCGGTGCCGGTGCGCTCTGCGAGCTCCTCAGGGCTGACCGGCTCACCGTCGCCCATCGCGCGGTAGAGACCGAGCCGGTCGCCGATGACGACGAGCGCCGCCGAGAGCGCGGCGCCGAGGTCACCGACGAAGCGTCCCATGAACTCGTCGAGCTTGGTTTGGTCGATCGGCTGGGTGGGTGTAGTCGACATCGTCTCTGCTCCTCTTCTGTGTTTTGGTCTCTGTGTCAAGGTCGCGGCGATCGTCGCCGCGCGACTCCGCCGGGGACTACTTCTCGTCCCAGGCCTGTACGACCGTCTGTCCGACGATCTGCCCGTCGGCTAGCTCGAGCACGGTCGCGCACAGCACGTTCGTGGCGTCCGGGTAACGGCAAGCGATCGTGAAAGCCGCGCCCGCGTTGTCCTGGACGGCGTGCCCCACCCTGTGGGTCATGTCGCGCGCGCACGTGTCCTGGATCCAGGTGGCGATCTCATCGCGTCCCTGAAGAACTCGCGGCGAGCCGGGCTGGGTGATGCGGTCGGCGATCGTCACCGTCGCGTCCTGTGCGTACATCGCGAGCTGGCTCGCAGCGTCGCGCTCCTCGATCGCACGGGAGAGTTGGGCGAGGTCGAAGCCGGCTGTGGTCTGGGTGCTCATTTGATCCTCCTCTGGGATTGGGGAGCACGAGCATCTCCGCCGAACCGTCTCGGCAGCGTCAAATACCCGTCAAAGCCAGACGGCGGTAGCCTTGACGGGCTGTGTTGAGCGTGCGCCTATTGGGTGGCATGGAGGTGGAGCTGAATGGAACGGCGCTCGCCTCGCGGCCAGCTCAGCGCCCGTGGGCGCTGCTGGCGTCGCTCGCGCTCGAGCCCGGCACCGTCTCGCGGTCCGAGCTCGCGACGCGGTTCTGGCCTGACGTGCTCGACCAGAGCGCGCGTGCGAGCCTGCGCAGCGCGCTGTGGGCGCTGCGGCGCGAGCTCGGCGAGTGGCTGATCGTCGAGGGCGATCGCGTCGGGCTGCGCGAAGCGGGTGAGCTGCGCGTGGACGTGCGCGAGTTCGAGCGCCTGGTCGCCGACCGCGAGCTCGAGCAGGCGCTCGCCCTGTGCCGCGGTGAGCTGCTTGAGGGGCTCGAAGACGAGTGGGCGCTGCTGGCCCGCGCGCGCCACCGCGAGCGTGTGATCGGGCTGCTGGAGCAGCTCGCTTGCGCATGTGAGCAGCGCGGCGAGACGCGCGCGGCGATCGAGTGGAGTCGCCGCCAGGTCGAGCGCGATCCGCTCGACGAGGACGCTGCGCGGCGACTGATCGCCCGGCTGGGCGCGGCAGGAGACCGCGCCGCCGCGCTGCTCGCCTACCGCGCGCTCTCGGGGCGTCTGAGCAGGGAGCTGTCCGTTGCGCCTTCGCTGCGAACGCGTGAGCTGATCGAGCAGTTGCGCTCCGAGCAGCCCGAGCAGCCTGAGCCGGTCGCTGCGGCGACCGCGGCGCACGCGCCGGGGACGCTGCCGCTCGTCGGCCGCGAGACGGAGCTGGCTGGGCTCGAAGCGGTGTGGCGCTCGGCGACCGATGGCTGTGGCGCTGCCGCTGTGCTGCACGGCGAGACCGGAGTCGGCAAGACGCGTTTGGCGAGCGAGCTGTGCCGGCTTGCGAGTTCGGCCGGTGCGTTGAGCGCCAGCTGTGCTGCGCTTGACCTCGGCGGGAGCGCACCGCTCAGCCTGTGGGCTGAGCTGATTCGCGAGCTGTTGCCCGCGCTGCCCGCGCCGCCCGCCGACTCGGCCTGGCCGGATGACCTCGCGGCGCTGGCCAGCGAGCTGCCGGCGCACTTCGACCGCAGTGGCGTGCCGACGCTGGGCATACCGCCCGACCTGCAGCGCACGCGGCTGTTCGAGGCGGTCGTCGCGCTGCTGGCGTGGGCGGCGCGCGAACAGCCGCTGCTGCTGGTGCTCGAGGACATCCACGCCGCCGACCGCCCGAGTCTCGAGCTGGTCGCTTATGCGGCGCGGCGCGTCGCCGGCTTGCCGGTGATGCTGTTGTGCACGCGTCGCGATCTGCCGCCCAGCGGCGATGCCGATCAGCTGGAGCAGGCGCTACGCGCGCGTGGAACGCTCGCGTGTGAGCTGACCCTTGCGCCCCTGTCGGAGTCAAGCGTGGCGGCGCTCGCGCGCAGCGCGGCGCGGCTGAGCGAGGCGGAGATCGAGCGGGTGGTCGAGCAAGCTGAGGGCAACGCGCTGCTGGCGGTGGAGACAGCGCGAGCGCTCGCGCGCGGGCAGCAGGACGTAGCGCCGAGCCTACGTGGGTCGGTGCGGGCCGTGCTCGCACCGCTGGCGGGCGAGGTCCGTCGGCTGATCGAGCTTGCAGCGGTCGCGGCTCGCCCGATCGAGCCGATCGAGCTCGACCAGCTCGGGTTGCGAGCGGCGGAGGAGACCGCCAGCCAGGCGCTCGAGACAGGCATGCTTGCGAGCACGCAGGGGCGGATCGGGTTTCACCACGCGCTGTTGCGGGAGGCGGCCTATGCGGAGATAGCCGAGCCGCGCCGTCGCGGCCTGCACCTGCGCTGGGCGCAGGCGCTGCTCGCGGCCGAGCACGCCGGCGCCCAGGCGCGCCCGGCACAGGCGGCGCGGCACCTGCGCCTCGCGGGACGCGATCGCGACTCGGTCGAGCAGCTTGCGCGCGCCGCCGCGCGCGCCCGCGCGCTCGCGGCGCTCGAACAGGCCGCCGCCTACCTGCGCGAGGCGATCGAGATTGCGCCCGAGCGCGCGGACCTGCTGCTCGAGCTCGGCGAGGTCGAAGCGTGGCGGATGCGGCGCGAGCAGGCCGAGGCGGCCTTCGAGCGCGCGCAGACGCTGCTTATCGACGCTGAGCCGCTCATGCAGGCCCGCGCCTGGCTGCTGCGCGCGCGGGCGTACCACGGTCCCATCTGCCTGCCGCGCGGCGTGCTCGACAGCTGCCGCGCCGCGCTCGAGCTGCTCGCCTCCTGTGAGCAGCCCGCCGAGGCGGAGCGCCATGAGGCGCTCGCCGCGTGCGCCTGGGCGGAGGCGGTCGCGGGGTCGGTCGACGAGGCCGAGCGACTGCTTGCCCAGCTCGGCAGCGGGCCGCCGGTCAGCGATATGGAAACCTATGACATCGGGCACGCCCGCGCCCTGGCGCTGATGCGCCGGGGACGCTTCACGGACTCATACGCACCGTCGATCGCCGCCGGTGACGCCGTGACGCGTGCCGGGCGTCCGGATCTCGCTTACGGCTGCTGGGCCAACGCCGCCGGCGCAGCCGCTGCGGCGGGCGAGTACGGGCGCGCACTCGAGTTCATCGACCGCGGCATGGTCACGCTCGCGGGCAACGGGCTGCAGAGCATGGAGGTGCACCTGCTGGCTGCCCGCGCGTTCATCCTCACGCGCATCGGCAGGCTCGACGTGGCGCGAGCGGCCGGCGAAGCCGAGCAGCGGCTGGCGGAGCAGCTCGCGCAGCCGGAGCTGCTCGCGATGGCCAGCCACGATCGTGGCTGCGTCGCGCTCGAGGCACAGGAATACGGCCAAGCTGCCATCCTGCTCGATGCCGCGCTCGTCGACGGCGCGCCGATCAGCAGACCTCTGACCCGTCTCGCGCTCGCCGAAGCGTACGTCGGCGCCGGGCAGCTCGAACGCGCCGCCGCCGAGCTGCGCGCGACCGTGCTCGAGCCGGTCCGTCCGAGCGATTTCCCCGACACGCTTGTCCCCAGGCTCACCCGCGTCCAGGGGCTGCTCGCACTCGCCCGTGGCGATCGCGACGAGGCCGGGCGCCGTCTGCGCGAGTCGATCGGCGGCTGGGAGCGGGTGCTCGCGCGCGCTGACAGCGCCGAAAGCATGACCACGGTGCTCGCCGACCTCGGGCGCCCGGTTGTCGGGCTGGTCGAGCCCGAGCGCGAGCTCGCCCGCGCCCAGCACGAGCTGCACGCGCTTGCTGACCCGATCGAGGAGGGAGCGCACGATGCCCTCGTTCCGTGACAGCGCGACCACCACCGCCGCGCCGGAGGAGGTCTGGAAGCTGCTGTATGACCCCGCGCGCTTCCCCGACTGGTGGGCCGGAGTCGGCACCGTCAAGCTCGAGGGCGAGGGGGAGGGCGGCTACACGATGTACCCGGACGGCTACCCGGACTTTCCGATGGCCCAACTGCTCGACACCCAGCGCGAGCAGCAGCGCGTGACGGTGTCCTGCCTGGTCTCCGACCTGCGCTTCGAGTGGCGCCTGGAACCGACCGGCGACGGCACCCAGATCACGGTCGACGTTGAGATCCCGCAGGCCGAGGCACACCGGCTCGACGATCAGCGCGCGGCCATTCGCAACTCGCTACAGCGGCTCGCTCGACTCGCCGCGACGGGGTAGGACGCCCGCGCGGCCGAACGACTGTAACGGCGCTCTCGCGGCCGGTGTACTTGCAACATGGAGCAGTCAGTCGATCTGCGCGGCTTTCACGAGCGCTCGCTGCAGCGGGGCGTGAATCCGGTGCTGTACTGGATCGTGCGCGCGCTGTTCGTGCCGTTCTTCCTCGTGTACTTCCGCCTGCAGCGCGTCGGGCGCGAGCACCTGCCGCGCAGCGGTCCGCTGCTGCTCGCGTCCAACCACCGCAGCTTCCTGGACCCGTTCGTGATCGGCGCGCTCGCGCGCCGCCCCGTCTACTACATGGCCAAGCGCGAGCTGTTCGAAAAGCGCTGGCAGGCGTGGGCGCTGAACGCGCTGGGCGCGTTCCCGGTCGACCGCGGCGCCGGCGACGGCGACGCGATGGCGACCGCGAAAGAGATCCTGCAGCGCGGCGATTGCGTGGTGATCTTCCCCGAGGGCACGCGCGTGCGTCCCGGCCCGCTGGCGCAGCCGCGTCGCGGCATCGGTCGCCTGGCGCTGGAAACCGGCGCGCCGGTCGTGCCAGTGGCGGTGATCGGCAGCGACGAAGTGCGCAGGGGTTGGCGCATCCGTCCGCGCAAGGTGCGCCTGCGTGTGGGCCCGCCGCTGCGCTACCCGACCGTCGAGGGCTGCTCGCCGACGCTCGCGGGCGCGGTCACCGAGCGCATCTGGGCGTGCGTGAGCCTGCAGTGGGAATGGCTTGGCGGCGCGGCGCCCCAGGACACGACATCCGCCGAGCGCACGCAACGGCGCGAGATCTCGCGCGCGGCTTGAGCTGGCGGTGTAGCTCGAATCGGCGCCGGGGTAGGGTTGCGATGAGTGAGCGAGCAGACCAGCCAGAAGCCCAAGTCGCAGCTGGACGCGGAGTTCTCAGAGCTCTACCGCACGCACCTGCGCGACGTGTACAGCTACGCCTACTACCGCGTCGGCGATCACCACGACGCGGAGGACCTGACCGAGCAGACGTTTCTGCAGGCCTACCGCCACTTCGAGCGTGCGCAGCGCGAATCCCACGGACGGCCGCTGCGCCCGTGGCTGATCCGCATCGCGCACAACCTCGCCGCGAACCTCTACCGCGACCGCTCGCGCAAGCCGGTCTCGCCGATCGACGACTCGACGCCGCTGGCGGCGGTGCACACGACCGAGCAGCTGGTCGAGGGTCGCGACGAGCTGGGCCGCGTGCTCGACGGGGTGCAGTTGTTGCCGGACGATCGTCGCGAGGCGCTGATCATGCGCTTCGCACTGGGCATGGACAACCGCGAGATTGCACGTGCGCTGGGGCGCTCCGACGGCGCGACCAAGGTGCTGATCCATCGAGCGATCAAGCAACTGCAGGAGATCGTCGATGAGTGAGGCCGCGTCTAGTTTCGAGGGTCTGCTGCGCGAAGCGCTCGCGCCGGTCGAGCCGCCCGCCGACCTCGTCGAGCGACTGGAGGGCGCGCTCACGAGCATCACCGAGATGGCCGCGGACGAGCTCGAGGCGTGGGAGCTCTCGGCGATGCGCGATCCGCGCAACTGGGCACGTCCGGCCGCCGCGGTGGTCATCGGCGGCGCCGCGGGCGTCGGGCTCGTGCTGCTGCGCGCCCGCCGGCGCGCGCACGGCGCGCCCGCCGGTCTCGACGGTCTGCGCGAGACGGCAGAGCGCACGCTCCGCGACGTGGAGCGCGAGACGCGCAAGCTGTTCGGCGAGCGCTAGGACCGCGGGCGCGGTCGCGAGCGGCGAGTGGCGGGAGGCCGGCGGCGGTCCAGATAGGCTGTCGCTCCCGGACATGGCCACCTGCTACCGCCACCCCTCGCGCGAGACGGGGGTCTCATGCTCGAACTGCGGGCGGCCGATCTGTCCCGACTGCATGACCACCACGCCGGTCGGCATGCGCTGCCCGGAGTGCGCCAAACAGCGCACGAGGGTGGTGCGCATGCGCGAGATGGCGAAGGTGCCGCGCGTGACCTACTCGCTGATCGTGATCAACGTCGCGGTCTTCCTGGCTGAGGGCAACCTCTCGATAGGCGGCCAGCCCACGACCGGCGTCTATGAAAAAGGAGCCCTGCTTGGCAGCTTCCCGGGGCTCCCCGGCCAGGGCGTCGCGCACGGTCAATGGTGGCGCATCGTGACCAGCGGGTTCCTGCACGAGAACCTCCTGCACATCGGCTTCAACATGTACGTGCTGTACATCCTCGGCATGCAGCTCGAGCCGGTGCTCGGGCAGGTCAAGTTCGCCACGATCTACTTCGTGTCGCTGCTGACCGGGTCCTTTGGCGCGCTGCTCGTCTCGCCCCACGTGGTCACGGTCGGCGCCTCGGGCGCCGTGTTCGGCATCATGGGCGCGTTCGCCGTCGAGCTGCGCTCGCGCCAGCTGCCGATCATGCGGGGTGGGCTCGGCGGCATCGGCGGCCTGATCGTGATCAACCTCGTGATCAGCTTCACGCTCCCGGGGATCTCGTGGGGCGGGCACATCGGCGGGCTCATCGGTGGTACGGTCACCGCAGCGATCTTCCTGCTCGGTGAGCGTTTCCACCAGCGGGCGGTGGCGTTCGCGGCCTGCGTGGTGATCGCCGTGGCGGCCGTCGCCGGCTCGATCGCGACCGCGAAGTCCAGCGCGGTTGAACCGGCCGGCGCGGGCCGCCTGACGCTCGTCAGCCCCGAATCCTGAGCGCCACTGCTCCCGCGGGCGGCGCGGGCACGCGCTGCGGGTGCAACACGTGTGCGAGCAGCTCGAGGCCGTCGATCAGGCGCGGACCTGGCCTCGAGAAGTACGCGGAGGCGTTGACCGCGACGATCCGGCCCGCGCCGACACTGGCCAGCTCCTGCATGTGTCGCTCAGCCTCGATTCGGGCGCGCTGTTCGTCATAGCCGCAGGGCATCACCACGACCACCTCCGGGCGCGCTGCTGCGAGCGCCGCCCACGAGATCGTCTCGGACGGTTCGCCGGGCAAGCCCAACACGTCCTCGCCGCCGGCGAGCTCGATCAGCTGCGGCGTCCAGTGGCCAGCGACATACACCGGGTCGAGCCACTCGAGCGCGGCCACACGCGGGCGGGGCTCTGTGCGCACGGCCAGACGCATGCGATCGATGCGCGCGGCCGCGTCGCGCGCGAGCTCAACGCCCTGCTCGCGCCGGTCGGTCGCTTGCGCGAGCGTGCGCACGTCGCCGAGGCTTTCGCCGAGCGTCTTGGGGTCGAGCGCGATCACCTCTGGCTGCGAGGGCAGCTCGCGCGCGAGCTCGCTGACCTCCTCATAGGAGACCGCGCACACCGGGCACAGGGCCTGCGTGACGATCAACTCCGGTTCGAGCGCCGCCAGGGCATAGCGGTCGAGCTCATAGATCGCGTCGCCCTGCAGCGTGCGCTCACGCACCGCCGCGTCGATCTCGCCCGCGCTCAGCCCCGCGGGCAGCACGTCGCGCGTGACGCGCGTGAGCTCCGCGGTCGCGGCGGGGAAGTCGCACTCGTGCGTCACGCCCACAAGTTCGGGCCCGGCGCCGAGCGCGAACAGCAGCTCGGTCGCGTGGGGGACGAGGCTGACAATGCGCATCGCCAATGAATGTAGGGGTAAGCTCGAAGGACATGGCGACGCTCAGCGACGCGGAGATCGAGCAGCGACTCGGGGACAGGCCCGCGTGGCGCCTCGGCGAGGACGCGAGCATCGTGCGCGACCTGAAGCTCGAGGACTTCGCGGCCGCGATCGCGTTCGTCAATCGTGTGGCCGAGTGCGCGGAGGCCGCCAACCATCATCCTGACATCCTCGTGCACGGCTGGAACAAGGTGCGCCTGACGCTGAGCACGCACTCGCAGGGCGGTCTCACCGACGCGGACTTCGCGCTCGCGGGCGAGATCGACGGTCTCGTGTAGGCGACCAGCGCGCTTGCTACCGTTGACTCGTCGACGATGAGCGACGACGAAGAACTTCCTCGAAGTAGTACGGCCTCGGCGCCCAGTATGGCCTCGGCGCCCGCAGTGTGAACGGCCTGAGGCTCATCATCGCGGCGCTGTTGGTCGCCGTGAACGGCTTCTTCGTGATCGCCGAGTACGCGCTCGTGCGTTCCCGCCGCGCGCGCCTGGAGCTGCTGCGCGAGCAGGGCGCCCGTGGCGCGGCGCTCGCGCTGCGCCAGATCAGCGAGGTCAACGACTACATCTCGGCGGTGCAGATCGGCGTGACCGTGACCTCGATCGCGATCGGCGCGCTCGGCCAGCCTGCGCTCGCGCACATCCTCAAGGGCGCGCTCGGCGACACGCTCAGCAACGGCGTCGCGGTCGTGATCTCGGCGATCGTCGCGTTCGCGATCATCGCCTCGGTGCAGCTGGTCGCCGGCGAGATGGTGCCGAAGTTCTACGCGATCGATCGCGCCGAGGCCGTCGCGCGGCGCGTCGCCAGACCGCTGCAGGCGTTCAGCGTGCTGTTCCGGCCGTTCATCGTCGCGCTCACGGCCGTCTCGGATCGCATCCTGAGGCTGCTGGGCGTGGACATGAACTACGAGCGCCGCAGTGGCACGACCGACGAGCTCAAGCTGATCATCGCGGAGTCTGAGGCCGGCGGTCAGATCGACGAGGGCGAGGCGGAGATGCTGACCGGCGTGTTCCACCTGCACGAGCAGGAGGCGCGCCAGGTGATGACGCCGATCCCGGCGGTCGTGACGATCGACGTGTCCGAGGATGTCGAGACCGCGCTGCGGCGCTGCATCGACACCGGCCACACGCGGCTCGTCGTGACCGAGGACGAGAACACCGACCGCACGCGCGGGTTCGTGCACGCCACCGACCTCGCGCGGCGCCTGCTCGACAAGGGCGCGCACGCGTCGATCGC